>Ga0160430_100069_pt1 | contig 100064 bp, 93 predicted proteins | sample HID1971I_E0MG_FD_108274 | JGI IMG/M metagenome (GOLD analysis project Ga0160430, IMG submission 108274) | Enriched millipede-associated microbial communities from UW Madison campus, WI, USA - HID1971I_E0 MG | ecosystem: Host-associated > Arthropoda: Insects > Digestive system > Unclassified ...
GCCGCCGAACGTGACCGGCACGCTGCACATGGGCCATGCCTTCCAGCAGACCCTGATGGATGCGCTGGTGCGCTACCACCGGATGCGCGGCTACGACACGTTGTGGCAGGTGGGTACCGACCACGCCGGCATCGCCACCGAAATGGTGGTGTCGCGCAACCTGGCGCTGGCCGGCAACGGCGAGAGCCGCGATTCGCTGGGCCGCGACGGGTTCATCGAAAAGGTATGGGAATGGAAGGCGCAGTCGGGCGACATCATCGAGCGCCAGATGCGCCGCATGGGCACCTCGGCGGACTGGTCGCGCAGCACCTTCACCATGGACCCGCAGCCGTCCGAAGCGGTGGTCGAAGCGTTCCTGCGCTGGCATGAGCAGGGCCTGATCTACCGTGGCCAGCGCCTGGTCAACTGGGACCCGGTGCTGAAGACCGCCATTTCCGACCTGGAAGTGGAAAGCGTGGAGGAAGACGGCTTCCTGTGGTCGATCGCCTACGCGCTGGAAGACGGCGCCAGCTACGAGCATGTCGAGCGCGACGCCGACGGCAACGAGACCCTGCGCGAAACCCGCCCGTATCTCGTCGTGGCCACCACCCGCCCGGAAACCCTGCTGGGCGATACGGCCGTGATGGTGCACCCGGAAGACGAGCGCTACGCGCACCTGATCGGCCGCAGCGTCACCCTGCCGCTGACCGGGCGCAGCGTGCCGGTGATCGCCGATGACTATGTCGACCGCGCGTTCGGTACCGGCGTGGTCAAGGTCACCCCGGCGCACGACTTCAACGACTACCAGGTCGGCCTGCGCCACAACCTGCCGATGATCAACCTGTTCACCCCGGTGGCGGCGATCAACGACAACGCCCCGGAAAAGTACCGCGGGCTGGACCGCTACGAAGCGCGCAAGGTGATCCTGGCTGAACTGGAAGAACAGGGCATCCTGGTCGAGACCAAGGCGCACAAGCTGCAGGTGCCGCGCGGCGACCGCACCCAGCAGGTGATCGAGCCCTACCTGACCGACCAGTGGTTCGTGAAGATGGACGTGCTGGCCCAGCGCGGCCTGGAACTGGTCGAAAACGGGTCCATCCAGTTCGTCCCGGCCAACTGGATCAACACCTACCGCCACTGGATGGAAAACATCCAGGACTGGTGCATCAGCCGCCAGCTGTGGTGGGGCCACCGCATTCCGGCGTGGTTCGACGCCGCCGGCACCTGCTATGTGGGCCGCGATGAAGCAGACGCGCGCGCGCGCGCCGGGCTGGGGGCCGATGTGGTGCTCACCCAGGACAGCGACGTGCTGGAAACCTGGTTCTCCTCGCAGCTGTGGCCGTTCTCCACCCTGGGCTGGCCGAACGAACAGGCGATGGCCGAGCGCGGTTTCGAGCGCTACCTGCCGTCGTCGGTGCTGATCACCGGGTTCGACATCATCTTCTTCTGGGTGGCCCGCATGATCATGGCCACCGACAGCTTCACCGGCAAGATCCCGTTCAAGGACGTCTACATCACCGGCCTGATCCGCGATGCGCAGGGCCAGAAGATGTCCAAGTCCAAGGGCAACGTGCTCGACCCGCTGGACATCATCGACGGCATCTCCATCGACGACCTGGTCGCCAAGCGCACCACCGGGCTGATGAAGCCCAAGGACGCGCCGAAGATCGAGAAGCAGACCCGCAAGGATTTCCCGGACGGCATCATTGCCCACGGTGCCGACGCGCTGCGCTTCACCATCGCCGCGCTGGCCACCCATGGCCGCGACATCAAGTTCGACATGAGCCGCGCCGAGGGCTACAAGAACTTCTGCAACAAGCTGTGGAACGCCAGCCGCTTCACCCTGATGAACACCGAAGGCGCGCAGTTCAACGGCGTGCCGCAGCCGCGCACCGACGCCGAGCGCTGGATCCTGGCGCGGTTGGCAGCGGTGTCGGCCGAGGCGCAGGCGCATTACGCCAACTACCGCTTCGACCTGCTGGCGCAGGCGCTGTACGAGTTCGCCTGGAACGAATTCTGCGACTGGTTCCTGGAGCTGACCAAGCCGGCGCTCAACGGCGACAACGCCGAGGACGCGGCCAGCACCCGCCACACCCTGCTGTACGTGCTGGAAGCGCTGCTGCGCCTGCTGCACCCGCTCACCCCGTTCGTCACCGAGCAGCTGTGGCGCCAGGTGGCGCCGCGCCTGGGTCTGGACGGCGACACCATCTCGCTGCGCGCCTATCCCACCGCGGAGGAGTTCGCCGGCGATTACGCGCGTGCCGAGGCCGACGTGGAGTGGCTGAAGTCGATGGTCAGCGCGCTGCGCCGCGTGCGCAGCGAACTGAACGTGCCGCCGGCCAAGCAGGTGAGCCTGCTGCTGCAGGGTGGCAACGAGGACGACCGCAACCGCGTCGCGCGCTTCACCTCGTCGCTGTCGTTCCTGCTGAAGCTGGAGCGCATTGAGTGGTTGGCCGGCGATGCGGACACCCCGCCGGCCGCGACCGCCATCGTGGGCGAGCTGAAGCTGCTGGTGCCGCTGGAAGGCCTGGTCGACCTGGGCGCCGAACGCGCCCGGTTGGACAAGGAAATCGCGCGGGTGGAGGCGGAGAAGGAAAAGAGCGCCACCAAGCTGTCCAGGTTCACCGACAAGGTACCGGCGGCGGTGATCGAGCAGGAGCGCGTGCGCCTGGTCGACTGGACCGCGCAGCTGGAAGGCCTGGTCGCGCAGCGCGCGAAGCTGTAACGGGATGGCGCGTGGCGACCAACGGTCGCCACCTACCGGGGTTCGCAGCCACGCAGGGCGTGGCGGGCCTTACAACGGCGGCATCGTCTGGATGTCGTCGTCGACCAGTTCGATCGCCATCACCAGCGCATCTTCGCGCCCATCACGGGCCGGGTAATAGCGTGGGCGCCGGCCGATCTCGTTGAAGCCTTCGCTGTGGTACAGCGCCACCGCCGGGGTGTTGGACGGGCGCACTTCCAGGAACACCCGGTGGGCGCCATGCTCGCGCGCCAGCTTCACCAGCGCGCGGAACAGCCGCCGGCCCAGGCCACGGGTCTGGCAGGCCGGATCGATGCAGACATTGAGCACGTGCGCTTCGTCGGCGGCGATGCTCAGCACCCCATACCCCACCAGCACGCCGTCGTCGTCCAGCGCCAAGGCCGGATAACCGGCGCGCAGGCAATCGACGAAGATGCCGCGCGTCCAGGGGAACGGGTATCCGCGCAGCTCGATTTCCATCACCGCATCCAGGTCGACTTCGCGCAGCGCGCGCAGCGTCATCGGCCGCGGCGAACTGACCGCGCTCACCCGCGGCCCCGCTTGCGCAGTGCCCTCAACTGCGGCCACAACGCGCGCTTGGCGGCGGCATTGCCGCGCAGTTCGTCCAGGTTCCAGCCGGCCATCAGCGCCTGGGTGTCCGGATCATTGGGGTTGCAGCCCGAGGCGCGCAGCAGCGCGATCTGCAGCGGCGGCGGCATGCGCACGGTCGGGCGACGGGTACCAGAGCGGACGGGTGTAGATGCGGCGGGATCTTCCGCCACCGGAGCATTGCGACGCGGCGGCGGGGCGGTACCGGACGGTCGTGGCGCGGGGCGCTGCCCCGCTGAGCCGGTGTCCGGTCCCCGGGCGTCGGCATCGCGCCGCGCAGGGGGGGGCTCTACCGGGATGGCGCCCAGCTCGACCACCGGTTCGGGCGCCGCTTCCACGTTGCCGTCCACGAACACCGTGTAGCCCATCGCCTGCAGCCAGGACTGCTGCGCCGGGGTCCACAGTGACGGGTCGGCCGGGCTGCTCACGCGCCGGGCTCGGCCGTCTTGCGGGTGCGCTGCCACAGCCAGCTGACCGGCCCGGACAGCGCATAGATCACGCCGACCGCGAACAGCACGCGCGGCAGGTCGATGACCATGATGGCAATGGCGATCGGCACCAGCGCCAGTGCCAGGAACGGCACGCGATCGGCACGCGGGCCTTTCTCGCCGCTGCCCTTGAAGCTCCAGAAACGGATCCGGCTCACCATGAGCAGCGCTGCCACCAGGGTCACGGCCAGCGCCACGTAGCGCAGCTCATTGCCATCCCAGCCCAGCTGGCCATCGGCGAAGGCCCACACGAACGACATCATCAGTCCGGCCGCGGCCGGGCTGGCCAGGCCGATGAACCAGCGCTTGTCGACCACGCTGACCTGCGTATTGAAGCGGGCCAGGCGCAGCGCGGCGCACGCCGCATACAGGAACGCCACCGCCCAGCCGACCCGGCCCAGGACGGGATCGTCGAACTTCAGCCACGACAGCGACCAGTGGTACATCACCAGCGCCGGGGCCATGCCGAAGCTGACCAGGTCGGCCAGCGAGTCGTACTGCACGCCGAACTCGCTGCTGGTCCCGGTCAGGCGCGCCACCCGGCCATCCAGGCCGTCCATCACCGCCGCCACGAACACGGCGATGGCGGCATTGACGAAATCGCCGTTGGCCGCCGCGATGATCGCGTAGAACCCGGCGAACAGGCCGGCGGTAGTGAACAGGTTGGGCAGCAAATAGATGCTGCGCGAGCGCGGCGGGGGTTTCATCTGATCCATGCCCGCCAGTTTAGTGGCTGCGGCCCGGTTTGGGGGGAGGCTTGCCAGCACGGGGCGGGAATGCTGCAATCGCGCCTCTGTCCCCCGCTGCCCGGAGTTGCCATGCGTGCCCTGCCCCTCGTGTGCTGCCTGCTGCTTGCCAGCGCTTCGGCCAGCGCCGGAACCGTCTACAAATGGAAGGACGCCAACGGCGTGACCCAGTATTCGGAGAAGCCGCCCACCGGCCAGAAGGCCGAAGAGCGCAAGATCCAGACCCGCGACCCGGCCGGCCGCACCGCGGCAGCCGAGCCCGCCCCCGCCGAATCGGCCGACTGCACCACCGCCCGCACCAACCTGTCCCTGCTCAACGGCAAGGGCGCGGTGCTGCAGGACACCAATGGCGACGGCAAGCCGGATACCCCGCTGGATGACGGCCAGCGCGAAGCGCAGAAGACCTTGGCCGAAGCCGGCATCAAGGCGTACTGCAAGCCTGCGGCCTGACCGGCCTCCCCCCCGACCAACGGTCGGGGGCTACCCGAGGCGCGGTGGAATTGCGGCGGATTGGGCACGTCGCCGGCCGGGCTGGCAGAATATTGCCTCCCAGCCGTTCAGCGAAGCCGACGATGCGCCTCTCCCAGTTCCACCTGCACACCACCAAGGAAACCCCCGGCGACGCCGAGCTGACCAGCCACCGGCTGATGCTGCGCGCGGGCATGATCCGCAAGCTCGCCTCGGGGCTGTATATCTGGTCGCCGCTGGGCCTGCGCGTGCTGCGCAAGGTCGAGCGCATCGTGCGCGAGGAAATGGAGCGTGCCGGCGCCATTGAATTCCAGGTGCCGACCATCCAGCCCAAGGACCTCTGGGAGGCCACCGGGCGCTGGGAAAAGTTCGGCCCGCAGCTGCTCAAGATCAAGGACCGCAAGGAGCAGGTGTTCTGCTACAGCCCTACCGCTGAAGAGGCCGCCGCCGATTTCGCGCGCCAGGAACTGAACAGCTACAAGCAGCTGCCGGTGAATTTCTTCCAGATCCAGACCAAGTTCCGCGACGAGATCCGCCCGCGCTTCGGCGTGATGCGCGCGCGCGAGTTCCTGATGAAGGATGCCTATTCCTTCCACCTGGATGATGCCTGCCTGGTGCGCGAGTACGAGAACATGAAGGCGGCGTACGCCCGCGTGTTCACCCGCCTGGGCCTGGACTTCCGCATGGTGCAGGCCGATTCCGGCGCGATCGGCGGCGACGCCTCGCAGGAATTCCACGTCATCGCTGATTCCGGCGAAGACGCGCTGGTGTTCTCCACCGGCTCCGATTACGCGGCCAACATGGAAGCCGCCGTCGCCGCTGCCCCGGGCCCGCGCCCGGCCGCCAGCGAAGCGCTGCGCAAGATCGACACCCCCACCCAGAAAACCTGCGAGGCGGTCGCCGCCCTGCTCGGCCTGGGCCTGGAGCGTACCGTCAAGTCGATCGCGATCATGACCGAAGCCGGCTTCGTGCTGGCGCTGGTGCGCGGCGACCACGACGTCAACGAGATCAAGCTGGGCAAGGTCCAGGGCCTGCAGGGCTACCGCATGGCCGGTGAGGCGGAAATCGCCACGCACCTCGGCAGCGAACCGGGCTTCCTGGGCCCGCTCAACCCGGCCAAGCCGATCCGCATCGTGGCCGATCGCGACGTCGCCGCGATGGCCGATTTCGTCATCGGCGCCAACGAAGCCGGTTTCCATATTGCCGGCGTCAACTGGGGCCGTGACCTGCCCGAGCCGGAAGTGGCCGACATCCGCAATGCGAAGGAAGGCGACCGTGCCGCCGATGGTGGCGAACTGCGCGTGGCACGCGGCATCGAAGTGGGCCACGTGTTCCAGCTGGGCCGCCAGTATGCGCAGGCATTGAATGCCACCGTGCTGGACGAGAACGGCAAGGCCGCGGTGATGGCGATGGGCTGTTACGGCATCGGTATCTCGCGCATCGTTGCCGCGGCGATCGAACAGAACCATGACGATGCCGGCATTATCTGGCCCGACGCGATGGCGCCGTGGCAGGTGGTGGTGTGCGTGATCAACCCCAAGCAGGACGACGCCGTGGCCAGTGCCGCTGCCGAACTGCTGGCCGAGCTGCAGGCCGCCGGCCTGGATGCCGCACTGGACGACCGCGGGCTGCGCCCGGGGTCGATGTTCGCCGACATGGAACTGATCGGCGTGCCGCACCGGGTGGTGGTGTCCGAACGCGGCCTGGCCGCCGGTACGTTCGAGTACCGCGCGCGCAGTGCCAGCGAAGCGGAGAGCCTGGACCGCGACGCGCTGATGGCCAGGCTGACGAAGTGATGACAGTGCCGGGTGGGATATCCCGGCATTTTATTGTCCCGTTTCCATTGATTATTTCTGCGCGCTGTGCATCTTCGAAATGAGAATGTATGCTGTTGCCGCGCCAAGGACTGGCTCAACCCCGTCCTTCTATTTTTAGATTCCGGAGCAGTTGATGAGTATTGACCTGAGTGGTTTGTCCGCCAAAGAGCTGGGCGCCCTGATCAAGAACGCCAAGAAGCAGCAGACGATCGTCGCCAAGCGCCCGGCCATCACCAAGGTCCGCGCACAGCTGACCAAGTTGGCCAAGGCAAACGGATACACCCTGGAAGAAGTGGCGGGCGTTGTCGCCCCCACCCGCGGCCGCGCCAGCAAGGCCGCCGGCGCAGCACCGGCCAAGGCCGTGCGCAAGCTGGGCAAGGTTGCCCCGAAGTACCGCAACCCGGCCAACCCGAAGGAAACCTGGACCGGACGTGGCAAGCAGCCGCGCTGGCTGGCCGCGCACACCACCAAGGGCAAGAAGCTGGAAGATTTCCTGATCAAGAAGTAAGCGATGCGCCGATGGCGCGCGCATTGAAACGCCGGCCGGGATGGCTGGCGTTTTTTTTTGGGGGTTACGTGCGCAGGCCTTCGGAAACTCTCAGAAACTCACAGATTCTTTCGCGCCGGCACCAGCAGGTTGCCGAACAATAATCCCGCCACGAGTGCCATTACCACGTTGAGCACGGTCATCAGCACGGTCTGGCCGGCACTCATGTCCTGCTGCTGCACCAACGTGAGCACGCCGCGCAGGCTGGTGCTGCCGGGCACCAGCATGATGATGCCGGGCAGGCGGATGATTGCGCCCGGTCGCTGCACCAGGCGGCCGAACAGGTTGCCTGCGGCGGTCATCACCATCGCCGACATGAAGATGCCGGCCGGCAGGCCCCACGCCTGGCCGGCAAACTTGGAGATCGCATAGCCGGCCACCGACGCCGCGATCACCCACGGGTAATCGCGGCGGTGGGCCTTGAACAGCATCGCGAACGCGAACGCCGCGATCAGCAGCGCGCTCCATTCCACCCAGTCGGCTTGGGGGCGCGATGCGCGCACCACCGGGTCCAGCCCGATGATGCCCGACAGCGTCACCGCGATCACCGCACCGACGGTGAGCTTGAGGATGGTGGTGATGGCACCGGCAAACCGCGCGGTGCCCGATACCCAGTGCTGGCTGGCCAGTTCGTTGACCGCGTTGGTGAGCGACATGCCGGGCAACATCACCACCAGCGACGCGATGATGACGGTATTGAGGTTGAGCGCGCCCACGAACGAGGCCACCAGTGCCGCCACCGTACCGGCCAGCAGTGCCGCCAATGCCTCGCTGGCTTCGCGGCTGGCCGGGCGGCGGTCGGTGACCAGCGTCATCAGCCCGATCAGCAACCCGATCACCCCGGCGGTGGCGATATCCAGCCACGGCAGTTTCCACAGCCCGGCCACCCCGGCCGCGCCCAGGCTGTAGGACAGGATCATGCGGATCTTGCCGCGCCGGCCCGGGTCCTTGTCCAGCTGCCGCAGTGCGGTATGGCCTTGGGCGATGCTCATGGTGCCGTTGGCCACCGCTTCGGTGATCTGGTCGGCGATGCTGAGCTTGTGCAGGTCGTTTTCGCCCGGTGCCAGCCGGATGACGCGCGTGATGTCCGATGAACCGATGGCCTTGGTCGGGTCGCTGAAGCTCAGGATCAGCCCGGTCGGGTTCGACCACGGCTCGCAGTCCAGGTCCAGCCGCTGCGACAGCGCAACCACCGCCGCCTCCAGCCGCTGGGCCGTGGTGCCGTAGCTGTGCAGCCGTCCGGCGATCTCGGATACGAAGGCCACCCGCTGTGCGTAGGTGGCCGGAGGGGTGGCAATGGCGGGTGCGTCGGCAGACATGCGGCGTAGTATTACCCGATGTCGGGGCGCGCACACACTTGGCATCCACGCAGACAGGTTATGCTGCGTGGAGGACGCCCCATGACGCCAGACCAGACCCCCAAACTTGAACAGGATCCACAGGACCCCGGTCTCATCCGGTTGTCCGGGCAGTGGACCTTGCGCACCGCGCTGGACGCGGCCGAAGTGCTGCGCGCGGCACCGGAAAAAGTCACCGGCATCGATGCCAGCGGCATCACCCAGCTGGATTCGGCTGGCGTGCTGCAGGTACTGCGCGTGGCCCATCGTGCCGACCTGGCCGAGGATGCACTGACCTTCCGCGAGGACCACCGCGCGCTGGTGTGCACCATCGAAGAAGTGGCCGACGACCGCCCCAAGGCCAAGCGCGACTTCGGCGTGCTGGCCGCGCTGGAGCGGCTGGGTCGCAGCGTGCATGCCACCGGCCACAACATCGTGGCGCTGGCCAGCTTCCTCGGCGAGAACCTGGTCAAGGGCGGCCGCCTGCTGCGCGAGCCGCGCCGTTTCCGACTGACCGCCACCGTGCACCACATGGAGCAGGTGGGGCTGGATGCGGTGCCGCTGGTGGCGCTGCTGTCCTACCTGGTGGGTGCGGTGATCGCGTTCCTGGGCTCGACCATCCTGCGTGACTTCGGCGCCGAGATCTACGTGGTGGAGCTGGTCAGCATCGCCTTCCTGCGCGAATTCGCGGTGCTGCTTACCGCGATCGTGCTGGCCGGCCGCACCGCCAGCGCGTTCACCGCGCAGATCGGCTCGATGAAGGCGCGCGAGGAAATCGACGCCATCCAGACCCTGGGCCTGGACCCGGTCGACCTGCTGGTGCTGCCGCGCCTGATCGCGCTGCTGATCACCCTGCCGCTGCTGACCTTCGTGGCGATGATCGCCGGCCTGGCCGGTGGCGTCACCGTGGGCGCGTTCGACCTGGATATTCCGCCGCAGATGTACCTGGCGCGCCTGCACGACACCATCGAAGTGCGGCACATGCTGGTGGGCCTGTCCAAAGCGCCGGTGTTCGCCGCCGTGATCGGCCTGATCGGCTGCCTGGAAGGGCTCAAAGTGGAAGGCACCGCGCAGTCGGTGGGTGAGCGCACCACTTCCAGCGTGGTGCAGACCATCTCGCTGGTGATCATCATCGACGCGTTCGCCGCGTTGTGGTTCATGCACATGGATTGGTGATGACGACCACAGCCGCCCCTGATGAAGACACCCGCGTGGACCTGGCCGATGAAGACGGCCTGGCGATCCGCGTGCGTGGGCTGACCAACCGCTTCGGCAGCCAGACCGTGCATGACGGGCTGGACCTGGACGTGCGCCGCGGCGAGATCCTGGGCGTGGTGGGCGGCTCGGGTACCGGTAAGTCGGTGCTGATGCGCAGCATCCTTGGCCTGCGCCATCCCGATGCCGGCGAGATCGAGGTGCTGGGCGTGGATGCGCGCTCGGACAACCGCGCCGACCGCCTGCACATCGAACGCAACACCGGCGTGCTGTTCCAGGATGGCGCACTGTTCTCGTCCATGACCGTGGGCGAGAACGTGCAGGTGCCGCTGAAGGAACACCACGGCGAACTGCCCGAGCGCTGGCACTACGAACTGGCGCTGCTGAAGGTGAAGCTGGCCGGCCTGCCGGCCGACGCGATCAACAAGCTGCCCTCGCAGCTCTCCGGCGGCATGCGCAAGCGCGCCGGCCTGGCCCGCGCGCTGGCGCTGGACCCGCCGCTGCTGTTCCTGGACGAGCCCACCGCCGGGCTGGACCCGATCGGCGCGGCCGCCTTCGACCGCCTGATCAAGACCCTGCAGGAAGCGCTGGGCCTGACCGTGCTGCTGATCACCCACGACCTGGACACCCTGTATGCGATCTGCGACCGGGTGGCGGTGCTGGCCGACCACAAGGTGATCGCCAACGCACCGTTGCATGAGATCGAACAACTGGAGCATCCGTGGATCCAGGAATATTTCCACGGACCGCGTGCGCGTGCTGCACGCGCTGCCAAGCAGAAGAGCGAGTAAGCCATGGAAACCAAAGCCAATTACGTACTGATCGGCGCGTTCACCCTGATCGTGGGGCTGGCATTGCTGGCCTTCGGCCTCTGGGCGGCCAAGTACTCCTCCGACCGCACCTGGACCGAGTACCGGGTGGTGTTCCGCGAGGCCGTCACCGGCCTGTCGGTGGGCAGCCCGGTGCAGTACAACGGCATCGCGGTCGGCTCGATCACCGAACTGAACCTGGTGCCGGATGACCCGCGCCAGGTGGTCGCGCGGATCCGCCTCAACTCCAACACGCCGGTCAAGACCGACACCCGCGCCAAGCTGGCCATCACCAGCCTGACCGGGCCGTCGATCATCCAGCTCAGCGGCGGCACGCCGCAGGCGCAGGCGCTGACCGCGGTGAACAAGGACCCGGCGCCGATCATCCCGACCACGCCATCGGCGCTGCAGAACATCACCGACGTGGCCAACCGCATCGTCGAGCGCATGGACCAGGTGCTGAGCGACCGCAACGTGGCCAGCATCAACGCCACCCTGGCCAACCTGGAAACCATCAGCGGCGGCCTGGCCGACCGCGACCAGGGCACCCAGGCGCTGCTGCTCAGCGCGCGCGATGCCGCGCGCAGCCTGGACAGCACGCTGAAGACCACCAACGGCACCATCCAGCGCCTGGACACCAACCTGGTGCAGCAGTTGCCACCGATCCTGGACAAGCTGGAAACCACCCTGACCAAGCTCGATTCGGCGGCCGGCAGTGCCGATTCGATCCTCGGCGAGAACCGCGCGGCCATCAACAGCTTCGCCAACGATGGCCTGGCCCAGCTCGGGCCGACGTTGACCGAGCTGCGCGGGCTGATCCGCGACCTGCGCCGGGTCAGCGACAAACTCGACAACAACCCGGCCCGCTACCTGCTGGGCCGCGACGCGCCGAAGGAGTTCGAACCCAAATGAGCCGCTTCCCTCTCCTGCCCGCCTCCCTGCCCCGCCTGCTGTTGCCGGCGGCACTGATGATCGCGCTGGGCGCCTGCTCGTCGTTGCTGGGCGGCGGCGAGCGCAGCCAGGTCACCATCTACTCCCCCGTGGTGAAGATCCAGCCCGATCCGTCCTGGCCGAAGGTCGACTGGGCGCTGGTGCTGGTCAAGCCGACCGCCGCGCGCGTGGTCGACAGCCCGCGCATCAACGTGCGGCCGAACCCGGGCGAGCTTGAGGTCTACAAGGGCGTGAGCTGGGCGCAGCCGGCCACCGACATGGTCGACGACGCGCTGGTGCGCGCCTTCGAGGATTCCGGCCGCATCACCGGCGTGGCGCGTGCCACGACCGGCATTCGCGCCGACTACAAGCTGGCGCTGGATGTACGCCGTTTCGAATCCGACTACCGCGGCCAGCCAACCCCGACCGCTTTCATCGAGATCAACGCCAAGCTGATCCACGTGATCGACCAGCGCGTGGTCGCCGACCGCACGTTCCGCCAGGAGCAGCCGGTAGGCAGCACCGCCACCGGCGATGTCGCCCGGGCGCTCGAGCAGGGCCTCCAGGCGGTCACCACCGAACTGGTCGGGTGGACCCTCACCACCGGCCAGGCCGACAGCCAGACCGCCAAGGTAATCCCCACCAGGCTGCGCTGACCGGCGTAGAGCCACGCCCTGCGTGGCTGAACCCGCTTGGCACCGCGAAGCCACGCATGGCGTGGCTCTACGCCCGGATTTCTATCCAACGGAAGGTCAGATTGATGCGTTCGGCCAAGGGGCGGGCGCTCTTCGGCAGGGCGTGCTGGTAGAAGGTCTGCGTGCGCCCGCCCATCACCAGCAGGTCGCCGTGACCCAAGGTGACCTCGGCTTTGCGCGCGTGGTCATCGCGCCGGCGCAGGAGGAAACGCCGCGCGGCGCCCAGACTGAGTGATGCAATCAACGGCGTAGGCCCAAGCTCCGGTTCGTTGTCGCTGTGCCAGCCCATGCCGTCGTCGTTGTCGCGGTAGCAGTTGAGCAGCACGCTGTTGAACGGCTGGCCGCAGAACTGGCCCAAGGCGTCGCGCAAGGGCACCAGCGCCGGATGCCACGTATGCGGCACGAAATCCGTACCGGAATAGCGGTACCGCGCGGCGGGATCGCCCATCCAGCAGCTCAACCGAGGCGAATCCACCGACCGCCCGAACATGCGGATCCGGTGCACCTCCCACGGCACCTCGCCGCGCAGCTGTCGCTGCAGGGCATCCGCCTCGGCGGCGGCCAACCAGTGGCGGTGCCAGTGCACCGAAGCATCGGGTAGATGGAGGTCCATGCGGGAACGCTAGCATGCCACTGCGTGCCAACGGGCTGCAGGGACCGCCTGGGCCGGCCAACGGCCGGCGCTACCCGGTGTGTGCGGCCGGCCGATACGCGTCACCCGGTATCTGCGCTGGGCGGGTACGCGTCACCACCACGTGGAGTCCTCTACAATCTGTGGCCTGAGGCGCGTTTCCGTCGCGCACCCACCCGCCGCATTGTCACAAGGTTCCTGCATGAGAAGTCACGACAGCAGCAAGCGCGTCCTGGTCACCGGTGGCGCCGGATTCCTCGGCTCGCACCTGATCGAACGCCTGCTTGAGCAGGGCCATGAGGTGGTGTGCGCGGACAACCTGTTCACCGGCACCAAGCGCAACATCGCGCACCTGCTGGGCAACCCGCACTTCGAGTTCCTGCGCCACGATGTGACCTTCCCGTTGTACATCGAGGTGGACGAGATCTGGAACCTGGCCTGCCCGGCCTCGCCGGTGCACTATAGCCATGACCCGGTACAGACCACCAAGACTTCGGTGCATGGCGCGATCAACCTGCTGGGACTGGCCAAGCGGCTGGACTGCCGGATCTTCCAGGCATCCACCAGCGAGGTCTACGGCGACCCCAGCGTGCACCCGCAGCGCGAGGAATACTGGGGCAACGTGAACCCGATCGGCCCGCGCTCGTGCTACGACGAAGGCAAGCGCTGCGCCGAGACGCTGTTCTTCGACTACCACCGCCAGCATGGGCTGGACATCAAGGTGGCGCGCATCTTCAACACCTATGGCCCGCGCATGCACCCCAATGATGGGCGCGTGGTGTCCAACTTCATCGTGCAGGCGTTGCGCGGCGAGAACATCACCATTTACGGAGAGGGGCAGCAGACGCGCTCGTTCTGCTACGTGGATGATCTGATCGAAGGGTTCATCCGGCTGATGGCCACGGACAAGGATTTCACCGGGCCGTGCAACCTGGGCAATCCGGCAGAGATGACCATCCGCGAACTGGCCGAGGCGGTGATCGCGCTGACCAATTCCGGGTCAAAGCTGGTGTTCAAGCCGCTGCCGCAGGACGACCCGATGCAGCGCCAGCCGGATATCACGCTGGCCAAGAGCCGGCTTGGTGGGTGGGAGCCGCAGGTGAAGCTGGAAGAAGGGTTGCGCCGGACGATTGCCTATTTCGACACCCTGCTGAGCGAATCCCGGTAATGCCGACATTTGGATGGCTGCGTTGGCGCGGTAGAGCCGTCTGTTAGACGGCTGCTTCTAGCACGGTAGAGCCGTCTGTTAGACGGCTGCTTCTAGCACGGTAGAGCCGTCTGTTAGACGGCTGCCTTCTGCGCGGAGAGCAGCGGACTAACAGTCCGCTCTACCCGTCCGTGATACCCGTCCGCGATACCCGTTCGCTCTACCCCCCGTCCGCTCTACAACAGCGTTGATTCTTCTGCCGTAGGCGTTACCGACACTGGTAGGTGACATCCTGGCGGCTGTGGCGGAACGGGTCGGTCAGGTCGTCGGAGTATCCACCCAGCAGCAGCCGCTGCTTTGGCAGGAAGTGCTGGCGGTAGAAGCGGCTCATCGCCGCCACGCGCCGGCCCTTGTCGGTCAGCAGCACGCAGCCCTTTTCGATGTGGATCGTGCCCGAGCTTTCCTGTTCGGTCAGGCGCACGTCCACCAGCCGGTGTTCCACCATGTATTCCTTGGTGAACACGTCCTGGAAGGCATCCTGGCGGATGCCGCCGCCGCGCTGGTCCAGCTTTTCCAGGATGTAGAAGGACAGCGAACGGTCGATCACGGTCGGCACGGAAATCGCGAAGGAATAGCCGCCCAGCAGCCACACCGCGACCAGCAGTACTTTCTCGGTCACGGTGAAACGCCGCAGCGCGGGCAGCAGCAGCAACAGGCCGGTCAGCACCGCCGCCAGCAGCGCATCCCCAATGGCCGCGTAGAACACCACGTCCACGCTGAAGAAGCGCACGTGCAGGAAATGGATGCCCAGCAGCAGCACCACGTAGACGATGGTCAGCAGCAGTGCGTTGCGCAGGGTTTTCATGGCTTGAATACCAGAAGGCGGTTGCCCAGGAACGAAAGGATGAACTGGATGATGCTGATCAGCACGAAGCCAACGCGGTAATCGAACTTCAGCAGGTCCGACCACAGCGCCATCAGCCCGCCGTTGAGCAATGCAATGGCGGCATACAGCAGCACGAAGCGCCACAGCTGGCCGCTGGCGCGGGCCTGGGTGGCGGCAAACACGAAGTAGCGGTTGCCCAGGAAGGACGCCACGATGGCCACCGCCGCCGCCAGCAGGTTGGCCACGCCTTTGGAAGGCACATGGACCACCTCCACCAGCAGGCTCAGCACCGCGAAGTGCACGCCGGTCGCCACCAAACCATTGATGACGTAACGCAGCAGCTGGCGGAACTCAGCGTGGCGCGACATCGGCGGTTACTTCGGTCACACCGGCCAGGTATTCCCGGTACGCGCCCGGCTTCTGGATGGTGCCGCGCACGATGCCACTGAGCATCAGCGTCATCAACGTGAGCGTACCGGTCTGCAGGAACACCAGGAACAGCACGCCCAGCGCCATCGAGAACCAGCCCGGCGTGGCGTAACCGGCCAGCTTGAGCAGGGTGGCTACCACGGCCAGCACGATCGACGCCGAAGAGACCAGCACGCACATCAGGCCCACGCGGACCAGCACGTCTTCGGCGAACACCATCAGCGCGCGGAACCCATGCAGGGTCAGGCCCACGAAGTTCATCTTGCTCTGCCCGGCGTAGCGCGGCCCACGGTCGATCGGGCACACCGCCAGGCGCAGCTTGCTGGCGATCAGCCCCGCGGCCACATGGGTCCAGACCTCGTGCATCGCGTTGAGCCGGTGCAGCGCACCGACCTTGATCGCCATGAAGTTGCCGAAGCTGATGGTGCGCCCGGTCAGCAGCTGGAAGATGAATTTGTAGACCACGTAGAACGCGCGGAAACGCAGGGTTTCCACCCGGCTCCTGCGCCGCGCCACGGCTACGTCCACATTTTCGTCGCGCAACGCCTCGAGCAGGGTGGAGATGGTCTCGGGCAGGTCTTCGCCGTCGGAATCCATCACGACCACCCGCTGGGCGTCCGGCAGGTTCTCTTCGACATAGCCCAGCCCGATCGCGATCGCCTTCTGGTGGCCGACATTGCGGCGCAGCCTCAGCACCACCCCGCTGACCCCGGAGCTGGACAGCTGGAAGGGCTGCACCGGTTCGCGGATCGAGCCGTCGTCCACCGCCACCACGAAAACGCGGTCGCCGTACAGGCGCGCCAGTTCGGTGAACAAGCGGGTGGAGGCTACGTGGTCTTCGTAGACCGGCGTCACCACCACGAACGTCGCGTTGGGCTCAAGCATTGGGTTCTCCTGCCTTCTGGCGCGGGCCAGCCTGTCTCCACTGGTCCAGCAGCACCAGCACCGCGTATATCAACAGCAACTGTACCGGCAGCGCCACGCGCTTGGCACTGGTGGCCAGGTGCCAGGCCAGATCGTGCGGGGTGCTCAGGTACACCGCGAACAGCACGGCAAAATAGGCCGCGGCGACGGCCAGCCCGGCCCGGGCCGCAGACACGCGCCAGGTGCGCGCCCACAGTACCAGCAGCAGCACCAGCGGCACCCACACGGCACTGCGCAGCAGGGCCTTCAGGATCAGCACGCTGGGTGCCAGCTCGGGCAGGCGCGCCAGCAGCTGCCCCTTCAGGTCGCTTTGGGCCAGGTCGTTGCCGAGGTCGGCGCCGGCCACGGCCAGCTTCCACGCCAGCAGCGGCAGCATCGACACGGCGAACGCGGCCAGCAGGCCCCACGGCATGCGGCGGTCGCGCAGCAGGACCGTACCCACCGCGACCACGCCGACCAGGATGGCCAGCACCGCGCCTTCGTTCTTGATGAGGGTCAGCACCGCCGACAGCGCCGCATAGGCGGCGAGGTTGAACCAGGCCCCCTCGGCCGCGTCCCTGCGCGGCTGGATCGCTACGGCAAGCGCCGCAACCGCGTAGACCGCCAGGAACGCATCCATGTAGCCGTCGACCAGGTAGCGCCCCCCCACCTCCAGCACCGCCACCGCCAACAGGCCGGCGGCCCACCACGTGCGCAGGCTGCGCGCGATCAACAACAGCGGCGGCAGCAGCAGCAGCGTCGCGGCCGCCTTGGGGAATATCTCGTTCCAGTGCCCCACCACCCTGGCGGCCGTGGCCGACCACAGCGGCATCAGCGAGGGGTAATCGTTGTGGCTGAAGATGGCATAGCCGTCCAGCTGTGCGTACAGCGAATTCTCCAGGTAGATCCGCTTGGCATGCAGCATCCAGATCGAGCGCGGGTCCCACTCGTCGGTGGGGCTGCCCAGCGCCAGCACCAGCAGCACCGCGACGATACCCAGCATCCAGGCGGCGCGGCCGTCGCGCAGGGCCAGCAGTGACCACAGCGCACAGACGAGCACCGCGATGAAGGCCAGCTGCGCCGGCAGCCCGACCCAGCCAAAGGCGGCGAAGGCATAGCAGAGCAGCACGCCGGCCAGCATGCCCAGCGCGGCGCGGGCGCCCCCGTCAGTGGCAGTCAACGAGAACAATGCGCTCACTCCTTGCGATTTCGGTGCAGTTGGGCTGATGGGGGCCGGGAGTCCGCCAGAGCATCAGGCCCTTGTCAGCCCAGTGGATGCGGCGCGGGTACAGCCCGTCCCACAGGCGTTCGCGGACCAGCGGGTCTTCCCAGAGGCCCGGCGCCAGGGCAATCGGCCCGCCGCTCTGCTCATGGCGGAGCAGCTCGCGGGCTTCCACCACCTCGGGCGGTACTGACTCGGTCCAGCCGGCGTCGGCCACGAAAGCCTGGCGCAGCAGCGATCCGTTGAAATCGACATCCTTGGCGATGCCGCGCAGGCCCACCAGCAGCGCCGCTCCGATCAGCAGACCGACCAGCCAGCTTTTCAGCATGAAGGGGTTCCCCTTCCCGGGTTTGATCACGGCAGCATTCCAGGTTCAGCCAAGCCGGAAAGTCTAGCATTCGGCCTACGCGGGTGATCGTTACATGGACGCGCATCCGGGAAGAGCCTTCTCCGCCGGTGTTCATGCCACTATCGGACGCGGACAATTCAATGGCGGTCGATAGGGATGCGCCCCTACCAGAGCCTTTGCCGCGCTCGGCGGTCGGGTTGGTTTCCAAACTACCGCCCGTATCCGGTCAACGCCTGGTAACGCTACACCCCAGAGTGGCACCGCGCCGACCGCGCGCCAAATGGCGCAACCAATGCCATAAACGCCATCAAATATTGCGCCGGGGAACACCGCGAAACTCGGACATCCGCGGCAATGTTAACCACGTCCCATATTGCAGAAACGTTGCTACGCAAGGCATCCCAACGCCGCATGATCCGATCGCGTCATCACTATTGACGCCGTCATCGAACCGGCGCAAATCAACAGAGACAATCAACTTCCGCTACCGTCATCGCGTCCGCATGGTGAGCACTGGAGTCTGAAAACTCCGTAAGGGAAACGTTGGACGTTTTACGTCGGGAGGGTGGCGAAATACAACACCCTCGCGGAAATACGCCGCACCGTACCTTTACACGGTTTTCAGCCTCCCGACTCCCTCGCCATTCCGGCGAGGGAGACTCTCAGGAGAGCCACCATGCATTCTCATGACAACGATGCGCCCATCCGTTCCACCCCTCGCCCACATCTCGGCTGGCACAAGCCCAAGCGGGTTCTGGTGGGTTCGCTGATCTACAACGACGAACGTCCGCAGCCCGGCGACCCGATCATCCCCTGCATCAAACTGCGCGGCATGTGGATGTCCGAGGCCGGCATCGCGCCTGGAACCCGTTTGACGGTGGAGATGTATGACGGCGCCATCCTGCTGCGTGCGGCGGAGCCGGCGGTGTCGGTAACGCTTCGGCCGGTCAGGCGACCCCTTAGGCAAGCCCATTCTGGGCGGTAACGCGGTTCGAAGACACACCCTTCGCGCAGCGACTCACGTGTCACTGAGTGCGCGCAGAATAGCGCAATTGATGCCATTTCCGTCATCAACATTTCGCCACATTCGGCGCGATATCGCTTGGCATTTCGCCAGCCATGATTGCCACCACTGAGCGCGAAACCCTCACCCACAGCGGTTTCGCGCTCCGCCAGATGTCATCCCATCGTGCTGGTTGTTTCCATCGGCCAAAGCAAATACATCAACCGACGCATGCCGCTGTTGATACCGTTTCGCGCTTCGCATGGTGTGGCGTGGATGGAGTGCATGGCGTTGAGCCTTCGCCGTTATATGGGCGCAGCCCGACGTTCGATTGCCGCCCATGGCGGAGGCGCTACTGGTCTATGGTCGGTGCTGCGCCGTGCGTTGAAGATCGTTCGCGCCATGGGGCCGGGCGGCCTCATTGGGCGCGTGAAGTCCGCCAGCAAGGTCCACACGCCAATGGCCGAGCCATTCGACGCACCTGCGCTGCCGGATCCTGTGCCTTTGGGCGCTTTCAACCTACGGGTTGGCGTCATGGCGCACATTTATTACGCGGACCTGATCGCCGAGTTCTCGGAAACGCTGTCGCTACTGCCGGTTCCTTTTACGCTCCTGGCGTCGGTGGTGGACGCGGAATCCGAAGCACTTGCCCGGAAATCATTCGCCGCGCTTCCGAACGTTTCCCGCCTCGTGGTAAAGCGTGTCGAGAACCGGGGACGCGATATCGCGCCGCTGCTGGTTACGTTTCATGATGAGATCCTGGCACTGGACCTGATCGGGCACATCCACACGAAGAAGTCGCTCTACACCGGCAGCGAGCAGGGAGACTGGCGACGATACCTGATCCAAAGCCTGTACGGTTCATCCAAACGTTTGGCGTGGATCCTCGGCATGTTCCAGGCCGACCCAACGCTGGGCATGGTCTACCCGGAGAGCTACGTCGGCATCCCGCTGTGGAGCCATACCCTGCTCAGCAACGCCGATGATTGCGAAGCACTTGCCAACCGCATGGGCATCGCCATGGATCGGCAACGGTATATCGACTTCCCTGCAGGTTCGATGTTCTGGGCACGTGTGCCTGCTCTTCGCCCGCTATACGACCTGCGTCTGCGGATTGAGGACTTCCCCCCCGAACAAGGCCAGATAGACGGTACCCTGCAGCATGCCGTCGAACGCCTGCTTGGCATCGTTATCCGTCATCGGGGGTACCGGCTAGGCATCCTGCCAACAGATGGGCGCCTGGCGCTGCCGGCCGAGGGGGACCGCAACGCAGCCTCCGCGTTGGACGCGAGCGTCTTCGAGCGACTGCAGATGGCCCTGCTGGAATCGGATCGCGTAACCGCGGACATTTTCGACACCCTGGTCACGCGCGCCTTCCTGACACCGGCTGCCGCCCGCGAACACCTCGCGTGGAGAGTGCAGCGGCGCTTTGGCATCCAGCGCTTCGCCGACCTGCGCGATGGCGCCGAGACGACGCTGCGGGCGCGATTGGGCCGTGACCCGGCACTTTCGGAAATTTGTGATCTGCTGGCGCAGCGGATCGGACGCCCCGATGTGGATGCGACTTCGCTTGCGGATCTCGAACGCAGGCATGAGCAAGCCCTGCTGCAGCCACGTACAGCTGTATTGGCCGCGCTGCGACGCCTGGGGGTGCACCCGTTGACCGCATTCTCAGACATGTACCTGTCACGCAGCGACATGCAGGCGGTATTGCCTGCTGCGGTGATCCGCGACATCGGTCACTGGCGGATATCCTGCGAGACGGGCCTGCGTAAGGACAGTATCGCCACTTGGAAACAACTGGCGCGAGAAGAGGGGCGCGCCAACGGACGCTGGTTGCACATAGGCGACAACGAGCACTCCGACATCCAGCTGCCACAGCAGGCTGGGCTGCTCACGCCAGCGCACGTCCTGCGACCCTCGGCGCTGTTCGACATTGTTCCTGGGCTGCGGGTGCTGCGTCATCCACAGGGCACGCGCGCACCTTGGCAGGAACAACTCTGGCGCGGCCTGCTCGCCAACCGTTTCGCGGCCATCGCCGATACAACGCCGCGTGACCTACTGGGCTCGCCGGCACTGGATGCGCCAACGCTGGGCTACGTGGTGCTGGGCCCACTGGTGCTGGACTTCCTGCTGGCGGCGATCGATGAAGCGCGAGACAAAGGCGTTGCCACCCTGCTGTTCCTGAGCCGTGAGGGATACCTCCTGAACGAGGCCTTCGCCCGGCTGCAGGCATTCCACGTCAAGGCCAAGGTCATGTCGGGGCGCTACTTCCTCGCTTCCCGCCGTGCCACCCTGCTCCCGTCATTGCTTGAGGAACGGGACCTTGCGCGGGTGGTACAGAGCAGCTTCAATGGAAATCTCGAAGATCTTCTGCAGACGCGACTGGGCGACGAGGCGGCGGAAGTGGTACGAACGCACGCACCTGGGCGCATGGATCAAGATGTATTTCTTCCGGAAATGTCCGACGAAGTGGTGCATTGGCTCCTGCCAGCACTGTCGGACCTGTTGACGCTGGCGAGCCAGCATCGGGATGCATACAGGGCGTACTACCGCTCCGAGGTGGGCGATTCCCCCGCGATGCTTGTGGACATCGGCTACGCAGGCAGCATCCAGCGCAATCTGGCGCGGATGCTTGAATCGAATCAGCGGGGGTTCTACATGGCTCTGCGACGTGATGCCCTCTCCTTGTCGGACAGCGGCTGGGCCGATGCGCGGTATGTCGATGGGCGGGTCATCGAGGGCGAGCCTGAATCAAGCATCCTGTCCAACGACCTGCTGTTGGAGTCTCTCCTGACAGCCCCGCAAGGACAGTTCAACGGCTTCTCCAGCAATGATGCCTGCCCGCCACAGCCTCGCTTCGGCCCCGTCGAACTGTCCCCCAAAGGCATCGAGGTCCTTGCCGGCGCCCATGCTGGTGCTCTGGCGTTCATCGACCACGCCTGCGCTGCGCTGGGCGAAGACGTTTCCGGGTTGACGTTCGATCCCGCGGCCGTACAGATTCCGTTGCACTGCATTGGCAGTGGGCGGTGGGACGCGCGTGGCCCACTTGCCCTGCTCAGCACGAAAGACGCCTTTACGGGGCGCGGTACGGTTTCCGCGAGTCAGCCGGGCTAGTTTCTACCGCCGGATGTCCGGTTGGAGCAGTGCCGCTACTGCCAGCGATTATCGGTGAATCCTTCAGTGGAGGAGTCACTGTGCCCCCGCGATTGACATAACCGTCGCCCTGGTTGCCGCCGTACGTTCAAAGTCCGAGAATGGGGCCAATAACGACACGTCGGAACTCACATGCCTGCTGCTTCGCTCGCTCTGACCGGGGTCTGCCGTTCATGACCACCCTCAGGGCGCGCATACGTGCAGCGATCTACTTGGCGCTGCGTGCCGGTTTCCGGGCGCTGCCTCTTTCGGACGGGCAGCGCGACCGGCTGCGGGGACGCTTCCTGGACCGGCACGGCGACTGGGTGCCACCTCCGCCCCTTGGCCGGGTGGATGCGTCCGGCAACGGTGGCCGCCGTCCGCTGGCCCGCGCTGATGAACCCGCCATCGGCCACGTGCCCTACCGATCCGAACCCCTGCCTGCGACACGGCCGGCCACTCTGGTGGCGTTCTACCTGCCGCAGTTCCATCCCATCGAACAGAACGATGCATGGTGGGGCAAGGGCTTCACCGAATGGCGCAATGTCACCCGCGCCCTGCCCCAGTTCGAGGGCCACGTGCAGCCGCGTCTGCCGGCCGACTTGGGCTTCTATGACCTGCGCAACCCGCAGATCATGCAGGAGCAAGCAGCGTTGGCGCAGGAGTACGGCATTGGCGCGTTCTGCTTCTACTACTACTGGTTCAGCGGCACCACATTGCTGGAAACACCCCTGCGCCAGTGGCTGGCCGACGACAGCATCGAAATGCCGTTCTGTCTGTGCTGGGCCAACGAAAACTGGGCCCGGCGCTGGGACGGGCGCGGCGATGACATTCTCATTGGGCAGCAGCACAGCGCCGAGGACGATATCGCCTTCATCGCCCACGTGGCCGACTACCTGCGCGACCGCCGCGCGTTGAAGGTCGATGGCAAGCCGATGCTGCTGGTATACCGCCCGCACCTGCTGCCCGACGCGCGCGCCACCGCGCAGCGCTGGCGCCAGTGGTGCCGGGACCATGACATCGGCGAGATCCACCTGGCCTACGTGCAGGGCTTTGAACGCCCGGATCCGCGCGATATCGATTTCGATGCGGCCGTTGAATTCCCACCGAACATGAGCAACCCGCGTTCGCTGACCGCCGACCAGTTCCTGATCAACCCGGAGTTCCAGGGCGACGTGCGCGACTGGCGCGAGCTGGCCAGCGAGATCGCCGCGCGCCCGATGCCCGACTACCCGCTGTACCCCGGGGTCAATCCCGGCTGGGACAACGAGGCGCGCCGTTCCGGGCGCGGCCGCGTTTACCTGCATGCGTCACCGCGCGGTTACCGCGACTGGCTGTCGACCACGATCCACACGCGCCTGGCGCCGGTACCGGCTTCCCGACGTATGGTGTTCATCAACGCCTGGAACGAGTGGGCCGAGGGCGCAGTACTTGAGCCGGATGCCCGGCTGGGCCATGCCTACCTGGAGGCCACGCGGCAGGCGCTGCACGCACCCGCTGCCCCGCCCGCCGCAACGCGGCCGTGCGTGGTGATCCATGCGTGGTACCTGGATGTACTCGAAGAGCTGCTACAGGACCTGCGCGCTGCGGCGCTGCGCTGGCGCATCGTCATCACCACCACGGCCGATCGCCGTAAGGCCGTGGAAAAGGCCCTGGCGGCAGCCGGGCTGCAGGGCGAGGTTGAGGTGCATCCCAACCACGGACGCGACATCCTGCCGTTCCTCCAGGTTGCCGAACGGCTGTACCAGGAAGGTGAGCAGGTGGTGCTGAAACTCCACACCAAACGCTCCACCCACAGACGCGATGGCGAAGACTGGCGCCGCGAGCTGACCGACCGGCTGCTGAATGCGGACCGCGCCACCGGCATATTTGACGCGTTCGTGCAGGACCCCTCGCTCGGCCTGGTCGCCCCCGAAGGGCACGTACAGCGGCTGGATTACTTCTGGGGCGCGAACGAGCGCAATGTCGGCGCCCTGCTGGCGCGGATCGGGTTGCCCGCTGCCGACATCGAGCGCGACACGTTCGTGGCCGGCAGCATGTTCTGGGTGCGGCTTTCCGCGCTGCGCCCGCTGCTGGACGCGCACCTGTACCGCTCGCTCTTCGAGCATGAAGCAGGCCAGGTGGATGGCACACAGGCGCACGCGATCGAGCGCATCGTGTCACTTGTGGTACGCCATGCCGGCGCCAACACGCAGACCTCCGCAGCGGTGCTCGGGCTGCCGTTTACGGACGGACAGCCCTACGCATACGCCCGCAAGGGCTGAACCGGAAACCGGCTCAGCTGAAGCTGACGCCGGTCTTTTCCTTCAACTCATCGGTGCTCACGCCCGGCGCGGCTTCGACCAGCTTCAGGCCGCCGCCGGTGACGTCGAACACCGCCAGGTCAGTGATGATCCGGTCCACCACGCCCACGCCGGTCAACGGCAGTGTGCAGTCGGGCAGGATCTTGTGCTCGCCGTTCTTGGCGGTGTGCTCCATCAGCACCACCACGCGCTGCACGCCGGCCACCAGGTCCATGGCGCCACCCATGCCCTTGACCATCTTGCCAGGCACCATCCAGTTGGCCAGGTCGCCCTTGTCGGTGACCTGCATGGCGCCGAGGATGGCCAGGTTGACGTGGCCACCGCGGATCATCGCAAAGCTGTCATGGCTTCCAAAGTAGCTGGCACCAGCACGCGCGGTGACGGTCTGCTTGCCGGCGTTGATCAGGTCGGCATCCACTTCCGCCTCGGTCGGGAACGGGCCGATGCCCAGCAGCCCGTTCTCGGACTGCAGCCACACGTCCACGCCATCGGGAATGTGGTTGGCCACCAGCGTCGGCAGGCCGATGCCCAGGTTCACGTAGGCGCCGTCGGTCAGTTCGCGGGCGGCGCGCTGCGCCATTTCATCGCGGGTCCATGCCATTTCAGTTGCCCTCCGCACGCACGGTGCGCTGTTCGATGCGTTTTTCCGGGGTCGGGTTGTGCACGATGCGGTGCACGTAGATGCCGGGCAGGTGCACCTGGTCCGGGTCGATGCTGCCGACCGGCACCACCTCTTCCACCTCCGCCACGCACAGTCTGCCGGCCATCGCGCAGGCCGGGTTGAAGTTGCGCGCGGTCTTGCGGAACACCAGGTTGCCGGCCTCGTCGGCCTTCCACGCCTTGACCAGCGCCACGTCCGCGCGCAGCGCGGTTTCCATCACGTAGTGCTTGCCGTCGAATTCGCGGGTTTCCTTGCCTTCGGCCACTACGGTGCCGTAACCGGTGGCAGTGAAGAAGGCCGGAATGCCGGCACCGCCGGCACGCAGGCGCTCGGCCAGGGTGCCCTGCGGATTGAATTCCAGTTCCAGCTCATTGGCCAGGTACTGTCGTTCGAACTCCTTGTTCTCGCCGACGTAGGACGAGATCATTTTCTTGATCTGGCGCGTTTCCAGCAGCTGACCCAGGCCGAAGCCGTCCACGCCGGCGTTGTTGGAGATCACCGTCAGGCCCTTGACCCCCGTGTCACACAGTGCCGCGATCAGCGCTTCGGGGATGCCACACAGGCCGAAGCCGCCGACGGCCAGGGTCTGGCCATCGGCCACCACGCCCTGCAGCGCCTCGGCAGCACTGGCGTAGCGCTTGCCGCGCCGGGCGCTGTTGTTTGGGGACTTGCTCATCTACGCCCTCACCTCGTTGATGTAAGGGCGCATTGTAGCGGCTGCACGCTGTATTCCCTGTCGCGCTGCAGCGTGTTCAGGGTGTGGGCAACTGCACCACGACCTGGGCAAGGCCGTCCTGCCAGGTGGGCAGGGTCAGGTTGAAATCGGCCTGCAGCCGCGTCACGTCCAGGTGCGAATACGCAGGGCGACGCGCAGGCGTGGGGTACTCGGCCGTGGTGATCGCTTCCACGCGCGGTGCGCGCGGCAGCAGGCCGCGGGCCACCGCTGCGGCAAAGATGGCCTCCGCGAAACCATGCCAACTGGTCTCCCCGGTGGCGGTCAGATGCCAGGTACCGGACAGCTGACCGGGATGCTGCAGGGCACGCGCGGTGACATCGGCGATCAGTGCCGCAGGCGTAGGCGTACCAACCTGGTCGGCGACCACGCGCAGCACATCGCGCTCGGCCCCTACGCGCAGCATGGTGCGCAGGAAGTTGGCGCTGTGCGCGGCATACACCCACGCGGTGCGGAAGATCAGGTGGCGTCCCGCCGCCTCGCGAATGGCGTTCTCGCCGGCGAGTTTGCTCTCGCCGTAGACACCCAGCGGGCCGGTAGCATCGTCCTCATGGTAAGGACGCACGCCTTGGCCATCGAACACGTAATCGGTGGAAAAGTGGACCAGCGGCACGCCAGCCGCCGCGCACCAGCGCGCGATCACGCCAGGCGATTCCGCGTTGGCCCGCCACGCTGCGTCGCGGTCCTGTTCGGCGCGATCCACAGCCGTGTAGGCGGCTGCGTTCACCACCGTGTTGGGCCGGATCCGCTCCAGCAGCGCCGGCAGCGATCCGGGCTGATCGAGGTCGGCGACCTCGCATGCTGTTCCGTCCGCCAGCGTGCCACTGCGCGTGGTCGCCACGATCGGTCCGAGCGGCGCGAGCGCGCGCAACAGCTCCTGGCCGACCTGTCCGTTTGCTCCCAACAGCAGCACGGTCACGGCGTATACACCGGCAGCCGGTCACCGGCGATGTCCTTCAGGAACGGGGCCTGCTCGTCCTTGGGCGACAGCGAAGGGGCGCTGACCGGCCAGTCCACGGCCAGCTCCGCATCGTTCCAACGCACAGCGGCGTCGAACTCGCGCAGGTATACCTCGGTGCACAGGTAACTGAAGATCGCGCGCTCGGAAAGCACCGCGAAGCCATGCGCGAAACCTTCCGGTATCCAGAACTGGCGCTTATTCTCGGCGCTCAGCACGACCGCTTCCCAGCGACCGAACGTGGGCGAACCCTGGCGGATATCCACCGCCACGTCATACACCTCGCCTTCGAGCACGCTCACCAGCTTGCCCTGCGGGCGCGGCCACTGGTAATGCAGCCCGCGCAGCACCCCCTTGGCCGAAGACGATACGTTGCTCTGCACGAACTTCGTCGGCAGGCCCAGTTCGCCGAAACGGGCGGCATTCCAGGTTTCAAAGAAGAAGCCGCGGTCATCGCCAAACACCGCCGGTTCGATCACCACGCACCCGGGCAGGGTCGTCTCGATTACTTTCACCGCACCACACCTCTTACTGCCAGTTTATGCAGGTATTGGCCGTAGCCGTTCTTGATCAGCGGCGCCGCCAGCTCCTCCAGCTGGGCGGCATCGATCCAGCCCTGCCCGAATGCGATCTCTTCCGGGCAGCACACCTGCAGGCCCTGCCGGGTCTGGATGGTCTCGATGAAGTTGGATGCTTCCAGCAAGGACTGGTGGGTGCCGGTATCCAGCCACGCAAAACCGCGACCCAGCGCCTCCAGGTGCAGCTGGCCATCGCGCAGGTAACGCTGGTTGAGATCGGTGATCTCCAGTTCCCCGCGTGGGGATGGCTTCAGTTCCGCAGCGTAGTCGCTGGCGTTGCCATCGTAGAAGTAGAGCCCGGTCACCGCGTAATTGGAACGGGGCTGGGCGGGCTTCTCGACCAGGTCCACGACCTTGCCGTGCTGGTCGAACTCGGCCACGCCGTAGCGTTCCGGGTCGTTGACCCAGTAGCCGAACACGGTGGCCCCCTGCTCGCGCCGGTCGGCGCTGTGCAGCACATCGGTCAGGCCATGACCGTGGAAGATGTTGTCGCCCAGCACCAAGCAGCTGGGCTTGCCGTCGATGAAGTCGCGACCGATTAGGTACGCCTGCGCCAGTCCATCCGGGCTGGGCTGTACTGCGTACTGGATGTTCATTCCCCACTGCGAGCCGTCACCCAGCAGCGCCTGGAACAGCGCCTGCTCATGCGGGGTGTTGATGATGAGGACGTCGCGGATCCCGGCCAGCATCAGCACGCTGAGCGGGTAGTAGATCATCGGCTTGTCGTACACCGGCAACAGCTGCTTGCTGACGCCCTTGGTGATCGGGTAAAGCCGGGTTCCCGAACCACCGGCAAGAATGATGCCTTTACGCTGGGTCATGTCCTTTCTTCCTTGATTCAAGCCGCAGTGCCGATGCGCTGCAGGCGGTAGCTTCCATCGAGCACGCCGTTGACCCATTCCTGGTTGTCCAGGTACCAGTCGACGGTGAACGCAATGCCCTGGTCGAAGGTGTACTTCGGCTCCCACCCCAGCTGGTCCTTGAGCTTGGACGCATCGATCGCATAGCGGCGGTCATGCCCGGGGCGGTCGGCCACGTAGGTGATCTGGCTGCTGCGCGGCTGACCATCTTCGCGCGGACGGCGCGCATCTAGCAGCGCGCAGATTGCGTGCACCACTTCGATGTTTTCCTTCTCGGAGTTGCCGCCCACGTTGTAGGTTTCCCCGACCTGGCCCTTGGCCAGCACGGTACGGATCGCTTCGCAGTGGTCGGACACGAACAGCCAGTCACGTACCTGCTTGCCGTCGCCGTAGACCGGCAGCGGCTCGCCGGCCAAAGCCTTGGCGATCACAAGCGGAATGAGCTTTTCAGGGAAATGATACGGACCGTAATTGTTCGAGCAGTTGGTGGTCAGCACCGGCAGCCCGTAGGTGTGGTGGAACGCCCGCACCAGGTGGTCCGAAGCAGCTTTGGACGCCGAATAGGGCGAATTAGGAGCGTAGGGGGTGGTTTCGCTGAACTTGCCGGTTTCGCCAAGGGTGCCGTACACCTCATCGGTGGAGACGTGCAGGAAGCGGAAGGCCGCGCCCTTGTCCGCAGGCAGCGCTTTCCAGTAATCGCGCACGCTCTCGAGGAGGCCAAGGGTACCCACCACGTTGGTCTGGATGAATGCGCCGGGACCATCGATCGAGCGGTCGACATGGCTTTCTGCGGCGAAATTCAGCACGGCATCGGGCTGGTGGTCGGCCAGCAGCTGCGCGACGAACGCGCGGTCGCCGATGTCACCGTGTACGAAGAGGTGGTCAGGGTTGCCGTCGAGCGGTGCCAGCGTTTTCAGGTTTCCCGCATAGGTCAGAGCATCCAGGTTCACCACGCGCACGCCCCGCGCGACCGCTTCGAGCACGAAATTTCCGCCAATGAATCCGGCTCCGCCGGTAACAAGCCAAGTGGGCACTACCCGTTCTCCTGTTCGGTTTGGTCCATCGGGCAGCCCGCTGGCGGCCCGACATCAGCCGGGAAGCATACAACGGCTGTGTGGAAGCCACTTGGCAAGCATGAACGCGTTGCTCACCGCGTCGCCTGGAGCAGCCAGACCTTGATGTCAGCCGGCAGCAGGCGCATGGCCGGACTGGCCACGGTCAGCACCCCCGTGACGAGCGCGGCCTTGGCCGGGGAGACGTTCCGATCAGCCCGGATCCGGGCGTAGAGCCCGTGCGAGCTGATCGACGGCAGCGTACGTGCCCCCGTGATGCCCAGCCCGGCGTGTCCTGCGATGGCCTGCATGCTGGCATCGTCGAGATAATGCACGTGTGGCGACGGGAAATCCTTCTGCCACATGCGGTCGAAGGAAGCTGGCAGGCCCAGCCGAGCCATCAGCTGGGAGATCCGGTACAGCACACCGGTCCGCGATGGCGCATTGACCACGACCCAGCCACCTGGCTGCAGATGCAGCACGCAGGCGCGCAGCGCCGCGCCGATGTCGGGAATATGTTCAAGCACGTCATTGAACACAATTACGTCGAAACGTTCGTCGATTGAAAGGACGTCGGGGAAAAACCCCTTCCGGACGGGCAGGCCGCGGGCGGCCGCCGCGTCGGCCACCCGGGTATCGGGCTCGATGCCCGTGACCACGAAATGCTCCCGGCCGGCCTCGAGGAACCACCCGTGGGCGCACCCCACGTCCAGCAGGCTGGGGCGCGTGCCGCTGGCGGCGGTGACCCGCGCGGCCAGGTCGGCTTCAAGCGTCTGGAAGTTCTGCTGCCGCAGCTGGCCCAGCCCTTCTTCGCGCATGGCTTCGTCGACCACGTCGGCGACTCCGTGAATATCGATGTCCACGCTCAACGTGCTGCCTTCGTACGTGCAGTGAGTACAGACACGATGCCAATCCTGCAGGCCGGTGCCGAGCGCCTGGTGGCAGGCAGGGCATTGCCCGCCTACCCGAATCATTCCGATGTCCATGTTCGTCATTCCGTCTCCCTGTCGCTGCATGCAGCGTCGCATTCTGTCTTGATGGAAGGCCAAGGGGCTACTGCCGCGGGCCCCAGGAAGAAATCACCACGCCCAGAAGGATGACGGCGCCCCCGATCCAGGTCTGCGGCCGGATCGGCTCGTGTAGCAGCCACCATGCAAAGGTGGGAACCAGCAGGAAGGACAGGCCATAGAACGGAAACGCAAGCGACAGTGGGACCCGCGCCAGTACCGCCAGCCAAAGGAGGGTTGCGGCACCATAGATGAACAGCGCGATGATAAGGGTGCCCGACAGGAAGCTGGCCGGTCGCACGAACGACAGCTGGGCCGAGGCCTGTTTGAACAGCACCTGCCCACAGGCCAGCATGGCCAAGGTCACCAGGATCATCGCGATCACGGTCGGGGTGAGGGCGGCGTCGGAGCGGGGCATGGAGGATCCTGGTGGGCGGCGCGGAAAAGCAGCTCGAAGCATACAACGAGGGGTCGCACCATACGCATTCGCATGGCGGCACGCGGGCAGTTAGAATCGCTGTCCCACCCCCCGAACCGGCAGCTTCCGGGCCGGATGTTCCCCCTATTGTGAGCCGGCCACCGGCCGGCACTACCAAGGATCCCGCACCAGATGAAAATCCTCGTCGCGTACAAGCGCGTGGTGGACTATAACGTCCGCATTCAGGTCAAGCCGGACGGTTCCGGCGTGGTCACCGACGGCGTCAAGCTGTCCCCCAACCCCTTTGACGAAATCGCCCTGGAAGAAGCCCTGCGCCTGCGCGACAAGGGCATCGCCACCGAGGTCATCGTGGCCACCATCGCTCCGGCCGATGCCCAGGCGCACCTGCGCAACGGCCTGGCCATGGGCGCCAACCGCGCCATCCACGTGGTCACCGACCAGGCCATCCAGCCGCTGACCGCCGCGCGCACCCTGCTCAAGCTGGTCGAGAAGGAACAGCCGGACCTGGTGATCCTGGGCAAGCAGGCCATCGACGACGACGCCAACCAGACCGGCCAGATGCTGGCCACGCTGTGGGGCCGCCCGCAGGCGACCTTCGCCAGCAAGCTGGAGATTGCCGACGGCAAGGCCACGGTGACCCGCGAGGTCGACGCCGGCCTGGAAACGCTGGAAGTGGACCTGCCGGCCGTGGTCACCACCGACCTGCGCCTGAACGAGCCCCGTTTCATCAAGCTGCCCGACATCATGAAGGCCAAGGCCAAACCGCTGGAAACGCTGCAGCTGGCCGACCTCGGGGTTGATGCCGCCGATACCTTCAAGACCACCCAGTACGCCGCGCCCTCCAAGCGAAGCAAGGGCGTGATGGTCAAGGACGCGGCCGAACTGGTTGCCGCACTCAAGCAGAAGGGGTTGCTGTAATGACCAAGATCCTCGTTGTTGCCGAACACCATGACGGCAAGATCAACGCCGCCACCGCCAAGACCGTGAGCGCCGCCGCCGCCATCAGCGGCGCCAGCATCGACGTGCTGGTGCTGGCCGCCGACCCGGCAGCCGTGGCCGCCCAGGCCGCTGAACTGGCTGGCGTGACCAAGGTCCTGACCGTTGCCAATGCTGCCAACGCCCAGGCCCTGGCCCAGGTGCTGGCCCCGCAGATCGCGCAGCTGGCCAAGGGCTACACCCACGTGTTCGGCCCCTCGACCACCTTCGGCAAGGACCTGATGCCGTGCGTGGCCGCCCTGCTGGGCGTGAACCAGGTTTCCGACCTGATGACGGTTGAAGGCACCCACAGCTTCAAGCGCCCGATCTACGCGGGCAACGCCATCATCACCGTGGACGTGCCGGCCGACCAGATCGTGGTGGCCACCGTGCGGGCAGCGTCCTGGCCGGAAGCGTCCAAGGGCGGCAGCGCCCCGGTCGAAGCTGCCAGCGTGGACGCCGCCCTGCCCTCGCACACCCGCTTCGTCGGCTTGGCCGCCGGTGCAACCGACCGCCCCGACCTGCAGAGCGCCAAGCGCGTGGTCTCCGGCGGCCGTGGCGTGGGTTCGGAAGAGAACTTCAAGGTCATCTTCCAGCTGGCCGACAAGCTGGGCGCGGCCGTGGGTGCCTCGCGCGCCGCCGTGGACGCCGGCTATGTGCCCAGCGACCTGCAGGTGGGCCAGACCGGCAAGATCATTTCGCCGGAGCTGTATGTGGCCGTTGGTATCAGCGGCGCCATCCAGCACCTGACCGGGATCAAGGACGCGGGCACCATCGTGGCGATCAACAAGGACCCGGATTCGCCGATCTTCGAGATCGCCGATATCGGGCTGGTGGGAGATCTGTTTACCCTGCTGCCGGAGCTGGAAGCCGCTCTGTAAATTGGACGTGAAGACCGGGTCGCGTAACCAATGGTTGCGCGGCCCTTTATTCGAGGTTGGGCTGGGATCGCCCTATCCGGCCGGATTCGCGACACGTTCCTCAGAACGCTGTAGCTATAATCGGCGGTCAACCCTGTAAGGACTGCATTGATGACGCTCCCCTGTTTCAAGGCATACGACATCCGCGGCCGCGTTCCGGAGGAATTGGACGCCGCCCTCGCCGAGCGCATTGGCGCCGGCACCGCGTCCCTGCTGGGACCGGGCCCCGTCGTGCTGGGACGCGACATCCGCCTGAGCAGCCCGGAGCTGCAGGCCGCGCTGGAAAAGGGGTTCACCGCCTCGGGGCGCGATGTGATCGATATTGGCCTGTGTGGCACCGAGGAGGTTTATTTCCAGACCTTCCACCGCCAGGCCGCCGGTGGCGTAATGGTCACCGCCAGCCATAACCCGATGGGTTACAACGGCATGAAGCTGGTGCGCGAGCATGCCCGCCCGATCAGTGGCGACACCGGCCTGTTCGATGTCCGCGACTTCGCCGCCGGCACTGCCCCCCTGCCCTCCGGCACCGGGCAGGTGCGCAGCGATACCGACAAGACCGCGTACATCCAGCACCTGCTGGGTTACGTGGATGTGGCGCAGCTCAAGCCGCTGAAGATCGTGGTGAACGCCGGCAACGGCGGCGCCGGCATTGTGATCGACGAACTGGCCCCGCACCTGCCGTTCGAGTTCGTCCGGATCCAGCATGAGCCCGATGGCTCGTTCCCCAACGGCATCCCCAACCCGCTGCTTCCGGAGAACCGTGCGGCCACCGCCGAGGCGGTTCGTGCCCACGGGGCCGACTTCGGCATCGCGTGGGACGGCGATTTCGACCGCTGCTTCTTCTTCGACAGCCGGGGTGAATTCATCGAAGGCTATTACCTGGTCGGCCTGCTCGCCGTAGCGCTGCTCAAGCGCAGCCCGGGCGGGAAGGTCATCCATGACCCGCGCCTGACTTGGAACACCGTGGAAATGGTGGAACAGGCTGGTGGCGTGCCGATCATGAGCAAGACCGGCCACGCGTTCATCAAGGAGCGCATGCGAGCCGAAGACGCCATCTACGGCGGCGAAATGAGCGCGCACCATTATTTCCGGGACTTCGCCTACTGCGACTCGGGGATGATCCCCTGGCTGCTGATTGCCGAGCTGGTTTCGCAGACCGGCACGTCGCTCGGTGATCTGGTGGCCGACCGCATGCAGGCCTTCCCGTGCAGCGGCGAAATCAACTTCCGTGTCGACGACGCCAAGGCCACCGTAGCCCGCGTGCTGGCGCACTACGCCGGGCAGTCGCCTCAGCTTGACCACACCGACGGCGTGAGCGTCGAGTTCGATGGTTGGCGCTTCAACCTGCGCAGCTCCAACACCGAACCCCTCCTTCGGCTGAATGTCGAAACCCGTGGCGATGCCGCCCTGCTGCGCGCGCGGACCGAAGAGCTGACCGCCCTGATCGGCGGCCAGGCTCCCCAACACTGATTCAGGACGATCTTCATGTTGCCCATTCTTCCCGTCATCCTTTCCGGTGGTTCCGGCACCCGTTTGTGGCCGCTGTCGCGCGAAGCGTACCCCAAGCAGTTCCTGCCGCTGGTGGGCGATGCCACGATGCTGCAGGCGACCTGGAACCGCGTCGCCGCCATCGCCGGCAAGGCGCCGATCGTGGTGGCCAACCAGGAGCACCGCTTCATGGCCGCCGAGCAGCTGCGTGAGTGCAATGTCACTCCGCAGGCGCTGATCCTGGAGCCGATCGGACGCAACACTGCGCCGGCCATCGCCATTGCCGCGCTGCAGGCGCTGGCGGCAGGTGAGGACGCTTTGCTGCTGGTGCTTCCGTCTGACCACGTGGTTCGCGACGACGCAGCCTTCCACGCCGCCGTCCAGCAGGCGGCTGTCGCTGCCGATGCCGGCAAGCTGGTTACGTTCGGCATCGTGCCAACCTCGCCGGAAACCGGCTATGGCTACATCAAGGCGCAGGCCGGCGCGGGCGTGCATGCGGTCGACCGATTCGTGGAGAAGCCCGACCTTGCCACCGCCCAGCAGTACGTCGCCTCCGGTGAGTACTACTGGAACAGCGGCATGTTCCTGTTTAAGGCCTCGCGGTATCTCCAAGAACTGGAGGCCCTGCAGCCGGCCATCCTGGCCGCCTGCCGCACCGCTCTTGAAAGGGCATCGCGCGACAGCGATTTCATCCGCCTGGATGCGGACGCGTTCGCGACCAGCCCCAGCGATTCGATCGATTACGCAGTGATGGAAAAGACAGCCGATGCGGCCGTGGTTCCGCTGGATGCAGGCTGGAATGATGTCGGCTCCTGGTCGGCGCTGTGGGAAGTGTCGGACAAGGATGCCGATGGCAACGCCTGGCACGGCGACGTGATCGCGTTGGACTGCAGCAACAGCTATGCCTACGGCAACCGCCTGATCGCGATGGTCGGCCTGGAAGACGTAGTCGTGGTGGAAACCGACGACGCCGTGTTCGTGGGCCACAAGGACCGCGTGCAGGACGTCAAGGAAATCGTGGGGCGGATCAAGCGTGACGGGCGCAGCGAAGCGGCCGCGCACCGCAAGGTATACCGCCCGTGGGGCGCCTACGATTCCATCGACAACGGCGCGCGTTTCCAGGTCAAGCGCATTACGGTCAAGCCTGGCGCGACGCTGAGCCTGCAGATGCACCACCACCGAGCCGAGCACTGGATCGTGGTCAGCGGCACGGCAGAAGTGACCCGTGGCGAAGAGGTGATCCTGCTTACCGAAAACCAGAGCACCTATATTCCGCTGGGCGTGACCCACCGGTTGAAGAATCCCGGCAAGCTGCCCCTGGAGCTGATTGAAGTACAGTCCGGCAGCTACCTCGGCGAGGACGACATCGTGCGTTTCGAAGATCAGTACGGGCGCGCCCCGGCCTGACAATCGTGTAAACGCGCCCTATCGTTCGCGATAGGGCGCGGTGCGTTCGGCGAATGTCTCATAGCTGGGTCCGCCCCGTCGCTCGTACAGCAGTGGGCCTGGATGCGGTCGCTGCGCGGTACGGCCGGCCTGTACTGGCTGCAGCACGAAGGGGTAACGGCTGAAGGCGAGCTTCAATGCGTAGAAGGGCAGCAGGCCAACGAAGCTCTTCCACTGCGATCGAAAACCGAAGCAGGCAGTGATGTAGCGCACGCGCTGCGCCGCGCTCACGGCGATGGTCTGGTGCGGCCCATTGGCCGGCAGCGGCGAGAGCACGCGGAACACCGGCCCGGGTAGCTTCTCTCCCTGGTACAGCGTGTATTGCAGCACCTCGCCTCCGCTTTCGGCAGCCAAGGCGAGGCCGGCCAGATGCGAAGCATCATGATCCGGGTGGCCACCCTCCCATGCCGGTACGACGATGTGGCTGGGCGCAAGTGCGCGATAACGCGCACGCAGGGACTCGATCACCTCGTCCAGGCGATTCCACAGATCGCCGTCGGCGAACCCATTCTCGCCGCCGAGAAAATGCATGGCATCCAGCGGCACGCCCATCGCGGACAGGACGTGTTCGCTTTCACGCTGGCGGCGCCCGATGTCCTGCCCGCCCCAGCCTCCGTCGGTCATCCATACGCAGCGCACCGGTCGACCATCCGCCAATGCGCGTTCGATCCACGGGAACACACCGAACTCATCGTCCGGATGCGCCAGCAGGAACACCACCGGGCCAGTATCAGAACGCATCGAAGTCCAACACGCTGAACAGCACGGCATCGGTGGAGGGCACCTGCGTGCGGCCGTCCAGGGTCCGGAAGATCAGATTCAAAGGACTGCTGCGCAGCCTTGCCGGCAGTTCGAACCAGACACCCTTCAGCGACCCCATCGAGCGCGGCACCATGCCCAGGTGCAGGCGCATGCCCAGCCCGGACGAGCCGTATTCGAGCCCTTCCACCGCCTCGGGAAGCGCAGCGAACGCCGACAGCAGCGGCTTGCCGGTTGGCGCATGGGCAAGCGTTCCGCCCGCGCTCGATCGAGCCAGGCGGTACGCGCGGTGCGGATTGGCGCACCGCCACTGCAGCGAGGAGCGGTCCCAATCCCTCCGGAACTGCACGTCCCCCAGAGCAGACGAGGCCCGCTCCGGCAGCAGCGGGCCGATGCCGACCTTGGCGTCAAGCGGACCGACCAGGGTAAAGCCAAGCTTGCGCAGGAAGCCGGGGGTAGAATTGGCATTGGCCACGCCATACACGGCGGCCATGCCCTGCTCGGCGCCCGCCGCATACGTACCTTCAGCGAGCTTGGTGAACAGCCCCTGCCCCTGGTAATCGGGATCGGTCGCCGTATTCAGCGACAGCATGACCCGGCAGGCCTGCCCGCCCACGATTGCCGCCACCGGAATGCAGGCGTAATGGGCGGCCAGACGATCGCCATCCCACGCATCCAGGCCGATAACCGGACCGGCCGGATTGCGTACATACAGCCACTCCAGGTAGCCCGCGTCCAGGTGCGTGGCCTGTGGAAAGCACTTGGCGAAAATCGACTGGTAATGGCGAAGCAGTTCCGGTGCCGTACCGGCTGGGCGGATGTCCAAGGGCGTCTCCAGGGCAATTCAACAGGTAGCACGCGTACACCGGCAACCCCCGGCGACGCGAGGCGCTTTTGGCCCGGATTATATAGGCTCAGCCTGGTCTGCGCGGCACCAGCAGGGCCGTAAGCGGGCGCCGTGGTACCGACGCGATGTCGTAGCCCAGGAAGGCCAGCAGGAACTGCAGGCCGGAAACGGCGGCCACCGTGGCGATCATTACCGTGCCCAGCGGGGTCGACACGCCGTCCTGGGCCGAGTGCCACCAGTGCCAGCCACCGAAGGTGGCGGCCAGCAGCAGCAGGCCCAGCGCGGCGACCAGCTCGAAGGAGGCCAACGACAGGTCGCGCAGGAAGTAGTTGTAGCCGATCCGCTTGAAGGTGTTGCGCGCGTGCTTGAAGGCGAATTCACCGAGGATCTTGCCGACCTTCAGCCCGCTTTCCTCGTCGCCGTAACGCGCATCCATCGGAATATCGACCACCACCGCGCGCATGGTGTTGAGGCGGAACAGGATGTCGGTCTCGAAGAAATAGCGGCGACTGATCTGGTCCATGGGCAGGTGGCTGGCCACCGAAGTGCTGATGGCGGTGTAACCGTTGGTGGGATCGAACAGATCCCAGTAGCCGGTGGAAGCCTTGGACATGAAGCTCAGGCCCAGGTTGCCGACCCGCCGCAGCAGCGGCATCTGCTTGATCTGGCGGAGATCCCAGAACCGGTTGCCCTTGGTGTAATCCGCCTCTCCTCGCAGGATGGGTGCAACGAACTGGGGCAGCAGGGCCGGGTCCATCTGGCCATCGCCGTCAACCTTTACCACCACCGACGCCCCGTCGATGATGGCCTGGCGGTACCCCGTCATTACCGCCCCGCCCACCCCTTGGTTGACCTCGTGGCGAAGCACGCGCACGCGCGGATCGGAGATGTTGGCTTCGATGAAATCGCCACTTCGCTCCGGGCAAGCGTCGTCAACGCAGTAGATCAGCGCCACTTCGCCGCCAATCGCCGCGACCACGCCGGCGATGTGCCGGGTCACCTTGTAGCTGGGAATCACGACGGCAATACGGGACGGTGCGGAGGGAGAATTCATCGATAAATCCAGTGCTTTGAAATGAAGAAGCTCAGTAGGGCAAGTGCAGCGTCGCCGGCCGGCTTGACGAGCCATGCCCACCCCAAACCCGCTTTGTGCCCTACGATCCACACGATCGCCGAACTCAGTACGCTCATTGCGATCCAAGTCACCACAAACCGGATCATCTGGTTCCGCCCAAGCCCACTGCCACCGGCGAAGGTGTACTTGCCATTGAGCCAGTACCCGAACGCGGCGCCGCCGGCCCGGGACACCAGATTGGACGGTACCACCCCAACTCCGGCCCAAGACAGAGCGACGAACAGAGCCCAGTCAACCACCAGCTGGATGCCACCCACCAAGCCAAACCTGCCCATTTCCCCAGCCAGCGACTTGAGCGCCTTGGCGCTCAATCGCCGTGACCAGCTGCGCGGGTGCGAAAGCTCACCTCCCATGCTCAGCCAACGGTCAACACACGCGACGGTCCGAGGGTGCAGGCCACGGCCTTCCCAGCATCGCCAATTACGAAGAAGATCTCATACGACCCCGGCGCAACGCCATTGAGTCGGATGCTGGAGGTCAGCCCTGCATTTGATGGCGACGCCGCCGCGAACTGCGGCGCGGCGCTGACATCGGCGCGTTCCGAGCGTTCGGCAGGAAAGTACACATCCGTCCCGCCCGGCGCCAAGCTGTGCAGACGGATCGAGCCGGCGCGCTGCGCCTTGGTGCCTGTCTCTACCGCCCAACCGGCGATGCGGATGGCATCTCCTGCACTGGCTCGCCAGCCATTGTCGCCCGCAGTCGCCCCTTCCAGGACGTCGAGATAGCAAACCAGCGACGGATCGGTCACTGCGCTGGACATCCACGATGGAACCGTTGCCAAGGCGGGATTGCCCGCCGGCTCCGCCGACTTGGCGGCATCGTTGGGCGACATGCTGGGCGGGGCCTCAGTGGCGCTGCAACCTGCAAGGCCGGCCAACAACAGGGCGATCCACGGCAAAGTACGCATCACGACTCCTTGATTAGTTTATTGAACAGTTTGATGTGACCTGCAATCTGGTTCTGCAGGCTGTAGCGGGCCGCACGTTCGCGACCAGCATGCACCAGTTCCTGCGCGTAGGCACTGTCCTGGGATATCCGCTCAAGTGCACGGGTCATCTCAGCCGGATCCAAGGGATCCTGCAGCAGCAGGCCCGCGCCCTCGGCGATTTCCTGCAGCGAACTGTTGGCCGAGGTAATGACCGGCGTTCCACATGCCATGGCTTCGACCACGGGCAGGCCGAAACCTTCGTACAGCGACGGGTACACGAACGCCTTCGCGCGGCTATACAGCGCCGGGAGGTCCTGGATCGGCACGTACCCGAGCACTTTGACCTTGGAGCCGGCGCTTTTCATGACCTTGCGCAGGTCATCGTTGAGCCAGCCCGAGGCACCCACCACCACCAGCGTTTCCGGACCGTCGTAGCTCAGCATCGCCTTGAGAAGCGTTTTAAGATTCTTGCGCGGCTCGATGCTGCCGACGTACAGGAAGAACGCGTCAGGCAGGTCGTAACGCTGGCTTACGCTGTGCATCTGCGACTTCGACGCCGGCTTGAAGGTCGCCGGATCGATCCCGCAATGGATGGTATGCACGCGGTCTTCGGCCACCTTGTAGTGCTTGATGAAATCGCGACGCGAATTCTCAGACACCGCCACGAAGCTTGCACCAGCCTGCACTGCCCGTTCGAAGTTGCTCGAACACAGGGCGATGTTTTCGGCGGTGTGGTACGCCGGATGCGACAGGAACGTGGTGTCGTGCACCACCATCACCGCGTTGGCACCCACACCGGCCGGGAACACGTTGCCCGCGCAATACACCAGATCCAGGCCCGGTACGAAATGGTCGGCGTCCTTGAACGCGGGCAGCGGGCCGCGGTACAGCGTCATGCCACTTCCCAGCCGTGTCTGCAGGCCGGACGGTTTACCAGCTGCGTAGTCGGGATGCACGAAGTCGCCGAATCCAGGCAACAGCAGGTAATCACGCGCTCGGCCGGCCTCGGCCTGGTGCTCGGACAGGCCCTTGGTCAGCATCGCGACATAGCGACCCACCCCAGAGACCTCACCGCCCATGGCGCGTGAAACATCAATGCCGATACGGCTGCGGACTGCCGCAGGTACTTCAGTCAATTCGGAACCTTGGGGATTGAGCGCGGCCAAGCGCGCGCGCATACGCTCGGAGGAGCGTTCGAGCGACCACAGCTCACGCACGTCCCGTGCCGCCTGCTCGCCCTTCTCACGGGTTTCTTCGGGATGTTCGAAGGCGTAGCGCAGCAGTGCGACCAGATGATCTTCGTCGGGCAGCGCCCACTGGAAGCCATGGTAATAGGGGCACTTCGCCTCAGCCGGGGTGAGCGAAACCTGCAGTGGATAGCTGTTGTCCTCGTCCATGAAGGCCTGTTGGGCGCTCCAATAGCTTCCGATCACGGGAATACCGCATGCCATCGCCTCAAGCAGTGGCATGCCCCAACCTTCGCCGCGGGTCGGCAGCACGAAGCAGTCGGCCGACCGGTAGAGCTGAGCCACCTGGTAGTAAGGCACCGATTCGTTGACCGAATACACGATGCGACCGCCGTCGGGGTCAAGCTGCAGCCCGCGGATGATGGCCTCCGGGTCGACGCCCGGGTCGCTATTGGAGTATTTGCAGATCAGCACTACCGGGTCGGTGCTGCGGAAGGCGCGATTGAAGGCACGCAGCAGGATCTCGGGCGACTTGCGCTCACCCCACTCGAAGATTGAAAGGAAAGTAAAGACGCCGTCGATCTTCATGCCGCGGATGCGCGGGTTGAAGTGATTGGTATCGATGAGCGCCAAGGGCATCACCTTCACCGGCACAGTCACGCCGCTGCGCTGGAAGGTCCACTTGTTGAACTCCGTCGGTACCCACAACTCGTTCATCGTGTTGCAGCCGTCCACCCATTCCTTCGGAACGCCGGTGGTCTCCAGCATGGTGTAGCCGATGCGGTAGCCCTCGGTGACACGATTGAAGGCATCGGCTTGGCCGTAGACCAGCCGCGGCACCTCCGCGTCGGGTGCTTCGCGCTGCTTGATGACTTCCAGCGTGTAGATGCCGGTGTTCTGGTTGCGCGATTCGGCGATGGGCAGAACGCTGTCGAGGCCGTACAGGTACTCGTAGGAAACCGATACACCTGCGTTGTCGAGGCCACGGGCGATCTGCCGGGCGGTCATCGCATATCCCACCGGGCGGAAGAAGGTCGAATGCAGGTGCACCTTGTACTGGTAGCGGGCGTCGAGCACGTCCTTCCACTTGCCCAGAAAGGTTTCCTTGGATTTGAGGAACATGTCGTTGTGGCTGACCTTGTTGACCGAGGTCGACCCATGCTCGCGGTGGCGGATGGTCAGCGAACCGCAGTTCATCACCCGGAAACCAGCGGCACGCGCCTTGAGGCAGTAGTCGGTGTCTTCGTAGTAGGAGAAGAAGTCCTCGTCCAGGAAGCCGACCGCGTCCATTACCTCGCGACGGATGTAGACGCAGGCGAACACAACGCCCTCCACTTCGCGGTCGTAGGCGTACTGGTTGATGTCCTTCTCGCCCGAGCCCAGCTGCTGACCCCAGTAGCTGCGGTCAGGGATGTAGGTCCCTGCGTGCTGGAAGTCTGCACCGTCCAGGCGACGGATGCGGCAGCCCACGACACCGACGTGATCTTCACCAAAGGCGGTCGCCTGCAGCTTTTCGATCCAGAGCGGGTCGTCGATCTCAGTATCGTTATTCAGCAGGATCACGTCCCGATCGGTGTCGATCAAGCGCAGCGCGGCGTTGTTGCCGCGCACGAAACCCAGGTTGTCGCCGTTGAAGATCGTGGAAATGCCCGCGATCTTGCCCAAGTACTCCACCGTCCCATCTGTGCTGCCGTTGTCGACGACGATCACTTCCACGCGGGAGGTGTCGGTGTGCCGCAGGACGCTCGCCAGGCAGGGCTTGGTGTACTCCAGTCCGTTCCAGGTCAGGATTACAACCGAGACCGGGCGCGACGCGCGGACCGAGTCGGAGGGAACGTGAATTGGGCTGTGCTCGTTGCTCATATCAGTCGACCTTGTAAATGCTGCAGGTACCCGTGCCGGGGAGACGGGTTGCATGTGTCACTTGAATGCGCTCATCGGCCAAGACGTAGCGCGCGCTTGCCAGCGTGCGGCCATCCACCACGCCACCGTCGGGCAGCATGCGCATGGAAACCGGGAGGTAGGGCAGGAAGAAGACGTTGTCGACCAGTTCGCGGCGACCGCTGGCCAACACGGCGATGCCACCGGGATCATGGGCAACCAATTCGTGCGCCAGCGCGCCGCAACGCGAATCGAACGCACCGGGGCTGCGGCTGAGCTCGTGCCAGGTGCCGGCGTTGGCCACCATCAGCCAGGTGACCAGCAGACCCAACTGAAGGGTCCGCCTGAACCAGCCCTCGCGCGTGGCGGCGATCGCCAGCACCAGGACCACGAAACCCACCAGCCACCACCGCGTGAACCGGTACCACTGGGCTTCCATGCTATCCACGGTTGCACCGAACCAGGGCGACGCATGGAGCTTGAGCACCATCACGAACAGCAGCGCTGCGCCGACCACGCTCGCCAGCACGCCCCAGTAGGCATACCACGCCAGCGCCGACTGTTCGCGCTGCGGGCGGGGAAGGAACAGCAGGATCAACAGCAGCGGGAAGGAAGAGAAGTAATAACGGCTGTGCCAGCGCCCAAGGCCGCCCAGGTCGCTCGGCGAAATGCCGACGGTGAATACGATGGCCATGCCGATCGCACCGGCCGTGGCGATCAGCAGGAACAAGGTGGCCGTGCGCACTTGTGCGGGCGTGCGTTGGTTCCGCCAGGGCAGCAGCAGCGCGATGCCCGCAGCCAGTGCCAGCGAGAACGGGATCGAAAGGATGGTGAGGTGACCCAGCAGCAGCCCGGCCGCGCCATGCAGGTCGGACATGATCGTGTGCTGCCAGCCACCCAGGCGGTTGCCATACATGCCCAGCCCATCGGTCGTCGGCGCCGACAGGCTCACCGTCACCAGCTTGAAGACGAGGTAGCTTGACAGCGGCGCCAACAGCCAGGTCGGACGCGTCAGGAACTGACGCCATGTGCCGTCACGCAGCGCGATGATGCCCCATGTCATCAATGCCGCCATCAACACGGTGATGCCATTGAGGCGCACGTTGAGCATCAAGCCGATCCAGACACCGAAGAAGATCGACGCCCCGATCGAGCCAGGACGTTCCAACCAGCGTACACCTGCCCAACACGCCCACAGGTAAAGCGGGAAGTACAGCACCTCGGTGACTGCGTAGGCGGAGATGAAGACCCCCGGCAGCGCTATGGCGGCCACCGCGACCACCAGGCTCAGGCGGCCAGTGAGGAAGCGGCGCGCCATCAGGTAAGTCGGGAACAGCCCCGAGGCGACGATCAGCGCGTTGATCAACCGTACCCCGGTATAGAACGAGTCACCGATCATGAAACTCGGTGCGATCAGGTACGGGTACAGCATGTTGGGCAGATTTGTCGCATGCTGGATCTGGTCGGGCAGCGGAATGCCCGAGCGGCCACCTCCGGCCCAGATGCCCGAGGCGATCATCTTGTATACGTACTCATCGCCGGACCAGTACGGCAGCAGTTGCGCGGCAACGAAGCGTACCAGCGCAGCGGCCAACCACAGGGCGACCAGGAGCGACCACGGAACGCAATCGGCGGCGGCAGTGTCATCCTTGCGGGACCAGTCCGCTGCGGCAGCGACCAGTGCCACCGCGGCCGCCAGCAGCAGTGCCATCAGCAGGTGGCCAACCCAGATGCGCCAAGCCGGTACTTCGACCACCCGGATGTTGCTGAGCAGCAACCCAGGCGGTCCGTCGTAGAAGATGCGCAGCGACACAACCTCCGGTACGTCGTGGCCGACGTCCATGGTGTCCGACCAGTGCACGGACGTCTGGCCGGGCTGTGTGGCGAATGTACGCTCCTGCGCGGGATTGTCGTAGCCGGGCCCAAACAGGTCGACCACCACGGAGGCAGGCGCCCCCGGGGCGGTATCAACGGAGAACGAGAAGGAATAGCGCTTGTCCGCACGCAGGCGGAATTGCCCCACAAGCGAATGGGAAGGCTGGCCGCCCACGGCGCGGAAGCCATCGCCCTCTACCTGGAACCCCGCCATCTGCACGCTTTCGGCCTGCAGTTGCGGGGCGTGGCGCGGGTCGGCCTGGAATGCGGCCCACCACCACACCAGCAGCAGGGCCAGCAGCAAGGCAGCCGCTGCAAATGCAACGGCGGGGACACGACCCTGGCGCAGGCCGCTGAGTTCAATACGCTGGTTCACCTTGTCTTCCATTCCGTGCGTTCAGATGTGACGGTCAGGCCTGCAGACGGCGAAGGTCCGCGTCCACCATTGAGGTGATCAGCTGCTGGAGGCTTGTCTTAGGCGTCCAGCCCAGGGCCTTCTGGGCCTTGGCCGGGTTGCCCAGCAGCACGTCCACTTCGGCGGGGCGCAGGAACTTTTCGTCGATGACCACGTGCTGCTGGTAATCCAGCCCGACGTGGGAGAACGCGATCTGACACATGTCGCGCACGGTGGTGGTGATGCCGGTGGCGATCACGTAGTCATCCGCCTTGTCCTGCTGCAGCATGAGCCACATGGCCTCGACGTAGTCGCCGGCAAAACCCCAGTCGCGCTTGGCATCGATGTTGCCCAGGTGCAGCTTGTCCTGCAGGCCCAGCTTGATGCGTGCGACCGCGTCGGTCACCTTGCGGGTGACGAATTCGATACCGCGGAGGGGCGATTCGTGATTGAACAGGATTCCGCTGGACGCATGCATGCCGTGGCTTTCGCGATAGTTGACGGTGGCCCAGTGGCCCATCAGCTTGGCGACGCCGTACGGGCTGCGCGGGTAGAACGGGGTGCGCTCGTCCTGCATCTCGGCCTGGATGAGTCCGAACATCTCGCTGGTCGAGGCCTGGTAGAAACGCGCGTCGGGACGCACGATCCTCACCGCTTCGAGCATGTTGATCACACCAACGCCGTCGAGCTGTGCGGTGAGCACCGGCTGCTGCCACGAGCTCCCGACGAAACTCTGCGCGGCGAGGTTGTACACCTCGGTGGCACCCGAGAGCTGCATCGCGCGGATCAGCGAAGAAAGGTCTGAAATATCGCCGTCGATCAGCTGGACCTGCTTCTCCACACCCAGCTCGCGAAGGCGCCACAGGGTGTCGGTGCTGCGGCGGGCCAGCAGGCCGTGCACGGCATAGCCCTTTTCAAGCAGGAGCTTGGAAAGGTAGGCGCCGTCCTGGCCGGTGATCCCGGTAATCAATGCGGATTTGGTGCTCATTGGCTTCTCACTGATTGCAATATGTCGGTCAGCGTCTGATCGAGCTCGATCAGCGGTCGCCAACCCGTTTCCTGGGTGGTGGCAGAGGGGTCTGCCACCATTCGTCGTTGTTCGGAGGCGCGCAGCCGGGACGGATCCACACGGATATCGGCCGATACCCCGGCCAACTCAAGCATGCGGCGCAGAATGGTCGCGACCGAACGCTCCACGCCGGACGCCACGATATACCTGGCTTGGTTGTTTCCCCGCTCGAGGATGGCTGCGTAGGCGGAAACCACGTCGCGCACATCGCTGAAATCGCGGGTCGCGTCGATATCCCCAACCTCGATTATTGCAGGTTGGCGCCCCTCCTTGATGGCCATTACCTGATGAGCCAAGGAGGATACAACGAACCGGTCGCTTTGCCCCGGCCCAATATGGTTGAAAGGACGGGCAATGAGTACCTGGGCGCCGGTCCTGCGGGACCATTGAAGGCAGAGCTCCTCCGCCGCAAGCTTGCTGGACGCGTACGGGTTGCCCGGCCGGGGCCAAGTCGACGCATCAACAGGCAGCAAGGACTCATCGACTCTTCCATATACATCGCCTGAGCTGACGAAAAGGAACCTGCCATTGAAACCGGCGGCATCCAGGGCCCGGGTGAGGTTGAGCGTACCAATTACATTAATTTCGTATGTTTCACGCGGATTCTCTATCGCTCTGGGTACAAAGCTTTGCGCGGCCAGGTGAATCACCGCGCCTGGACGCTGCTCGGCGACGAAGTCGGACAGCGCCTCTTCGTCACGAACATCCAAACCGGCGGGAAGCACGACCGCATCACGAAGCCGACCGAACCTCCCTTCCGCGATGGCTGACAGCAGATGACGACCAACGAAGCCGCCAGCCCCGGTAACCAGGACCTTCGACGTCACGGCAGGGAAACCGATTTACGCGCCATGATTGCGTAATCGCGTGATGCATGCAGTGGCCTGACGAGCGCGTTGATGGTGGCAGCGCCAGGCACATCCTCCGGCACGAACGCAACATCGGGCGTTCCGCGCGCCTCGAAAAGCGGTCGGATGTCGGATTGCACGAAGCCGCGCGCCTGCACCATCCAGCGCAACATCTGCGGCGGCAGCGGGTTCCGGTGCGTCGGATCCATGTAGAACGCCCACTGCGCAACCAGCGCATTCTCCGGGTTCGGCGTCTCGACGATCAGGCCGCCACCCGGCAGCAACACCCGGTGGACCTCATCGAGAAGATCGACCAGCGTACGGAAGGTCAGATGTTCCGCCAGATGGAACAGCGTGACCATCCCGGTCGACGCGTTGGGCAATCCACGCAGCTTGGTCAGCGCGTCGGTGTACTCGACCTGCAGGCCTTTCTTCTCACACTCTTCCACGAACAGACCGTTGAGATCCACGCCCGATGCCTGGAGCCCTTCATCACGAAGCATTTCGAGCCACTCACCACGACCACAGCCCAGGTCGAGTATCGGCGCCGACGCGGAGCCAGCGCCGATGTCCGCCACGAACTTGAGATAGGGGGCCAAACGCTCCCGAATCTGTTCCTGCGGGCCACGGAACTTGTCCTCGAACGCCGCGTAAAGATCATCAAGATCGGAATCGACCGCCGACGCATCCACTGCCTGCACTGCCATTACTGGAGGCGTTGCCACGAGAGCCTCGCGCGGCGGGGGCCGATAGCGCGGCAATGCATGCAGCGCTGCTACCTGCTCAGCCAGCTGCTGCGTAAGCACGTTGATACGCTGGCCCAACTCGTCGACCATCTCGGTGCTGGGCAGGTTCTGTAGTGCACGCTCCTGTGATTCGAGACGCATGCCTTGGTCAGCAACGACCTGGGAGATGTTGCCCTGGAAGAATTGCAGGTCGCCGCTCACTGCAGAGATATGCGCATCCACCACCCGCGAATGACGCGGCAGACGGACCAACGTGTGGCACCAGTGCAGCACCCAGCCAAGCAGGGGAATCCGCCTCCAACTGTGCAGCTTGTAGGGAATCAACAGCCCGTCGATGTGCACCCCGTGGCTGAGACCTTCGGGCGACCAACGAAGCGCAGCCAGAATCTCAATCTTGGTCGCAGCACCCGAGCGCAGCGCCTCCAGATGACCGCGCGCGTAATCGTCCGGCTCACGGTGCAGGATGGCCTGGTAGGCGTGGGTCACGAAGGCAAGGTCGTCATACGCCAGAAAATCAGCAACCACGTACTCGTCGCGCTTCTTGAAGTCGGTGGTCGGCGGCTTGAAGGCCGCGTTCGGCGGCGCGCTCGCAGCACCAGCGACCACACTGGTGAGGCTGGCCGACACCGGGCCGCCCGAGACGATGTCGCCAACACCCAGGCGCATGCGCACGCGGCGCATCACCTCGTCGGCTGAAATCAAGCTTTCCTGACTGGATGACATCGTTGGATCCTCAGATTATCTAGACACTGTTTGGGTCAATGCGGGCGGGCCGCGCTGGGGCGGGGAGGTTATGCAATGGATATCCGGGGGGGTATCCAGCTGGTCCCGATGAAATATTGCTTATCCATGTTGGCGACGGAGAATACCAATGCCATGTCGCGCCATTCATAATTGTGACCAAGGTGGTCCTGCGCATCGCTCAAGGCCACAGAGACAGAGTAGGTGCCGGGGCCGAGCATGGCGGTGAAATCGGCACTGAAGGTCAATGACTGGCCGACGACGGCGCCCACCACGACCTGCTCGGTATGGTGGGTATTGGTACCGAAGATGGTCTGCCCGAGGCGGTCGCGGATCATGTAGCCGAACACCAGCTTCTCCACTGGCGCTGTTACGTTGACCCCCACGCGCAGGGTCACGCTCTCGCCTACCGACACATACTCGGTAGCCTCACCCTTCTCGTTGAGCAGGTGCACGCTGGCGATCGCCGCCTCACCCGTGCCTGAGGATATCGCCGCAGCGCCATCTTCTCGCACGGCAACGTTGATGGTGCCCTGCTCTTTCTGTGCAATCAGCGCGTTGTAGTAATCGATGACCTGCTTGGGATCGGCATCCAGCAGCAGCCGGCCGCCCTCGAGCAGGATCGCGCGATCGCACAATACCTGCACCGCGGTGGGATCGTGCGAAACGAAAAGCAGGCTGGTGCCCTGTTCGCGGAATGCCTTGATGCGGTCGAAGCATTTGTGCACGAAGTACGCGTCGCCCACCGACAACGCCTCGTCGACGATCAGCAGGTCCGGGCGGAACGCGGTGGCGACGCTGAACGCGACGCGCATCTGCATGCCGCTGGAATAGGTCCGCACCGGCGCGTCGAAGTATTCACCAATCTCGGCGAATGCCTCGATGTCATCCATGGCATCGGCGATGGCCTGCTGGGGGTGCCCCATCAGCCCGGCAGCGTGATAGACGTTCTGGCGCCCGGTAAGGTCGAGATTGAAACCCATGCCCAGTTCGAGGATCGCCGATACCTTACCCGTCTGCGTCACGCTGCCCTTCGTGGGCTGCGACGTACCGGTGATCAGCTTGAGCAGGGTGCTCTTGCCGGCGCCATTCTGCCCCACGATGCCCACGCTTTCGCCAGGGCCTACCGCGAAACTGATTTCTCGCAGAACCCAGTGCTGCTCCGCCGGTTTGACCGGCAGGCCGAACCAGGACATGAAGCGCATCCACTCGCTGTTCCAGCGCGAGTAGCACTTGCCTACGCCGCGCACTTTCAACAAAGAACTCATAGGGCGTCCACCATTTCAGCGCTGGACTTGCGGAACATCACCAATGCCACACCAGCCAGCACGGTCGTGGCCAGCACCAGACCACCCAGCTGGTTCCAAAGCGGCGGCTTCCCGTAGACGAGGACATTCTGGTAACTGCTGACAAGAACGTAGAGCGGGTTGAACTTGAACCAGGCCTGGTAGCGCGCGGGCAGCGCATTGAGGTTGTAGACCACAGGTGTCAGCCAGAACAGCGCGTTCAGCACGACGGGAATCACTTGGCCGAGATCGCGCATGAAGACGTTGATCACGCCGAGCAGGGTGCCCAGGCTCATTGCCAGGGCCAGGGTCATCAGCACCAGTACCGGCAGCCAGATCGCGTTTTCGTCCGGGAAGTGGCCAAGCACGGCGAACACACCAAATATCGCCGCGCACAGGAGCACGTTGTTCACCAGCATGGTGCCCGCGGCGATCACCGGCAGGCACAGCCGTGGAAATGCCATCTTCTTCATCAGGTTGGCGTTGTCGATGAAAAGCGTTAGACATCGCTGGATGGTTTCGGCAAACAGCGTCCAGAAGAGCATGCCTGCCATCAGATACAGCGCGTAGGCGTACTTGTTGTCCACCCCCGGCAGTTTGGCCGACAGCACTTCTGAAAGGATCAGCGCGAAAATCAGCACCTGCGCCAGCGGGTGGATCACCATCCACAGCCCGCCCAGCTTGCTGCGGGTGAAGCGCGCTCGCAGATCGTTCTTGATCGACGAGAGGATGAAGAATCGGTAGCTCCAGAGGGAGCGCAACACACTACTCATGGGGTTCCTGCTCCAGACAGACCGCGTGCTTCCGGCGACGCCGGCACGGCCAAGGGGGTGGTGCCATCCAGGTATGCCGCAAGCAGCGCACCCGAGCGCTGCGGCGACATGCCATGTTCAATTTCCCGCTGCGCCCGGGCGACCCGGTCAGCCACGCCTGCAGGGTTATCGACCACCTGTTGCATCAGGGTAGCCGCGTGCTGGGCATCCGGTTCGGCCCACACTTGGCCTTCGGCGTGCGGGTACTCGCCTGCCTTGACCGGCACCAATGTGTAATCCACCAGAAGGCTGTTGCTTACATTCATGAAATCCATGTTTCCTGACCAACCGGTAGCAATTACCGGCTTGCCCAGGCGCATGCACTCGGCCATGCCCAGCCCGAGCCCTTCGGCCCGATGCAGGGAAACGTAAGCATCGCAGTGACCCTGAAGTGCCTGGAGGTGACGAACATCAATGACGTCATCGCGTAGCAGAATGCGATCGTCGTTGCCAGCAATGGCCAGCAGCTGGCGCAGGGCTTCCGGGTTGCGATGGCCGTTGCTGGACTTCACCAACAGCACAACGTCCTGCCGCTCTGGCGGGAACGCTGCGCGGAAAGCGCTGATCACGGCGCCGGGGTTCTTGCGCGCCACCGAGGAATTGCAATCGAAGGTGCACAGGAACACGAAAGCATCATCAGGCAGTCCGAAGTCGGCACGCTCAAGGCCGCTGGGCGCCGCATCCATCAACGGGAACGGGATTCGGGTGACCGGCTTGTCGGTTACCGCGCGAAACGCATCGGCAACGAACTCCGTTGCGACGATGATCTCGTCCACGGCAGTCACCGCCTCGCGCCAGGCGTCTGGCACGCGCGGCAGTTCCCAGAACCAGCAGGCCACCACGCGCGCGGGCCGCTCCGCAACCCCTCGGGCCGCCATAGCTTCGCTGAAGTAGTCCGGATTAACGAACACCAACGTCGTGGCGAAGGCGCCCACGCCCGGCCGAAGGTGCGGCTCCAGGCTCCGGTCCCCATTGGCGTGCGGGACAGCCACGCGGGAATCCTGCAGGGAGACCGGATAGCCAACGGATATCAGCGCCTGACTGTAGGCACGCGCGCTCACCCCCAGCCCGAACTGGCCGCGCAGGTATCCCAGCACATTGACGCCCCGCCCCGTCGCCCCGGTAGTCGGCGGGCAGATGCTCGACGGCGCTGCTTCGGGTAATGCCCAGCCGGGGCCACGGGCAAATCGCAGCCCGGCGCAAAGCCGCTGGTTGCGGCGCCGCGCCAGCCATTCGCGCAGCATCCGAGGTAGCAGCGAACGGTAAAGTCGCGCCAGCAAAGGAACCGCAGGGCCACTCATCCAGGTGCCCCCTCCCGGCGCGTCCACGGCGGAAATGGAAAAGTCCACGTCAAGCTGCCAGCGCCCCTTCCAGATCCACCTGCAGATCCCCCAGCTCCTCCACGCCCACGCTCAACCGCACCAGCGCATCGCTGATGCCCAGCTGCTCGCGGCGCTCCACCGGAATGGAGGCGTGCGTCATCACCGCAGGATGGTTCACCAGGCTCTCCACCCCGCCCAGCGACTCGGCCAGGGTGAACAGCTCTGTCTTCTCGCAGAAGCGCTTCGCCGCCTCGAACCCACCCTTGAGCACGATCGAGACGATGCCGCCATACCCGTTCATCTGGCGCGTGGCCAGTTCGTGCTGCGGGTGGCTCGGCAGGCCCGGGTAGATCACCTTTTCCACGGCCGGGTGCTTTTCCAGCCACTGGGCCAGGGCCAGCGCATTGGCGCAGTGCGCCTTCATGCGCAGCGGCAGGGTCTTCAGGCCACGCAGGGCCAGGAAGCTGTCGAACGGACCCTGCACACCCCCGATGGAGTTCTGCAGGAAGGCCATCTGCTCGGCCAGCTCGGCGTTGTCGCCCACCACCACCATGCCGCCGACCATGTCCGAATGGCCGTTGAGGTACTTGGTAGCCGAGTGCAGCACCAGGTCCGCGCCCAGCTCCAGCGGGCGCTGCAGCATCGGCGAGGCGAATGTGTTGTCCACCACCACGATAAGGCCACGGCGCTTGGCGATGGCCGCGACTGCCGCGATGTCGACGATTTTCAGCATCGGGTTGGTCGGGGTTTCGATCCAGACCATCTTCGTCTGCGGCGTGATCGCCGCTTCGAAGGCGGCCAGGTCGGTCAGGTCGACAAAGCCGAACTGCAGCCCGGCGGTGCGCTTGCGCACGCGCTCGAACAGGCGGAAGGTGCCGCCGTAGATGTCATCCATCGCCACCACGTGACTGCCGGCATCCAGCAGCTCCATCACCGTGGAGGTGGCGGCCATGCCCGAGGCGAAGGCGTAGCCGCGGCTGCCGCCCTCCAGCGAGGCCACGCAGCGCTCATAGGCGAAGCGGGTCGGGTTATGGGTGCGGGAGTACTCGAAGCCCTGGTGTTCGCCGGGGCTGGACTGGGCGTAGGTGGAGGTGGCGTAGATCGGCGGCATCACCGCGCCGGTGCTCGGGTCGGGCGACTGCCCGCCGTGGATGGCCAGGGTAGCCAGAGCAAGCGAACGGTCGGGGCGCCCGGGGGATGCAGGGTTGGACATTGAGTTTCCCAGCGAGTGAGAGCCCCTAGCGGAGGCCCTGAAAATGGAGCGGAAGTCTACCAGCGCAGGCTTAATCAGTCTTTGACGCGGATAAACGGAGGTTCGAGGCTGAACGTCGGCCATCGCGCCCTTATTGGACGCGACGACGCAGGTAGTTCAGCAGGTCGATCCGGGTGATCAGCCCCAGGAAGCTGCCACCATCCATGATGATGGCCACCTGGCCGCGGTCGAACACCGGCAGCAGGGCTTCGATCGGCGATTTCACGTCCAGCCGGTCCAGCTTGCTGACCATGGCGGTGGAGACCTTGTCGCGGAACCGCGACTCGTCCCCGTACACATGCAGCAGCACGTCGCTTTCGTCGACGATGCCGACCAGCTGGTCGCCATCCATCACCGGCAGCTGCGACACGTCATACAGCTTCATGCGCTGGTAAGCGGTGGTCAGCAGGTCGTTCGGGCCGATCACCACGGTGTCGCGCTGGCCGTACGGGCGCAGGATCAGGTCCCGCAGGTCGCCGGTCTGCGGGCGCTCCAGGAAGCCGTTGTCCAGCATCCAGTAGTCGTTGTACATCTTGGAGAGGTACTTGTTACCGGTGTCGCAGACCAGCACCAGCACCTTCTTCGGGGTGGTCTGCTCCTTGCAGTACTTCAGCGCCGCCGCCAGCAGGGTGCCGGTGGAGGAGCCGCCGAGCACGCCTTCCTTGCCCAGCAGCTCGCGCGCGGTGTGGAAGCTTTCGGCGTCGGTGATGGCATAGGCCTTGGTGACCCGGCTGAAATCGGCGATCGAGGGCAGGAAGTCCTCACCGATGCCTTCTACCAGCCAGCTGCCCGACTTGTCGTTGAGCACGCCGTCATTGATGTATTCGGCCAGGATCGAGCCAACCGGGTCGGCCAGCACCAGCTCGGTCTTCGGCGACAGGGTGGAGAAGGCGCGCGACAGGCCGGTCATGGTGCCGGAGCTGCCGCAGCCGAACACGATGGCATCCAGGTCGCCGTCCATCTGTTCCAGGATTTCCGGGCCGGTGCCGAATTCGTGCGCGGCCGGGTTGTCCGGGTTGCCGAACTGGTTGATGAAGTACGCGCCGGGGGTTTCCTCGGCCACGCGCTTGGCCATGTCCTGGTAGTACTCGGGGTGGCCCTTGGCCACGTCCGAACGGGTCAGCCGCACTTCGGCGCCCATCGCCTTGAGGTTGAAGATCTTCTCGCGACTCATCTTGTCCGGCACGACCAGGATGAGCTTGTACCCCTTCTGCTGGGCGACCAGGGCCAGGCCCAGGCCGGTATTGCCCGCCGTGCCTTCCACCAGCGTCGCACCCGGCTTGAGATCACCGCGCTGTTCCGCCGCCTCGATCATCGACAGGCCGATGCGGTCCTTGATGGATCCTCCGGGATTGGCGCTTTCGAGCTTCAGGTACAGCTCGCAGACACCGGTGTCCAGGCGCTGGGCCTTGACGATCGGGGTCTTGCCAATGAGGTCGAGTACGGAGGAGTGGATTGCCATCGGGTCACATCGATTCGCGCCGCAGAGCGGCCGGACCCCCGATTATCCGACAGATGGTAGAGACACGCCATGCATCCCTGGCCCTGAAAGAGCGACGCGGACGGCGCCCGTCGACGAGGAGACGGACGCCGCCCGCGGCGTTTGGCGGTGCCGGCGCTGGGCCGGCAGGTTCAGCGGCAGGTGCCGGGCGTGGCCGGCACGATCAGGCCTTAGTGCACGGGGGAGGAAGACTCGTACATGCGCAGCAGGCGCTGCTTGGTGAGAAGCTTCTCACGCTTCAACTGGCCCAGAGTGAGGTCGCCTACCGGATTCACGCCCAACGCGGCATCCATACACTTCTTGTTCAACTTCTGGTGCCGTTCGTAAAGCTCTTTGAATTCCGGATCGCTCTTGCGGCGTGCGTCGATTTCACTCTGGGGCTGACCTTCAAACATGATGAACCTCCTATCGCGTCTACAGCACAAACAAGAACGCCCCGGCCTTAAAGGCACGGGGCGTTGCTTCGGGAGGAGCGCCGGCATCCACCGCGATCAAGGCAGAACCCAGGCGCACGACCGGGGTTGCCCGGCCTGCAGACTGCTCTGGTTCGTGCCCTCGATGCATCGGCCCGGCCCTCCAATCGTCCGGGTCGCGGAAGGCCACCCGGACAATCGACCCTACGCCTGCCCAAGGGCCGGTTCAAGGGTTTCGTTTGAAATCGCCGGTGCGCGCCAGTCGAGGTTCAGGCTGAACACGCACTTCAACGAAATTTAAACAAAAACAGGAGGTTGCGTCATTCTGACGCGGTCACGACCAACGGTCGTGACCTACCAATACATGGAACCAAGTAGGTCATGACCGTTGGTCATGACAGAGGCAACCGGGTAGGTCATGACCGTTGGTCATGACACCGGCGATCACGGCGCGATGATGACCTCGGCCGAGCGCGCCTTGGTCGCCGCCGCCTTCTTGCCGCTGACCTGCAGGCGGCTGGCGCTGACGCCGGCCCCCACCAGGGCATCGCGCAGGGCTTCGGCACGCTGCTGCCCTACCCCGGCGGCGGCATCGTACGCCTCGATCCGGACCCGGCCCTTCTTGCCGATGTTGAGGTACTCGGCCAGCGCCTTGGCCTGGCCCTTGGCCCCGCCCGAGAGCGCGCCCTTGCCACTGGCAAAGGCATCGCCGGCGAAGGTGAACACCTCGCCGCGGCTGTCGAACTTCGACCCCGGCAGCTTGTTGCCCGAGACCAGTTCGGCCTCTTCGCGGGCCAGCTTGGCCGCGTTCTGCTGGGCCGCGCTCAGCCGCGCGGTCTGCTTGCCGGCCACGCTGGTCAGGGCGGTTTCGGCGTCCTGGCGGGCCAGCGCTTCGGTTTCGGCGGCCAGGCGCAGGCGTTCGGACTCCTCGGCCTGGATCTGGGCCTGCACGCGCAGCCGCTCGCTTTCCTGGCGGGCACGCTGGGCATCGCGGCGGCTGGCTTCGATCAGCAGGTCGCTGCGGGTGCGCTCGAGGGTGGCTACTTCGCGCTTGGCCAGCGCGGCGCGCACGCTGGTTTCGGCGATTTCGACCCGGCGGTCGGCCAGGTAGCGGGCCTGGTCGAGGTCGCGGCGCTTGGCATTGGCCAGCGCGGCGATGGCCTGCTGGGCCTGCAGGCGCTCATAGGCGGCCAGCTCGGACGCATCCGGATTGGCCTGGATCGCCATCAGGCGCTGGGTGAGCTGGGCCACGGCCGGGTCTTCGGCGGCGCCGGCCAGCGGCGACAGGGCCAGGCCGATGGCCAGCAGCAGGGGCGGGATGCGCAGGGCAGCGGCCTTCATCGGCGGTCCTCCCCGGCGAGCTGGCGTTCGAGCTGGGTCACCTCGTTGCGGCGCAGCTGCAGCTGGGCCGTGGCGGTGGCCTCCTCGCTGCGGGCGCGGGCCAGGTCGGCATCGGCGGTGGCGCGCACGGCCAGGGCCGGGGCGTTCTTGCGCTCGCGGCGGTCGCCCGCTGCGGCCTGGGCCTGTTCCAGGCCCTGGCGGGCCGCGGCGATCAGGTCCGGGGCATACTGGTCGGCGTCGGCCTGGGTGGCCTTGTCCACGGCCTGGCGGGCCTGCATGAGCTCGAGCGCGCCGTCCTGGGCCAGGGCCGGCCCGGCCAGTGCGAATGCGCACGCCATCACGCAACTCGTCAAAACTACATACGGGGTACGCCGCATTTGTGCGAAGCTAGGATTCATTGGGGGTGCCGTTCGCCTGAAGTAGGTGCGCGGCCATTGTCGGAAGCCTGCGGCGTGCTTGCAATGGCATGTCGCCGATTGTTGGGGAAACATTTCGCATGGATATCGGCTATTTCCTGAAGCTGATGACCGAAAAGAACGCTTCGGACATGTTCTTGACCACCGGCGCCCCGGTGTACATCAAGATCGAAGGCAAGCTGTACCCGCTGGGCAATACCGGGCTGCCGCCCGGGATGGTCAAGAAAATCGCCTATTCGCTGATGGACGAGGGCCAGGTGCCCCAGTTCGAACGCGACCTTGAGCTCAACATGGCCATCGCCCTGCCGGATGCGGGACGCTTCCGCGTCAACGTGTTCAAGCAGCGCGGCGAGGTCGGCATGGTGATCCGTGCCATCCGCAGCAAGATTCCCAGCATCGAAGAGCTCAACCTGCCGCAGGTCCTCAAGGACGTCATCATGACCCCGCGCGGGCTGGTGCTGGTGGTGGGCTCGACCGGCTCGGGCAAGTCGACCTCGCTGGCGTCGATGATCGACCACCGCAACAGCACCACGACCGGGCACATCCTCACCATCGAGGACCCGATCGAGTATCTGCACAAGCACAAGATGTCGATCGTCAACCAGCGCGAGGTCGGGCTGGATACCCATGCCTTCCACAACGCGCTGAAGAACGCGATGCGTGAAGCGCCGGACGTGATCCTGATCGGCGAAATCCTCGATTCGGAAACGATGGAGGCGGCCATTGCCTTCGCCGAAACCGGTCACCTGTGCCTGGCCACGCTGCACTCCAACAACGCCGACCAGACCATCGAGCGCATCCTCAACTTCTTCCCCGAGAGCGCGCACCGCAACGTGCTGATGAACCTCTCGCTGAACCTGCGCGCGGTGATTTCCCAGCGTCTGGTCAAGGGCCAGGATGGGCGCCGCCTGCCGGCCACCGAAGTGTTGATCAATACGCCGATGATCCGCGACCTGCTGCGCCGCGGCCAGGTGCACGAGATCAAGCCGGCGATGGAAGCCTCGCTGGAAGAAGGCATGGAGAGTTTCGACCAGTGCCTGTTCCGCATGGCCAAGGGCGGCATCATCGAGCAGGAAGAAGCGCTGCGTGCGGCCGATTCGCGCGATGGCCTGGCCCTGAAGTTCCGCCTGTCCGAAGGCGGCAGCGGCGAGCATGACCCGTACGCGGATTATTCGGCGGCGACCCCGGCGGCGATCACGCACGGGTTCTGACGGAATCGGCGCCCGGCAACGGGCGCCAAGCGGCTTGGAACCGCCTGGGCCGGCCAACGGCCGGCGCTACCGGTATCCGAAGCCTTCGGTCGATTGATCCCGATCCCAATGGGCTCGTAACGGTTCGTAGCCCCGGCCGTTGGCCGGAAACCGCGCGCAGCGCGGCACAAGCGTCCGAACGCGGTACGGTTACCCATTGCGGCCAACTACCCGACGTTTAACGGCGCCGAAGCCGCCCATCACCCCGCGCAATCCACCTGGTTTTCAGGCCGCGCCGCATCGAACGCCGGCAAGGCCAGGCACGCCTCGTCGATCCGCACCAGGGTCGGGTACGGGCCCAGATCCACGTTGAAGCGGCGAGCGTTGAACAGCTGCGGCACCAGGCAGCAATCGGCCAGGGTCGGTGTGTCGCCGTGGCAGAAGCGCCCGGTGTCCACCGACTCGACCAGCAGCCGTTCCATCGCATCGAAGCCGACCTGCATCCAGTGCCGGGTCCAGTCCTCACGCTCGGTCTGCGGCACGTTCCAGGTATCGCTGAAGAACTGCATCACGCGCAGGTTGTTGAGCGGGTGCAGGTCGCATGCCACCAGCTGTGCCAGCGCACGCACGCGGGCGCGGCCCGGGGCATCGTCGGGCAGCAGCGGCGGTTCCGGAAACACCTCGTCGAGGTATTCCAGGATCGCCATCGACTGGTGCAGCACCAGGTCCCCATGCACCAGGGTAGGCACCAGCTCCTGCGGGTTGAGCGCGGCATACCCTTCGCTGTGCTGCTGGCCGCCGTCGCGGACCAGGTGCACCGGGGTGATCTGGTGTTCCAGGCCCTTGAGGTTCAGACCGATGCGCACGCGGTAGGCGGCGCTGGAGCGCCAGTAGCTGAAGAGCTCGATGCGGTCGGCCGGGGTGTTCAGGGCCGTGCTGCCTGTTCGATGCGCTGTTCGATGGCGCCGAAGATGCTGTCGCCGGCGGCGTCGAACATTTCAATGCGGACCACGTCGCCGAACGACATGAACGGCGTGCTCGGCTTGCCGTCGCGCAGGGTTTCCACGGTGCGCTGCTCGGCAAAGCAGGAAGCCCCCTTGCTGGTGTCCTCGTTGGCGATGGTGCCCGAGCCGACGATGGCACCGGCGCCCAGCGGGCGGGTCCTGGCCGCGTGCGCGACCAGCTGGGCGAAGTTGAACTGCATGTCCACGCCGGCTTCCGGCGCGCCGAACCAGGCGCCGTTGACGTGGGTTACCAGCGGCAGGTGCACCTTGCTGTCCTGCCAGGCCTCGCCCAGCTCATCGGGGGTGACGAACACCGGCGACAGCGCCGAACGCGGCTTGGACTGCAGGAAGCCGAAGCCCTTGGCCAGCTCGCCCGGGATCAGGTTGCGCAGCGAGACGTCGTTGACCAGGCCGACCAGCTGGATATGGCCAGCGGCCTGCTCGGCGGTGACCGCCATCGGCACGTCATCGGTGATGACCACCAGTTCGGCTTCCAGGTCGATGCCGTACTCCTCACTGATCACCTTCACGGCATCGCGCGGGCCATGGAACCCGGCACTGGTGGCCTGGTACATCAGCGGGTCGGTGTAGAAGCTTTCCGGCACTTCGGCGCCACGGGCGCGGCGCACGCGCTCTACGTGCGGCAGGTAGGCGCTGCCATCGACGAATTCATAGGCGCGCGGCAGCGGCGCGGCCAGTGCCTGCAGGTCGATGTCGAACACGCCATCGGCGCTGCCGTCATTGAGCGACTCGTACAGGGCGTTCAGGCGCGGCGCCAGGTGGCTCCAGTCTTCCAGGGCCTGCTGCAGGGTGGCGGCGATCCCGGTGGCGCGCACGCCATGGCGCAGGTCGCGCGAGACCACGATCAGGGTGCCGTCGCGGCCGCCTTCCTTCAAAGAACCAAGCTTCATGGGTGGAATATCCGGGGATCGCAGGAAATAGGTTTCGAGTGTAACCAAATGCGTGGTCATGCCAAGTCGCAGTGCCGCAGAACGAACATAAACCATCCGAATGATGCTGGCGTGGTCGCTCGCCAGGGTCGTCCGGCTGGGGCCGGCCGCTACGAATTGCTACGGGCGCCGGGGAGGCATGGATACGTCGGAAGTCGCTTGTTCAACCTGAACGGGGGATTTGGCCTTGTTCGCGAGGTTCCGCTACACTGTCGGGGTCTGCAGCGGCCGTCCGTTTCCCTTCGGGATCGCCGGCGATCGGGATTTCCGTCCCTCGCCCGCCCCCACTCCGACGCCATTCGTCATGCATTCCAGTCTGCGCACCGCGCCGGCTGCACCCAATTCTCGCAGCGCGGTTCACGGGAACGCTCCGAGTCAGCCGATCAACTCGATCTGCCTTGCGTCCGGCCATTCGGCCTGGCGTTACTTCGTCTTTGGAGCTTCCACCCGATGTCTTTTGAAAACCTGGGCCTTGCCCCGTTCCTGCTGCGCGCGTTGTCCGAGCAGGGCTATGAAAACCCCACCCCGATCCAGGAGCAGGCGATCCCGCTGGCCCTGGAAGGCCGCGACCTGCTGGCCGGCGCGCAGACCGGTACCGGCAAGACCGCTGCGTTCGGCCTGCCGCTGCTGCAGCACCTGGGCACCAACCCGCAGGCCGTGAACGGCCCGCGCAAGCCGCGTGCGCTGGTGCTGGCCCCGACCCGCGAACTGGCTACCCAGGTGCATGACAGCCTGCGCGGCTACAGCAAGTACCTGCGCATTCCCAGCGCGTGCATCTACGGCGGCGTCGGCATGGGCAACCAGTTCGACGTGCTGCGCCGTGGCGTGGACCTGCTGGTGGCCTGCCCGGGCCGCCTGATCGACCACCTGGAGCGTCGCAGCGTCGACCTGTCGGGCATCGAGATCCTGGTGCTGGACGAAGCCGACCGCATGCTGGACATGGGCTTCCTGCCGTCGATCAAGAAGATCCTCGCCAAGCTGCCGCGCCAGAACCGCCAGACCCTGCTGTTCTCGGCGACCTTCGAAGAGAGCATCAAGCAGCTGGCCCTGGAGTTCATGCGCGATCCGGCGCAGATCCAGGTCACCCCGAAGAACACGGTCGCCGAATCCATCAAGCACTGCGTGCACCCGGTTGACGGCCCGCGCAAGCGTGACCTGCTGCTGCACCTGCTGGCCCAGGACAGCCGCGAGCAGACCCTGGTGTTCGGCCGTACCAAGCACGGCTGCGACAAGCTGGCCACGTTCCTGGAGAAGTCGGGCATCAAGACCGCGGCGATCCACGGCAACAAGAGCCAGGGCCAGCGCCTGCGTGCGCTGGGCGACTTCAAGGCCGGCCGCGTGACCGTGCTGGTGGCCACCGACATCGCCGCGCGCGGTATCGACATCAACGAACTGCCGAAGGTCATCAACTACGACCTGCCGATGGTGCCGGAAGATTACGTGCACCGTATCGGCCGTACCGGCCGCAACGGCTCGACCGGCCAGGCGATCTCGCTGGTGGCCCAGGACGAAGCCAAGCTGCTGCGCCAGATCGTGCGCCTGCTGGACAAGGACATGGACATCCGCGATGTGCCGGGCTTCGAGCCGCAGACCCCGATCCGCTGGGGCAACAGCGCGCCGGGCAAGGCCGAAGTGCCGGGTGGCGATCGTTCGCCGCGCAAGCACGCGCGCCGTCCGCATGGCGAGGCCCCGCGCCACGCCCATGCCGGTGCCAAGACCGGCGGCGGCCAGCGTGACGGTGCCGGTCGCGGTGCAAGCCGTGGTGCCGGCAACGGTGCGCCGCGCGGTGGTGCGCCGACCGGCCAGCGCCGTGGCGGTGGTGGCGGCGGTCGCGGTCCGGGCGGCGGCAACCGCGCCGGCTGATCGTTTCGCCGGCTGCACAATGGAAAAGGGCGACGCATTGCGTCGCCCTTTTTTTTACCCGCGTGGCTTGGTCGGGTTGAGCAGGTTGCCGAAGAACACCGCGTTCAACAGCAGCCGCTCGGTGCCGTGCCAGTACTTGCGATGCGCCGGGTCATCGGCGAACAGCACCACGTTGCCCTGCCCCTGCGGCGACACCAGCAGCCAGGCGGTGCCGGCCACGCGGCTGCGGTTGGCCTCGGACAGGTAGCCGTTCACCCGCGGTGACTCGTCAATGCGCACCACGGTCGAGAACGCATTGCGGCTGGGCTTGAAGCTGATCCCGTTTTCCTTGTTGATCGCCAGCTGGGTGCGCGGCAGCCCGAAGCCGAGCGGGTGGCTGGTATCCACGTCGGCGCTGAGGATGTTGCCGCTCACCCGCTCGATGGCGGCGATGTCGCGCTGGTCGCCGAACGCACGGCGCGCACCCTCGGGCTCCTTCTCTTCGGCACCCAGCACTTCATCGCTGAGCTTCTGCTCGATCGCCCACTTGGCCGCGCTGCCGTAGGTCACCAGCGAACCGCCGGCGTTGATCCAGCGCTTGAGCGCGGCCACCGCCGTGGCATCCACGCCGCTGTAGGTACCGCCGGACAGCACGATGGTCGTGTAGCGGTCCAGGTTGACCTTGCCCAGCTGCGCCGGGTCCAGCTTGCTGGCCGGCAGCTGCACCTGCTGGTCGAGCAGGAACCACGCCGAACCGATCTCGGTGGCGCTCACGCCCTCGCCCATCACCAGCGCCACCGCCGGCCTGCGCAGCGATTTGACGCTGTCGCTGCCCAGGTCGATGCCGCTGCGGCTCTGCCCACCGGCCAGCGCGTGCACCTGCACGCCGCTGCTGCGCGCCGCTTCATCCACGGCAGCGAGCAGTGCGGCGCCCGCCAGCGTCTGCCCGGCCACCGGCACCACCACGCTGCCGCGCGCGAAGGCCTGCTCACCCGACGCGGTGGCGGCGGTGAACGGCTGGAACGCGGCGCGGGTCAGCACACCCTTGGCCTGCAGCGCGTACAGCGCGCGGCTGGCGTTGTAATCGCGCCAGTCGAACACGTAGGCATAGCCGGCCTGGCCACCGCTCACCCCACCACGGGCGGACGGCAGGCTAGTCATGCGCTCGCCGCCATCGACACGGCTGCGGCTGCCGGCGAACGCCACGCCGTAGGCCGGTGCGATCGCATAGGAGGTGCTGCCGTAGAACACGTCGCCCTTGATCGGCGGGGTCTCGGCGAAGATCGAATGCACCAGGCGGAACTGCGGCTGCGCGGTGGGCACCACGTAGGCACTGCCCGGCTCGAAGCGCTGGCCGTCCACGGTGACCGCCTTGCTCAACGCCTGCACGGTGATCTGATGCTGCAGCAGCAGGTCCAGCAGGCGCCGGGTCAGGCCCGGGTCGTGGGCATCGCCGAACACGAACGCCTTGACCGGCTGCTGGTTGGCCTGCTTCACGGCGGACTGGAAGAATTCCTTCTGCAGCTTCAGCAGCCCGTCGCGCTCGGTCACCGCACCGCGCACGGTGCCCAGGCCGGTGGCGACCTGGTTGCGGATGGTGAACGGGAAGGTCAGCAGGCCATTGACCGATTCCTGCACGCGGCCACGCGAGCTGGCCTGTTCCACCGTGACGCCGACCGCACCATGGAAGTCCGGATAGGTCGAGCCGTACACCGGCGAGAAATTGTCGAAATTCTCACCGGTGTAGTACAGCGAGCCGAGCGCATCCAGTGCCTGCGCGTGGTACTTGGCCAGGGTCTTGTTGAACGCGTACGACGACGCCGGCAACAGCGGGCTGTGCATGCTCGCCGGCGACGGTTCGAAGTAGTAGGTGCTGTCCTTGCCCATCTCGTGGAAATCGATCTGGACGTTGGGGTACCACTGGTGGAAGTAGGCGATCTTGGGCCGCGTGTCCTGCTGGGTCAGTGCCAGCCAGTCGCGGTTGAGGTCGGTGAAGTAGTGGTTGGTGCGTCCCTGCGGGAAAGGCTCCACGTGCTCCTTGTCGGCCGGATCGGCCGATGCCGGCGACGAGGCGTAAGCGTTGTGCCAGCTTGCCGCGCGGTCGCGGCCGTCCGGGTTCTGCGCCGGGTCGAACAGCACCACCGCCTGCTGCAGCCACCTGGCCGTATCGGCACTGCGGTTGGCCACCAGGTAGTACGCGGTGAGCAGCGCGGCTTCGCCACTGGAGGTTTCATTGCCGTGCACGCTGTAGCCCAGCCACACCACCACCGGGCTGTTGCCGGCGGCCGACAGCGGCTGCGCCGGGTCGGCCAGGGTCACGTGCTGGCGGCGCAGGGTTTCCAGCTGCTGCTGGTTCTGCGCCGAGGTGACGGTGGCGATCAGCAACGGGCGGCCTTCGTAGCTGCTGCCGATCTGCTCGACCTTGATCTTGTCGGAGTGCCTGGCCAGCTCGTTGAAGTAGGCCACCAGCTGGTCGTGCCGGGTGTAGCGGCTGCCGATCTCGTAGCCCAGGAACTGCTGCGGGGTGGGAATGGCCGGATCGAAATCGCCGCCCTGCGGGAAGAAATAGGCGCTCTGTGCAAACGCCGGCGCGGCCAGCAGCCACAGCGCCCCCACCACCCAGGTGATGGGGCGCGACAAACCATGGAACAAGGACACAGCGGAACCCCTCTTAGAAGCGGTAATCGAAGCCGACGGTGAAGTAGCGGCCGCGCAGGTCGTACTGGCTGAAGTCGTACGGCGCGCGGATGCCCGGGAACGAGGCGTCGTACGGCGGTTCCTCATCGGCCAGGTTCTGGATCTTCGCGTACAGGGTCAGCTTCTCCAGCCCGGTGTAGGCCAGGTACAGATCGAACTGGCTGTACGAATCCACCCGGTCCTGCACGGCCGTGGCTGCGGCACTGGCCTTCTGTTCGTAGCCGCTGGTGTAGTACCAGGTCAGCGCGGTGCGGAAATCGGCGTAGCTCCAGTCCAGCGTGGTGGTGGCCTTGTTCTTGGGCAGGGTGGCGCCGAGGTTGCTGCCGGCGTAATCCACCAGCGGGCCGCCGACGACGGTGGGGCGGCTGTAGTCGCGCACGTGGGTGAACGCGGTGGACAGCGAGAAGTCACCGGCCGCCTCGGTCGGGAAGCGCTGGCGCAGTTCCACGTCGAAGCCCGAGGTCCTGAGCTCGCTCAGGTTCTGGTAGCGGTTGAACACCGCCAGCAGCTTGCCGCGCTCATCGCGGGTAACCGCGCCGGGCACATCGTTGGTGACCAGGGTCTGGGTGTTGTTGGTGCCGACCAGGTTTTCCAGTTCGATGCGGTAGTAGTCCACGCTCAGGCTGGTGTTGGACCACGGCGACAGCACCAGGCCCAGGTTGTAGCTCTTGGTGCGTTCCGGCTTCAGGTCGCTGTTGCCGACGGTGAAGAAGGTCGGGTTCTGGCGCGAGCCGGGCACGTCCGGGTCGCGCGGATCGATCACGCTGCCGTAGGCGATGCTGGTGCTGTTGGAGTTCTCCGACAGCGACGGCGCGCGGAAGCCCTTGGAGGCCGCGGCACGCACCAGCAGGATGTCGAACGGCTGCCAGCGCAGGCTCAGCTTGGGGGAGAACGCATCGCCGAAATCGCTGTAGTGGTCGGCACGCGCAGCGGCCTGCAGCTCCAGGCGCTCGGCCAGCGGCACGTTCACTTCGGCATAGGCGGCGGTGACCTTGCGCTCGCCGTGCACTTCGGCGATGGCCGGGCGGATCTGCAGGCCCGCATCGATCTGCCACGGGTTTTCCGAATCCAGCTTCTCGCGGCGCCATTCCAGGCCGGCGGCGAAGCCGATCGGGCCCGCCCAGGTGCTGCCCAGGCCGCCGGAGATCTTGGCGTCCACGCCCTGCAACACGGACTCGGCCGGGCGCAGGGTGCTCAGGTTGATGCCATCGATCACCGACTGCGGGGTGGCCGACGGATCGAGCAGGTTGTAGCTGCCGGTGGCCAGTGCATCGGCCAGGGTCCAGCGGTTGGCAAAGCCGCCGGAGACGGTCTCGCGCTCGCTGCTGCGCGCCCCGAACGCGCCCACTTCCCAGTCCCAGTCCTGCAGGCTGCCGCGCAGGCCGAACACGCCGCGGTAAGCGGTGGAGCGGTTGGTCTTGATGGTCGGGCCGAGGTTGAAGAAGGTGTACTCGATCGGAATCGCGCGGCCGTACGGGTTGAACGGGCTGCTTGCCGGCAGGTTGGACGACACCGGCTCGGCCAGCCCGGTATCGGCGTTGAGCGCGAAGCGGCCGCTTTCCAGGGTGAAGAATGGGCTGCTGCCGAACCACGACACGCCCTTGATCTCGCTGTAGATCACTTCACCGAACGCTTCCACGTTGTCGTTCACCTTGAAGGTGCCGTTGACGTAGGCCTGGTAGCGCTTGGTCGAGGGAATCAGCGTGGTGTACGGGGCGAGGTTGTAGCCGCAGGTGTTGCCGGGCAGGCCGTCGATCGGCGCGCTGGGCACCAGCGTGGTGTTCTCCGGGCACTGCCCGTTGGCGTCGAGCATGGGCACCGAGGTGCCGTTGACCAGGAAGCGCGCGCCCTTGGCCGACCAGCCGTTCCAGCGGCCACCGGGCTTGTCGGTGTAGATGCCGGACTTGGTGAGGTCGCGCTGGTCCTGGTCCAGGCGCTCGCGGTTGTAGCCTTCCAGGCTGACCAGGATGTTGTAGCCATCGGCGTCGAGGTCACCGATGCCACCGATGAACTTCAGGTTCTGCTCGTCCAGGCCGCCCTGGTCGGCGGTGCCGACGCTGCCGCCCAGTTCGGCACCCTGGAAGTTCTGCCGGGTGATGATGTTGACCACGCCGGCCACGGCGTCGGAGCCGTACACGGCCGAGGCGCCGTCCTTGAGCACTTCGATGCGCTCCACGGCGACCATCGGCAGCGCGTTGAGGTTGACGAAGGTGTCGGAGAGGCCGCCGGCGGGGAAGCCGTAGTTGGCCAGGCGGCGGCCGTTGAGCAGCACCAGCGTGTTCTTCTGCGACAGGCCGCGCAGGCCGATGCCGGCCGAACCCGAGGCCCAGCCGTTGTTGGTGGTTTCGTTGTTGGCGTTGCCGGTGTTGGCCGAGATCGAGCGCAGCAGGTCGGCAACGGTGGCCTTGCCGGTGGCTTCGATTTCCTGGCGGCCGATCACCTGCACCGGGTTGGCGGTCTCGGTGTCGGTGCGCTTGATGTTGGAGCCGGTGACGCGCACCGCGGCCAGGGTGGTGCTTTCGCCGCTGGCGGAGGCGTCGGGGCTGGCATCGGGGCCAGCGGCGGCGTCGAGGGCAAACGCGGACAAAGGCGTAGCCAGGGCGGCGGAAAGGGCCGCCACAAGAAGGGTGTGCTTGGGCATGAACTCTATGGGGGTGGTGGACGACGAGTTCCGCAGTAGTCCATGCCAAGGGCTTAACGGGCCAATAACATCGCTTCATGCGGATATAACGAAAAGTAACATCTCTTCATCCGGATGGATATGTTTTTGTTGGATGGCCGTACAATGGGCCCATGGAAATCTTCAAAGTCTTTACCCTCGAAGCGGCCCACCACCTGCCCAACGTGCCGGCGGGCCACAAGTGCGCGCGCCTGCACGGCCACTCGTTCCGGGTGGAGCTGAAGGTCGAGGGCGAGCCGGGCGAACACACCGGCTGGATCATGGATTTCGGCGACGTCAAAGCGGCCTTCCAGCCGATCTACGACCGCCTGGACCACCATTACCTCAACGACATCCCCGGCCTGGAAAACCCGACCAGCGAACGCCTGGCGATCTGGATCTGGAACGAGCTCAAGCCCGCCCTGCCGGCGCTGAGCGAGGTGACGGTGCATGAGACCTGCACCTCCGGCTGCCGCTACCGCGGCTGAGCCCCAGCCCCAACCGGTTGTTTCTGAACGGATTCAACCTGATCCGGACCACTTCGGCAATGGATTGTTGCAATGCACCACGATCGGTGTATGCTGCATTGCATCAAACGGAATTTGCGTGGGTCCCTCCCCCCACGCAATCCCAAGACCCGACAGAACCCTCCCTCTGTCGGGTCTTTTTTTTGGTTGTTTGATCCGGATCTACGGACGTCACGTAACAATCCGTAGCCCCGGCCGTTGGCCGGACACCGCGCGCAGCGCGGCCCAACCGTCCGAACTCCGTTACCCACCGATCCCATCCAACGCTCCGGCGTTTACACGTTCCGGAGCCGCGCGTCAGGCGTTCATGACCCCGGAACGAAGAGCAGCCGGCCAACGGCCGGGGCTACGAATTTTTACGGGCCCATTGGGATTGGGATCAATCGACCAGCGCATCCGGATGCATGATCGCGGTGGTTACCGCGCGAGCGGGCGCACGATCTGCACCAGGCTCAACAGCGTCTTGCCCGGCTCTTCCCACGGGACCATGTGTGCCGAATGTTCGAACCACACGCCCTGCTTGTAGGGCGCCTGCACGGTGTTCAACCAGCGCTCGGTCGGCGCGGTGGGCGTGGTGTAGTCGTGGCGGCCCATGAACATCACCACCGGGATCGGGAAGCGGGTGATTGGGTTGAAATCCACCTTCAGCATCTGTGGCAGCAACGGCCCCAGCGACAGCACGCTGCCCTTGTCGATGTTGCAGCGGTCGGCGTCCGTGTAGTCGGGCGAGAGCCTGGCCGCGCCGAAGTAATACTTCGAGTCATCGCGGTAGGCCGTCAGCCCCCCGTAGTACTGCGGCCACGTGCGCGCGGTAATGATCCGCTCGCGCGTGATCGGCGTGTTGCCCGGGTACGGCGCGATCGCCTCCAGTTCGGCCACCGCCTTGGCGTTGCCGTGTGCCTTCGCCTGCGCCAGCCCGTAATCGAAACTGATCTTCTCGTTCTCCACCTGGTTGATGATCTGCCCGATCCCCACGTACGCGTGGAACAGGTCCGGCCGCTTCAACGCCGCCTGCATCGCCACGATCGTGCCCCAGCTGTGCGCCATCAAGATCACCTTGCGCCGGCCCAGGTGCGTGCGCAGGTGCTCGGCCACCTCGATGGCATCATCCACGTAGCGTTCAATGGTCAGCGTCGGCGCGATCGCGTCCGGCGACGCCTCCGCGTAGGTCTTGCCTGCACCGCGCTGGTCCCAGTCCACCACCGTGAAGTATTCCTCCAGCGGTCGCTGGAACTGCCACACGCTCGGCGTCACCGGGCTGGCCGGGCCACCGTGCACGAACAGGATCACCGGGTTGGCCCGGTCCTCGCCGCGGATCGTCAGCCACTGCTTCACCCCGCCGATCGGCGTGGCGTACTGTTCCTGGATCCCGTTCGGCGTGGTGATCCGCTGAAGATCGCGTACCACCGCGCGCGCCGGTTCCAGCGCCGAGGTGTCCGGGCAGGATTGGGCGAATGCAGACGGGGTGACGGACAGCAGCAGGGTCAAGCAGACGAGTGCGCGCATGAAACCTCCGGATGTGCGGGGCCTGTGGTGGGTTGATCCCAATCTACGGACGTTACGTAATAATTCGTAGCCCCGGCCGTTGGCCGGACACCGCGCGCAGCGCGGCCCAAGCATCCGTAGCACGGTATGCCGTCGCCGCGGCCCTGCATCCGGGTGTCAGCCCAGAACGAAACCGTGTATCAGGCGCCATGAACGCCTGACGGCTTCTTCGGAACGTGTAAACGTCGGGATGATGGCCGCGAGCAATACGCATCCGCCTTCGGACGCTTGGGCCGCGCTGCGCGCGGTGTCCGGCCAACGGCCGGGGCTACGAATTGTTGCGTGCCCATTGGGATCTGGATCAATCAACCTTGGGCTCCGGATACATTCCCGGCAGACCCCCATGCACTCGGCAGCGAGAACACGAACAACGCGCCCTCGCGGCTGTCCAGCAGCTGGATCTCACGCTGGTGCAGCTGCAGGATGCGGTGCACGATCAGCAGGCCCAGCCCGCCGCTGTCCGGCCGCTGGCTGCCGAATGCCGGGGGCGTGTGGAACAGGTCCTCGCGCCGCGCCGCCGGAATGCCCGGGCCGGTGTCGGCCACGCTGACCTGCACCTCGCCCTGTGCCGCCTGCAGCGTCACCGTGATCCGGCCGCCTTCGGGCGTGTGCCGGATCGCATTGTCCAGCAGGTTGGTCAGCACCCGCTCGATCAGCGCCAGGTCCGCGTCCACCGCCGGCAGGCCAGGCGGGATGTCCGCCGCCAGCGTCTGCCGGCGCGCCTGCGCGGCCAGCTCGAATTTCTGGAAGACGTCCTGCACCAGGTCCGGCAGCGAGAACGCCTGGCGGTCCAGCACCACCCCGCCGTGTTCCAGCCGCGCCAGCTCGAACAGCGCCTGGGCCAGCCGACCCACCTTGTGGCTCTGCGACAGCGCGATGCCCAGGTAGCGCTGGCGCTCTTCGGCGCTGAGCGTGGCGTCCTTCAACGCCAGCGTTTCCAGGTAGCCGTGCAGCGACGACAACGGCGTGCGCAGGTCGTGCGAGATGTTGGCCACCAACTCGCGCCGCTGCAGGTCCTGCTGGCGCAGCTGCTGCCACTGCTCACCCAGGCGCTGGCCCATGTGCCCGAAGCTGTGCTGCAGGATCGCCAGCTCATCGCGCTCACCCGCGCGCAGCGGCGTGGGCGGCAACGCCTGCGCCGGCGCCGCCGCATCCACGTCGAACGACTGCACGCGCCGGGTCAGCTGGCGCAGCGGCCGGGTCACCCAGCGGAACGCCACCGCGCCGGCCAGCAGCCCGATGCCGGCCACGATCGCCAGCGACCACAGCGTGGTGCGCAGCGTGGCATTGGCCGCGATGTTAGCCGCCAGCGCCTCGCGCTGTTCGCCCACCAGCACCACGTAAATGTAGCCGGCCTGGCGCCCCTGCACGAACAGCGGGGCGGCGTTGAACACCTTGCGCCCGCGCGCGCTGCGCGGGTCATCGCCGAGGATTGGCAGTGGCTCATCGCGCAGCAGCGCCTGCACCGGCGCCAGGTCCACGCGGTCACGCTTGAGGTGGCCGGTGGGCGCATCGTGGCCGAGGATGCGGCCCTGGTCGTCCAGCAGGTACACCTCCACGCTGGGGTTGACCGCCATCAGCTTGCCGAACAGCGCGCGCACCTCGCCGGTGCGCATGCCGCCACCGTCCATCAGCTCGCCGCTGCGCGCGATGTGCTCGGCCAGCCCGCGCGACAGCCGCTGTACGGTTTCCTGCTCGTGCAGGCTGGTGCTGCGCATCTGGATCGCCATCAGCGCGCCACAGCACACCAGCAGCAGCGCGAAGAACGCCACCGACAACCGCTGCGACAACGACAACCGGATCATGCCGCTGCACCCTCGTTGCCATCGACCAGCTTGTAGCCCCGGCCCCACACCGTCTGGATGCGCTGCGGCGACGCCGGGTCGCGTTCGATCTTGTTGCGCAGCCGGTTGATGTGGGTGTTGACGGTGTGCTCGTAGCCATCGTGCTGGTAGCCCCACACCTGGTTGAGCAGGTCCATGCGCGAATACACCTGGCCGGGGTGGCGGGCGAAGAAGTACAGCAGGTCGAACTCGCGCGGGGTCAGCTCCAGCGCGCGCCCTTCCACCTGCGCGGTGCGCGCCACCGGGTCGATGCGCAGCCCGGCCACCGCCAGTTCACCGGCATCGATGCGCGCGTTCTGCGCCATCGCTTCCACCCGGCGCAGCAGCGCCTTGACCCGGGCCACCAGTTCCAGCATCGAAAAGGGCTTGGCCAGGTAATCGTCCGCGCCCAGTTCCAGGCCCAGGATGCGGTGCACTTCGCTGGCGCGTGCGCTGGTAATGATGATCGGGGTGTAGCGCGCCATGCCACGTGCGCGCCGGCAGATTTCCAGGCCATCCACGCCGGGCAGCATCAGGTCCAGCACCAGCGCGGACCACGGCTGCGCCTCAAGCAGGGCCAGGCCCTCGTCGCCAGTAGCGGCATGGGTGACCTCATAGCCCTCGTCGCGCAGGTGCATGCGCAGCAGGTTGGCGATGTGGACATCGTCTTCGACGATCAGGACGCGCTTGGCACTGCTCATTGGCACGGTGACGGGCAGCAGGAAGGTGAACGCATTGTGGCCAGATCCGGACCTGAATGTGTCACGGAAAATTTAACCCTGCGTGAGGATTCGTTGACCGGCCCGGGCGCAGCATGGCCCCATCGTTTCCAGACCGGGAGATCGCCATGCGTTGTACCCGTCGCAGACTGCTCGGCATGGGCGCCATCGGCGCCGCGGCCGGACTGTTCGGTTTGACCGCCTGCAGTGGATCGGCTCCCGCCGCACCCGCACCCACGCGCCGCTTCGAGGTGATGCGCACCGATGCGCAGTGGCGCGAACAGCTCAGCCCGGCCCAGTACGCCGTGCTGCGCCGGCAAAGCACCGAGCGCCCCTTCAGCAGCCCACTCAACAAGGAACACCGGCGCGGCACCTTCACCTGTGCCGGATGCGCGCTGCCGTTGTTCTCCTCGTCCACCAAGTTCGACAGCGGCACCGGCTGGCCCAGCTTCTGGGCACCGCTGCACGATGCCGTCGGCGAGGACCGCGACACCACGTTGGGCATGCTGCGCGTGGAAGCACATTGCCGGCGCTGTGGTGGCCACCTGGGCCATGTGTTCGATGACGGCCCGCGCCCGACCGGGCTGCGTTACTGCATGAACGGCGTGGCGATGAACTTCGTCGCCGCTGACGAAGAGACACGCGTGCGGATACCCAACCGCACGTAACGCCGATGAAGCAGCCGGGCAGGACCCGGCGCTACCCCGATAAGGAACGTTCGATGATTCTGCTTGTACTTGCCTACCTGGGCGGTGTGTTGACCATTCTCAGCCCGTGCATCCTACCGGTGCTGCCGTTCGTGTTTGCCCGTTCGGACCGCCCGTTCCTGCGCAGTGGCCTGCCGCTGCTGATCGGCATGGCGCTGATGTTCGCGGTGGTGGCCAGCCTGGCGGCGGTGGGCAGCCAGTGGGTGGCGCAGGCCAACCAGATCGGGCGCTGGATCGCGCTGGTGGTGATGGCGCTGTTCGCGCTCGCGCTGCTGTGGCCGGCCCTGGCCGACCGCCTGCTGTCGCCATTCCAGCGGCTGGGCGCACGGCTCAGTGCGTCAGCAGACAAGGCCACCGACGCCGGGCGCGGCGGGGTGGGCACCTCGCTGCTGATCGGCGTGGCCACCGGCCTGCTGTGGGCACCGTGCGCCGGCCCGATCCTTGGGCTGATCCTCACCGGCGCTGCCCTGCAGGGTGCCAGCGTGGGCACCAGCGGGCTGCTGCTGGCGTATGCACTGGGCGCGGCCACCTCGCTGGCACTGGCGATCTGGATTGGCGGGCGTGTGTTCACCGCGCTCAAGCGGCGGCTGGGCGCGGGCGAGTGGATCCGCCGCGCGCTGGGCGTGGCCGCGCTGCTGGCGGTGGTGGCCATTGCGATGGGCTGGGACACCGGCGTGCTCACCCGGTTGTCGTCGGTCAGCACCGCGCGGCTGGAACAGGGCCTGCTCGATACCCTTCCCGGCCAGGCGCCTGACGCCGGCCCGGCGATGATGATGCGCGCCGCCGATGCACCGGCTGGTGCCGAGCTGCCGGTGGAGGGCACCCTACCTTCGCTGGACGGTGCCACCGGCTGGCTCAACAGCCCGCCGCTGACCGCCGAAGGCCTGCGCGGCAAGGTGGTGCTGGTCGATTTCTGGACCTATTCCTGCATCAACTGCCTGCGCGCCCTGCCCTACGTGCGGGAGTGGGAACAGCGTTACCGCGACCAGGGCCTGGTGGTGATCGGCGTGCATGCCCCGGAGTTCGCCTTCGAGCGCAACCTGGGCAACGTGCAGCGTGCGGTGAAGGAACTGAAGATCGACTACCCGGTGGCGATCGACAATGAGTTTGCGATCTGGCGCGGCTTCAACAACCGCTATTGGCCGGCGCATTACTTCATCGACGCGCAGGGCCGCATCCGTGCGCACCACTTCGGTGAAGGCAACTACGCGCAGTCCGAACGGATCATCCGCCAACTGCTGCGCGAAGCCGGTGCCAAGCTGCCCGAGGAGCCCGCACAGGCCATGGCGATGGCCGCCAGTGCACCGCGCGCGGGCGTGGAACTGCAGGCCGACATGTCCAACCTCAAATCGCCGGAGACGTACCTGGGGTACTCGCGTGCGGAAAACTTCGCCTCGCCGGACGGCCAGCGCCGCGACGCACCCGCCGATTACACGCTGCCGTCGACGTTCGCGTTGAACCAGTGGGCCTTGTCCGGGCGCTGGACGGTGGGTAACGAAGACGCGCAGCTGCAACGCGCCGGCGGTCGCATCGCGTTCCGCTTCCACGCCCGCGACCTGCACCTGGTGCTGGCACCGGGTGCGGACGGCAAGCCGGTGCGGTTCCGGGTGCGCATCGACGGCCAGCCGCCCGGCGCCTCGGCCGGTGGCGATACCAGCGCCGATGGCAGCGGCACGGTCACCGAGCACCGCCTGTACCAGCTGATCCGCCAGTCCGGCGATGTCGGCGAACACACGTTCGAGATCGAGTTCCTCGATCCGGGTGTGCACGCCTATGCCTTCACCTTCGGTTGAACCAGGAGAACCCCATGCGCGTTTCCTTCGACAAACTGGTGGCCGGCGGCATTGCCGCCGCCGTTGCCGCGCTGACCATCAGTGCGGTGGTCAGCCTGGACCGCCCCGCATATGCCGCGCCGGCCGAAGCGGTGGTGGCGGTGCCGGCGCCGGCGGGTGCGGCCGATCCGAAGCTGCCCGGCAAGCGCGCGCAGGTGGTGTTCGCCGGCGGCTGCTTCTGGGGCGTGCAGGGCGTGTTCCAACACATCAAGGGCGTGGACAACGCGGTCTCCGGCTACATCGGTGGGCGCCCGGCCGACGCGAACTATTCGCGCGTCAGTAGCGGTGGCACCGGCCATGCCGAAGCAGTGCAGGTCACCTACGACCCCAGCCAGGTGAGCTACGGCCAGTTGATGCAGGTGTTCTTCTCGGTGGCGCACGATCCCACCCAGCTCAACCGCCAGGGCCCGGACCGCGGCACGCAGTACCGTTCGGCGGTGTTCGCCGACGATGCCGCGCAGCGCGATGCCACCCGCGCTTACATCGCGCAGCTGCAGAAGGCACGCGCGTATGCGGCGCCGGTGGTGACCACCGTGGACGGCGGCAAGCCGTTCGTTGCGGCCGAGGGCTACCACCAGAACTACCTGACGCTGCACCCGGAGTCGCTGTACATCCGTATCAACGACCAGCCCAAGGTGGCGGCGCTGCAGCGGATGTACCCGCAGCTGTACCGCGAGAAGCCGAGGCTGGTGTCGACCTTGTCAGCGAGGTAACCGATGGGACGGCGGTAGCGGCCGACCGTTGGTCGGTCTTCGCCGTGAGGACGCCAGGTTGCAAGGCATCCAGGGTACAGCGCACCATGCTGGCGACCCTCATGGTTACAGATTCCATGGCCGCCAACCTCTACCAATCCCTGGCCGACGAACTGGCCGACGCCATCCACGGCGGCCGCCTGCCGGCCGGTGCGCGCCTGCCGTCCCTGCGCGGCCTGGCCGCGCAGCGCCAGCTCAGCTTGAACACGGTCATCGCCGCCTACCGGCAGCTGGAGGACGCCGGGCTGGTGATGCCGCGGCCCAAGGCCGGGTTCGTGGTCAGCGCGCGCCTGCCCGAACCCACCCGCTCGCTGCGCCAGGCCCCGGCGCTGGCCACCACCCAGGCCCAGCAGCTGATGATGGCGCGCGTGCTGGAGGCGCAGCGGCAACCGGGCATCGTCGACCTGGCTTTCGCCGGTCCACGCGGCGAACGTTTCTACCCTGCCGCACGGCTGGCCCGTGCCACCGCACAGGTGCTGCGGCGCACCCCGGCGATGGTGCGCACCTACGCGCGCCCCAACGGGGCCAGGCGACTGTTGGAGCAGATCGTGCGGCGCGGCCCGCGGCTGGGCCTGCACACCACGGTGGAGCGGCTGGTGCTCACCCATGGTGCGATGGAAGCGCTGCAGCTGGCCCTGCGTGCGGTGACCCGGCCGGGCGATGCGGTCGGCATCGAAGCCCCCTCCTATTTCAACCTGTACCCGTTGCTGGCCAACCTGGGCCTGAAGGCGATCGAGCTGCCCACCGACCCGCGCGAGGGACTGGACGTGGATGCGGTGGAAGCGCAGCTGCAGGCAGGCGCACTCGCCGCCATTGTCGCGATGCCCAGCGTGCACAACCCGCTCGGCTGCACCCTGCCGGTAGCGGCCAAGCAGCGCCTGGCGGCGCTGGTGAACCAGTACCAGGTACCGCTGATCGAAGATGCGGTCTATGCCGAGCTGCAGTACCAGGAGCCGCTGGCCCCGTTGTTGAAGGCGTTCGACGAGGACGGTTGGGTGATCGTGGTCAACGGTTTTTCCAAGACGCTCGCACCGGATTACCGGATCGGCTGGCTCGATGGCGGGCGTTTCGCCGCCGACATCCAGCTGCTGAAGTTCCAGTCCACCGGCGCCGAATCGCAGCTGCTGGGCGAGGCGGTTGCCGCGTTCCTGGAAGCGGGCAGCTACGAACACCACCTGCGCGGGCTGCGCCGGCTGTACCGCGAGCAGGTCGGGCGCGTGCGTGCGCTGGTGGCCCAGCACTTCCCGCCCGGTACCCTGGCCACCCAGCCCAGCGGCGGTTTCCTGCTGTGGATCGAACTGCCGGCGGGCGTGGACAGCAGCGTGCTGTTCGAACAGGCGCTGGCCGAGGGCGTGGTGTTCATGCCCGGCCAGGTGTATTCGCGCGGCGCCCGCTACCGGCACTGCCTCCGGCTGTCGTGCTGCCAGGACCTGGACGCGCGCTACGTGGACGCCATTGCCAGCGTCGGCCGGCTGGCCACTGCCCTGCTGGCGCAGGCGCGCGGCTGACCCTCAGCCGAGCAGGTGGCGGGCCAGCGGCGCCGGATCGGCGCCCGGTGCGTACGGCAGCCGCCCCCAGAACGGCATCGGCAGGCGCGCGCGCAGCAGCGCCACGTTGTCGTCGATGCGCTCCATCTGCGGGTCCACCTCGTTGGCGATCCAGCCGATGCAGGTCGCACCGCTGGCGCTGATCGCCTGCGCGGTCAGCCGCGCGTGGTTGAGACAGCCCAGCCGCAGGCCCACCACCATCACCACCGGCAGCTGCAGCGCCTGCACCAGGTGCGACTGGTCCAGCGTGGCCGACAGCGGTGCCAGCCAGCCGCCCACGCCTTCCACCACCACGGTGTCGGCCTGCGCCCGCAGCCGGGCGAACGCCGCCTCGATCGGATCCAGGGACAGCGTCACCCCCGCCGCCTCGGCAGCCAGTTCCGGGGCCAGCGGCAGCGGCAGTGCGTAGGGGTTGAGGTCCGCATAGGCCGGGGGCGGGTCGCTGGCGGCCAGCAGCGCGGTGGCATCCTCGTTGCGCAGGCCGTCGGCGGTCTGCTCGCAGCCGCTGGCCACCGGCTTCATGCCCACCGCGCGGTGCCCGCGTTGGCGCAGCGCGTGCAGCAGGGCGCAGCTGCTGAAGGTCTTGCCGATGCCGGTATCGGTACCGGTGACGTAGAACGCGGCAGGCGGGGCGGAAAGGGATGACATGGCCGGACCGATGAACAGGGGAGCCCATTATCAGCGTTCCGCCGCCGGTGGGTCCGGCCGCCGGCCGCGCTTGCTAGACTGCGGCCATGTTCGATACTTCCACGCTCACCGGCAGCAAGCCGGAACAGTACGGCCAGCTGCTGGCCCAGGCCCGTGCCCTGGTGCACGGTGAACGCGACCGCATTGCCAATGCCGCCAACCTGTCAGCGCTGGTCTACCACGCGCTGCCGCAGCTGAACTGGGTGGGTTTTTACCTGTTTGATGGCACTGAACTGGTGGTCGGCCCGTTCCAGGGCCTGCCGGCCTGCGTGCGCATTCCGCTGGACAAGGGTGTGTGCGGCGCGGCCGCCTCGCAGCGGGTAACCCAACGCATCGAGGACGTGGACGCCTTCCCCGGCCACATCGCCTGTGATTCGGCCTCGCGCTCGGAACTGGTGGTGCCGTTGGTCCACGGCGACACCCTGATCGGCGTGTTCGACCTGGACAGCCCGGTGCTGGCCCGTTTCGATGCCGACGACCAGGCCGGGCTGGAAGCCATCGCCGCGGTGTTCGTCGAGGCCCTGGGATGAGCACCAAGCTGCGCAACATCGGCCCCAAGAGCGCGGCCTGGCTGCGCCAGGTCGGTCTGCGCACTGCCGAAGACCTGGCCGCGGCCGGGTCGGTGGGCGCGTTCGTGAAGGTACGCCGCGCCGGCTTCAAACCGAGCCTCAACCTGCTCTACTCGCTCGAAGGCGCGCTGCAGGACTGCCACTGGCAGGAACTGCCCGAAGCGCGCCGCGCCGAGCTGGTGGCCGAATACGACGCGATCATCGCCGACAAGCCGCTGAAGAAGGCACCGCCGGCCTCGGGCCCGGTGTATGACCGCACCGTGGCCAACGATGACGATGCCGACGGGGGCGACGCCCCGTTCGACACCGACGACGACCGCTAGGGCGACGCCTGCTGCAACTCCAGTAGTTCCCCCCACAGCTCCCCATCGTCCCGCTCCACCCGCAGCTGCAGCCGCGTACCGTGGTCGATGCGCAGCGCCCAGCACATCGCCATCGGCAGCCCGCACACCTGCGACAGCACCATCCGCAACGGGCCGCCATGGCTGACCACCAGCGTGGGCACCGGCTCGGGCTCATCCAGCAGCCGATGCAATGCGCGCGCGATGCGGCGCTCGAAATGCCCCCAGCTTTCGCCATGCGGCGGCGGGTTCGCATGCGGGTCCAGGTGGAATGCCTGCAGCGCCTGCATCGGCAGCGCCTGCAGCGGCTGGCCGTCCCAGTCGCCGAAATCCAGCTCCTCCCACTCCTCGTCCGCGATCACCTCCAGCCCGCGCGGCAGCGCCAACGCAGCGGCGGTGTCCAGCGCACGCCGGCGCGGTGAACTCAGCACGCGCTGCCAGTGCAGGTCGGCATGGCGTGCGCAGATCAGATCGATGCCCTGCACGTCCAGCGGCGGATCGGTACGCCCATCCAGGTGGTCGTCGCGGCCAGTGGCCGCGTGCCGGATCAGGTCCAGGATCATAGGGACTGCAACCACGTCAAAAAGCGAGGCGCATTCTAACCGCTGGCGTCGCACCGCCCCTGCCGGCAGTGCGCCGGCGGCCGGGCTTTGCTCTACACTGCGCCCACTTTCAGGTGACCTGCGGCGCAAGCCGGCAGGTTGAAACGGGAAGCCGGTGACGCAACAGGTCCTGCCTGCTGCCATTCCGGCGCTGCCCCCGCAACGGTAAGCGTGGAAGCCAGGCAACATGCCACTGTGCGCAAGCATGGGAAGGCGCCTGGCGCGATGGTCCGCCATCGGCCCGCGAGCCCGGAGACCGGCCTGGAAGACGACTGGTTGCGATGCGGCGGGCATGGCGGCGGCAAGCGGCGCCGTACCTGCGTCCGCCACCGTCCCTGCCCCCGTTGACCGCCTCCCACAACCTTGCCGCGCGGGCGTGCGCGGTGTTTGGAGTCAACGATGAAGCTGCAGATCCGCCTTCTTTCCCTGGCCGTACTCTCGGCGCTGCCCGGTGTGGCCGCCGCACAGGACGATGCCACCGCACTGGACCAGGTGCTGGTGACCGCCACGCGCACCCCGATTGCCCTGCAGGACAGCATCTCGCCGGCGCAGGTGATCGACCGCGCCGAAATCGAGCGCAGCCAGGCGCCGTCGCTGCAGGACCTGCTGCGCGGCCGCGCCGGCATCAACCTCAACAACAGCGGCGGACTGGGCAAGCAGAGCTCGCTGTTCCTGCGCGGCACCAATTCGGCCCACACCCTGGTGCTGGTCGATGGCGTGCGCATCAACACCGGCGACCTTGGCCTGGCCATGCTGCAGGACCTGCCGCTGGCGCAGATCGAACGCGTGGAAATCGTGCGCGGCCCCCAGTCCAGCCTGTACGGCGCGGATGCGATCGGCGGCGTGATCCAGATCTTCACCCGCCGCAATGCCGGCGACTTCGCCCCCCACCTGCAACTGGGCGGCGGCAGCAACGGCCTGCGCGAAGCCAGCGGCGGCTTCGGCGGCACCGGCGCACGCGGCTGGTTCGGCACCGACATTGCCTACCAGCACACCGACGGCATCAACTCCTGCAACGGTGATCCGGTCACCTTCGCCGGCTGCGGCGCCAACGAACCCGACCGCGACGGGTACCGCAACCTGTCGATGAGCCTGCGCGGCGGCTACACGCTGACCGACAGCCTGAGCGTGGAAGGCACCGCGCTGCGTGCCGAAGGCGAGAACCACTACGACGGCTACTACAACTACTCCGAAACCCTGCAGCAGGTGCTGGGCGGCAAGGTCCGCTACGCGCCGAGCGAGCGCTTCACCCTGACCGCCAACGTCGGCCGTGCCGACAACGAGTCGGACAACTACAACGACGACACCTGGCTGGGCGCCGCGCAGACCCACCGCGACAGTGCCTCGGTGCAGGCCGACGTGGGCATCGCCGACGGCCAGCTGCTCAGCGCCGGCGTGGACTGGAGCCAGGACAACCTGGACGGCAGCAGCGCGGGGTATCTGGTCGACAGCCGCGACAACACCGGCGTGTTCGTGCAGTACCAGGGCCGCTTCGGCGCGCACCACCTGCAGGCCAGCGTGCGCAACGACGACAACGAACAGTTCGGCAACCACACCACCGGCAGCCTGGGCTGGGGCGTGGACCTGGGCGGCGGCTTCCGCCTCAATGCCAGCTACGGCACCGCGTTCAAGGCGCCGACCTTCAGTGACCTGTATGACCCGTGGAGCGGCGTGCCCGGACTGGACCCCGAGAAATCCAAGAGCGCCAACCTTGGCATCGCCCAGCAGGGCGACAGCTGGCGCTGGGGCCTGGATGTGTATGAAACCCGCATCGATGACCTGATCACCTACGACGCCACCACCTTCATGATGTCGCAGGTGGAGAAGGCGCGGATCCGTGGCGCCGAGCTGACCGGCTCGCTGACTCTGGCCGGCTTTGACCTCAGCGCCCAGCTGAGCCACACCGACCCGCGCAACCGGACCGACGGCAGCGCCCAGTTCGACAACTGGCTGGCCCGCCGCGCGCAGGACACCGCACGCCTGGACATCGACCGCCGCTTCGGAAACTTCCGCGCAGGCGTCACCGCCTTCGGTGCCGGCAAGCGCTACGACAACGCCGACAACAGCGTGCGCCTGGCCGGGTATGGCACCGTGGACCTGCGCCTGGAATACGCGCTCAGCCGCGACTGGTCGGTGCTGGGCCGGGTCACCAATGTGTTCGACCGCGATTACGAAACGGTGGCCTGGTACAACCAGCCCGGCCGCGAGTACCGCCTGAGCGTGCGTTACCAGCCGAAATGATCCGGGGTTGGCCGGCATCGCAAGGTGCCGGCCAACGGCCGGCGCTACCGGGTGCACGAGCACGGCTCGGCGTCACCGCCGCTCCACGAGCAGGGTGCGGCGTCACGGACGCTCTACCAGCACGGCTCGGCGTCACGGCGACTCTACGAGCACGGTAGGTGCCGACCGTTGGTCGGCACGACGCCACGACCGCGCTACAACCCGGGCAATGCCCGAAGATCGTCCACCACCGCCACCGCGTCCACCGTGTTCAGATCCAGCCCACGCGGATACCCGTAACGCACCAGCGCCACCGGCATGCCTGCATCCACCGCAGCGCGATAGTCGGTGATCGAATCCCCCACCATCAAGGCGGCCGTGGGGGCCACCCCGAACGCAGCGGCGATATGCCGCAGCGGCACGCCGCTGGGCTTGCGCTCGGGCAACGAATCGCCGCCCAGTACCCTCGCGAAGAAGCCCTGCACGCCCAGGTGGGCGAGCAGCGGCGCGACCATGGCCGACGGCTTGTTGGTGCAGATCGCCAGGGTCACGTTACGCGCGCGCAACGTTTCCAGCGCCGGCACCACGCCGTCGTACAACCGCGGGCTGCGCAGCAGGCACGCTTCGTAGTGCCGCATGAAACCGGGCATCACCCGATCCAGATCGATGTCGCTGCGGGCCGCAGTGAAGGCCTGCTCGACAAGGCGGCGAACGCCATCACCGATCCAGGTCAGCACGGTAGCTTCGGGGACGCGCGGCAGCTGCCAGTCTTCCAGCGTGCGGTTGAGCGCCTCGGCGATATCGGCCGCGCTGTCGACCAGCGTGCCGTCCAGATCAAAAATCACCAGCGGGTAGGGATAGGACAAAGGAAAAATCGCCTTCACGTCGTGGGGTGAATGATTGTAGCGACACCCCATGCGTGTCCCACGCGAAGCCGGACCGAGCTGCGTCAGATCCGCGCCAGGAACTCCTCGCCCGCAAACCGTTCCACCAGGAAATCCAGGAAGCTGCGCATCACCGCCGGCAACTGCCGCCGCGACGCATATACCGCATGGATGCCCATCTCCTCCACCTGGTACTCCGGCAACACCTCCACCAGCGCACCCGAACGCAGCAACGGCGCGATCTGGTACGTCGGCAACATCGCAATCCCCGCCCCCGCCCGCACCGCCTCCAGCAACAGCGACGCCTCGTTGGCGCTGATGTTGCCGCCCACCGCCACCGAAATCGCACGCCCCTGCCGCTGCAACTGCCACACGCTTTTACCCACGTAGTGATGGGTAAGGCAGTTATGCCCCGCCAACCCATCGGCACTTACCGGCGTGCCCCGCTCGGCCAGATACGAAGGCGCCGCGCACAACACCGACCGGCACGGCGCCAGCCACCGCGCGATCAGGCTCGGATCAATCGCCCGCGAAATCCGCACCGCCACATCCACCCGCTCCTCCACCAGGTTCACCACCCGGTCCACCAGCAACAGCTCCACCCGCGTCAACGGATGCCGCCGCACGAACTCCGCCACCGCCGCCGCCAGGTGCAGCTGCCCGAACGACACACTCGCCGTCACCCGCAACACCCCATGCGGCTCCGGGTTGTCGCTGGCCACCTCGCCCTGCAGCTCATCGCCGATGGCCAGCATCTGCCGGAACCGCAGCAGCGCCGCCTCCCCCGGCCCGGTCAGGCTGATCCGCCGCGTGGTCCGGTGCAGCAGCCGCGCCCCCAGCCACGTTTCCACCTCCGCCAGGTACCGCGTCACCATCGCCCGCGACATATCCAGCGCCTCCGCCGCCGCCGTCAGACTGCCGCGCTCGGCCACCTCCACGAACACTTGCATTGCCGTAAGCCGGTCCATTTGATCGATCTGCGCAACAAATTAGGCCGTTATACGCGGTTTTTCGTCCACTTTCAGGCGCATATGCTGGCCTTCCTCCCACAACGGACCCTGCCCCATGAAGATCGCCCTCGTCGGTGCCACCGGCAACATCGGCCGTGAAATCACCCGCCAGGCCCTGGCCCGCGGCCACCAGGTCACCGCCATCGTCCGTCGCGACAGCGGCCTGCCCGCCGAACTCGACGGCGCCCAGCTCGCCGTCGCCGCCCTCGACGACACCGACGCCCTGGCCGCCGTGATTGCCGGCCACGACGTCCTGGCCAGCGCCTTCGGCCCGCGCCCCGGCGATGACCCGTCCACCGTCACCACCGTCACCGCCGAACTGGTCAAGGCCGCCCGCCAGGCCGGCGTCCCGCGCTTCCTGATGGTCGGCGGCGCCGGCACCCTCGAAGTCGCCCCCGGCGTGCAACTGGTCGATACCGAAGGCTTCCCCGATGCGTACAAGCCCGTTGCACTCGCCGCGCGCCAGGCGTTCAACCTGCTGCAGAAGGTGGATGACCTCGACTGGACGTTCTATTCGCCGGCGGCTGAAATCGGCCCGGGACCGCAGAAGGGTGGTTTCCGCACCCAGGCCAAGCAGTTCCTCGTCGGCGCCGATGGCCACAGCAGGATCAGCTACGCCGATTACGCCGATGCGTTCGTGAGCGAGATCGAGAAGCCGCAGTACGTGCGCACGATTGCGACCGTGGCGTATTGATCGAGAGTGGTGATGCGCGGCGTGTGGTGGTTTTCATGCCCCACCGCGCGTTGCATTGCCATCGGCGGTCGATTGGGATGCGACCCTACCGACCAGCCCGCCACCCACCCGGCATTCGGCCCGGTGACCGGTCACCACCGCGACAGTGCCGCGATCGGTCGGCTCGTCCCACCGACGTGAGAACAGTGCGTTCAAGTTGCCGCCCGCCATCGGTTGCAATGCGCGGTTGCTCCCGCTGTTCATTGGGTGCCAGCCCAGCTTGGGTGGGCCGGCGGGGGCGGGTTGGCGGGACTGTAGAAAACATGGATGTTTTCTACAAGCCCCCAAGGATGGGTTCACGGCGTGTCCCGCCAACCCGCACCCGCCGGCCCGCTACCCGTAGCAATGAAACCCCGCTGCTGCTGTTGCTGTTGCTGTCGCTGTTGCTTCAGTCAAACAGCCCCATCTGGCTGACCGGCTCACGCTCGCGGAACCCGCCCAACCCAACGCCCACCAACCGATAACGCGTCTCGGCCGGCAGATCCACGCGCGCGCGCAACGCAAGCGCGATATCGCGCAACTCCTCCAGTGTTTCCGGCGGCGATTCCGGCGTGAAACTGCGCGTGATGATCCGGAACTGCGACGTCTTCAACTTCAGCACCACCGTGTGCCCCACCCGGTCCGTCTTCCGCGTTGCGTTCCACGTCTTGCCCGCCAGCTCCACGATCGCCGGCTCCAGCGCCTCCAGTGGCAGATCCTCCGCGAACGTGTCCTCCGACGAAATCGACTGCACCGGCTGGTCCGGTTCCACCGGACGCTCATCGATACCGCGCGCACGCCGGTACAGACTCGCCCCGAAACTGCCGAAGCGCCCTTCCAGCTCCTCCAGCCGCAACCCACGCAGATCACCCACCGTCACGATCCCAAGCTCCGACAGCTTGCCCTCCATCACCTTGCCCACCCCCGGCACCCGCTTCACCGGCAGCGGCATCAGGAACTGATCGATCCGGTGCGGCGGCACCACGAACTGCCCGTCCGGCTTGCGCCAGTCCGACGCGATTTTCGCCAGGAACTTGTTCGGCGCGATCCCCGCCGACGCCGTCAACTGCGTCTCCTCCCGGATCTGCGTGCGGATCAGCGCCGCGATCTCCGTCGCCACCGTCATCCCACCCTTGTGCACCGTCACATCCAGGTACGCCTCATCCAGCGACAACGGCTCCACCAGATCCGTATGCCGCAGGAAAATCTCCCGCACCTGCCGCGACACCGCCTTGTAACGCACGAAATCCGGCGGCACGAACACCGCATCCGGGCACAACCGCTCCGCCCGCATCGCCGGCATCGCCGAACGGATCCCGAACACCCGCGCCTCGTACGACGCCGCGCACACCACCGAACGCGCCCCCTTCCACGCCACCACCACCGGCAGCCCCCGCAGCGACGGATTGTCGCGCTGCTCCACCGACGCGTAAAACGCGTCCATGTCGACGTGGATGATCTTGCGTTGTGCGGACACGGCGGAAGCTCAAGGGCCCAAGCGGCGGGAATAGATGAACAAGATTACAGCCACACGCCTGAGTATGGTCTTTTCATAACAACAACATGCGTTTTTCAAGCTGAAAACACTACGCCGGCGTACGGTTAAAACGTTTGATTGAATGGAAATTACTCTGCACTCTTGGGTGCTTTCAACGGCAACAAACCGCCGCCCTCCATCTTCAGGATTGCGTTTTCCATGACTCGTCTCAACGCGTTCTCGCGCGAACAGCTGCTGGCCAGTGCCCGTGGCGAACTGTTCGGGCCGGGCAGCGGTCGCCTGCCCAATGACCCGATGCTGATGTTCGATCGCATCACCGACATCCGCGATGACGGCGGTCCACACGGCAAAGGCTACGTGCGCGCGGAACTGGATATCCGCCCCGACCTGTGGTTCTTCGGCTGCCATTTCATCGGCGACCCGGTGATGCCCGGTTGCCTCGGCCTGGACGCAATGTGGCAGCTCACCGGCTTCTACCTCACCTGGCTGGGCGCGCCCGGCCGTGGCCGCGCACTCGGCTGCGGTGAAGTGAAGTTCACCGGCCAGGTGCTGCCCGACGCAAAGCTTGTCACCTACGAAATCGACATCACCCGCGTCATCAACCGCAAGCTGGTCATGGCGCAGTCCGATGCCCGCATGCTGGTCGACGGCCGCGAAATCTATACCGCCAAAGACCTCCGCGTAGGTCTGTTCACTTCCACCGAGAACTTCTGATGCGTCGCGTCGTCATTACCGGAATGGGCATCACCTCGTGCCTGGGCAACGATCTGGACACCGTGTCCACCGCACTGCGTGAAGGCCGCGCCGGCATCCGCAACCTTCCCGACCACGCCGACGCCGGCCTGCGCAGCCACGTGGGCGGCAACATCGAACTGGACCTGGACGCGCAGATCGACCGCAAGCTCAAGCGCTTCATGAGCGATGCCTCGGCCTACGCCTACATCGCCATGCGCGACGCCATCGCCGATGCCGGCCTCGACGAAGCGCAGGTCGTCAACCCGCGCACCGGCCTGATTGCAGGCTCCGGCGGCGGCTCCAGCCAGTGGCAGGTCGAATCGGCCGACATCCTGCGCGCGCGTGGCGTGCGCAAGGTCGGCCCGTACATGGTGCCGCGCACGATGTGCTCCACCGTGTCGGCCTGCCTGGCCACCGCCTTCCAGATCAAGGGCCTGAGCTACTCGCTGTCCGCTGCCTGCGCCACCTCCGCGCACTGCATCGGCGCCGCCGCCGACCTGATCCGGCATGGCGCGCAGGACGTGATGTTCGCCGGTGGCGGTGAAGACCTGCACTGGTCGATGAGCGTCATGTTCGATGCGATGGGCGCGCTGTCCACCCGCTTCAACGACACCCCGGCCACCGCATCGCGCCCGTACGACAAGGACCGCGACGGCTTCGTCATCGCCGGTGGCGGCGGCATGCTGGTGCTGGAAGATTACGACCACGCCGTGGCACGCGGTGCACGCATCTATGCCGAGCTGGTGGGCTACGGCGTCACCTCCGACGGTGCCGACATGGTCGCCCCGTCCGGTGAAGGCGCGGTGCGCTGCATGAACATGGCCATGCAGAATCTCAGCGGCCCGATCGACTACCTCAACACGCACGGCACCTCGACTCCCCTGGGCGACGTGACCGAGTTGAAGGCGGTGCGCGAAGTGTTCGGCGAATCGATTCCGCCGCTGTCGTCGACCAAGGCGCTGTCGGGTCATTCGCTGGGTGCGGCCAGCGTGCACGAAGCGATCTACTGCCTGCTGATGATGCGCGATGGCTTCATTGCCGGTTCGGCCAACATCGGCGAACTGGACCCGGCCGTGGAAGGTTTCCCGATCGTGCGCGAGAGCCAGGACAAGCAGTTGAACACGGTGATGTCCAACAGCTTCGGCTTCGGCGGCACCAACGCAGCGCTGGTGTTCGGGCGGGTGTGATTCCGCGCGGCATCGACATGAAAAACCCGGCCACGTGCCGGGTTTTTTGTTGGTTTACGGGCGGAATAATGCGGAAATCCGCATGGAATGCTGGGTGAAATTCCGCGTGGAATGCCACATGGAATTCCGCGTGGTATGAAGGGTGGAATGCCGGATGGAATGACGGGCGGAATTCCCGGTAGAGCCGACTGTTAGTCGGCTGCCTTTGGCGGGGTCTATGATCGCGCTTCGCGCTTAGCCGACTAACAGTCGGCTCTACCCTTCGGTTCTGCCCTTCGGTTCTACCCTTCGGATCTACCCTTCGGTTCCACCTTCGGCTCTAGCCTTCGGCTCTACCGACGCTTTGCAGCAGCGGCAGCAGCAGTGCGTGGGCGTCGGTGAGCGATTCCACGATGCGATGGCCGAGCGCGCGCAGGTCGGCATCCGGATGGACCAGGTCCGGCACCTGGATCGCGGTCATGCCGGCGCGTACCGCCGCGCGGATGCCGGCCGGCGAGTCTTCCAGCGCCAGGCAGCGCGCGGGATCCTTGCCCAGTTTCCGCGCCGCCAGCAGGTAGATGTCCGGCGCCGGCTTCGGGTGGGCCACGTCGCTGCTGGTGACCACGTGGTCGAAGTAACCCAGCAACCCCGCCGCCGCCAGTTTGCGCGACGCACGCGGCTCGCGCGTGGACGTCGCCACCGCTCGCGGCAGGGCGTGTGCCTGCAGCAGCTGCAGCAGCGCCAGTATGCCGGGCCGCAGCGGCAGCCCCTGCTGGGTGCGCGCTTCATACAGGTCGTGGCAGCGCGCATACAGCGCGGCCACCTGCCCGGCATCGATGTGGCGCAGCAGCCGCTGTTCGCAGTCGCGGTCGCCCAGTCCCACCATGCCCAGCCAGAAGTCATCGGCGAACGGCAGCTGCAGTTCCCGTGCGGCCTGCGACCAGCACGCAATGGACACCCGCTCGCTGTCGATCATCAGGCCATCCATGTCGAAGATGACCGCTTCGGGCAGGAACGGCAGGGCGGCGATGGCGGTCATGACGCGTCGGTGAGGTGCCCGGTGAACAGCGTTTCCAGGTCCGCCGCATCCAGCATGCGCCACTCGCCCTCGGGCAGGTCGCCCAGCGACAGCCCGCCGATGCGGCTGCGGTGCAGTGCCTGCACGTGGTTGCCCACCGCCGCGAACATGCGCCGGGCCTGGTGGTAGCGGCCTTCGTGCAGCACCAGTTCGGCCTCGCGCGCCGAGCGCACGTGCAGTTCGGCCGGCAGCAGCGGCTTGTCGTCCGCTTCCAGCATCAGCGCGCCGCTGGCGAAACGTGCCACCTCGTCACCGCGCAGGTCTTCGGCCACGGTGACCTGGTAGGCCTTGTCCAGCCGCGACTTGGGCGACACGATCCGGTGCAGCAGGGCGCCGTCGTCGGTCATCAGCAGCAGGCCGCTGGTGTCGCGGTCCAGCCGACCCACCGACGACAGCACCGGCGAACGCTCGCGGAAGCGCGGCGGCAACAGGTCGTAGATCAGCCGGCCTTTGTCCTTGGTCGAACAGGTGTAGTCACGCGGCTTGTGCAGCATCAGGGTCAGCCCCTGCGGCGGATCCAGCGGCTCACCCTCGACCCGGATCGCTTCGTGGGCGACCTGGTCATCGGCGTACAGCACCTCGCCGTCTGCATCGGTGATGAGCCCCTCGCGGAACATGCCCTGCACCTGCTTGCGGCTGCCGTAACCCAGGTTGGCCAGCAGTTTCACCAGCTTCATGCGCGGCCCCCGCGGCCCCACTTCGGCTCGTCGCTGCGCGGGGCCCTGGCGGGGGTGGGGCTCTTGCTGGCCTTGGTCGCCTCGATCAGCTTGAAGCCGTCGCGTTCTGCAGCCACGCGCACCTGGCCAAAGCTTTCGTTGAGGATCTGCTCGTACGGCAGGTGGCGGTTGGCCACCAGCCACATCCGCCCGCCCGGGCGCAGCGCCTGCGCGGCCACGGCGATGAAGCGCTGGCCGATGTCCGGGCGGTCGGCACGCGAGGGAGTGTGGAACGGCGGGTTGGTGACGATGAAGTCGTACTGCGCCTCGATGCCGGCGGTGACGTCCTGCCAGTGGAAGCCCAGCTTGGCCGGCTTGCCCAGGGCCTCCAGATTGACCTTGGCCAGCGCCAGCGCGCGGCCTTCGGCCTCGAACAGGTCCAGCGCGCTCACCTGCGGGCAGCGCTGCAGCACTTCGCTGGACAGGTAGCCGAAGCCGGCGCCCAGGTCCGCGCCGCGGCCGGCCAGGTCGGCCGGCAGCTGTTCCACCAGCAGCGCCGAGGCCGGGTCGATGCGGTCCCAGGCGAAGATGCCCGGGCGGCTCTGGAAGCGCCCGCCCAGGATCGCGCGCGGCGCGTCCAGCGCGGCCCAGCGCTGGGCCAGGGCCGCGTCATGCTGGCCGTCCAACGGCGCGGTCCAGTACACCCGGCAGTGGTTCTTGGTCATCTTGCCGCCCAGCCCGGCCAGCTGCTGCAGGTCGCCTTCGCCGGAGCGGGCGCCTTCGTTGTTGTGCTGGCAGGCCACCACGATGCCGCCCGGGGCGGCCAGTGCCAGCGCGCGGGCAAACAGCGCGCGGGCTTCTTCACGCTGGCGCGGCGGCAGCACCAGCACCAGCGCGTAGCGGGTGCTGTCGTCGGCCAGCTGCTGCTCGTCGCGCACGGTCCAGCCGCTGGCTTCCAGCGCATCGGCGAACGGGCGGAAGCTCTGCTCGCAGACCAGCTGGCCCGGCTGGGCGTGCTCGCGCAGCGGCCAGCCATCGCGGGCGCGCAGGAACAGCACCGGCCCGGCGGGCCAGGTCAGCGCGCCGCCGAACGGCAGGAACAGGGTTTCCAGGGGGGCGTCGTGCTGGGCAGCCATGGGGGCACATCTTGAAAAGAGACCGCCATTCTACCGTTTCGGCCGATCGGCCCCGTTCGGCGGCCGATTTGCGTTTATTCAACGCTGCCTTGATGCCATCGCAACAGGCTGTCGGTCAGGGTGAAGGCTCATTCGCAACGGAGGTAGCTCATGCGCGCATTGTTCGTCGGTGGCGTGGTCGACAACAGCGAAATGGATCTGGAGGGCGCACAGCCGCCGGTGCACTACCCCGAGGACACCGGTGGTGGGCATTCGAGGTACCGGTTGCACCAGGTGGGCAAGCAGGCCGATGGCGCCGTGGCCTATGCGGTGTACGGCGCGCCCGACATGGCCGATGACGAAGTCGCCCGGATTGCGGATGAGCGCGCCTACGCGCGCCGCTTCGAAGCTGAGCCGGAAGTCTTCACGCATTGAGGAAAGGCGCGTGCCGGGCAGGGCCCGGCACGGCCCGGCGGGTCATTCCACCGGGGGCAGCTGGCGGATCACGCTGATCTCATCCAGCCAGAGCACATGCTGCTGCACCGGGGCATCCAGGTCATCCAGACGCAGTTGGCCGTTGCTGCCTTCGTTCTCTTCCGCATCGCGGTACTGCTGCACCGTGGGCTGTACCGCCACAGTGCCGAGCAGGCGGCGGCCGTCTTTCAGCGTGACTTCGACCTGGGTCTGGCCTTTGAGCTGGGGCAGCAAGGCCTCGAGCTGGGCGATGTCGGCCGGGTTCGTGTGGATGCGGGGGGCGATGCGGGACATGCGGTTCCTTTTATTCAATTCCGTCCGGCCAAAACACTGCGTACCGCGGTAACCAGCTGGGCGACCGAATAGGGTTTGGCCACGTGTTCCTGGAAGCCCGAGGCCAGCGCGCGCTTGCGGTCGTCGGCACGGGCCAACGCGGTCACCGCCACGATCGGCAGCGCGTTGGCATCGAGGCCGAAGTCCTGGCGCAGCGCACTCACCAGCCCATAGCCGTCCATGCCCGGCATGCCGATGTCGGTCAGCAGCACATCCACCGCCTCATGGCCGCCAGCATCCAGCAGTGCCAATGCTTCGCCGGCCGAGGCCGCCGCGGTGACCTGCGCGCCCTGCTCTTCCAGCAGCCGGCGCAGGTATTCCAGCACTTCGGGCTGGTCTTCCACCGCCAGCAGGCGCAGGCCCTTGAGCGGGTACGGCTCGATCAGCTGTTCGCGGATCGGGCCACTGAACACTTCGCGCAGCGGCCGGCCATCGGCCTGGGGCTGGTAGCGCGGCAGCTGCACGGTGAATTCCGCACCCTGGCCCTGGCCTTCGCTGTTGGCCGTGACCGTGCCGCCGTGCAGTTCCACCAGCTGCTGCACGATCGCCAGGCCCAGGCCCAGCCCGCCATGGCGGCGGGTGGTGGTGCCATCGGCCTGGCGGAAGCGGCTGAACAGATGGCGCAGGAACTCCGGCGCGATGCCGTCGCCCGAATCGGCCACGGTCACTGTCCAGTGATCACCGTCGGTGGCCAGGGTGACCGTGACCGAGCCGGCGGCGGGGGTGAACTTGATGGCGTTGCTGAGCAGGTTCCACAGCACCTGCTGCAGGCGCGTGGCATCGCCCAGCACCAGCGCCGGTTCGTCAGGCATGACCAGCCGGGTTTCCAGCGCCTTGCCTTCGGCTACCAGTTCCTGGGCGCGCATGGCCTCGGTGAGCTGGACGCGCAGATCCAGCACTTCCACTTCCAGCTGCACCTTGCCCAGCAGCATGCTGCTCAGGTCCAGCATGTCCGAGATCAGCCGCTTCTGCGCCATGGCGCTGTTGGCGATCACGCCCAGCCCCTTGAACAGCGGGCTGGTGCTGTCCACGCGCTGCAGCAGCAGCTCGCTCCAGCCCAGGATGGTGGTCAGCGGCGTGCGCAGCTCGTGCGAGAGCGTGGCCAGGAATTCGTCCTTCAACCGCGCCATGCTTTCAGCGGCATTGCGCGCGGCGCGCTCGGACTGCAGCAGCTCTTCGCGCGCCATTTCGATTTCGCGCCGGTCGGTGACGTCGGTGCTGCTGCCGGCCAGGCCGATGAACCGGCCCATGCGCGAGAAGCGTGGCTGGGCGCTCATTTCCAGCCAGCGCCACTGGCCATCGGCGCGCAGCCCGCGCACCAGCACCTGCATGGAGCGCTGCGCCTTGATCGCGGCCTGCAGCTCGTAATCGAACACGGACACATCGTCGGGGTGGACCAGACCGCGCCAGACATCTTCCGGCACGCGCTGTTCGTCACCACCGAAGAATTCGCTGAAGGCGCTGTTGACGAAGCGCGCATGCGCGCGTTCGTCCAGCACCCACACGGGCATGGGCAGGCCATCGGCCAGCGCGCTGAAACGCGCCTCGCTTTCGGCCAGCTCCACTTCGATCTGCTTGCGGTTGGTGATGTCGAAGAAGAGCACAGCGACGCGATGTTCGTGCGGCTCGCCTACCCGCATCGCCTCGACCGCATACCAGCGGCCCAGCGCGCGTGCTTCCAGCTCGAACTGCTGGGAGCGCCCGGTCAGGGCGATCTGGCCGTACACCCGGTACCACTCCGGCTCGTGGGTCGGCTGCAGTTCGCTCATCAGCCGGCCCGAGGCCTCGTTCAAGCCGGTGTTGCGCTCGAAGGCATCGTTGACTTCCAGGAACCGGTAGTCGACTCCCACGCCGTCTTCGATCATCACCTCGATGATGCAGAAGCCAGCGCTGAGGCCTTCCAGCACGCTGCGGTGCAAGGAAGGATCGGACGCCGAAGGCACGTACGGGGCGCGTTCCAGGGTTGAGGCGGGCAGGCTGGGCAAGGGCGTCAAGAGGGGCAACTGGTGGAACGGAGGGAGACAGCATCTTCCAGAGCGCGTATTCGTAGCGTCAAGCGCCCCCTGCCGGTTTGACGTAAGTGAATTGCCGGCTACTAGGGATCCTGCCTGCCGTTTCCGGCAATTGTCCCGCTGGCGGATCAGGATCACACTCAGTACCGACCTTCTTCCGCCGCTCCGACCGAGGCAACGCCATGAACCGCAAACCCTTGCTGGCTGGTGCTCTGGGCTGTCTGCTGCTGCTTGTCGGCAGCGCGTCGGCCGCCCCGCGCACCGTTACCGACCCCAAGGCGCCCCGCGCGCTCACCGGCGAAAGCCCGGTCCAGGTGAAGTGGACGGACCCGGCCCAGTTCACTGAAATCCGCAGCAGCACCAACCGGTTCGAGGCCCAAAGCGGCAACTGGGTGCAGCAGCTTGCCGACTACCTGCGCAGCAGCGCCAGCAAGCGCCTGCCCCCGGGCCAGACCCTGGACGTGGAGATCACCGACATCAAGCGGGCCGGCGAGTTCGAGCCGCAGAACGGCCCGCGCGGCAATGACGTGCGGATCATGCGCAACATCTATCCGCCGCGGATGACCCTGACCTTCACCCTGCGCGACGCCACCGGTGGGGTGGTCCGCCAGGGCGAGGAGAAGCTGATCGACATGAACTACCTGGGCAACACTGGTTTGCTCAGCAACAACGACCCGCTGCGCTATGAGAAGCGGATGATCGATGACTGGCTGCGGCGCCTGCTGCCGCCTACGCGCCGCTGAGCACCCGCGCCACGCGTTTGACCGCACACGGCAGCTGGTAGGCGCTGACCTTGCACAGCGGTGCCAGCACGTCCAGGCGTGGGGCATCGCCCCACAGGGTGACGGTGCTGCCCACCCCGGCCTGCGGCAGGTCGGTCAGGTCCACGGTCAGCATGTCCATCGAGACCCGGCCGATCAGGTGGCCGGGCTGGCCATCGATCTGGACGGGGGTCCCGTTCGGCGCGAACTGCGGGTATCCGTCTGCATAGCCCAGCGCCACCACGCCCACGCGGGTGGGCCGTTCGGCCACGAAGCGGGCGCCGTACCCGACCGGTTCGCCCGCGGCGATCTCACGGACCGCGAAGATCTTCGACTGCATGGTCATCACCGGGCGCAGGCGCTCGGTAAAGGCGTTGTGCTTCTGCAGCGGGTTGGCCCCGTACAGCATCAGGCCCGGGCGCACCCAATCGCTGCGCACGTCCGGCCAGCCCAGCAGCGCCGGTGAATTGCACAGGCTGGTTTCGCCGGCCAGGCCGTCGATGGTGGCGGCGAACAGGTCGGCCTGCTCACGCGTACGCGGGCTGTCCAGTTCGTCGGCCCGCGCCATGTGGCTCATCAGCACCATCGGTGCCACCTGCGGCAGCGCCGACAGCCGCGCGTGCGCGGCGCGGAAATCTTCGGGCGACAGGCCCAGGCGGTGCATGCCGCTGTCCAGCTTCAACCAGATCTGCAGCGTGGCGTCGGTCTGGAACGCCTCCACCGCGTCCACCTGCCACGGCGCGGCCACCGCGAACCACAGGCTGTGCTGCACGATCAGCGGCAGCTCGTCGGCATCGAAGAACCCTTCCAGCAGCAGGATCGGCGAGGTAATGCCGGCCGCGCGCAGTTCCAGCGCCTCTTCAATGCAGGCTACCCCGAACGCATCGGCTTCGCCGTCCAGCGCGCGCGCGCAGTCCACGGCACCGTGGCCATAGGCATCGGCTTTTACCGCGGCCAGGGTCTTGCGGCCGCCGCCCAGTTCACGGGCCAGGCGGAAGTTGGAGCGCAACGCCTCCAGGTCAATCAACGCGCGGGCTGGGCGCATGCATTCGGTTCACTGTGTTGGACGGACGCGGCGTGGTGGCCGCCGTAACGGAAGATATCCAGGCCTTCGGTGCTGATCTGCGGCTGGCGCGCGCTCATCAGGTCGGCCAGGTAGCGGCCCGAGCCGCAGGCCATGGTCCAGCCCAGCGTGCCGTGGCCGGTGTTGAGGAACAGGTTGCGGTACGGGGTGGCGCCGATCACCGGCGTGCCATCCGGGGTGGCCGGGCGCAGCCCGGTCCAGAATTCGGCGCGCGACAGGTCGCCGCCATCCGGGTACAGGTCGCCCACCACCTTTTCCAGGGTGGCGCGGCGGCGCGGCGACAGCGACAGGTCGAACCCACCCACTTCGGCCATGCCGCCCACGCGGATGCGATCGTCGAAACGGGTCACCGCCACCTTGTAGCTCTCGTCCAGGATGGTCGAGGTCGGCGCCATCGCCGCGTTGGTGATCGGCAGGGTCAGCGAGTAGCCCTTCAGCGGGTACACCGGCAGGTGCATGCCCAGCGGGGCCACCAGCGACGGCGAATAGCTGCCCAGCGCGACCACGTAGCGGTCGGCGGTTTCGACCTTGCCGTCGATGCGCACCCCGGTGATGCGGTCGCCGTCGGTTTCCAGCCCGGCGATGTCCTGGTCGAAGCGGAATTCCACCCCGGCATCCATCGCCATCTGCGCCAGGCGGCGGGTGAACAGCTGGCAGTCGCCGGTCTGGTCGCGCGGCAGCCACAGCGCGCCCACCAGCTTGTCGGCCACGCTGGCCAGCGCCGGTTCGTGGGCGATGATGCCGGCGCGGTCCAGCACTTCGTACGGCACGCCGTACTGGGCCAGCACTTCGATGTCCTGCGCCGAGGCATCCAGCTGCTGCTGGGTGCGGAACAGCTGGGTGGTGCCCAGGTCGCGGCCTTCAAACTCAATGCCGGTCTGCGCACGCAGCTCGTTGAGGCAGTCGCGGCTGTATTCGGACATGCGCACCATGCGCGCCTTGTTGATGGCGTAGCGCTCGTGCGTGCAGTTACGCAGCATCTGCGCCAGCCAGCGGTACTGGTTCAGGTCCAGGCCGGGGCGGATCGCCAGCGGCGCATGTTCGGAGAACAGCCACTTCACCGCCTTCAGCGGCACGCCCGGGGCGGCCCACGGCGAGGTGTAGCCGAACGACAGCTGGCCGGCGTTGGCGAAGCTGGTTTCCAGCGCCGGGCCGGGCTGGCGGTCCACCACCGTGACTTCAAACCCGGCCTGCCGCAGGTACCAGGCACTGGTCGTGCCGATTACCCCACTGCCTAGGACTAGAACGCGCATGAGACCTCTCCAACCCGATCATTCCCTGCACTGGAGCGTGCCGGGACCATAATTGGGGAAGTATATTCCGGCCAAACCAAGCAATTTTGCTGTTTTTGGCGCCTCAGGCAGGATATTGTCCCGCCAACACCACTGAGAGGCTGACGCCATGGCCGCCCGTGCCCGCGAGCTGGACAAGATCGACCGCAAGATCCTGCGCATCCTGCAGGAGGAGGGGCGCATTTCCTTCACCGAACTGGGCGAGCGCGTCGGGCTGTCCACCACCCCCTGCACCGAGCGGGTGCGCCGGCTGGAGCGCGATGGCGCCATCACCGGCTATTACGCACGGCTGGACCCGCAGTACCTCAAGGCCAGCCTGCTGGTGTTCGTGGAGATCAGCCTGGCCTACAAGTCCGGCGACATCTTCGAGGAGTTCCGCCGCGCGGCGCTGAAGCTGCCCAACGTACTGGAATGCCACCTGGTCTCGGGCGATTTCGATTACCTGCTCAAGGCGCGCATCAGCGAAATGGCCTCCTACCGCAAGCTGCTGGGCAGCACCCTGCTGACCCTGCCGCACGTGCGCGAATCCAAGAGCTACATCGTGATGGAAGAGGTCAAGGAAACGCTGACCCTGCCGATTCCGGACTGAGCCGCCCCGGACCGCCCCTCGCAAACGCAAAAGGCGGCGCGCTTGCGCGCACCGCCTGTGAAGCTGCCGACCAGAGGCATCAACGCTGCTGTTTCTGGTCCTGGTGGCGCTGGTCCTGCTGTTTGCCACCCTTCTGGTTCTGCTGATCCCATTGCTGCTGGTTCTGCTGGCCGGATTTCTGGTTCTGCTGGCCCTGCTGTTCCTGCGGCATCTTGCCGGGATTGCCCTTCTGCTGGTTAGCCATAACTGCACCTTCTGAGCTTGGGGATGCGCGTTGTTGCGGCGCACGTACAGACTCGGCGACGGGCGGTTAATCGCAGGCGAAATTGCAGTGAGCTGCGGCGTTGACACCGATGACTGCGGGCATTGGTTGTGAAACGTTCATGCATCAGGGCTTGATGCGTTGGCCATCACCGGTGGGCACCGCGTCGTAATAGCGGCCGGTGCGCGTATCCAGTACGCGGTTGGGGCCGGCCTGCTTCATGCCCGGCACGATGCGGCCGTGTCGGTCATACACCTTGGGTGGCGCGGTGGTGGCCGGCGGCGGAGGCGGCACCACCTGGGCCGGCCCCTGGCTCTGGATGGGGTGGGTGCGCAGCTGCTGCGTCGTCTGCGCCGGGGTGTTCACCGGCGCTGGCAACGGCGCCTGCGCAGGTACCACGGGGGTGGGCGGGCGGGTATCGGTGGGTTTGCGTGGCGCGGCCATCTGCGCCACCGCGACCAGCGGCAGCAGCACGGCCAGCGACACGACACCCCGGAAGAAGCGTTTCATGGCGGCGGACTCACGACGGGACATGCATTCACCCTGCGCCAGCGCGCGTGTCAGCACCATGAATGCCATCGGCGCTTGCCCCCGGGCGCCGCCGCCCCCATTTTCCTGCCATCCCCATGAGGACTGCCCATGACCGCATTCGATCTCTCCCCGCCCAGCGACGCCCAGCGCGACACGCTGGTGGCCGGGCTCAGCGCCGACGAGCGCCGCGTCCTGCTCCAGCACGGCACCGAAGCCCCGTTCTGCGGGGTGTTCCTGGACAACAAGCAGGACGGTGTCTACGGCTGCCGCCTGTGCGGCCTGCCGCTGTTCCGTTCCAGCACCAAGTTCGACTCCGGCACCGGCTGGCCAAGCTTCTTCGCCCCGTTCGACCCGGACCATGTGCGCGAAATCCGTGATGTCAGTCATGGCATGGTGCGAACTGAAATCGTTTGCGCCCGCTGTGACAGCCATCTCGGTCACGTGTTCCCGGATGGCCCGGCGCCGACGTTCGAGCGGCACTGCCTGAATTCGGTTTCGCTGTCGTTTACCCCGAATGGCCAGCCGTATCCGGATCCGTTGCAGCGCGGTGGAGCCGAGGCCCAGCCAGCGGGTTGAGCGCCCCGGCAATGCGTGCCCACCAACGGTGGGCACCTACCACGGGGGCGGCACCCTCCGGACGAGGCGGGTCGGCACCCTCCGGGCGACGTACCCGGCAGGTACCCACCGTTGGTGGGTACTTGGCGATGCACCGGTAGGTACCCACCGTTGGTGGGTACGGCGCGCCGACCAAAAGTGTGACGTCCGACCACGCCCCCCTTCAGAATGCGCGCGCCAGGCCGACATGGTGATATCCCCACCGCCGCGCCCGCCCCATGCTCATCATTGTTGGCTTCCTCATCGTCATCCTCAGCGTGCTCGGCGGCTATGTCGGCGCGCACGGCAAGCTCGGCGCGCTGTGGCAGCCCTATGAGCTGGTCATCATCGGTGGCGCGGCGCTGGGCGCGTTCCTGGTCGGCACCCCGCTCAAGACCGTCAAGCAGACCCTGCAGGCCACGGTGGGCGTGTTCAAGGGCCCGCGCTACAAGCAGCAGGACTACATCGATGTCCTGAGCCTGCTCTACGAACTGCTCAACAAGGCCCGCCGCGAAGGTTTCATGGCGCTGGAAGACCATGTCGAGCGCCCGGCCGACAGCGCCATCTTCGCCAACTATCCGAAGGTGCAGGCCGACCACCACCTGGTCGACTTCATGACTGACTGCCTGCGCCTGATGATCGGCAGCAACATCGAACCGCACGAGCTGGAACCGCTGCTGGAAATGGAGCTGGAAAAGCACCACGCCGAAGCCATGCAGCCCTCGGCCGTGCTCAACAAGGTCTCCGACGGCCTGCCCGGCTTCGGCATCGTGGCGGCGGTGCTGGGCATCGTGATCACCATGGGCTCGATCGGTGGCGAAATCACCGAAGTGGGCGCGCACGTGGCCGGCGCGCTGGTGGGTACCTTCCTGGGCATCCTGCTGGCCTACGGCTTCGTCAGCCCGCTGGCGGCGGCCGTGGAAGCACGCGCCGAGCAGGACAGCCGCATCTATGAGTCGGTCAAGACCGCCCTGCTGGCCTGCCTGCGCGGCTACAACCCGAAGATCGCGCTGGAATTCGCGCGCAAGACCCTGCCGTCCAACGTGCGTCCGGGCTTCAGCGAATTCGAACAGCACCTCAAGACGGTCAAGTAAGGCACCGCCATGGCCGAGAACAAACCCACCGTCATCGTCCGCCGGGTCAAGAAAGGCGGCCACGCCGCGCACCATGGCGGCGCCTGGAAGGTGGCCTACGCCGACTTCGTCACCGCCATGATGGCGTTCTTCCTGGTGCTGTGGCTGATGGCGGCCACCACCAAGCCCGAACGCGCGTCCATTTCCGAATACTTCCGCAACCCCAGCCCGCTCACCGGGCAGAGCCCCACGCCCGCCCCGGGCATGGCCGGCCCGGGCGGCGCCAGCACCTCGATGATCAAGCTGGGCGGCGCCACCGATGTGTCGCGCGGCAACAGCAACGACCCCTTCCAGAACCACCAGGCCGAGCGCCCGGTGCCGCAGGAAGACGAGCGCGAGCGTGAGAAGAAGCAGCTGGAAGTGCTCAAGCAGGAACTGGAAGAAGCGATCAGCAAGAGCCAGGCGCTGGAGCCGTTCAAGGACCAGCTGCTGCTGGACCTGACCCCGGAAGGCCTGCGCATCCAGATCGTGGACAAGCAGAACCGGCCGATGTTCGACATGGGCAGTGCCGCGCTGAAGACCTACACGCGCGACATCCTCCGCGAGCTCTCGCAGTTCATCAACCACGTGCCGAACCGGATCAGCATCACCGGCCATACCGACATCACCGCGTACAACGCCGCCCACGGCTACAGCAACTGGGAGCTCAGCGCCGACCGCGCCAATGCCGCCCGGCGTGCGCTGCTCGATGGCGGCATGGCCGACGACAAGGTCACCCGCGTGGTCGGCCTGTCCTCCTCGGTGCTGTTCGACAAGACCCAGCCGGACAACCCGATCAACCGCCGCATCAGCATCGTGGTGATGACCAAGGCCGCCGAAGCCGCCGCGCTGGCCGGTTCGGGCCAGGAAGTGGCGCTGTCGCCGACCGTCCAGGACGCCGACATCCAGGCGGCCCAGGGCGCGCCGGCACCGGCCCCGGCCGCTGCCCCCGTCTCCGCTTCGCCCTGAGCCCTTCGGGCGTAACGACCAACGGTCGTTACCTACCGGGGTTGTGCATGGCCATGAGCCGCTCGTCCCAGCATCCCCGCGCAACCCCCACTACAATGGCGGTCTTTCCCGTACCGATAGACCGATTCCATGTCCAAGCAGTCCAAGGCCAAGCGCGACAAGCGCAAGAAGCTCCAGCCCAAGCGCCCGATCAACCGCCTCAACGCCCAGCAGCCGGTCCAGAACCATGCCGTGCTGACCAACGAAGAAGGCCAGGTGGTCGCTGCGATCGGCCTGCAGGGCACCGAATGGCTGCTGGCCATTGGCGGCCAGACCATGGGCAACGCCGACAACCCGGTGCCGATGCTGGCCATGCTCAAGCACCTCTCCAATGTCCAGGAGAAGGAAGGCCGCAAGGTCACCCTGGAATACTCGACCCAGCTGCAGCAGCTGATCGACGACCTGGCCGCCGATGAAGGCAAGACCGCCGACGAGTACCTGAGCCAGCTGGTCTCCGAGTTCGAAGGCGTGGAAGGCGAAGAAGGCGACGACGCTGACACCGCTGCCGAAGACGCCCCGGCCGCCGAACCGGCTGCCGAGGACGCCGAAGCCTCCCCGGCCGCCAGCGACGACAAGCCGCAGGCCTGAGCCACGGCCACCCGGTGACGGTCTATATCGACGATGCGGTACACCCCTGGCGCGGCGAGCGCTGGGCGCATCTGATGGCCGACACCCTGCCCGAGC
>Ga0160430_100070_pt1 | contig 99150 bp, 115 predicted proteins | sample HID1971I_E0MG_FD_108274 | JGI IMG/M metagenome (GOLD analysis project Ga0160430, IMG submission 108274) | Enriched millipede-associated microbial communities from UW Madison campus, WI, USA - HID1971I_E0 MG | ecosystem: Host-associated > Arthropoda: Insects > Digestive system > Unclassified ...
ACGCTCGGCGACGACGACGAGGCCGTGATCGACGAGCTGCGACGCGGCCGCGGGGTGGACTTCGCCGCGCGCACGCTCGGTCGGTTCGACGCCGTGGCCACGCTCGTCGAGCCCTCGGCCGGAGCGCTGTACGCCAGCCTGGAGCGCCTGCGCGCGCTGCCGGGAGTGACGCGCATCGAGGCCTGGCTGCACCTCGCGGTGCTGAAGGAGGACTACGCGCGCACGCTCCGGCCGCTGCGCACGGACTGAGGGCGGGCAGCACCCGGCGTGTCCGTACGGCGCGCCGTCACCGGCCGTTCACCGGGCACCGCCAGACTTCCAGCATGAGCGAACCCGAACCTCGCCAGGGCGTTCCCGAGCCCGTGGCGACCGCGAACAGCGGCGCCGTGGCCGTCGTCGGCCTGGATCTGCGCGGCGAGACGCCGGCCCCGAAGAAGCAGGTCTACTCCTGGGCGCTGTGGGACTGGGCGACGCAGCCCTTCAACACGGTCATCCTGACGTTCATCTTCACAGCGCTCTACCTGACGACCGACGCGTTCCTCCCCGCAGAGCTCGCCGCCCTCGACCCGAAGAGCCAGGCGCACGAGGCGGCCATCGCCGACCTCACCTCGGGCCTCGGGCTCGGCTCGACCATCGCGGCCTTCGCCATCCTCCTCCTCGCGCCGGTCCTCGGTCAGCGGGCCGATGCCGCCGGGCGGCAGAAGCTCTGGCTCGGCATCGGCACCGGCGCCCTCATCCTGTGCATGTTCGGCCTCTGGTTCGTCGAGCCGACGCCCACGCTGTTCTGGCTCGGCGTCGCCCTCATCTCCGCCGGATCGGTGTTCGGCGAGATCGCGGCGGTCAACTCGAACGCCATGCTCATCGGCATCGCGAACCCCAAGACCGTGGGCCGCATCTCCGGGCTCGGCTGGGGCTTCGGCTACCTCGGCGGCATCATCGCGCTCGTCATCGTGATCGTCTTCTACATGATGGACTGGTTCGGCCTCCCGGAAGACGGCGGCCTCCCGTTCCGCATCATCGCGGTCGGCTGTGCGATCTGGGCGATCGTGTTCAGCATCCCGATCTTCCTGAACGTGCCGGAGCCGTCGCTCGGCCGCCCGGACCGCAAGGTCGGCTTCTTCGCCTCCTACCGGCTGCTGGTCAAGGACGTCATCGGCCTCTACCGCTCCCCCGAGACGCGGCCGACGTTCTGGTTCCTGCTCGCGAGCGCCGTGTTCCGCGACGGACTGGGCGGTGTCTTCGCGTTCGGCGCCGTGATCGGGTCGACGGTCTTCCACTTCCAGTTCCTCGACATCGTGATCTTCGGCATCGCGGCCAACCTCATCGCGGGCGTCTCCACGATCATCGCCGGGCGCTTCGACGACCGGTTCGGCCCCAAGCGGATCATCCTGCTGTCGCTCGGCGCGATGGTGGTCGCCGGCCTCGGCGTCTTCTTCCTGCGTGACGGCGGCACGATCGTCTTCTGGATCGGCGGCCTCATCCTGTGCGCCTTCGTCGGCCCCGCGCAGGCCTCCGCCCGCTCCTTCCTCGCCCGGGTCACGCCGGCAGGGCGCGAGGGCGAGATCTTCGGCCTGTACGCCACGACGGGTCGGGCCGCGAGCTGGATGGCCTCCGGGGCCTGGACGCTGCTGATCGTGCTGACGGCCCAGACGGCATTCGGCATCCTGGGCATCGTGATCGTCCTGATCGCGGGCTTCCTGCTGCTGCTGCCGGTGAAGGCCCCGCGCTGACCCGGACACACGTGCGGCGGGAGTAGCCTGACCGCGTGACCGTCTTCCTCGCCTTCCTCGCCAACGTCCTGGTCGCGGTGGCGAAGACGATCGCGGCGCTCATCACCTCCTCCGCATCGATGGTCGCCGAGGCGGCCCACTCGTGGGCGGATGCCGGTAACGAGGTGTTCCTCCTCATCGCCGACCGCCGCGGGGCGAAGGCGAAGGATGCGCGGCATCCGCTCGGCTACGGCCGCAACGCCTTCGTGTGGTCGCTGATCGCCGCGTTCGGGATCTTCACGGCCGGGTCGATCGTGTCGATCATGCACGGCATCCAGGAGCTGTCCGACACCGGTCCCGTCGAGAGCCCGATGGTGGCGTACATCGTGCTCGGCATCTCGTTCGTGCTCGAGGGCGCGTCGTTCACCCAGGCGATGGTGAAGTCCCGCCGCCTCGCGAAGGAGCGGGGTTCGTCGACCTGGGACTTCGTGCTGGAGACGAGCGACACCACGCTGCGGGCCGTGTTCTTCGAGGACTCGGCCGCCCTCATCGGCCTGGTGCTGGCGGGAGGCGCGATCCTCCTGCACCAGATCACCGGGGTCGCCGCCTGGGACGCCATCGGCTCGATCCTGGTCGGGGTGCTGCTGGGCGTGGTCGCCATCATCCTCATCCGGCGGAACATCGCGTTCCTCGTGGGCGCGACCGCCGCGCCCGAGCTGAGGGCGCGTGTCGGGAAGGCCCTGCTCGGCCTGCCCCAGATCGAGCGCGTCACCTACCTGCACATCGAGTACGTGGGACCGAACCGGCTCTTCATCGTCGCGGAGGTCGACCTGGCCGGCGACGCCCGCGAGCACGACGTGGCCCTGCGGCTGCGCGAGCTGGAGCAGCGGATCGAGGAGCATGAGGCGGTCGAGACCGCGGTGCTCTCCCTGTCGGTCGACGACGAGCCCTCGGCGGAATTCGCCTCGGCCTAGACGGAGACCGGCAGCGCGCTCTGGCGGCCCGCGGTCAGCGCTGCCAGTTGTCGGCGAGCTTGTTCAGCAGTCGGGCGAGTTCGATCCGCTCAGCGCTGCCAGTTGTCGGCCAGCTTGTTCAGCAGCCGGGCGAGTTCGACCCGCTCCGCGTCGGTGAACGGCGTGAGCGCGGCCGTGAGCATCTCCCGCCTCTCCCCGCGAGCGCCGCGCGCGATGCGACGCCCTTCGTCCGTCAGGGCGATGCGCGTGCGGCGCGCGTCGTCGGGGTCGGCCTCGCGGCGCACGAAGCCCCGCTCGACCCCCTGCTGCACGAGGCGGGAGGCGCGCGGCTGATCCACGCCGATCGCCGTGCCGAGAGCGCTCACGCTGAGCGGGGAGGATGCCGCGGCGAGCGCCTCCAGCATCCGCATGCGCGCGGGTCCACCGAGGCGGCCGGACGGATCCGCCATCCAGGGCGGCATCCCCGGATGACCGCGGTGGTGCTCGAAGTGATCGCGAGGGTCTTCGCCGTGTCCGCCGTGGGGGCCGCCGTGCCATCCGTGCGGACCGCCGTGTCCGCGGCCTCCGCCACGCTCCCCGGAGCCGCCGGGGCCGCCGGGGCGACGACCGCGCAGACGGGACAGGGCCTGGGCGATGGCTTCGGCGGGATCCGGCTCTGTCGGCTCGTGCGATTCGGTGGTCACCGCTCGATTTTACATGCGACTTGACATGTATCACCACTCCATGTCACACTACATGTACATGCACTGTGACATTCACATGCACACTGACAACTAAGGACTTCCCATGAACACCACGGATTCACAGAACCCCGAGAACACCTCCCGCCCCTTCGGCTACTGGCTGAAGGCCGCCGACCGCCTGATGGCGGCCGAGTTCGCCACCGCGTTCGACAGCGAGCACGCGAGCCGCCGCGACTGGCGCATCCTCAACCTCGTGGACGGCACCGTCGCATCGGACCGCCCGCTGAACGCCCACAAGCTGCACCGCCTCGTCGAGCGCGGCTGGGTCACCCCGGAAGGGACCGGCTGGACGCTGACCGACGAGGGCCGCTCCGCGAAGGAGCGCCTCGGCGCCATCGTCGACGAGATCCGAGCGAAGGTCGCCGACGCCGTGCCCGAAGAGGACATGGCCACCACGCTGGCCTCGCTCGAGAAGATCGCCCGCGCGTTCGGCTGGGACGAGGAGACCCCTCTTCCCCGCGGTCGCCGGCACGGCTTCGGCGGACCCCGCCACGGGCGCGGCTTCCCGCGCGGCTTCGGCCGCCCGTTCGGCCGCGGCTTCGGTCACGGCGAGGACTCCGACCACGGTCAGGACTTCGAGCACGGACGCGGACGCGGCTTCGGCCCCGGCCGCGGCTTCGGGCCCGAGATGGACGCCGAGCACGGATGCCGCCACGGCGAGCCCGGTGCCGGTCACCGCGGTCGCGGACACGGACACCCCGGTCACGGCGACCACGGCCACCGCGGCCACGGCCCGCACCGCGCCGAGCGCATCGCTCAGCACGCGTTCGAGCGTGGCTTCGACGCGGGCTTCACCCGCGGTCGCGACGCCTGACCAGCAGAAGCACCCCCACGAGACGCCTCACCCGACCTGTTCGGGTGAGGCGTTTCGTCTCGCTTCGCTCGCTCGACGAACGGGAGAGGGGCGGGGCGGGGACGGTCGTCGAGCGAAGAGCGAAGCGACGAGACGAAACGCCCCGACACACGCCTCAGAGGTCGAGCAGTGCAACGGCCGACTCGTCGGCACCGGCGGCGCGCAGCCGGGCGCGCATCGCAGAGGCGGCAAGGGCGTAGGGACGCTCATCGTCCATCAGCAGCGAGCGCGAATTGGCCTCCTCGTTCAGAGCCACCAGCTCGAACGCGAGCACCTCCGGGTCGGCATCGATCTCGCCCGCCGTCACCGCGTGACGCAGCTGAGCCTCGACGTAGCCGTACCAGTCGACCAGGGCGGCGCGCACGGCATCGCTCACCGGTCCAGACTTCGAGTCCACGTCGGCCGCGGTCGCGGCGAAGAAGCATCCGCCCGTGAAGACGCGGTCCTTCGAGTAGGTCAGGGAGTTGTGCAGCAGCGCGGCGAGGCGGCGCACGCCGCGCGGATGCTCCCGCGCCGGCTCGACGATCCGCGCCGTGAAGATCTCCCGGGCCGCGGCGACCGTGGCGAGCTGCAGCCCCTCCTTGCTCTGGAAGAGTGTCGCGATGCTGCTCTTGCTCGACCCGGAGGCCTCCGCGAGGCGGCCGATCGTCAGCCCGTCGAGACCTTCCACCGACGCGAGATCGGTCGCGCTCTGCAGCACGATCCGCCGCGAGGCATCGCCCCGGGCTCTCCGCCCGTCCAGAACCGCGCTCTCCGACATGCCCCTAGTATACGAACGATCGTTCGCCTAGTATACGTATGATCGTTCGTATTGTTCTGGCGAAGGAGCTCCCATGCCGTCCCTCCCCGCGATGCTCGCGCACAGCATCCACACCGCAGCCGCCGTCTCCCCGTCGCTCGCCGGCGACATCGCCTACCGCCTGTTCTTCACGACCTCACCGCGGATGGCGGTGCGCGATGCGGATGCTCCCACTCACGCCGACGCCCGCCGCGGACGACTGTCGGTGCGCGGCATCGAGGTCGTCACGTACGAGTGGGGCACCGGGCCGCGCACGGCGCTGCTCCTGCACGGATGGCGCGGACGCGCCTCGCAGTTCGCGCCCCTCGTGCGGGAACTCGTCGCCGAGGGGTTCCACGTCCTCACGTTCGATGCCCCGGCCCACGGCTCGTCGGCCGGGCGGGGCACCGACATCCGCGACTGGGTCGACGCCGCCGAGCAGCTGCAGGACCGGCACGGCCCCTTCGCCGCGATCGTCGGGCACTCGTTCGGCGCCCTCGCCGCACTGACCATCGCGCGGTCGACCGTTCCGGTCCCGGCGGTCGTCGCGATCGCCGGGGCGGCGAGCCCCGAGGCCTTCCTCGCGCAGTTCGCCCGAGACCTCCGCCTCGACGTCGCCACGAGCGCACGCCTGTCCGCGCGGTTCCGCCGGCGACTCGACGTCGACGAAGAGACCGTGTCGGAGCGCTACGACGCGGCCCATCACCCCCTCCCCGCCGACACCGCGCTCCTCGTCGTGCACGACCGTGGCGACCGGCGGATGCCCGACCATGACTCCCTCCGCCTGCACGACGCCCACCCCGAGCGGTCCCGCCTGCTCCGCACCGCGGGCCTCGGACACACCCGGGTGCTGTCGGCGGATGCGACCCTCGACGCGGTCCTGGCGCTCGTCACGGACGGACTGGCGGGGGTCGACGCCCTCGGCACGACGACGACCACGGCACCTGCGGCTCGGGAGACCGCGTCGATGCGAGCCTGACCGGCCGCACCGGAGCGTGATCCTCCGCAGCAGCCGGACGTAGGCTGGATCAGTGGCGGATTCCCGGGGACGAGTATGGACCGGCGTCCTGCGCGTCGAACCGCACCGCGGCGACCACCGGGTGGCGCTTCGCGCCGCGGTCAGCGTGGCGGTGCCGCTCCTCGTGCTGTGGGCCGTGGGTCGCCTCGACCTGAGCATCTACGCCAGCTTCGGCGCCTTCGCCGCCCTCTACGGGCGCCACGACCTGTTCCGCGATCGCATCCGGATGCAGGCGAGCGCCGGCGGGGTGATCCTCGCCTCGATGCTCGTCGGCACCGCGTTGTCGGTCATCGCCGCTCCCGCCGCGGTCAGCATCCTCGTCGTCGCGCTCATCGCGTTCGCGGTCACGCTGCTCGCCTACACGATGCGGTGGCATCCGCCCGGCCCCCTGTTCCCGGTGTTCGCGGTCGGGGCCTGCGCGACCATCCCGGCGACCGTCGCCTCCTTCGGCGACGTGCTCGTCGTCGGCGGTCCGAGCGTGCTGTTCGGACTCGCGGTCACCGCGCTCATCGGCGTCCTCACCCGCAGCACGAAGGCGGTGGCGCCGAAGCCCCCGCAGCCGGTGGGGCCGATCGCGTGGGAGATGGCCGTGTCGGTCGCGATCGCCATCGCGGGTGCGGGCGTCGCGGGACTGCTGATCATGGACTCGCACTGGTACTGGGCCGCGGTCGGGGCCGTGGCGGCCGTCAGCGGTCCGCAGCTCAACGCCCGGGTGATCCGCGGCGTCCAGCGCCTCATCGGCACCCTGCTCGGCGTGCTCGTCGCGGCCGGGGTCCTGGCCCTCGATCTGCCACCCCTCGCCGTCATCGCCCTCGTCGTAGTGCTGCAGGCCTCGGCTGAGCTGTTCGTCGGACGCAACTACGGCATCGCCATGGTGTTCATCACGCCGCTCGCCCTGCTCATGGTGCACCTCGCCGCCCCCACTCCGGTCGACGTGCTCCTCCAGGACCGGGCGATCGAGACCGTGATCGGCGTGGCCGTCGGCACGCTCGTCGCCGTGGCGTCGGCCGCACTCCGGCGCCGGCAGATCACGAAGCGCGCCTGACCTCAGCCCTGCACGCCTGACCTCAGCCCTGCACGCCTGACCTCAGCCGTGCACGCTCGACCTCAGCCGTGCACGCTCGACCTCAGCCGTGCACGCTCATCAGGAGCAGCATGCAGGCCATCATCAGCAGGCACCACCAGAAGGCGAATCGCTCGGCGCGGTCCGCACGGGCGCTGCCCGCACGCAGCAGCAGCCAGCCGCCGAGCACCGCGAGGCCGAGGACGACGACGACGAGGACCGCCGCGCCGGGCGCACCGGATGTCTGCCCGTGCGCATGGCCGGCGAAGCCGAGCGCCACATAGGGCACCGCCATGAGGAGCCCCATCGCGAAGGGGTCGCCCACGGCCCCGGGCGGCGACGGACGCCGTCGAGCCCGCGCCCCCGCCACGGCCGCCCAGAGGAAGAACGCGAACGTCACGCCGATGCCCGTCAGCGACGCGTGGCCCTCCGCGGCGGCGGGGATCATGAGCAGAGCCATGCCTCCCGCCGCCGCGACGTGAGCTGCCGCCCCGACAACGCCGGCAGGGGCTGCCGCCGCGCTCCGCATCCGCGCCCGCCGAGGACCGGCGGAGAGGCTCAGGCCGTCCACACCGTCTTCGCGTTCACGAACTCGCGGATGCCGAACGAACCCAGCTCGCGCCCGTACCCGGAGTCCTTCACGCCGCCGAACGGCAGTCCGAAGAACGACGCCGAGTTGCCGTTCGCGAACACGCTCCCGAACTCCAGCTCGGCCTGCAGGCGGGCGATCTCGTCGGGATCCGCCGACCACACGCCGGCCGCGAGCCCGAAGTCGGAGTCGTTCGCCGCGGCGATCGCCTCGTCGATCGAACCCACCTCGTACACGCAGGCCACCGGGCCGAAGCACTCCTCACGGAAGATGCGCATCTCGGGCGTGACCTCGGTCAGCACGGTCGCCGGGTAGAACCACCCCGGCCCTTCGGGGAGCTCGCCGCCGAGGCGGACCGTGACCCCCTTCGCGACGGCATCCTCCACCAGCTCGTGCGCGTCCGCGCGCACCTGCGCCGTCGCCATCGGCCCGAACCCGGTGCCCTCGGCGCGCGGGTCGCCGGCGGTGATCTTCGCCATCTCCGCCACGAACGCCTCGACCCATTCGGTGTAGACGTCGGCGTGCACGAAGAACCGCTTGGCGCAGATGCACGACTGCCCGCTGTTCTGCGTGCGCGATGCCGCCGCGAACTGTGCCGAGCGCGCGATGTCGGCGGAGGGCATCACGACGAAGGCGTCGGTGCCGCCGAGCTCCAGGACGCTCTTCTTGATGTTGCGTCCGGCGGCGGCGGCGACCGCCGCCCCCGCGCCCACCGAGCCGGTCAGCGTGACCGCGCGGATGCGACGGTCGTCGAGCAGCGCCGAGGCCGCGGCGCCCTCGATCAGCAGGGTCTGGAACGCGCCCTCCGGGAAGCCCGCGCGCTGGAACAGCTCTCCCAGGTACAGCGCGGTCTGCGGCACGCTCGACGCGTGCTTGAGCAGCCCCGTGTTGCCGGCCATGAGGGCAGGGGCGGCGAAGCGGATGACCTGCCAGAACGGGTAGTTCCACGGCATGACGGCCAGGACCGTGCCCAGCGGCTGGAACACGACGCTCGCGGCCGATGCTCCGACCGAGGCCGCCGGCACCGGCTCCTCCGCCGCGAGATACTCCGCGGCATGGTCGGCGTACCAGCGCATGCCGTTGGCCGACTTCGTCACCTCGTACTTCGCGGTGCCGATGGTCTTTCCCATCTCGAGCACCGCCAGGCCGGCCGCGTGCTCCAGGTCGGCGTCGAGCAGGTCGGCGGCCCGCCGCATCCACTCCGCCCGCTGCGCGAAGGTCGTCTGCGCCATCGTCGCGTTCGCGGCCTCTGCCGCCGCCAGGATGCGCTCCACCTCATCGGCGGTGTGGGCGGTGAACTCCTGTACCAGCTCACCCGTGGTCGGATCGATCGTCGCAATGGTCATGAGCACTCCCTGTGTCTCGTGTCGGTGGTGATGGTCGTCGGGACGGTCGCGGTCACTTGCCGTAGCCCTTGGTGAGCCCGGCGATGTACTGCCGGGAGAAGACGGCGAACAGGATGACGAGCGGCACGGCGCCGAGCGTGAGCGAGGCGAGCAGGGCCGGGTAGTCGTTCTGGAACTGCCCGACGAACTGCTGCACGCCGAGGGTCACCGTCTGGTTCTGCTTGCTCGGGGCGAGGATGAGCGGGAACCACAGGTCGTTCCATACTGGCAGCATCGTGATCGACGCGACGGCCGCGATCCCGACCCGCACGATCGGCAGGGTGATCCCGAGCGTGCGCCACTCCCCCGCCCCGTCGATGCGCGCGGCCTCCTTGAGCTCGTTCGGGACGGCCCGGAAGTACGTGGTCATCAGGGCGATCGCGAGCGGCAGCTGCATCGCGGTGTACACGAGGATGAGCGCGGTGAGGGTGTCCATCAGCCCCCACGAGGTCATGATCTTGATCAGCGGCACGGTGCCGAGGCGGATCGGGAGCATGATGCCGACCACGAAGAACCCGGCGAGCACCGGCGTGATCGGCACCTTGTACTCCACGAGCGCCCAGGCGGCGAGCGTGCCGAGCACGATCGTGAGCACGATGGTGGCGAGGGTGACGATGAGGCTGTTCTGGTAGTTGAGCAGGAAGTTCCCACGCGTGAACACGTTGATGTAGCCCTGCAGGTTGAACGTCTCGGCGTCCGGAAGCGCGAACGGGGCGCCGAAGATGCCCTGCGTCGTCTTGAACGAGTTCATCAGCACGATGAGGATCGGGACGACGGAGAAGAGCCCCATGAGGATCAGCAGCAGATGCACGCCGCTTCCGGCGAGGACGTCGGCCGCGCGGCGGGGACGACGGCGCCTGGGCGCCGCGGGCTCGGGGCGAGGGCGGCGGCTCGGGGCGGCCGCTGCGGGTCGGGTGTCGATGGCCATCGGGGGCTCCTAGAGCTCGTAGGTCTTCAGTCGGCGCTGCACGAGCCAGAAGTAGGCGGCGGTGGTCGCGAGGATGAGGAGGAAGATCACCGATGCGACGGTCGCGCCGAGGTCGAGGTCGGCGACCTGGCCGCTGGAGCCGAAGAACGATCGGTAGAAGAAGGTTCCGAGGATGTCGGTCGAGTAGTTCGGGCCGGGAGCCGAGCCGTTCAGGGCGTAGACGATGTCGAACCCGTTGAACGTCCAGATGTACGTGAGGATCACGATCAGTCCGAACTGGGGCGCGATGAGGGGGAACTTGATCCGCCAGAAGGCCGTCCAGGAGCCGGCGCCGTCGATGCGGGACGCCTCGATCACGTCGTCCGGGATCGCGAGGAGCGCGGTGTAGAGGAAGATCATGGGGATCCCGATGTACTGCCACACCGACATCAGCGAGATCGTCGGCAGCGCGGTCGCCTCGGTGCCCAGCAGCGGGAACTCGACCAGTCCCCACAGCGGGTTGATGATCAGGCGCCAGATGAAGCCCACGATCACGACCGAGAGGGTCGCCGGGATGAACAGCAGCGTGCGGTAGGCCCCGACGGATCGGCGCAGTCGCCCCGAGGTCAGCAGGGCGGCCATGAGCAGGCCGATCGGCAGCTCCACCAGCAGGTGGATGAGGAAGAACTCGACGTTGTTGCCGAGCGCGTTCCAGAAGCGGGCGCTCGTGGTCGGGTTCGTGAACAGGTCGACGTAGTTCGCGATGCCGACGAAGGCGCTCTGCTGCCCGCTGGACTCGAAGAAGCTGAGCACCACCGAGCTGATCAGCGGGTACACCGAGAAGGCCACGTAGACCACGAGTGCGGGCAGCACGAACATCGCCAGCAGGCGGTAGCGAGCGGGTGTGCGGATCATGCCGGGGCTCCTGTGCGGGTCGAATGCCGGAGGCGGAAGCGTCGCTCCCGCCTCCGGCGGAGGGTCACGGTGCGGGCGTGTACCAGGAGTCGAGTCCGGCCTGGAGCTCGGCGGTCGCCTCCTCGGGCGAGAGCCCGCTGTTGTACATGAGCTGCGCGACGCGCCAGATCTCGTCGTCGAGCGGCGGCTGTCCCGCGCTGAGCCGGTCCAGGGCCAGACGGGAGGTGAGCTCGGCGTCCACCTTGAGGTCGGCGAACTCCTGCGCGAGGGCGTTCTCGTACTTCACGGGCTCGGTGCCCATGGAGAAGAAGCCGGGGAGCTTGTTCACGTACAGCTGCTGGAACTCGCTGGTGCCCAGCCATTCCAGGAACGCGGTCGCCGCCTCCTTCTCCTTGCTCGCGGCGTTCAGGCCGAAGGCCATGTCGGCCATCTCCTGCTGGTAGCGCTGGTCACCCTCGGCGGCGGGCGGGGCGCCGAAGACGCCCACGTCGAGACCGGTCGAGGTGACCTGCGAGATCTGCCACGATCCGTCCGGCAGGATCGCGGCCTTGCCCAGCGTGAACAGCTGCGTCATGTCCTCGTAGGAGATCGACTCGTACCCCTTGGGCAGGTAGTCCTTGAAGGAGTCGAAGACCCGGAAGCCCTCCACGAAGTCGGGGTCGGTGAGCTTCTTCGAGCCGTCGATGAGTCCGAGCCGCCCCTCCTCGCCCTTCCAGGCGTTGGGTCCGACCTGGTAGAGCATGTTGTAGGCCAGCTGCCAGCCGTCGGCGCTGCCGAGGGCGAGCGGGGCGTACTGCCCATCCGCCTTGATCGCGTCGAGCACCTCGAGGAACTCGTCCTGCGTCTTCGGCACCTCGAGACCGAGCTCGTCGAAGATCGCGGTGTTGTAGTAGAAGCCGGCGAGCACGGACGCGACGGGCACGCAGTACGGGGTGCCGTCGTCGCCCTCCCAGGCGGAGAGCGCGGACTCGGGGAACGACCCGATCGCGTCGAGTCCGTCGAGCGGCTCGAAGTATCCCTTGTCGATCCACGACCGGTTCACGTCGAACGGGCGGCACATGATCACGTCGGGACCGGTGCCGCCGTCGATCTGCGACTGGATCGCGGCGTTGTAGTCGTTGGTGTCGATCGGCGCGTACTCGACCTTGATGCCGGGGTGGTCGGCCTCGAACGCGGGGATGATGTCGTTCTCCCACATCGTGGCGTCCTCGGTGCGCCAGGTGCCGAGCGTGAGGGTGACGGAATCGGGGTCGTCGCCACCGCCGGACGCGCATCCGGCGAGGCCGAGGGCGAGGGTGGTGACGGCGAGGGCGGCGAGTGGTGCTCTGGCGGAACGCATCATGACCTTCTCTCTGAGAGGACGCGCGGTCTCGGGAGGACCTGCCACACCATTGCGGCGGCGCGCGGTGCAGGTCAGCATATATAGGTCTCAATGCGGTAGCAAGAGGTATCTATCATTTCTGATCATTGTTCTTACTCTGGTCCTTCTGATAGACATTCATAAGACAAGTGGTATCTTGTGGATAACAACCTCTGAAGGAGGCTCCAGTGATTCGTGTCGGCATCCTCGGCTCCGGGTTCATCGCAGACTCGTACGCCGATTCCCTGCTGGATGTGCGCGATGGTGTGCTGGCGGCGAACTTCTCCCGCGACGCCGGACGCGCCGCCGACTTCGCCGCCCGCTGGAACAGCCCGCGCAGCTACACCGACATCGCCGACCTGTGCGCCGACCCCGACATCGACGTCGTGGTCGTGGCCCTGCCCAACGAGGCCCACGTCGACGCCGTGCGCATCGCCGCCGCCGCGGGCAAGGGCATCATCTGCACCAAGCCGCTCGCCCGCACCGGCGCCGAGGCCGCCGAGATCCTGCGCATCGTCGAGGAGGCCGGCGTCTGGCACGGCTACGCCGAGAGCTCGGTGTTCTCGCCCAACGTGGCGAAGGCGCACGAGATGGCGCAGGCCGGCGGCATCGGCACCCTGCTCACGATGCGCGCCCGCGAGGCGCACTCCGGCCCGCATGCCCCGCACTTCTGGGATGCGGAGACCGCGGGCGGCGGCGCCCTGCTCGACATGGGCTGCCACACCGTCGAATCGGCCCGGCACTTCTTCGGCAAGGACAACCCCGTCACCGAGGCCTTCGCCTGGGGGTCGACGCTGGTCCACTCCGACAAGACCACCGGCGAGGACACCGCGGTCGCCCTCCTCAAGTTCGCGGGCGGACAGCTCGCCATCATCGAGTCCTCCTGGGCCGAGAAGGGTGGGATGCAGCTGCGGCACGAGTTCAGCGGCACCGACGGCCGCCTCGTCACCGACACCTCCGTGACCCCGGTGTGGGGCTTCCTCGGCAACCCGACCGGCTACCTCGTCGAGAAGGCGGACGCCGAGACCGGCTGGGTGCACCCGGTGCCGGAGGAGACGCGGGCCTACGGCTTCTCGCAGCAGATGCGCCACTTCATCGACCACTACGCGGCGGGCACGACGCCGATGGAGACGTTCGAGGACGGCTGGGTCGTCAACTGCATCCTCGACGCCTGCTACCGCGCCATGCGCTCGGGCACGTGGGAGCCGGTGCGCCTCGAACGGTGAGCACCGACCGAGGGCACGAAGACGCGCCCCCCTTCCCGCGGCCTTCGCACAGACAAGGAGAGACCTGAGAATGACGAACACACTGCCCGCCGGAGCGAACGCGCTGCTCGCGACGCTGACCGCCGCCGAGATCGTCGCGAACCGCGCGACCCTCGAGGCCGCCGGCATCGCGACCCCGGAGACGCACTACTCGTACGTGGGGCTGACCGCCCCGGACAAGCGGCGCCTGTTCGCGGGCGAGAAGCTCCCCCGTCTGGTGCGCAGCTTCCTCATCGACATGACCACCGGGGTCTCGCACGACGTCGTGGTCGATCCGGCCGCCGGTGCCGTCGTCTCCTCCCGGGAGCTCGACCCCGTCGTCGACGGCGCCGTGCCCGTGGTGCTCCGCGAGTTCGGCTACGTCGAGGAGGTCGTGCACCAGGACGAGCGCTGGATCGCCGCGATGGCGAAGCGCGGACTGACCGACCTCTCGCAGCTGCGCGTGAACCCGCTGTCCGCCGGCGTGCTCGCCGACGACGAGAGCGGTCGCCGCATCCAGCGCTGCTTCACGTTCGTGCAGCGCACCCCCGAGGACCTGGGCTGGGCCCACCCGGTCGACGGAGTGACCGTGATGGTCGACGTCGTCACGGGCGAGGTGCTCGACGTGATCGACCACATCGACCTCCCGGTCCCGCAGGAGGACGGCAACTACCACCTGTCCTCGTGGCGCGGACCCGACCGCCAGGGCCTCAAGCCCATCGAGATCACGCAGCCCGAGGGCCCCAGCTTCACGATCGACGAGGACGGCGTGCTCGACTGGGCCGGCTGGCGCCTGCAGGTCGGCTTCGACCAGCGCGAGGGCCTCGTGCTGCACGACGTGTCGATCGCGGACGGCGACGTGCAGCGCTCCGTGCTGTACCGCGCGTCGATCGCCGAGATGGTCGTCCCCTACGGCGACCCGAGCCCGCAGCGCTGGTTCCAGAACTTCTTCGACGGCGGCGAGTACCTCTTCGGCGGCTTCGCGAACTCGCTGGAGCTGGGCTGCGACTGCGTCGGCGACATCACCTACCTCGACGCGGTGGTGGCCGGCAATGACGGCGATGCCCGCGTGGTGCGCCAGGCCATCTGCATCCACGAGGAGGATGCGGGTGTGCTCTGGAAGCACTCCGACAACTGGAACGGCTCGTCCGAGACGCGACGCAACCGTCGTCTGGTCGTGAGCTTCTTCATGACGGTCGGCAACTACGACTACGGCTTCTACTGGTACTTCGGCCTCGACGGCACGATCGAGTTCGAGGTCAAAGCCACGGGCATCGTGTTCACCTCCGCCTACCCGGGCAAGGGCTACCCGTTCGCGACCCAGGTGGCGCCCGGGCTCGGCGCCCCGAACCACCAGCACCTGTTCAGCGCGCGACTCGACGTCGCGGTCGACGGGCTCGCCAACGCGGTCGACGAGGTGGAGGCGGTCGCCGTGCCGCGGGGACCGCAGAACCCGCACGGCACCGGCTTCACGCAGCAGATCACGCGGCTGCGCACCGAGTCCGAGGCTCAGCGCATCGCCGACAACCTCACCGGTCGCGTGTGGTTCGTGGGCAACACCGAGGTGCAGAACCGGCTCGGCGAGCCCGTCGGCTGGGTGCTCTACCCCGAGGGGAAGCCGCTGCTGCTGGCCGATGCCGAGTCCGACATCCACAAGCGCGCCACGTTCACGACCAAGCACCTGTGGGTCACGGCGTACGAGCCGAGCGAGCAGTACCCGGCGGGCGACTTCGTCAACCTGCACCCGGGCGGAGCCGGCATCCCGCAGTGGGTCGAGGCCGATCGCCCCATCGACGGCACCGACATCGTCCTGTGGCACACCTTCGGCCTGACGCACTTCCCGCGCATCGAGGACTGGCCGATCATGCCCGTCGACACCGCCGGATTCGTGCTCAAGCCGCATGGGTTCTTCGGACGCAACCCCTCCCTCGACATCCCCGGCGCGGCCGACCACTGCGCGACCTCGCCGGGTCACCACGACCACCACGCCGGGCACTGACCGGACGAGCACGAGCACAAGGAAAGACATGGACGGATACATCAGCTACGCCGAGGCCACCGCGGCCCAGGCCGATGGCCTCGCGACCGCGATCCCGCACATCGAGCGGCAGGTCGTCGAGCTCGCCGCCCGCGGTGCCCTGGGCGAGGTCGGGCCGCTCTTCCTCGGCATCGGCGCCAGCCTCGCCGCGGCCGCGCCCGCCGTCTGGCACCTGCGCGAACGCGGCATCACCGCCTGGCGCCTGGACGCCGGAGACACCCCGCTGCCCCTCGCGACCGGCGAGCACCCCGTGATCGCGGTCTCCCAGAGCGGGCGGAGCAGCGAGACGATCGCGGCCCTGAACACGATCCCCGAGGCCCTCCGATACGGCGTGGTCAACACGGTCCCCTCCCCGCTGTCCGACCTGGCCACGCGCCTGGTCGGACTCGGCTCGATCCCGGACAGCTACGCCTCGACCATCGGATACACCGCGACGGTCGTCGCCCTCAGCATGCTGGCCGAGGCGTGGGCCGGTGGCGAGGTCGACCCGGCCTGGCACGACTTCGCCGCGCTCTTCCGCGAGACTGAGACCATGCTCGCCCCGCAGATCGACCGTGCCGCGGATCTGATCACCTCCGTCCCCAGCCTCGACTTCGTCGGCGGCGGGTCCTCGACCGGCTCCGCCGAGGCGGGTGCGCTGCTCTTCCGCGAGGTGGCCCGGATCCCGGCGAGCGCGATGGGTACGCGCCAGTACCTGCACGGCTCGATGGAGTCAGCCGGTGAAGGCGCACACGTCCTGTTCGGCAGCGAGCGCGAGCACGAGGTCGCCCGCATGCTCAGCGCCGCCGGGCACAGGGTCGTGCTCGTCACGACCGACGACGTCGAGAGCGCCGAGCTGCTCGAGGTCGTCCGCCTGCCGCAGAGCTCGCCCAACGCCCGAGCCGTGCTCGAGGCCCTGTTCCTGCAGGGCCTCGTCGCCCGGGTCGCACAGGCCAGGGGCGTGGAGATCGAGGAGTTCGTGTTCCACAACGACGACACGAAGGTCGACGCCGGAGCGGCTCAGTGACCCCATCCGATGACGCCCTCGCCCCGCGCGAGGGACTCATCGTCGGCATGGACGTCGGCGGCACCAAGGCCGCGGTGCGCGCCACGACGGCAGACGGTCGACTCGTCGCCGACGTCGTGGTGAGTTCCGCCGAGTGGGATGCCGAGCCCGTCGATGCCGCCGCGGACTGGCTCGTCGACGTCCTGGCGCGTGCGCTCCCCGCCGATGCCGTCGTCGACGCCCTCGCGATCGGCGCCCAGGGACTCGACAACGTCCCGGTCGCGCGCGACCTCGCGGAGGCGCTGCGTCTCCGCGGCCACGCGCGGGTGCGCTGCGTCAACGACGCCGCGCTCCTCGTCCCCGCCGCGGGGCTGGACGCCGGCATCGGTCTGATCGCCGGTACCGGCGCGATCGGCGTGGGCGTCGATGCCACCGGAGCCCCGCTCGCCGCGGGCGGCTGGGGATGGGTCATCGGCGACGAGGCCGGCGCCGCGGGTCTCGTCCGCGAAGCCACCAGGGCCGCCCTGCTCGCCCATGACGACGGCGAACCCGACGACGGACTCCTCGGCGCCCTGCTCGCCGACTTCGACGTGGCCGACGCCGAGCGCCTCGCCCGTGCCGTGAACGACGAGCCCACCATGGCCAACTGGGGGCCGCACGCCGCCGCCGTGTTCCGGGCCGCCGATGCCGGTTCCGCCCTCGCGGCACGCATCGTCCACGAGGGCGCCGCACATCTCGTGCGCCTGGTCACCCAGCTGCGGCGACGCGGCGCGGTGGGCGACGCCGTGGTCGCGGCCGGCGGCGTCATCACCGCCCAGCCGCGTCTGGCCGATGCGGTGCGCGCACTGCTCGCGCAGCAGCATCCGGATCTCGGCTTCGTGCTCCTCGACGAGCAGCCCGTCGCCGGCGCCTGGTACCTCGCGAACCACCTGGACTGACGCGACGCGGGTCTGGGCGCTCGTGTGACCTCGGTGTGCTCACCGGGTCTGCTCGCCCTCAGCGGGCGGGGCCTCAGCGGGCGGGCCTCAGCGGGTGGGGCCGGCGCCGCGCGTGAAGACGGTGCGCAGACGGTAGCGCTCGCCCACGTAGCGGATCGTCGAGAGCGAGACCACCCGGCCGTCGGAGCCGTGCGCGACCTGGCGCATCACGAGCAGGGGGCTGCCGACCGCGACGTTGAGGGCCTCGGCCGCCTGCGCGTCCGCCTCGCGCGCCTCGACGGTGCTGTCGGCGCGCTCGGGGCCGGAACCGGCGGAGTCGAGCAGGTCGTAGAGCGAGTCGACGGCGAAGTCGATCTTCGAGACGTCGGGCAGCAGCGCGGCGGGGACGACCGAGGCGTCCAGCGCGATCGGCACGCCGTCGAGCAGACGGATGCGGTCCAGTCGGAAGATCGGCGTGCCGGGAGCCACACCGATGGCCTCGGCCTCGTCGAGGCTCGCGTGTCCGGTCTCCGCGCGCCGGACGATCGACGTGGACTCCAGTCCCATCCTCCGCGCGGTCTCGCTGAAGGACTCGAGGCTGTTCGGCCACTCCTTCGCGACGGGAGCCGAGGCGACGTACCAGCCGCGCCCGTGGGACGAGCTGAGCACGCCCTCGTCGACGAGCTGCAGCAGCGCCTTGCGCAGGGTCACCCGGCTGATGCCGAGCTGCGTGCACAGCTCGCGCTCCGGAGGCAGGCGCATGCCCTCGGCGAGACGGCCGGACGAGATCTCGACCTTGATCAGGTTGACGGCCTGGATCCACAACGGCTCCGGGTAGTCCGCACGAATCGGCGATTCACTGATGCTGCTCGTCATCCCTGCCCCCTCGGATGTGTGGCTTCCACTCTGCACCGTACACGGCGCCGACGCACCATACCAGTAACGACCATTCTAAGTCCTCAGCGTTACCGTCACTGCCAGGACCCGCCTGCGCCCCACTGCGGGCCCAGCGGCGGCACGGGATCGAAGGAGCTGGCCACGGCCACGGGAGCGCCGGCATCGACCGACTCCTCGATCGCGAGCATCGCATCGAGCACGTGGAAGGCCAGCGCACCGCTGGCCCGCGGCTCGCGTTCGGCACGGATCGCCGCGGCCATCTCGACCACGCCGATGCCGCGCTCGCGCTCGGCGCCCGAGGGCATCAGCTCCTCGGGTTCGGGCTGCGGCCGACCGGCCGGCACGAGCACGCTCGGACCGTCGAAGCCGCTCACCGGCACGGTGAGGGTGCCGCCGGAGCCGGTGACCTCGAACAGCTGGCGCCGCACGGGCGAGTCGAAGCTGTAGATCGATGTGCCCACGACCCCGGAGCGGAACCGGGTGAGCACGCTCACGTGGGTCCAGACCTCGACCGGGATGCGGTTGCCCGCCCGCTCGCCGTAGGGCACCGTCCGCACATCGAACGCGCGATGGCCCAGCGCCTGCACGGTGTCGATCGGGCCGAACAGCAGCGCGAGCGTCGTCAGGTAATACGGGCCGATGTCGAACAGTGGACCGGCGCCGCGGGCGAACAGGAAGTCCGGGCGCGGGTGCCAGGCGTCCGGCCCGGGACCCTGCATGAGCGTGAGCACGGTCTGCGGCGTGCCGATCCGCCCCTCGGCGATCAGCTGCTGGGACTGCTGGATGCCGCGGCCGAGCACGGTGTCCGGCGCATTGCCGACGCGCACCCCGGCGGCTGTCGCGGCGTCGAGCACCGCGCGGGCCGAGGCGCGGTCGAGCGTGAGCGGCTTCTCGCCCCACACGTGCTTCCCCGCCGCGATCGCCTGCAGCGCGACCTGTGCGTGCACCGCCGGGATCGTCAGGTTGACCACGAGCTCGAGTCCGGGCAGGGCGAGCAGCTCCGCGGTGTCCCCCGAGAAGGGCACACCGTGCTTCCGAGCCTGCGCCGCCGCGCGCTCGCGGTCGAGGTCGGCGACCCCGATCACGTCGACGCCGGGTGCCGCGCGCAGCGTGGCGAGGTACTCGTCCGAGATGTTGCCCGCGCCGATGACTCCGACGCGCACCGGCTCGTGGGTCATGACAGGGCCTCCGCGAAGAACCGGGTGTTGCGCTCGACGGCGGGCAGCGGGTCGCCGTCCACCACGACCTCGACCACCACGAGGGCGCCGATGTCCGCGGCGAGCGCGGTGACCTCGCGCATGCGTCCGACCACGGGGACGCCGAGCGTGGGCGGGTCGTCCGGTTCCGGCTCCTCGTCGTTCACGTGCACGGCGCGGATACGGTCGGCCAGGCGCGGCAGCAGCTCGAACACGTCCGCACCGCCGACGCTCGCCCAGTAGGTGTCGACCTCCAGCACGACCCGCTCGTCGAGCAGCTCGACGAGCACCTCCCACGCCGGGCGGCCGTCGATGCGCGCCGAGAACTCGAAGTCGTGGTTGTGGTACCCGACGCGCAGTCCGTGTTCGGCGGCGCGCGCGGCGGCGAGGTTGATCCGCTCGGCGAGCGCGGTGACGCCGGCGCGGTCCGCGAACAGGGCGGGCTCCGCCCACGGCACGATCAGGGTCTCGACGCCCACCGTGCGCGCCGCGGCGATCGCCCGCTCGACGGGGGTGTCGAGCAGCTTGACGTGCGCGGTCGGCGCGGTGAGCCCCGCGGCGGCGAGCTCGCGTGCGAGCTGTTCCGGGTCGCTCAGGATGTCGTAGGGCTCGACCTGCGCGTACCCGAGCGCGGCGAGCGCGGCCAGGGTCGCCGCACGGCGGTCGCCGAGCCGGTCGCGAAGGCTGTAGAGCTGGATCGACAGCGCGGACGCGGTGTCGGCCGAGGGCGGGACGGTCGTGTCGGTCATGTCATCCGTTCCGGATCAGGCGGTCGAACGCGGCGGAGAGCTCGTCGTCGAAGGCACGGCGCGCGGCGTCCTCCTCGTGCCACGCGACGATGCGGCGAGCACCCTCCGCGAACGAGACCTTCGGGTGGTAGCCGGGCACGAGCCGCTGCAGCTTCGCGGTGTCGAACAGGATCGAGTGCCGGAAGTCCTCCTGCAGCACCTCGGCCCAGCCGGGCACCTCGCGGCCGATGGACTCGCTGGAGCGGTGCACCAGGAGCGGATCGCGCACTCCGGCGGCGGCAGCCAGGGTGGTGTGGATCTGGTCCCAGGTGAGGATGTCGCCGCTGACCAGGTTCACGCTCTCCCCGATCGCGTGCGTGTTGCCGAGCAGGGGCACCAGGGCGCGCGCGACGTCGCTCGAGTGCGTCAGGGTCCACAGCGAGGTGCCGTCGCCGTGCACCACGGTGGCGTCGCCCCGACGCAGGCGCTCGATCGCGGTCCAGGTGACCGGGAAGATCATGGTGGTCTCGTCGTACGTGTGCATCGGACGCACGATCGTGAGCGGAAGACCGCGCTCCCGGTAGGCGTCCTCCAGCACGAGCTCGGCGGCCAGCTTCTCCCGGGCGTACCCGAAGACCGGATGGCGGCGCGGGCTCGACTCCGTGATGGGCAGCTGCGGCACCGGGCGGCCGAACACGGAGCAGGTGCTGACGAACACGTACTGGCCCGTCCGCCCCGCGAAGCGCTCGACGTCGGGCAGCACGTCCTGCGGGCTGAAGCCCACCCAGTTCACGACGACGTCGTACTCCGTGTCGCCCAGCGCGGCGTCGAGGGCGGCCCCGTCGCGGATGTCGGCGCGGATGCCGTGCACCTCCGCCGGCAGGGCGCGGCGGTGCTCGCCCCGGGTGACGACGGTGAGGTCGATCCCGTGCTGCACGGCCTCGCGCGCGACGGCCGAGCCGATCATGCCGGCGCCGCCGAGGAACAGCACCCGCAGCGCGCTCATCGGGCACCCGCCGTCACGCCGTGGCCGGTGAGGTACCGGTACGACTCGTCGAGGGCGTCGAACGGATCGACGTCGAGCTTCTCCAGCTCCACGATGTGCCATTCGAGCGTCGAGGGCTCCTGCAGGGCGCCGAGCACATCGACCGATCCCTGTCCGATCGGCACGAGCGTGTCCTGCCCGTAGGTGAGGGCGGGGCCGTCCTTGACGTGCACGTAGCGCAGCCGTGGACCGATCGACCGCACGACCTCGGCGGGAGACGCCCCGCCCACCGCGGCCCAGTACAGGTCGAGCTCGACGCGGGCATCGGGGTGCAGGCGCTCCAGCAGCAGGTCGTAGGCGCTCCGACCGTCGATCACGTTCCGGAACTCGGCGTGGTGGTTGTGGTACGCCACGGTCATGCCGTGCGCCTTGGCGGCCTCGACACCGCCGTTGACACGTTCGAGTCCGCGTTCGATCGCGTCGAGGTCGTCGAACTCCTCGGCCTCCATGCTCCAGGCGAGGTTCGGGGTGCCGAGCTCGGCGTACTCGTCGAGGATGCGTGCGGCATCGGGGCCGAAGGGGAACGGCGCGTGCGCGCTGACGACGCTCAGGCCCGTGCGATGCAGCATCCGGTTCACGTCGGTGGCCGACCGGCCGTGCAGGCCGTAGGTCTCCACACCCGTGTAGCCGAGGGCGGCGATGCGCTCCAGCACGCCCTCGAAGTCGTCGTCGAGCAGCGCGTCGACGGTGTAGAGCATGACGGCGGCACCGGGGAGGCTCATGCGCGGCCCGCCCAGCGGATCGCCTGCGCGAGGAGCCGACGGAAGGGCGGTTCGCCCCACGCCCGCATGTCGTGGCCGAGCGCGAGGTAGACGACCCGCCCCTCGCCGACCTCGCGCACGTAGAGCACGGGGATGCGCACGCCGTCGTCGCGGGTGCGCTCCGCGAGGACCGTGTGGTCGTCGGCGGCGAACGCGAACTCGTAGTACTCGTCGAAGAGCTCGAAGTCGTCGACGCCCTCGGTGATCGGGTGCGCCGCGACGATCTCGATGCGGTGCCGACCCTCGTGGTGTCCGGGGCCGTGCGAGAGGTAGTGATTGCCGAGGAGTGCGTGGAAGGCGCTGTCGGCGCCCTCGGGGTCGCCCATCACGTTCGACATGTGCAGTGCCACGACGCCCTTGCCCGCGGCCACCGATGCGGCGAGCGCCGCCTGCTGCGCGGCCGGGAACGAGGCGCCGGAGTCGTAGAGCACGAAGACGTCGGCGTCCGCCGTCTCGGGGCGCGCGTCCACGAACCGCTGCATGCCGACGGCGGGCGATGTGGCGAATCCGGCGCTCGCCCCGATGCGGGTGAGCACGTCGGCGGCGCCGAGGAGGTCGTGGTGGGTGTCGTCGCCGCCGACGACGACGAGGGCGCGGGGGCTGGTGGACATGGGACGTTCTCCTCGGGTGGTTCGGGTGGGGGCGCCTCCGGAGAGGCGCCCCCTGTGGTCACACGGCGGTGCCGCGTGCGGTCATCACCGGGGCTGGAGCTCCAGTGCGACGACCGGGTTGACGAAGGCGCCCCAGTACGGGTCCTTCTCCTGGGGCCATCCGGTGGCCTTCTTCTCGCTCCACCCGGCGTAGGCCTGGTAGTACGAGAGCACGACCCACGGCGTCTCCTCGATGAACTGCTCCTGCAGACCGGTGACGGCGGCGGTGCGCTCGTCGTCGCTGGTCGCGGCGAAGTAGTCCGTGAAGTACTGCGCGATCTCCGGGTCCTCCGTGCGCTGGATGTTCTGGTACGTCGGGATGGCCTCGCCGATCGGCAGCGAGTACGCGGGGTTCATCCACGAGTCGTACAGGTTCACCGCGAGGAGCTGGGTGGCGATCGGGTAGCCGATCGTCGCCTGGAACTCGCCCTTGCTGGTGATGCCGTTGATCGCCTCGACCGCGACGCCGTTGACGTCGACCTTGAATCCGGCCTCCTTGAGGTTGGACTGGATGATCTGCGCGGCCGCGACCTGCTCGGTGAACGCCTGCGGGATCGTGATCTGGAAGGCGAGCTTCTCGCCGTCGCGCTCGTAGTAGCCGTCGTCGCCCATCGTGAAGCCGAGGCCCTCGAGGATCTTCTTCGCACCGTCGACGTCGTAGTCGTAGAGCTCGTCCTCGAGCCCGGGTGCGATGGAGTCCTCGAACACCGGGAGCGGCAGGCCGCCCTTCCACGTCGCCGCCGGACGGTTGGCCACATCGGCGACCTGCTGACGGTCGATCGCCAGGCTCGCGGCCTCGCGGATCTCCTTCTCGTTGAACGGGAAGTTCTGGTTGTTCGTGATGAGGCCGTCGGCGCCGACGACCGACCACAGGATGTGGAAGTCGGGGCTCTTGGAGAGGAAGGTCTCCTCGACGTTGGCCATGTAGCAGCTGCACCAGTCGACGTCGCCCTGCACCATGGCCTGCGAGACCGCGGTGTTGTCCTTGTACGGGACGAAGCGGAGGCCGTCGATGGCGGGCTTGCCCTTCTGCCAGTACTTCGGGTTCTTCACGAGCGTGTAGCTCTCGGGCGTGAAGGTGTCGAGCATGAACGCCCCGGTGCCGACCGGCTTCTCGTCGGCGTAGCCGGCGACGTCGTCGATCTTGCCGTAGACGTGCTCCGGCACGATGCTCAGGTAGATGATCTTGTCGAAGAAGTTCGCCGACGGGGTCGCGAACGAGATCACGACGGAGTGCTCGTCCGGGGCCGTGATGGTGTCGAACTGGATGCCGGTGAGGTTCAGCTCGGGGTGGTCCTTGATCAGCTGGTAGCTGTAGACGACGTCTTCGCTGGTGAAGTCCTCGCCGTCGGTCCAGGTGACGCCGTCGCGGAGCTGGAGGCTGAGCTCCGTCCCCTCGGCGTTCCACTCCCACTCGGTCGCGAGCCACGGCTTGAAGTCGCCCGCCTTGGTCGTGTTCACCTGCACGAGGGGCTCGTAGATCATGCCCTCGGAGCCGAGCTGGTAGGCGGTGGTGGGCAGGTAGGGGTTGAACACCTTCTGCACGGAGGCCGACGAGCGGCCGACCGTGAGGATGGTGTCGCCTCCTCCGCTGCTGCCTCCCGTGCTGGGGGCGCAGGCGGCGAGGCCGGTGATCAGTGCTGCGACGGCCAGCGTGGCGATGGCCGCTCGTTTCGACGTGCGCATGGGCATGCCGACTTCCTTTCGTTGGGACTGCGAGGACACTGCGGTGGTCATACGGGACTGCGGTGGCGCCCGCTATGCGGCGCCCATGCCCTCCTTCCCCGGGATGCGGCTGTCGGCGAGCAGACGGGCGACGCTCTCGTCGTCGTCCCACTCGCGCGCCCAGTGGACGCCGTCGACGCCGCGCTCCTCGGTCGGGTCCGCATCGCTCACCCGGACCTCGGGATGGCGCAGGCGACGGTCGACGTCGACCTCGAACGGCTCGGAGCGCGGATCGGGGGCCGCGCGCACGAGGAGCTGCGTATAGGGGTGGACCGGCACCGCGATGACCTCGTCGCTGGGGCCGCGCTCGACCACGCGGCCGTTGCGCATGACGACGATCTGGCTCGAGAAGTGCCGGGCGGTGGCGAGGTCGTGGGTGATGTAGAGGACCGCGAGGTTGCGCTCGACCTTGAGGCGGTCGAGTAGTTCGAGGATCTCCATGCGGATCGACACGTCGAGCATCGACACCGGCTCGTCCGCGATCAGCACCTCGGGTCGCGGGGCGAGGGCACGCGCGATCGCGACGCGCTGGCGCTGGCCGCCCGAGAGCTCGTGCGGGAACTTGTCGAGGTACTCGGCCGACAGGTTCACCGAATCCATCAGGCGCTCCAGCTCCGCCTGCTCCTCCTTCGGCCCGCGCACGATGCGGTGCACGCGCAGCGGCCGCCGCAGGTGGTGCCGCACGGTGCGCAGCGGATTGAGCGAGGCGAACGGGTCCTGGAACACCATCTGCACCCGCGAGCGGTAGGGACGGATGCCGTGCTGTCCGCGCGGCACCACCTCGTCGTCGAGCCGGAGCTCGCCCTCGCTGGGATCCGTGATGCGCAGGATCATCTTCGCCATCGTGGACTTGCCGCTGCCGGACTCGCCGACCAGCGCCACCGTCTCCCCCGGCCGCACCGTGAGCGAGACGCCGTCGACCGCGCGCAGCGTGTCGCCGCGACGGCCCAGGTGGTAGTCCTTGGTGAGCTTCACCGCGTGCAGGGTGGTCATCGTGCTCCCACTTCCTCGGAGGCGGGCTCGCCGTCCTCCGCGACGTAGCGTCCGCCGCCGGAGATCGGCGCGTCGCCGCGCAGACTCGGGAACGACTTCAGCAGGTGGCGGGTGTAGTCGTCCTCGGCGTGATCGAGCAGCGCGGCCGGGGTGTTCTCCTCGACCAGGCGCCCCTTGCGCATGACGCCGACGCGGTCGCTGATCTCGAGCAGCAGACCGAGGTCGTGCGTGATGAACAGCACCGCGAACCCGAAGTCGTGCCGCAGCCGGGCGATCTCGTCGATGATGCTGCGCTGCACGATCACGTCGAGCGCGGTGGTCGGCTCGTCCATGATGATGACGCGCGGCTTGAGCGAGAGCGCCATGGCGATCATGACGCGCTGGCGCATGCCGCCGCTCAACTGGTGCGGGTAGCTGGCGAGGCGCAGCGGGTCGATGCCGACGGTGCGGAGCAGGTCGGCCGCGCGCCGCCGGCGCTCCTCCTTGCTGAGGCGCAGATCGTGGTCGATGAAGATGTCCTCGATCTGGTCTCCGATCGAGATGACCGGGTTCAGCGCGTTCATGGCGGACTGCAGCACCATCGCGACCTCGGACCAGCGGAACGCCTTCAGGTCGCGGTCGTCGAGCGCGAGCACGTCGAGCTGCTCGCCGTCGCGTCCGGTGTAGACGATCTCGCCGCTCGTGATCACGGCCGGCGGGCGGAGCAGACGCGTCACGGCGTACGCGAGGGTCGTCTTCCCCGAGCCGGACTCCCCGGCGAGACCGACGATCTCGCCGCGGTGCAGGGTGAGGCTGACGTCGTCGACCGCGCGGAACGCGCCGTTCTCGTGCGTCTGGTACTCGACCGTGAGGTTCGAGATCTGCAGCACAGCCTCCCCGGCAACGAAGTCGCCGGTGTCGTCGAGATCGCGGCGCGGACGGCGCAGGTTCAGCAGCGGCTGACGCGGACGCTTGAACTGCGTCTTGGTGCCGGCCTTCGTGCCGAGGCCCGCCGCCCGCAGACGCGGGTTGACGAACTCGTCGATGCCGAAGTTGACCAGGGCGAGCGCCGTGCCGACGAAAGCGATCGCGAGTCCCGGCGGCACGAACCACCACCAGGCGCCGAAGAGCAGCGCCGAGCTGTTCTGGGCCCAGTAGAGGATGCCGCCCCACGACCATTCGGTGACGTCGGTCATGCCGAGGAAGGCGAGCCCGGCCTGGGTCAGGATGCCGCCGGTCACGGTCGCGAGGAACGACGAGGCGACGATCGCGAGCATGTTGGGGAGGATCTCGCTCCAGATGATGCGGAACGTGCGGTCGCCGGCCACGCGTGCGGCCTCCACGAAGTCGCGGTTGCGCAGCGAGAGGGTCTGGGCGCGCAGCACGCGGGCGCCCCACGCCCATCCGGTGATCGCGATCACGATGATGATGCCGACCGAGCCGGTGCTGGGCAGGTAGCCGGCGAGGATCACGACGAGCGGGAGGCCCGGGATGACCAGGAAGATGTTCGACAGCACCGACAGCAGCTCGTCGCCGAGTCCGCCGACGTAGCCGGCTGTGAGACCGACGATGAGGGAGAGCCCGGTGGCGAAGAACGCGGAGACCACGCCGACGAACAGCGAGATCCTGGTGCCGTAGACCATCTGCGCGAACAGGTCCTGCCCGGTGTGCGTCGTGCCGAGCCAGTGCTCGGGCGACGGCGGCAGCAGCACCTCGGTGCTCACGGCGCTCGGGTCGGTCGTGATCAGCATCGGTCCGAAGACCCCGACGAGGATGAACAGCAGGAACACGCTGCCGCCGACGATGATCTTGGCGGAGCGGAGGCCGCGCAGCCAGTCGAGGTTGCGGCCCTTCTTCGCCGCGGGCTTCGGGGCGGCGATGGTGGCGGTGAGCGGCGTCGTCATCGGCGGGCCTCCTGTCGGGTGCGCGGATCGAGGAGCACGTAGGCGAAGTCGGCGACGAGGTTCGCGACGAGCACCGTGATCGTGATCACGAGGAAGATGCCCTGCATCAGCGGGTAGTCCTGCTGCTGCACGGCCTGGAAGAGGGTGTAGCCGAGGCCCGGGTAGTTGAAGACGACCTCGGTGACGATCGAGCCGCCGACCAGGAAGCCGAGCGACATCGCGAAGCTCGCGAGCGAGGGGAGCACGGCGTTGCGGCCCGCATAGGTCCGCATCACGCGGCTGGTCTTCAGGCCCTTGGCCTGGGCGAGCAGCACGTAGTCCTCGCTCAGCGTGGTGACCATCATGTTGCGCATGCCCAGCAGCCAGCCGCCGATCGACGACACGATGATCGTGATCGCGGGGAGCATGCCGTAGGAGATGACGCTGCTGATGAACTCCAGGTTGAAGCCGGGCACGAGGCCGGGCTGGTATCCGCCGGACAGCGGGAACCAGTGCAGGTTCACCGCGAAGATGTAGACCATGATGAGGCCGAACCAGAAGTACGGGATCGACGAGATGAACGTCGTCGCCGGGACGAGCCCGTCCATCCACGACCCGCGGCGCCAGCCGACGAGCATCCCGAGGCCGACGCCGATCACGAAGCTGAGCACCGTGCAGATGCCGATCAGCGACAGCGTCCAGGGCAGGCCCTGCAGGATCATGGTGGAGACCTGGGCGGGGTAGGCGCTGATCGACACCCCGAGGTTCCCGGTGAAGATGTTGCCCCAGTACTCCCAGTACTGGTTCCACAGGTTGTCGTCGCCCTGACCGAAAAGCTGCCGGAGCGCATAGACCGCGTCCGGGCTCAGCTGTCCCTGGAATCGGGTCAGCATGCGTTCGATCGGGTCTCCCGGCATCATCCGGGGCAGGAAGAAGTTGATCGTGATCGCCGCGAACGCGGTGATCAGATAGAACAGTCCTCGCCGCAGGAGCACTCTCATGCCACGGCCTCTCTCATCTCATCCATCTCTCTCACGTCAGTACGTCGAAACGATCTCGGTCGCCGGCGCCCACAGCCCCTGGTCCAGTCCGCGCTGGAGGGCGTTGTCGAGCACGTCGAGGGGCAGTCGGACCAGACCGCGGCGCACGCTCGACTCGTAGGCGGCGAAGATGATCTCCGCGGCCGCGAGTCCGTGCCGGGCGTGCAGCACGGGCTCCGCGCGGGTCTCCGCCGCGCGCACGAGGTCGGCGAGGGCGAGCGCGGTCTGCTCGATGATGGCCGGATCGACCCCGCCGAGCTCGATCGCGAACTCGGGGTCGACGCTCTCGAGGATCTCCTGCGGGTCGCGGCCGTCCACGTGCACGAGGGCCCGGCCGCCGAAGATCTCGACCCGGCCGCGGGTGCCCTGGAGCACGATGCCGTTGTCGCCGAGCGGGTGCAGGCGCTCGTCGCGTCCGGTGATGATCACGGCGTCGACGTCGGAGTCGAACCGCACCTTGACGATGCCGGCCGTCTCGGTCGGGGCTCCGTAGACGCGCTTGCGCGCCGCGACGTCGATCTGGGCGAGCACCGAGGTGGCACGCGGGTCGCCGAGGTGCAGGCGCAGCAGGTCGACCGTGTGCGACCCCCAGTCGAAGAGGTTGGCGCAGTAGCCCTGCGCGCCGGTGAGCTCGCCGATCGTGCCGTCCTGCACGAGGTCGCGCACCGCGCGGTGCATGCGGTCGAAGCGGCGCTGGTGGTTGACGGTGAGGACGGCCCCGTGCGCGGCAGCGGCCTCGACCAGGTGTCGGGCATCGCCGTAGGAGAGCGCCATCGGCTTCTCGCAGTGGATGGCCGTCACGCCATGCGCGAGGGCGAGGTCGACGACGTCGCGGTGCACGGCGGCGGGAGCGCACACGCTCAGCACGTCGACGGGGTTCTCGGTGAGCAGGCGCTCGAGGTCGCGGTATCCGCGGGCGTCGTGACGGGCGGCGAGGGCGTCGGCCGCGTCGGCATCCACGTCGCTGATCGCGACGATGCGCAGATCCGGGATCCGGGAGAGACCGAAGGCGTGCACCGCACCCTGCGCACCCGCACCGACCACGGCGGCGGTGCGTACCGTCGTCATCTCGGCCCTGCTCGATGGGTGAACTGGTACACTATGGCCTCTCCTTTGAGCGTTTGTAGTAGTCCATGAAAATACCACTGAGGGCCAAGCTAATACGCTTCTATGATGAGCACAACCACTTGCTGTCCATTTGAGACAAGCTCGTGGCACTCGCAATGAAGCCAGTCGGAGGAGAATTCCATGCTCATCAGCCAGGTCATCGGTCCGCGTCGCTCCGAGATCGTGTCGGCACCCGACCCGATCCCCTCGTCCTCGCAGGTCGTGATCGACGTGCTCGCCTGCGGAGTGTGCACCTCGGACCGCACCCCGTGGCGCGAGCACGGGACGCCGGAGGCACCGGTGCGTCTCGGGCACGAGACCGTCGGCCGGATCAGCGCCGTGGGCGACCCCGGCGGCCGCTGGAGCGTGGGCGAGGTCGTGACCGGCCTCGGCGGCGACGGCTTCGCGACCAAGGTCGCCCTCGACGCCGACTCGATCCTGCGCGTCCCCGCCGGCTTCGCCCCGCAGCATGTGATCGGGGAGCCGCTCGCCGACCTCGAGGAGGCGCTCTCCCGCAGCGGCATCCGCCCGGGGGACCGCGTCGCCGTCGTCGGCCTCGGCTTCATGGGGCTGGGCCTGGTGCAGCTCGCGGCCGCCCGCCTGCCCGGGCTGCTGGTCGCGGTCGACCCGAATCCCGCGGCGCGGGAGCGCGCGCTCGCCCTCGGCGCCCACGAGGCCTATCACCCGGACGAGCTGCCGCCCGAGTTCGCCTCGGCATCCGGTCGGCGCGAGCAGCGCATGGACGTCGTGGTCGAGGCGGCCGGCGTGACCTCGGCTCTCGTCACCTCCTCCACACTCGTCCGCCCGTACGGCACGGTCTGCATCGTGGGCTATCACCACACCGGCGACGCCCCGATGGACATGGAGCTCTGGTACAAGGGCGCCACGATCGTGAACGGCTTCTCCCCCGCGCGCCCGCGGACGCTGCGGGCGATGGCGGACGGCCTCGCGATGATCGCCGACGGACGGTTCAGCTATCTGCCGCTGATCACGCACACCTTCGACCTCGCCGACATCGATCAGGCGTACGAGCTGATGGAGGCGCGGCCCGCCGACTTCGTCAAGGGCGTGGTGCTCTTCCCCGACCACGGATGATCAGCCGCCTTCGGTGGATCACTGTTTGATCACGAGAAGAAATACCAGTATTGACCACTTTGAGTCCGGGACAGTACCATTCGAGGAACCGCCGGCGCCCGGCCGGCCGAGAAGGAGGTCCTCCGTGCAGAAGCGCGTGTCCATCCCCCTGGCAGGTGCCACCGCGTTCGTGCTCGCCGCGAGCCTCGGCGCCTGCGCGAGCACTGAATCATCGACACCCGACCAGATCGTCGTGCAGACCAACTGGACGGCCAGCCAGGCCCAGAACAAGCCGCTCTTCGACGCCTTCGAGGCGTTCACCGAGGAGACTGGCATCGACGTCAAGGTCCTCGAGTCCGGCGACAACCTCAACCAGGTCTACGAGACGTCCCTCCTCGCCGGCGAAGAGGCCGACGTCCTGCTGGTCGGACTCCTGGAGAAGCAGCTGGACTGGGCGGTCAACGGCGCCGTCGTCCCCGTGAACGACTACATCGAGGAATGGGGCATCGCCGACCGCATCCCCGACGACGCCCTCGTGGACTGGACCGACTCCGAGGACAACATCCGCGCGTTCCCCTACTCCGGGTTCACGTGGCCCTGGTGGTACAACACCGACCTGCTGGAGAAGGCCGGGGTCGACGGCGTCCCCACCACGACCGACGAGCTCGTCGACGCCGCGAAGAAGCTGCGCGCCGCGGGCATCGCTCCCGTGGTGCTCGGCGGCATCGACTGGTCCGGCCAGAAGATCTTCCTGCAGTTCCTGGAGATGTTCCTCTCGACCGACGAGGCGAAGCAGGTCTACGCCGAGGGCGCGACGTGCGACAGCCCCGGGGCCATGAAGGGCATCGAGCTGCTGGTCGAGCTGCGCGACGCGGGCGTCTTCGTCGACGGCGTCGAGGGCTACACGGCCGACCAGGCTCAGGCCGCGTACATGGACGGCCAGGCGGCGATCGCTCCGCTCGGCTCCTGGGCGTACCCTGCGGCCTCCGAGGAGCTCGCCGCGGCGACCGTCCTCGGCGGTCTCCCGGTCGCCGACGGCGCACCGTTCGAGAAGCCGCTGGCCTACCGCGGGTCCACCTCGGCCGGTTGGTGGATCAGCCCCAACGGCGAGAAGAAGATCGACGCGGTCGAGCAGCTCATCACCTACATGTACGGCAACGACGTGCTCAAGGGCATCCTCGACGAGGGCGGCGTGATCCCGGTCGCCGACTTCGGCGGCGACACCTCCGGCGTCACCTCGCCGCTGCTGGCGCAGTCCCTGACCGACCTGCCCGAGGTGGTCGACTTCCCGGTGATGCCCGACATCTACGTGCCGGCCGACGTCTCCAACCCGATGTACCGCGCGACCTCGGTCGCGTTCACCCCCGGCACCGACGCCGCGACGATCTGCAAGACCGTCGACGACATCTACGCCGCCGCGAAGTAACCCGTCAGGGCGGCCCGGCCTCCACGCCGGGCCGCCCTCCTCACTGCTGGAGCCCTCCCCCATGACCGCATACTCCCCCGAGGTCGTCGCCCTCCGACGCGCGAAGGCCAGACGCCGTGGCGAGCTGGTGCAGCTGTCGGCCACCCTCCCGGCGCTGCTCTGGTTCCTGGTCTTCACGATCGGCCCGCTGGTCAGCCTCTTCTACTTCTCCACGGTCAACTGGCGAGGACTGATCGCGCCGCGGACGCCCGCCGGCCTCGACAACTTCGCCCGCCTGCTGAACGACCCCGTCGTCTGGCTCGCGACCGGCAACACGATCCTCCAGCTCGTCGTGACCCTCCCGATCGTCGTGGTCGGCGCGTTCATGATCGCCTACTACCTGAACCTCAAGCCCCGCGGACACCGCTTCGTGCGTGCGCTCATGTTCACCCCCGTGCTGCTGTCGGCCTCGGCCCTGGCCATGGTGTTCGTCGGCGTCTTCGCCCCGAAGGGCATGATCAACGGCTTCCTCGACGCGATCGGCCTCGACCAGCTCGCGCGCCCCTGGCTCGCCAACGGCGACAGCGCGATGTGGGCCATCATCATCGTCACCATCTGGTGCAGCATGTCGGTCTCCGCGATCATGCTCGCCGCCCGCCTGAACTCGATCGACGCCTCGGTGTTCGAGGCCGCGGAGATCGACGGCTGCGGGCACTTCCGCCGCATGTGGAGCATCGCCTGGCCGATGTGCCGCGAGTTCGTCGGCGTCGTCACGATGCTGCAGTTCCTGTGGACCCTGTTCTCCTCCGCCGCGGTCGTGCTCCTGCTCACCAAGGGAGGACCGGGCAACGCCACCGCGACCCTCTCCTTCCTCGTGTACGACTTCGCGTTCAACCAGTCGAAGGTCGGCTACAGCCAGGCCGTCGCCGTGGTGCTGTTCATCGTCGGCGTCGCCGGCATCCTCGTGATTCGCCGGGCCTTCCGGCAGAAGTACTGATCGGACCCGCTCGCATGACCGCCGTCTCCGCTCCCACCGCCCCGCGCACCTCCTCGCCGCAGTCCCGTCCGGCAGCCCGTCGTCGCACCCGCGGCGGAGCGCTCGCCCGCACCGGCCCCATGAAGTACCTCGCGCACGCCGGGGTCTGGCTGTACGTGATCCTGCTCGCCGCGCCCCTCTACTACCTGCTGATCTCGGCGTTCAAGCACAACACCGACATCTTCAACCAGCCGTTCTCCCCCTTCACCCCGCTCACGTTCGACAACTTCGGACTCGCGTTCTCGCAGGCCTCGCTGGGCACGGCCCTGCTGAACTCGGCGTACATCACGGTCGGCGCGGAGATCCTGACCCTCGCGCTCGCCGTGCCCGCCGCGTTCGCCCTGGCTCGGGCGAAGGGAGCCATCGGCCGGATGGTGGAGCGCGTGTTCGCCCTCGGGTTCCTGATCCCCGGGTTCGCGGCCCTGGTGCCGACCGTGTTGCTGTCGATCATGATGGGGCTGTTCCACACCCGTGAGTTCCTGATCCTCTTCCTCCCCGCCTCGGCCATGCCGCTCACGGTCATCCTGCTGACCCAGGCGATGCGCGCCGTCCCGGCCGAGCTCGAGGAGTCGGCGCTGCTCGACGGCGCCGGTCCGCTGCGTGTGCTGTGGTCGGTGTACGTGCCGCTCGCGATCCCCACGCTCACCGTGGTCGCGATCCTCAACTTCCTGTCGTTCTGGAACGAGTACTTCTTCTCACTCGTGATCATCGGGCCCGAGGCGTCGCTGCGCACGGCGCAGGTGGCGCTGCCGACGCTCTCGATCGCGAACGCCGCACAGTACGGTGTTCTTGCCGCCGGCATCCTCATCACCCTGATCCCCGCGTACCTCGTCTACGCCGTGTTCGCGGAGAAGATGGAGAACGCGGTCCTCGCCGGAGCACTCAAGGGCTGACATGCGCATCCTCACCACCCACCTCGGCTACGACACCGGGGCACCGAAGTCCGCGCTCGTCGAGCTGCCCCACGCCGGCGCGACGCCGCACGTGGAGCTGCTGTCGCTCGACGACGATTCCCGCCTCCGCCTCGAGGCCCGGCCGGCGACGGCCGTCGACGCCTGGCGCACCGGCGCCTACTCCCGGGTGGACTTCGATCACGTCGACGAGCCCGGGCGCTATCTGCTGGTCGCCGCCGTCGGCGACGAGGTGGTGTCGTCTCCGACCTTCACGATCGGCGAGGAGCGGCTCGCGGCCGGCACCCTCTCGGACATCCTGTTCGCGTTCAAGGCGGGGCGCTCCAGCGGCGAGATCGAGCGGAAGGATGCCGCGGCCCTCCGCTACGGCGACGACTCCGGTTTCACCGTCGACGCCCGTGGCGGCTGGCTCGATGCGTCGGGCGACACCAGCAAGTTCCTCAGCCACCTCACGTACTCGCCGACCATGAGCCCGCAGCAGATCCCGCTGTGCGCGTGGTCGTTCCTGGAGGCGCGCGATCAGCTGGCGGCACGGCATCCGCGCTTCCATCGCGCGCTGGGTGCCCGACTGCGCGACGAGGCGCTCTTCGGCGCGGACTTCCTGGTGCGCTTCCGCACGCCCGACGGAGCCTTCTACAGCGGGATCTTCGATGCGCTGACCAAGAACCTCGAGGAGCGGGTGATCAACGCCCCGCTGCCGGAGTGCGTGCGCACCGACCGCTACCGGGCGTCGTACCGCGGTGGCGGCGGTCTCGCGATCGCGGCCTTGGCACGGGCCTCACGCGAGCAGGAGCACGGCGACTTCACGAACGCCGAGTACCTCGCGGCGGCGATCGGCGCCTTCGACGACCTCGAGGCGCACAACGCCGAGTACCTGTTCGGCCTGGACCTGGAGTCGGGGGCGCTCACCGCGAGCTCGGAGTCTGTCGTCGACGACTACTGCGCGCTGCTCGCCGCCTCCGAGCTCGTGGCGGCAGCGGACGCCGCCGACGCGGCTCGATTCACCGAGGCTGCCGACCGTCGGGCCGCCGCCCTGCTCGACCGCTATCGCACCTCCGGGGATGAGCCCGGCTGGTTCGAGGCCTGGGAGGACGGGCGACCGTTCTTCTCCGCGGTCGAAGCGGGCCTGCCCGTGATCGCGCTGCTGCGCTACGCCGACGTCGTCGCCGGTGCACGGCACGGCGACGCGGCCCGCGAGCTGGCGGTCGTGGTCATGCGGGATCTGCTGCGCCGCACGGACGCGGTCGCCAACCCGTTCGGCTACCCCCGTCAGCGGGTGCAGCCACGCGGCGGCGAGGTGCGCGAGTCCTTCTTCTTCCCGCACGAGAACGACACCGGGTACTGGTGGCAGGGCGAGAACGCGAACCTCGGATCGCTGGCGTTCGCTGCCCTCGCCGTCGCCGACCTGCCGGGTTGCGCACCCGAGGTCGCCGCGCGTCTGCGGCGCTTCGCGGCCGACCAGGTGCAGTGGGTGCTCGGCCGCAACCCGTTCGACGTGTGCATGCTGCAGGGACGCGGTCGCAACAACGTCGAGTACTCGCCGGACTTCCCGAACCTGCCGGGCGGGATCGTGAACGGCATCACGAGCCATCCGGACGACGAGAACGGCATCGCGTTCCTGACGCCCGAGACGGCCGAGGGACCGGACTCGTGGCGGTGGGCGGAGCAGTGGATCCCGCACTCCGCCTGGTTCCTCCTGGCGGTCAGCGCGAGCTGAGGGCAGGCGTCGGAGCCGGCGCTCCGGTGGTCAGAGCGGCTGGGCGAGGGGGAACGGCGGCACCTCGGCGCCCGCGAACGGGAAGGTCGTCGTGTTCAGCAGGTACACGCCGATCACGATCGCGGCGACGAGCAGCAGGAACAGGAACGCGAAGATCACGACCGTGAGCACGCGGTAGCCGCCGGAGGTCGGAACTTCGGGTGCGACCGACGGCTGCGCCCAGTCGTCGGCCACGGCGGCGGGCTGCTCGCCCTCGAGGATGGCGGGCGTCGGACGGGGACGGTCGGCTCCGCGACGCGTCGCGGGCGGAGGCGGCGGCAGGGCGTCGTCGTCCGACGGGATCTCCGAGGGCGGCGGGGCGAGCAGGCCGTCCGGGATCGGGATCTCGGGTGGAGGCGGCGGGATGACGACGTCGGCGGGCGGGATCACCGGCTCGTCCGGGACCACCGTCTCGTCGGGGACGACGGGTTCTTCCGGGGACGTGCCGCTGACATCGCTCATCTCAGCCTCCGACTGCTCCGACGTCGGTGACGCCGACGTCCGTTCGATGGAAATTCTGGAACGAGCGGGAGGCCGTCGGGCCGCGCTGCCCCTGGTAGCGGTTGCCGTAGGGGCCGGAGCCGTACGGGTTCTCGGCGGGCGAGGTGAGCCGGAAGAAGCAGAGCTGCCCGATCTTCATCCCCGGCCACAGCTTGATCGGCAGGGTCGCGACGTTGGCGAGCTCCAGCGTGACGTGTCCCGTGAACCCCGGGTCGATGAAGCCGGCCGTCGAGTGGGTGATCAGGCCGAGGCGTCCGAGCGACGACTTGCCCTCGAGGCGGGCCGCGATGTCGTCGGGGAGCGTGACCTGCTCGAAGGTCGCACCGAGGGCGAACTCGCCGGGGTGCAGGATGAACGGCTCCTCCGGGTCGACCTCGATCAGTCGCGTGAGCTCGGGCTGGTCCACCGACGGATCGATGAACGGGTACTTGTGGTTGTCGAACAGGCGGAAGTAGCGGTCCAGGCGCACGTCGATGCTCGACGGCTGGATCATCTCCCGCTCATGCGGTTCGAGGCCGATGCGGCCGGATGCGAGTTCTGCCCTGATGTCGCGGTCGCTGAGAAGCACGGCACCAGCCTAGTTGCCACAGGCTCCGCGCGCCCCGCTGCTTTGGCCGACAGGCGACTGCCCGGTAGGCTGGCCTTCTCCCGCTTCTAGGATGCGGGTGCGGGGCTGTAGTTCAATGGCAGAACTTCTGCATCACGGCTCCCAAGTCCCACGACTTCCCGCCACGCCCCGCGATTGCGTCTTTCCGCCTGTTCAGGGCACTAATCCAGTTCCCGCGAGTTCCCGCCCCGACCCGCCCATTCCCGCATGCAAAGCGCGCCAAAGCGTTGCGTTTGCGTTGCGGCAATTGAGTGCCGCAACGCTCCGCTTAGCGGCCTCCCCGGAACAGCGACGCAACCCCACTACGGTACGGTTCACTGCATGGCCTCCCCACGACTCAGCGCCACGCTCCTGGCGCTCTCTGCCCTGGCGCTAGTAGCCGCAGGCTGCAGCTCGACGCCCGCCACCACGGCCGCGAGCGCGAAACCAAGCACGGCTGCCTCGCCCGCAGCTGAAGAATCAGCGAGCCCTAGTGATGCACCCTACGATGATGCGTGGCTCGATCCGAATGTGCCGCGAGCCGAACTGGACGAGCAGGGCGAGATGAACCGCATCGGGCTTGCACTCGGATCGCTCAGCACACTCGGCGTACCTGACGCCGCTTTGACACCCGAAGAATCCGCGATCGCACTCCGGGCCATCTGCGACTCACTCGACCGTGGCAACAGCAACGCAACCGCGATCTTCGATATGGCGAGCGCGATCCCCAACGCCGAGGACTACGGCGCCGAGGTTCTCGCCGCCGCAGCTTACAGTCTCTGCCCAGAGCATCAGGAGGCTGTCGCCGCGGGTTGACCACTCGAGTGGCGACCGTTCGGCGGCCCCGCGTAGACCTCCGCACGCGCGGCGCGGTGCGCAAGGTAGAGCCTCTCACAGGCGACCTGGAACGAGGCGGCCCAGCCGATGACGATACCGCACGCCGCCCTGCACCCGCCGGATCTCGATGCGCCCAAAGGACCTCGCCAGCGAGCGTGACCCGACTCGCGCTCGTGCTTGCTCGACATTGACCCAGACTCCCGGCGCGGGTTCGCTCGTGAGGAAGACCGGGTGCCACTCTGACCCCATGAGGTCATGATGAGGCAGGGCACGGACACCGCGCGTTGACGGCGAGGAAACGAGAACGACCCCCCTCGCCGGCCGTGAGGCGGGCGAGGGGGGTCGGCACAGCATCGCAGTAGGCTCTCAGCCCGCGGTCTTCGGACCGATCGGCAGCGCCTCGTAGAGCGGCTGTTTCGGGAGGCCGATCAGCCAGCCGAGCTTCGGCGAGACGTAGATCTCGAAGACGCGAGCGAGGAAGTAGTACAGCAGCGACGAGAACCCCATCAGGGCGACAGTCAGCTGCACTTCCACATCCGGGTCGAGGGGCACGCCCAGGCTGATCAGCCAGCCCAGGACGACGCCCGCGATCCACGGCACGTACGTTCGCACGAGCGATTCAAACAGTGCTTTCATGGTTTCTCCTCCGTGTAGTTCGTGATGATCTGGATTGGCTTGCCGATGTGCTGCTCGAACTGGCCCGCAAGATCTCCGATCCGCTGGTGGTCGCGATCGAGCTTCTGCTCCATGCGGTTGGTCTGATCACGTAGCGACTTCCCCGAGTTGGGGAACAGCTCGTGCTCGACCCGCATCACCCGCTCCATGAGGCCGAGCCGCGCGGGCACACCGGGACGGGCGGGCTCGCCCATCACGTCGTCCAGGAAGTCGGCGAGCCGCTTCAGCAACGGCCAAACCTTGCGGACTACGCCCCACGTCAGCGCGAGCACTCCGCCCCATGCGACGACGGTCCACACCGAGATGCCTTCCAAGAAGGCCTGCACCTCTGGGGGCATCAGAAGCCCAGTCGCTTCCACGTCTGCTCGCCCACGATGCCGTCGACCTTGAGGCCGGCGCGTCGCTGGAACTCGCGCACCGCGGCTTCGACCGCAGGGCCGAAGTCACCGTCAGCCTTCAGGTTGCGGGCGTACAGCGGGTAGTTCGACGCGAGGCGCTTCTGCAGGTCGACGACGGCCTGCCCCTTCGATCCGCGGCGGATCGTCGGTCGAGTGATGGGCTTAGGCGCAAGCTTCGCGTCCATCTTGGCGACCGTGAGCGGCCCGGCGATTCCATCGGCGTTCAGGCCGTTGCCCTTCTGGAAGCCGCGCACCCATGCCTGAGTCGCGGGACCGTCCTTGCCGTCGACGCCGAGTTTCGCGCCGAGGCGGTTCGCCTTCGTCTGCACCGACCGCACATGCGCGTCGCCGTAGAGTGAGCGCGCAGGCCACTGCGAGAGGCCTCCGGTGCTGTTGCTGCCCTTCGCTTCCGCGGCGATTCGCGCGGCGATCCACTGCTCGGGGTCGACCGTCTTGTACGAGCCCTTCGCCCAGAAGCGAATTTCGACGTGATCGCACGGGCCGGTCGCGTTGCCGGTGCGGCCCATCTGGCCGATGCGCTGGCCCTCGCGGACGACATCGCCCTTGCGGACTGAGACGGACGCGGGGTGGAAGCGGCAGATCGTCACCACGGTTCCGTCCGGCAGTCGTGTGTCGATCACCACCGCATTCCCTGCGCTCGCGTTCAGCCAGCCCGCGTGCGTGACGGTGCCCCCGAGGATTGCCTTCAGGTCGTTGCCCACGTACCCGGAAAAGTCGGTGCCGTAGTGGAAGCTGAACGCTCCGCCCGAACGCGCCCCATACCGCGAAGTCACGCGCGGTTTGGTCTTGGATCCATGTCCCCAAACGGTCATGTTGTGTTCCTCTCAAAGCAAAGACCCCCCGGTGATACCGAGGGGTCGTGCGAAGTGGGGAGCCCGGCAGTGCGCCGAGCTCCCCGTTCTTTGGTCAGCTGAATACGGGCGTCGCGATGATGAAGCGATCACGCAGCGACGAGGTGCCGTTCACCGTCGAGGATGAGTTGCCCACCCCGAACGAGCTGAAGTCCATCCGCACGTCGTAGGCGACGCCCGGCGTGGTGTCGATGCGGAGCGCGCCGCGAGCCTGCGCCACGCGACGGAAGCCCTCGGTGTTCCAGGCGGATATCCCGTTGTCGGGAGTCGTGGCCGTGAAGCGCACGCCCGCAGCGAGCAGTCCGACGCCGTTCAGCATGATGCCGACACTCGGCTTGAAGGTCGGCCCGTTGGCCGCGAGGCCGATAGCCCAGACCTGCGCGAAGTCGATGATGTACGCCGTCGACACCGCCGTGAAGGTCAGGATGCAGGTATCGGCCGCGTGCCGAGTGAACCCCGACTGATACCCCTGGTTGTTGTACGAGAACGTAAATGCGAGCGTGTCCGACCGGGCGACACTCGTCATTCCGAACGCGGCGTTAGCCAGGGGCACGAGTGCCCCGCTGTACGGGTTCCGCACCTCCATTCCAGTCGGCACGCCGTACCCGATCCGCACGAGATCCTGCCCCGCCGCGTTCACCGCGCGGAAACCGGAAGGCGACATCTCGGTGCGCTCACCGATCGCAGCCGATCGGATCAGCGCACCCGTGATCGTCTTACCGTCGATCGCGTCAGCCGAGATCTTCTCACCCGTGATCGCGTTCGCCGCCACCTTCACCGCGGTAACCGCGCCAGCATCGATCTTGTCCGCTGTGACCGCGTTCGCCGCGACCTTTGAGGCCGTCACGGCGCCGTCCACGATCAGCTCGCCCGCCGTCATCCGGCGGATCTGGAGGTCGCGGAGGCGAACGCGGGTGCCAACAGGCATGTTCGCCTGCGTGAAGATTCCCACCGTCCACAGCCCGTCGCCAGCGGGGACGGTCAGCTCAGCCGAGAACGTGCCCGATCCAGGAAGATTGAGGGCGACTACGGCCGTGACGTAAACCCCGGCGGGAGTGCGCCGCTGAACTGCGATCATGGCCTCGCCGGTCGACCCCGCGAGGTTCTCGCGCGTCGCCGCGAACCGGTACCGCTCACCTGGCGACACGGAGAACTGCGTGAAGCCTGGATACACGCCATGCTGCGTGCCCGTTCCATCCTTCTCGATAGCACCGCCGCCAGCCGTCCACGGGGAGTACCCGATCGGGTTCGCGAACGTCGGATCGTTGAAGTAGTTCTGAAAGTCGGTGACCAACAACTTCTCGGCGGCGACGGTGCGCCCGGTCAGGCGGTCGCCGTTGAGTGCGCCGTACGTGCCGGCGCCGATGTTCACCAACGGGAGGTAGCTCTCGTCGACCGTTCCCTTGACCCAGCTCGAGCCCGACCACCGCCAAAAGGCCAGCAGCTTGCCGCCCACGGCCAGAGAAGACCACTGCTCCCAGGTGTCTTCCGCGGCCGTTCCCACGCCGGAGGGGACGGTGGTCGCACGGTACGTCTTCGACTTGCCGGAGGCCGACTCCTGCGCCTGATTCGCCGTCGTCTGAGCGTTGCCCGCAGCGGTCTGAGCCGCAGCAGCAGCCGCGGCCGCGGCATCGGCTGCCGCCTTCGCTTCAGACGCTCGGAGCTGAGCGGCGTTCGCTTCAGACATCGAGAAGCCCGCGTACAACTGCTTTGAGTCGCCACCCGAAGACGTGTACGCGGACAGGACGAGCGCGCGGGCCTGCGTGGTCGCCACGGGCCAGGCGGTAGTCGCGGCCATCAGGTTGTTCGTGTGCACCCCGCCGAACGGCGCGGTAGCGACGAACTGATGCCAAGTCGCCGAGGCGAGCGCGTTAACGATGCCAGGCACGTACATGAAGCTGCCGCCCGCCGAGCCGTTGGACACGGGAGTGCCCGCGGGGATGGTCGCCCCAGAGTGCGGCGCCGAGAGCGTCACGGTGTTGCCCGTGATCCCGCCGTCAGCGTAGGCATTGGATCGCACGTTGCGCGAGTACGTTCCCGGCTCCCACAGCTTGCCCTTGCCGTCGACCCAGTTCCAGAAGATCACGTTGCGGAGGTGATTGTTCGCCCCCGCGGCGTTGTTCCAGTTGACCGCGGAGGTCAGCCGCATCGTCGTCTGACCCGCTACAAGCGGAGCCGCCAGCGTCGTTCGCGTACCGGCCTGTTCCATGTAGTTGGTCGGCGCGATCACGTTCCCGTCGATGTCCACGGGCGCCACCCCGAGATAGAAGCGGGAGGTGACGCCAGGCGTCGCCTCCCGCGCCCACACGGAGGCCAGAACCGGCTTCGAGGTGTCCACCGGAAAGAACTCGTCGAGAAAGCGCGTCACGCTCGCTGACGTGCCCGCCCAGAAAGCACCCGCCGTCCCCGGCGGCTGGTCGCCGACCTCGAGGACGAACTGCGAGAAGTTGAGCCGCCCCTGAGTCGCGTTGCCGTTGGTGATCAGGTCAGTGCCGCGCGCCTTGAGCGCATCGGCATTCGCCTGAGCGGCGTCCGCGGCCGTCTTCGCCGTGTCCGCCTTCGTCTGCGCGGTGGCCGCCGCGGTCGCCGCAGCACTCGCGGCACCCTTCGCGTCGCTCGCGTCACTCGAGGCCTGATTGATCTTGTCGGAGATCACCTGATCGAGATCCGTGCTCACTGCCGGCTTCGTCGTCACCGTCGCGCGCGCGGACTCTTCCGAGCGGTTCCCCGAGCTGTCAACCGACACGAGCCCGAACCAACGCGGCTCGTTGTATGGCTGCTCGGGCGCCACGAACGTACCCGAAGGGCTGATCTGCCCGACGACCACGCCAGCACCGGCCGGGGCGGTCGCCATGAGCACGTCGGTATGTGCCCAATCGATCGGCTGCGGATCCCCGGTAGCCGTGCGTCCCTTCCATGTGACGATGATCTGCCCGAGACGGGTCGTCGCCTCCGGCGCTTCAGGCCGATCAGGCGCCGTCGTGTCGGCGGCGAGCTTCAGGGACACTGGGGCGGTGAACTCGCCGAGTACGCCGGCGTCCGAGATCGCCCGGAGCTTGAACTGCCAATCCTCGCCTACGGGCATGGGGCTGAACGTGATTCGCGCGACGCCGGAGGGTACGTCGGTGATCTTCCGCCATACCTGTCCGGTCGCGTCGCGGCGGCCGTACAGCTCGTGCTTGCGCACGATGAGCGCTCGGCCGTCCACGCCCTTGCTGACCGGCACGAATGCTGCATCGAGCAGAGCGAACGGCTCCCCCGTGGGGGACCACAGGTGCGCGGAGCTGCAGACGAACCCAGTCGGGACCGCGGGTGCGCGCTTGTCGTCGACGGTCGGTGTTCCTGAGCCGCCAGATGACGACGACGCGCCGCCGAGCATGCCCTGCCAGTTGCGGCGGTCGCTGATGTCGCGCTCGAGAATCAGGTCATTCAGGGTCGCGTTGACCGAGACGCCCTCGGAGCCGAGGTCGAGCTGAAGCTCGCGCACGCGGACGGCCTCCGGCGTTCCCGACTGGTTCGGCACCGTGATGGTGTCGCCCACGCCGTAGTCCAGGATCGGGAGGTGCCGCACGTCGACCGTGCGCACCTTCCGCGTCATCTGAACGCGCGGCGCGGAGCGGCGACGCTGCTCGGCCTCGCCGATGAACTGCAGGCCGCCGATGTCCTTGACGCCGGACGCGTTGACGCTCTCTTCCCAGAGCCCCCACGGGTTCACGGTCGGGCTGATCGCCTCATACGTGCGCCCCTCGTCGCCGATGACGCCAATGCGCCCGGCCATCTCGGTGGCGTCCTCGTCATCCGGAGCTTCGACCACATCTACGCCGTTGAACAGCTGGATCGTCGGTGCCTTGTTCGTGCCGAGCGTGTCGGGCTTGAACATGCGCAGGGTGCGCCCCTGGATCTTCCAATCGCAAGCTCCGTTGTCCGCGAGCATGCGCAGCAGAGACAGAAGGTCGTCGCCGAATCGGAGCGTGATCGGAGGGAGTGTGCTGCCCCACGGCTTGCCGTTCGAGTCGGCCGCCGCGGTGAAGTCGTAGAGGAAGGTCGTCGCGTTGCCGCGAGCCTTCGTCTCGTCGAAGAGGGTCTTGATCACCGCCCCGGCCGTTGCCGACGCGATGATGCGATCCCCGTTCTCGTCCAGCGTCTCTTCGCGGAGCATCCGCATCTTGCTGAGCTGGATCCCGTACGAGTGGAGCGTGTAACGGCGGGTGCGAGTCTCTTCGATCACGGATCCGCCGCGCTTCAGCCGAAGCATGCGGGCGCCGAGCTCGGTCCACCCTCGCCCGTCATTGACCTCGGCGGCGATCTCGCACAGCCCCTCGAGCAACGGCGAATGCTGCGCGTCCGCGAGGTAGTCGATCGAGCCGCCGCCGATGTCGTTGAACACATCGCGGGCGGCTCCCGCGAGCGGGTACGGCAGAATGCCGCGCTTCGCGCCCGCGGGGTCGTAGGCGACGAATCGCGCTCCAAGAGTCACACCCATGAACTACCTGCCCTAATCGTGATCGTGGTCGTCGCATCGACGCCCGTAGCGATTGCGCGGACCCGCGCGGATCGCACCATCGGATCCGACGCTGTCGGCGCTGGCACGAGCACCAGGGAGTCATACGCTCCGCTCGTGGCCGCGCCGAGTTGATTCGGCGTCGCTGGCTCGGTCCAGTCGTCGCCCGCGGCTGTCCACGCACTGAAGCGACGGAGGAACAGCCGTTGCGCCGCTGTCTTCGTGCCCACCCATCCGCCTGCACGCTTGGGGTCAGCGACCCCACTGATGACAGGCTCGAGCGAGACGGAGCTGCAGGGGCCGTTCACCCGCGCCCACCAGTCGAAGGTCGGCGCCGAGCCCGCGACCGCCGGAAGAGCGATCACGGATCCGGCGGCCGTCAGCGGCACGGTTACGTCGATCGGTGGCGAGTGGAATGCTCCGTCGAGGATGGTCAGTCCGATGATTCCGGCAAGGGCTCCGGCGCTGCTACGCAGCTCCGGCTCGCCGATGCTTCGAACCTTCGCCGTGGTGGTTCGTCGCGCCCCTCCGACTGCGCGGCCGAGGGTGAACGGCAGGCCTCCCATGACGAGCGACTTCACCGCTTCCCATCGCGCCTCGCGCTCGGCCTCATCGCGAGAGGCCACCATCACCCGAAGGTTGATGGTGGCCTCTTCCAGCTGCTCGGGGATCGGCGATTGCACGATCCCCGGCATTCCAGGTGTTCGGTTGTCGACCGATCGCACAGACACCGCGGCGGAGTGCGACGACCCCTCGGCCGTGACCCACCATCGGCCGGCGGGATCGTGGAGCTTCACTCCGTTGATGTCGTAGACGATCATCCGATCTCCTTCCTGTCCGCGCGGATTGCCGCCTTCGAAGACGGCTCAGCGACGGGGTAATAGACGGTCTGATGGATGACGGTTCCTGAGCTTCCGCCACCGGCCCCGCTCGCGACGGCCTGCGAGATATCGGGCGTGTGCCCGCCGCGGATGCTTCGACGGAACGAATAGACGGCCTGCTGGCCGCCCATCGCGTCGACTTCGGCCGTGGTGAGGACGTGCTCACCGGGAGCCAGCATGCGCAGCTCGGAGTCGACGCCCTTCGGCCCCGGCCCCGTAACCGCTCCACCGCCGGCCATCATGATGGCGCGAGGCTTGCCTACACCGAAGGACACTTCGCCGTAGGCCGTGATCTTCACCACGGGCTTCAGCCCCTGGATGTAGGACACCAGGCCTCCGGCCTTCTGCACCGCGGAAGCGGTGTTCGCGTCGATCCCGATGCGCCAGTTCTTCCCGTCGTACGAGGCCTTCAGAACCGAGAGCGCCTTGTTCACGTCCGTAGTCCCGTTGAAGATCGATCGCCGCAGCTCGTCGGCCGCCTTGCGGCCAAACTTCTGCACCAACGCGGGATAGATCTGCTCGAGCGTCGTCGCCGACTGGATCAGGTCGAGCTTGGATTGCGCGGCGGTGTTACCGAAGAGCCGTTCCAGCTCCCCCAGCTCCTTGCCGCCGCTCTTCCGCAGCTCGGCGAGCAGGTAGGCGCCCTCGGAACCCATCTCGGCGAACTTGCCGACGACAGCGCCGCTCGCGTTCCCGGCGAGCCACACCATATTGTCGGCCCACTCGGTCTGTGCTCGCACCTGCTCCTTGAGCCGGTTCATCCACTCCCGAAGGGATTCCTTCACGTCGTCCGCGGCGCCAGACATGGCACCACCGGATCGGCTCGCTGAGTTCTCAGTGGCCGCCGCCAGGCGCTCCGCCGCCGCCTCCACCTGCAGGGCCGCACGCTCTTGAACGAGCGCGGAACGCTCCGACGCGGCTTCGAGATCGCCCTGCGCCTTCGACGCATTGCCGAGGGAGGACGTAGCGCGCTCCTGAGCCTCGCGGTTCTGCCCGGTTGCAGTTGCGGCCTCGCGCTCGGCATCCGTCTTCGCCTTGAGCATCGCAGCCTCGAGCCCGAGAGCATCAGTGAGAGCCTGCTGCAGCTGCGCCCGGCGCACCGGATCAGTCTCCGCGGCGAGCGTCCGCTCGATCGCGGCTCGCTGTCGCTGAGCAGAGATGTAGTTATCGACCGCTCGAGCCGACTTGTCCAGCGCGGCTTCTTCCGCGGATGCCGCGTCAGCCGCCGCCTTCTCAGCCTCGCGCGCCGATTTCTCGGCCTCCTGCGCGCGCTTGCGCATGATCTTCTCGTACTCCGTCGCCGCCTTCTTCTCGGCGTCGGTGCGCTTCTTGATCTCCTTCTGCTCGGCCTTCAGCGCCTTGATCGCGGGCGAGTCACCGGACCCGCCGCCACCTCCACCACCGCCGCCACTCTTCTTCTTCTGGGGAGTGAGCGTGACGAAAGAGGCGAGCGCCTTGGACGCGGCGTCCTGCAACGCCTGCAGCGCGCTCATCGCCTGCGAGGTATCCACGGACACTTCACCGTTGATGTTCACCTCACGGCCCGCGAGCTCAGCCTGATCCCGGAACTGCTTGAGCGAGGCTGCATTCGTTGCCAGCTGCGAATCGAAGATGCCAGCCAAGGCGAGCGCGTTGTAACCCTCGCCCGTGAACCGCTTCAGCTCATCCGCCTCGAGCCCCCACCCGAACATGCCGCCGTCGCCGTTCTGAACACTCAGCGCCTTCTTGGAGAACTCGTCAACAAGCGCCCCGGTGTCAGATACGTCCTGCCCGAGAGCCTTCATGTACTCCCGGAACTGCGGAGTATCCGCAGCCTCAACAAGCTTGCGCCGGAACGCTTCCTGCTGCTCGGTCGATCCGTAGAGGGCGTCCGTGAACTCGTCGACACTCAGCCCCATACCCCGCATGAGGTCCGGAACTCCCTTGTCGTCGAGAGCCTTCGCGATCGTCTCACGCGCGTTCTCGCCGATTGCTCCGGTATTCCGGTCGAGCGATGCCGTCAGGGAGTCGACCGCTGCCTCTTGTGCGCGGGCGGCTTCTTCGGCCTGGCGCTGGGAATCCGTCCACACCGTAGTCGCGATCGTGACTGCGGTAAGCACCCCCGCAACGGCCAGCCCCACCGGCCCGCCGAAAGCTCCCATGATCGCGGAGCCCGCGGCGCGAGCCCGAGAACCGAGCTGAGCGAGCGTCGTGGTACTGGCTGCCCAAACGGCGTTCAGGCGAGCGCTCGAAGAGGTCGCCATCCCTTCCATGATGAGCTGGTCACGCCAAACGGCTTGATAGCGCACCTGCTCGGCAATCGCCGCGCGCGTGGCAGTCGTAGCCCCCGTAACGGAGGTAATGAGCGACTTGTATGGCCCGTTCAGCGTGCGGATCAGCGCGAGAGCACCAATGCCCGCCTGCACTGGCGCGGGCAGCGCGTTGAAGTTCTCGAGCAGCAACGTCATGACATCGACGAGCGGCATGCCGGCGCGCGTAGCGAGCGCGATCACATCGAGCAACGGCATGCCAACGTTGATAACGAGCTCGCCCGCGGCTGCGACGAGCTCCAACCCTTCGCCAATGCCCTCGATGATGTCCTGCGCCCCGCCACTGCTGACACGCTGCGCGATGCGATCGATCGTGTCCGGAATCGCCATCAACGGTTCAATGATCGGATCCCAGTCCGCAGCGCCGAGCACCGCCGTGGTGTCGTTGAAGAGCGCGGTCAGGGACCGCATCACCTCTTTGCCGACCTCCTGGACGGGGACAGCGAGCTGTTCGGCGGTGCGTCGCTGCGCGGACGCCACTTTGTCTTCCCAGCGGGCATAGGAGTCCGACATCCCGTCGAGCATGTCGCCGTACTGCTCTTCCATGCCGGCGGTCAGGACTTCGATCGTGCGCGTTGAGTCCCACAGCCCTGCGGTCACCTGCTTGCGCACGTCGCTGATCGAGGTTCCCGCGGATCGCGCCATGTAGTCCCAAGCGGGGATCTGCGCGAGCGCAAGGCTGTTGATCTCTTCCGCTCCGGCCTTGCCGAGCGTCTGGATCTTCGCGAACACGTCCGCGACCTGCTGCAGCTTGGCGTTGTCGCCGCCGCCAGCCGCGACCGCGCCGGAGTAAGCGCGCATGAGCGGCACGATCCTGTCCAGCTCCATGCGCGTCGACACGAGCGTCTTGTACTGGTCCGACAGGACGGGGAACTGGAATGGAGTGTCGGTCGCGAGCCCGTACACCTCATCGAGAGCCGCCTTCGCGGCCTTCGCGTCGCCAAGCATCGACGCGAGAGCGATCTGATTCTGCTCTCGCGAGCTGTTCGCCTGCACGCCCTGGTGCAGCAGCGCAGCTCCGTAGCCGCCAAGCACGAGCGCCATACCGGCGAGGGTGCGCTTGGTTACCTTGCCGAGGCTGTCGAAGGCCTGCGTGCTGGACTGCGCCGACTTCTCCGCCTGTGCGAGCGCACTCTCGATGTCGGAGCCAGCTCGCCCGGCAGACGAGCCGAGCCGGTCCGTCGCCTCCTGCGCCCGGAGGACGCTCGCGACGTACGACGCAACCTCAGCTTTCAGGGTCACCTTGACGGTGCGATTCTCAGCCATTCGTCACCACCTGTCAGGTATCGAGTTCACGCGGACGCAAAGTCCAAGGCGTGAAGGACTCATCAGAGCCCGAATGCGGGAAGTGATCGATCGGGATTGCCAGCCACTCGGCACCGTTTTTCTCGTCGCCCTTTTCGAGAGACGCCTTGGCCTGCTCGCGCGCAGCACACGCCTGGCACCTCACCCACTCGACCTGCACCCAACCGTTGATGTCGCCGCTGAAGGCCTTCTCCATCGGCTGACCGCACGAGGCGTGGAGGGATCGGCGATAGATCTGCACGGCGACGGATATCAGCCGGTTTGTCTCGCGCTCCCATCCGCCAAACCCGTGGCGGATCATCGAATGAGTGGTGCCGTGCGCTTCTGCCGCGGCCAGTTCGTCTAGAACGTGCTGGTAGCTTCCCCAGGCGAGGACGCGGGAGAGAAAGGGGGCGTCACGTCCTGCACGCCAAGGCCGATGTATGCCTCCCAGAGCAACGCCGCCTGACCCTCGCCGATCTTGGCGAGGAACTTCAGCAGTCGCTCGGGCGTCCAGAAGCTCGGAGCGCCGTCTTCCTCGACGCCATCACGCAGGATGGTGATCGATGTCACCGAGGCCAGGAACAGGCGCACGGTCTGATCGGAGAGTTTGATACCCCCTTCGGAGAGCGGGTCGGCATGCTCGGCGGCGATCTCCGCTCGCTTCTCGGGGTCCAAAGCCTTGAATGTGAACGTCGCACGATTGGCGGCGTAGTTGCGCTCGATCTGCTTCATCTCGTCGGCGAATGCCTGGATGCGAGCGCGGGCGTCGTCGTACTCGGCGCGCTGCTCGGCGAAGGGGTCGGCGCCGATCGTCTCGCCGGGGTCCGCCTCGGCCTCTTCGGGGAGAGCGTCGGCGAGTGCGGCGAGGCCTCGAAGCTCGTCCTCGCGCAGCTTCTTCAGCTCGGAGAATCGGGCCAGGAGGTCGCCGCGGGTGTTCACCGTCTGCTGACGGTGGGGCGGCTGGATGTCATCCAGCCAAGAATCGAGATCGAAGTCCTTCACGGCGTTGAGCTGGTCCTGCTCAGTCTGAAGCGTGTTCATGTGTCCTCCTGCGTGAGTCCCTGCGTACGAGAAGAAGTGGGGGCGAGCACGCAGGCAGCTCGCCCCCACTGGTTGATGCGAGGCGCGTCAGGCGACGAGCTTCGCGCGGCGCTCGTGAGCGACGCCCTGGCCGTAGACCTCGTTGAACGACCACACCTCGGCGTCCTGACGCGGGTTCGGGTCGGTCACGGTGAGGTCGAACAGATCCACCTCGTCGTCGGTCGCCCACGGCTCGACCGCGAGCTTCGGGCCGTCACGGAGGATCGCCCAGAAGGGCAGATCGACCGTCTGATGGAACGCCCATGCCTTGTCGTCGGCCTCCACCGTGTCGCGCGTGAAGTTGACGTTGGCATTCAGCGCGCCCTCGCCGGCGATGCTCACCGTTCGGGAAGACCCGACCGGCGTTGCGTCGACCTGCTCGGGCTCGGCGAATCCGAGCTGGAAGCCATCGGCCAGCGCGTAGTCGCTCGCCGGGAAGACTCCCGTGCCGTTGAGCTTCGCGACCGACAGCGCCTCGGCGGCGGTCGGTGCGTCTGCCTTCGGGATGAATGCCAGCTTCTTGCGGCCCTTGGAGAGAACTCGTGCCATTAGTGCTTGTCCTTTCGGGACTCGCGGCGCGGTGCCGCGGTGGTGGTCGGCTCGCCCTTGGTGGACGGGTCGTCGGTCTTCGGCGCATCCCCGGCGGGCGGCTCTGCGCTGTACACGTCTGGGAAGAGGCGTACGAGGTTGTCGGCGATGCGCGCGGGCTTGCCGCGCACGTAGCCGTCGATGAATGCCATGAGGCCTCCTGAAATGCGAAAGCCCCGCGGATGGCGGGGCTACTTCTCGAATCCGTCGACGCGGAAGACGTCGATCGCGTGGAACGGCGCACCGGGCACTGACGGATCAGGGTCGACTTGTCGCGACTCCGGGTGTTCGATCAGGGACCACTCGTAGCGGTCGTCGATCGGTGTCCGGTTCTTGAGCGCGCGGGCGATCTTGCCCTGCCGCGCCTCCATCTCTGTTCGCGTCGTGGCGAACGTGTGCACGATGGCGCGAGCTCGCGCACGGTCCTTCGTCGGCTTCAGCGTCACGCCCTCATGCGAGGGTGAGACGATGTGCACGACGATGCACCGCTGAGCGCTGGCCGGGACCGGAACCCCATCGAACGCGAATGCAGAGCGCGGCCCGTCGAAGATCGGTTCCTGCGGCATCGCCGCGCGCAACTCTCCGAGGATCCAGGTAGCGAGGCTCATAGGATGTCAGCCCCTTCCGCGAGCAGGTGTCGGGCAACGTTCGGTGCTTCCCGCTCGAGCGCGGGCTGCAGGTGCGGGATCGGTGCGTTGTACATGCCGCCGTACTCGAGCAGGTTGCCGAGCGCGCCCTGTCGGCCGCGTTGCTTCGACGGCCCGATGTCGGCCTCAGTCGGCGACACCATGCTGAATCCGATCGCGTAGGGATACGCGGGGATCGTCGTCCGGGCGTCGCGCGCGTCGGCGATGATCCTGCGGGCGTCGGCCTTGATGTTGACCGCGCCCTTCTTGATCACGCCGGGCGCCTTCGCCTGGATGCCGAACGCGGCACCGTAGAGCGAGCTGGACAGCTCCGATATCTCGCGGTTGTCGATTCCGTTCACGCCGCCCGAGCCGTAGACCGGGGAGCGGAGAAGGGCTCGCGCCCCGGCGTGCGTGAGCTTAGCCACCGGGTCCGGTCACTTCCTTCACCTGGTAGCGACGGGAGGTGATGTGCGAGCCGTGGGCGAGCTTCGTCACCGTGAAGGTGTGATCGATCAGCGAGGCATCGAAGGCGGAATCGGTGATCTCGACAGCCGCGCCGACAGGCAGCAGCGCATCGTGAGGCACCTTCACCACGAACCCTTCGACCGTGAGCCCGTCGCGAGTTTGCACGACCTGCTCAGACCACTTCACCTCGCACTCGCCCGCGTAGATCTCGACGACCTCGGGCACATCCTGCATGGCACCGTCATCCCAGACCGTGCGACCCGTCGCGAACGTCGCCCTGCACTTCTCGCGCATGTCCGCTCGAGCAGCACGCCGGCCGCGGTTGAGCGCGGAGGCGGAGATCGGCATCAGCCGCCCCCAAATTCCACGTTGAACACACCGGAGAGGAACGGCGTTACGTCGCCCTCAGCAGATGCGAGCAACCGCCCGCGCTCCGTCTCGGAGATGTAGAGCTGCCCGGTCGACACGGCCGAATCGACCGTCTCCTGGTAGGTGTCCTCGCCGAGCTGGCGACGGGCATCCGGGTTCCGCAGAACCCGGATGACCATCGCCACGATGACGCGCGCCACCGAGTCCCGCCGCATGTGCGACGGATCACCCTCGGGGAGCGCCAGTCGGCGGACGACGCCGGGGATCTCGTCTTGGACGATCCCCCAGGCGTCATCCAGCCACTGTGTCGCCGCCGCGCGCTCTTGCAGCTCGGCGGACTCGACGAGAGGACGCTCGAACGCGGATTCCAGCCGAGTAATGTCGGCGATTGGATTCGTCATGCGCCCTCCTTCTGGGTCACTCGGCAGTGATGCCGTCGACCTCGTTCGCGGCCTCGATCAGCTCCTTGCGCTGCACCTTCTCGAGGTCGAAGCCGTGATCCGGCTTGATCTCGGTCAGGTAGTCGAACCACGCGGCCTTGTTGCCCTGCACCGGATGCGGACGCTCAGGCTTCGTCGAGACGGGCTCGACCTTCACCGGCTCGTCCTTCACGGGCTCGACCGGCTCGACCGGCTCGACCTTCACCGGCTCGACCTTGGCGGGCTCGTCCTTCACCTGCTCGTCCTTCACCGGCTCGACCTTGGCGGGCTCCTCCTTCACCGGCTCGACCGGCTCGACCGGCTCGACCTTCACCGGCTTGGCGTCCTCGATGCGGTAGCCCTTGCGCTGGAAGTACGCCAGCGCGGCGCCGTTCTCGGTTTCACCGGAACCGTCGACAAAGGCAACGCCTGCGACGGTTCCGGTGTAGTCCTTGACGGGCGCGTGAACGCGGGGCGCCAAGTCAGCGCACCTTCACGTTGCGGAAGACGGCCGCCGCGCGGGTCTTCTTGAGAGCGACGCCCACCGGGCCGAGCTCGACGCCACCCTCCTGCACCGCCTTGACGTTGGCGAAGTCGGGAAGCCAGGTCTTCACCAGGTTGCCGCCGATCGTGGTCAGGCCGTGGAAGCCGTCGTCACCGACGCGGTAGGCGTAGAGGTCAGTCAGACCGTCGACCGCCGAGCCGCCAACCGTGCGCGTCTCCACCGGGATGATGGCCGTGTTCGTGCCGGGCTTGCTGCCGGGGTCCGCGAAGACGATGTTCCCGTACGTCTCGCGGGTGATCGGGCGGCCGTTCTGTCCGAGAAGATCCTCGACGGGCGCCTTCACGTACTGGTTGGCACGGCGGGCCGCGGCGCGCACCCGCGCCAGAGCCGCCTTGTTGCCGAGGATCAGCGTCGGCTCACCGTCGAGCAGCGAGAGGAACTCGTCGATGTCGTCGAGCGCCTTGTGCACGGCGGCGGGAACGGTGTCCCAGTCCGACCAGTCGGTGACCTCTCCGGGGCGGTACTCGGTGTCGGAGCCGGTCAGCGCCTTGTCGAGCCCGTCGAAGCCGTCTTCGTCCACGGCGGTGTCGCCGTTGATCACGCCATCCTGGAACAGCGCGACTGCAGCCTTGATCTTCTGCTGCATGTTGGTGGCGACCGGGCCGGATGCGGCAGCGCCGATACCGGCGATGACACGATCCACCTGGAAGGTTCCACCGAGCACGGCCAGCGAGGTCGAAACCTTCTTCGTGGTGACTTCCTGGGGCGTGTACTCGGTGTTCAGCTTGCGGTACTCCGCGGTACCGGCCGTGACGAGACGGCGGTAGCTGTAGTCGAGCGTGCCTCCGCCTCCGGCGGGGTTGACGACGTCGTGGAACGAGAGCGAGTCGGCGATCGCCGACTCGATGCGGAACTCGTCGATGACGGCGGGCTCGTACTCTTCCTGAGCGTTCAGCTTCGCTTCTGCGAGGGAAACGGGCATGTGTGTGTCTCCTTAGTTCTGTGCTTCGTAGTGCGCCTTGATGGCGCCTGCGATGGTGGTGGGCTTGACGACGGGGGCGGTTCCGCCTCCGGTGATTCCGGCGGCCTGAGCGGATGCCGTGGACGGCGCACGCATCGCGATCACCGCAGCGACCTGCGCGGCGAGCGCTTCATCCGTCGCCGCCGTGAGCAGCACGCGCTCGGTCTTGGTGATGCCGTGCTCGTTCGCGTAGCGGAGCTGCATTGTCTCCGCCGCCTGCCCGCTCAGCGTCGCGAGGTTTGCGCGAAGCTCCCGCAGCTCCGCCTCGACTTCGGCGGGAACTCCGGGAGGCGGAGGCGCCGCGGCGTCGGGAGCTGCCGGAGTGGGAGCCGGAGGCGCGGCGGGTGCCGCCGGGGCCGGAGGCGCGGGAGCCGCGGGTGCAGCCGGCGCCGGAGCCGCCGGGGCGGCCGGGGCCGGAGCCGCAGGTGCTGCCGGGGCGGCCGGGACTGCGGGGGCCGCGGGCGCAGCGGGCGCAGCGGGCGAGGCTGGCGCAGGTGGCGAGCTGCTGCCCGTCGCCTCGGGTCCGTTGAACATCAGACGGGGCGGCAGTCGACGAATGAACATAGACGTACTCCTTCGGTTGGCTTGAGCCATTCGGCAATGGTTGGAAATCAGAGGTAGCGGAGCGCTTGTTGCAGGCTGAGCCCGCTCTGCGTGGCGGTATACCGCTGTCGCATCTGCTGCCAGATGCGCTCGTGGACGACCGCGGAGGTGTCGTCGTTCAGGCCGAGAGCGTCGACCATGCGGAGCAGCTCGGCGCTCTCGGGGCTATCCCGACGAATGCGGGACAGCTGCCGCTTCACGTCGTCGTCGAGCCGCTGGATCCAGTCGGCGGTCGCGGGGATCCCGCGCGCGCCGGCCAGTTCGTCGGCCGTGTTCGGTCCAATCGAGCGCGGGACGCTGCCGTTGCGGCGGGCATACTCGAGGCGGTAGACGGAGTCGAACAGGCGGCGTTCTTGCGCGGTCATGGTCGCCCGATCGAGCGGGTCGCGGACACGTGTCGCTCGCGCCTGCAGCACACGATCCCGGACCGAGCCGGGAACGACCGGGCGCGAGCTCGGCGCGGAGAATCGTTCCCTCTGCTGGCGGAGCTGCTGGGAGCCGGTGATGTAGCCCTCACGCTTCATCAGGGCGACGGCCTTCGACCTGTTCGACCCGGCCTCGGCGTATATGGCGTCGAGCGTCATCCGCGACGGCGTGCCGTACTTTCGTGCGGCCTTCGCCGTCGCGAGTCCGCGCTGCTGCACGTTCACCACTCGGTAGATGTCGGCACCTTCGCGGATCGCCTGAGCGTTCCGCTTCCCGAAGACGGCATCCTGCTCGGCTTCGCTCATCGCATGGAAGGCTGCGTAGGGATCCGTCGTCAGATCCCCGGCCATCGCCTCGGCGGAGGGAATGTGGCGGCAGTTGCATTTCGGGTGCCGCTGGAATCCCTGGTTCCAGCGATACCAACGCCCGGCGAGCACGATGCATCGGTCACATGACGAGCCGACGAGCATTCGCGTGTACCCACCGATTCCGGCGGACGTGAGCCCTGCCTGCACCGTGCCACGGTCGGCGTCAGCGATGAGAGACGGCACCGCGATGTCGAGGAACCTTCGCCCCTCGATGAGTGCGCCTGCGGGAGAGTGGCCGTCCCTCACCGCCTGCTTCGCGCGAATGATCGCGACGTGCAGCACGTCGTCGACCGGCGCTCCCCAGCGGTTCACACCCGCAAACGCGCTCGGAGCGATCGGCTCGAGCCCGCTCGCATCCTGGCCCGTCTCGGCCAGCACCTCGGGCACGTAGCCGATGCCACCCTCCGCGGCTTCAGCTTGGGCATTCGTCACCGTGCGGGTGAGCGCGGCGCCGTGCCGCGCCCACCCCGCATCGAACTCGACGCCGATCTGCTGCCAGATGCGCCTACTCGATAGGATCGCCGCCACGGCGACCCGCCGCTGCGAGCTGTAGTGCTGTTTCGCGGCTGTCGGAACCATCGTCGATGCCCTCCTTCACGAGCGAACGCATCTCGGCGTCCGCCTCGTCGTCGGCCATCTCGAGCCAGCGGTCGACCTTCGGCTGATTCGCGCCGGGGATCATCTCCCATGCGGCCTCGCGGGGGAAGCCGGTCGTGATCAGCTTCTGAATGCCATCGACGATCTGAGCAAAGCTCTTGATCTCGGTATCGGCGTACAGCATCTCCATGTCGGCGTTCGGTTCCGCTCGCCCCGAGGCGCGAGCAATGAGCGTGAACAGCTCGACCATGCCCTCATTCGCGTACCGCTTCAGCTCGCCTTGCAGGCTCGTCAGAGTCGATTCCGCGCCGGAGATCGCGTCGCCGGAGAGGTTCGCCATCCGGGAGAGCAGGTACTGCGGCGGCACCTGTGACGTAGCGAAGAACTGCGTCAGGAACTCCGTCAGCATGGTGACGTAGTTCGCCAGATTCGATTCCGGCATGTCGAAGACCTTCGTCTGATCTCCGTTGAAGACCAGCATGCGGTCGACGGCGGCGCGGCCGAAGTCGTTCAGCAGCGGCACCTTACGGCCGTCCGTCGTGTAGTAGGTCGTCCCGTCCGGGTTCTTGCGGTAGACGATCTGCCCTGACTCGTCGCGCATCACCGGGTCAAACCCGGTGACGACGCGCTGCCGGAAGGCCGAGAACTGCATCGCAAGCAGCATGTTGAATCGGATGGTGTTGATCGCGTTCTGCTGCGGGATGAGCGGATCCACGGGCGAGAAGATCTCGCCGTTTGCGCTCGAGCGGTAGTCGAACGTCACGAACGGGACGGCCTTCATCGGGTGTGACCCGTCGTCGATCGGCTCCCAGCTGGTCCCTCTCAGCGCGAGCTTGAACCAGGTCGCGTCATCGTAGACGTACGCGATTGTCTCGGCTTCTCGCGCGCCAGTCGGCACCTCGAGCGCGTTCGGCGCCTTCGCCCGCTGAACGATCTTCACGGCGTAGTCGGTCGTGAAGGGGTCTTCCGGGTCGGGATGCAGGTACACGTTCCGCAGCGACTGTGGACGAACGACCGGCTGCAGGTGCTTCCGGACGTTCGGCCAGACGGACGCGATCCCGCGCCCGTGGGTCATCATCGACTCGTAGATGATCGTCTGCCGCGCTTCGAGGCGGTTGGCCGCCCAGCCATCGCGCCAGAGAACCGAGTCAGCATCCTTGCCGAGTCCCGTGCGCAGCCCCTCGCAGCGCATGCGCTGAATCGGTGCGAACACAGGCAACGGCATCCAGTTGGCAATCGACTGCTGCCTCAGCGCCGTGTGCTCGTCACCAATACCGGCCGGCGCCCACGGCAGATCCTGCTCGCCGCGCACGTAGTCCTCGCGGCGCTTCATCTGCTGCGCCGTCTTGCTCGTGCTCTTCAGTTCCTCGTACCCAACGGAGGCGCGAGCCTTTGCTTCGCTCAGTTCCATGCGTCTCCAATCAAGAGAACGAATACATCTCGGTGCTGACGCGCTGCCGATCGGGCTCCGCGTTCTCCGATCGCGTGAAGGCGAAGACGGCGAGCGTCAGCGCGACGAGCGGCGAAATGTCGGTGGTGTCTCGGCGGTGCCACAGCCACTCGCCGGCCTCGCCGGGTGTGCGCTTGCGGCCGGATTCCACGGCGTCATTCAGGTACACGTCGTCGAGGTGCACGAACAGCCGCGGTGCGTCGGGGTCGTGGCGGCCGTGCTCGTCGATCGGCCCCATGATGAGTTCTTCGAAGAGCCCGCAGGCCTGGACGTGCTCGGCGTACGACACCTTCGTGATGTCGATCGATTCGGCTTCGAAGCGGGGCACGAGCTTGCCGGGGCTCCCCTTGGGGTCGAGCACGACGGCAACCGGCCCCCACCGCTGAATGATGCCCTTCACGTAGTCGACGACCCAGCCCGTGCCGGCGCCGCGCTTGATGATCTCGCCCTGCAGCTTCGGCCCAGCCTGCCAGCGCCCGCCCTTGCGGATCGCCTGGCGGCCGACGAGCGCGATCGACGACATCGAGCCGTCATAGTTCACGTCGATGGCGAGCGCGACCATACCGCGACGGATGAGGCCGGGCACGCCGCCCCACATCATCGAGTCCTCGTCGGCGAGCGAAGACCAGCGCTCCGCGTCGATCACCCGTGTTCCGGCTGACTCGTCCAGAATGCCCAGGTGCTCGCGACCGAACTTGGCATCGCTCGGCGTCGCCGCGCGCAGCTTCGCCAGCTTTTCGAGCGTGACCCGTCCCGCCTCTGTCGCGGGGTTCGCACTACGGTGCACCTCGGGATCGTCGAAGTCTGCCTTCGGATCCGCGCTGTACTCGCGGTACGCGAGCGTCGGGTCCTTCGGCCTGTCGTCTTCGCGGCGTCCGCGCGCCATAATCCGCCGCAGCACTACCGACCCATCGAGCGCCGCAGACGACGTGTAGATGATCATCGGGTTAGCCACGGCCGTCAGAGTCGCCATGATCGCGGCCAGCGTCTCTTCGGGGAGGTCATACGCCTCATCGAGAATGATCAGGTCAGCGGTGAAGCCTCGCCCAGATCCCCGCGACCTTGCGAGGAAACGGAGGCGCGCCCCGCTCTTGAGCTCAATTCCCGGGTCGTTGTTGCCCGTGCGGATGCCGACGACACGGTTACCGCGACGCTTCACCTGCGAGTAGAGGGAAGGCGTACCTTCGATGATCGCTTTGATGCGCAGGAACGCTTCTTGCGAGGTCTTGAACTCATGCGCCGTGTGGATCACTAGGCGCGCATCGAAGAGGTAGATGAACGCGAGTTCGATGCAGACGAGCACCTCGCCCTTACCGTTCTGGCGCGGGACGATCAGAGCAAACTCGAAGGCCGCCCACTCGCCGTTCGCGGCAAAGGCCAGCGCATCACGCACCGACTCGCGCTGCCATTCCTCGAGATCCTGTCCGGATCGCTCGTAGAGCTCGATCGCGGCGTCCCCGGCGGAACCATCAGACGGCGGGACGCTTCTTACGCGAGGCGGAACCACCGAGCTTCGGCGGGAGCTTGCTCTTGATGTCCGCGACATTGTCGGGCACCTCCCCACCGGACTCCGTCGACTGCTCCCCCGCAAATGGGGCGAGCAGCGAGCGGAGCGAAGCGGCGTGCATGCGCGCTTCCTTCATCGGGTCATTGATCAGTAGCTCGACCACGCCGTCTTCACTGCGCGGGAGCTTCAGGCGAAACCACGCGTCCTCGTCACCGTTGACGAGTTCATGCAGCTTCTCGAGCCGGTCACTGATCCGGCATGCTTCTACTAGGTTCTGTTCGTCGATCTCTGAGAGCTTTTGCCCGGTCACGATTGATTTGTACAAGCGCAAGCCACGGGCGCCGAGACGGTGCGGGTTGGACCTGGAAGCCATGTTCAGACCCCCTTCTGAAAGATCTCGGACGACATGCGGGGGGAGAAAAGTTGACTCCCCGGCGGGGTTCCGTGGGGGTCGGGCGGGGGATGCCCCCCAGGGTGCTTCGAAAGCGCGCCCGATCGTACGTTTCCCCTACCTGTTCATGCCTCTCTCGGCATGGGCGAGGCGGGTAGGTGCACCGTGTCGGCATGCATGTGCGTCTCGCACTGTCGCCTCCCGCCATACCCCACACTCAGGGCAGGCACCCTCACCCCGGCGGGTAGGCGTGGGGTTGTGCGGCGTCCCTGTAGGAACGTCCCGCGCTTACCCCTCTACCTCGCCCCGTCGTCACCACGTCCTCGAGGTGCGCGACTTCACCCGGCTCCCGTCCCCATACGAGCTGTTGCATCCCACATGGGCGAGCCTCAGCCTGCTGCGACGAGCGACGTTCTCGGGTGTGGGGTGCGGGTCGAGATGATGCACCGACTTGGAACGCGGATCGACCTTCCCCGTACGGGCATCCCTGTACGGAAGTGAGAGGTCTACCTGCTCCTTGCAAATGTGGCAGTGCGTCTCTTCGTCGAAGACCTGCTGCCGCGCCCTCTGCCACGGGCGACCCGATCGAACTCCACCCATGGGCGTACGACCTCCCTACGTGGATCAGTGCTCACCATCCGGGCGGCGTCGTGCGCACCCGTGTGGGGTGAAGCCGGAGCCAGGCCAGTCGGCGCGAGGGCCAGGGTTAGGACGATCGCGAGCGCGAACAGCGCCCACCGCACCCGCACGATCACGAGTGCACCACCGTGCCCGTGCCGGCGGTCTTGTTCAGGGCGAGCGCTACATCGAAGCGGAAGCGGTCGTAGGCTCGCGGGTCGTGGTCGTCGCTCTCGAGCGTGCGGTGCGCCTCGTTGTCGATGAACACGACATCCACCGCTATGCGACCGAGACGTGATCCGCGACGAGGCGTGGTGAGGTAGATCGTCCCGCCGCCGGGCAGCGACACCCGCTCGTCACCGTTCACACGGCGCACGGTCGCGCCCAAGTCCCAGGCGTCACTTGCCTCGGCGAATGCGTCGAGTGCCTCCTGGATCAGGGTCGCCTTGCCGACGACGATGGCGAACCGCTTCCCCGCGGCCGCCTCGAGCACGATGCCCGTTGCTGCGTACTTGTTCATGGTTGCCCCTTAACGACGAGAGCCCGACCACTCAGGGCCGGGCTCTCGCTGCGGTGTGGCGCTCTCAGCGCCGGTCGGTGTAGAAGGTGATCGATCCGTGCCGGCGTCCGCTGATGCACGGCCTCACCGCGTGGATGAGCTCGGCATCACCGAGCGCGGACAGCGGAAGGTGAAGGTGGTCGACGGCATGCCCTCGAGCAGCGCCGTAGATGATCACCTGCCGGATCGTGAAGAACCGGATCCCGCCACCTCCCGAGAAGCGAACATCCTCGGCGCCGTGCGCCTGACGGACCTCCACGCCGGGCCAGTCGCGCACGAGTCCGACGAGATCGCCGAAGTCCTCACGGCGCTCCCCGATCACCAGCACCTCACGGCGAGCGACGGCCGCCTGCTGCACGGCCGTCTCGAACCTGCGCGCGTCCTCAGCGGCGGCGCGGATCTCGGCGCTCAGAGCTGCCCCGCGAGGAAGACCTGCGGGATGGTGTGGTGCTGAGCCATTCTCCGCACGGCGTCGTTGATCTGATCGAACACGCTCTTGTCGACCTGCGGCGGCTTGGGCTGATCGCGGGCATCGAAGAACCCCTGAAGGATCCGACGCTCTTCCGCGTCCAGCGGCACGAACACCTCGATGCCGCTCTCGCCGTTGCGCTCTTCGATGAACGCTCGCGACGTGGCTCCCTCGACCGGGAGCAGTCCCTCTCCGAGCCGGTCCAGCCGCTCCCGGCGAGCCTTGTGCTCAGCCTCGCGCCGTTCCGCCTGCTCGGCCTCGCGCTCACGCGCCTCCCGCGAGAGTTCGCGGCGCTCGTGCTCGCCGTTGCTGGCCCGAAGCCTGTCGTTCGCGCGGACGTGTTCGGCGAGTTCAGCCCGGAGGGCGATCGCGGACTTAGCAGCCTCGGCGAGCTGCGCCCGCAGTTCCTTCTTCGATGTCATCGTGGTGCCCCTTCGATTGGTGGTGGTGGATCAGTCCACGAACGGATGCGCCAGATCGTTGGCTTCGAGCACGCTCACGCGCTCCACCAACGATTCCGGCACCTCGCCGCCGTAGAACTCTTCGAGCGCATGCCGACGTGCAGCAAGCTCGGCAGGGTCGTGCGCCATTGCAGCTCCCCTCTAGAAAGGCGGGGGCACTTCTATACCGCGCCCCAGGCTCGCGGTCATCCCACGTCTTGCGGCAGAGCAGGACGTGCGGTTGTATTCGGGTATGGACCGAGATGCGACGTTCGCAAGCACCAAAGCCTTCGCAGCTTGGGAAAAGGCCGGACGGCCGTACTGCGAGCACCCCGACTTCTACAGGGACGGCAACGCGTACGGGCCCGACGACGTCGATTGGTACTGCGGCTCATGCGGAGCGCTGAAGTCTGGCCGGAACGGTGACACTCCCCCGCCGGCAGGGACTCGCGATCTGTATTGACCTGTGGGAGCAGCGGGGATCGAACCCGCCGTGAAGTGATTTACAGTCACCCCTGGCACCTTGCCGCGTCCACTCCCGTGCGTCGTGGTGTCTCGCGCCACGACCTCGCGCCCCGCATTGTCACTGCGTCCGGGGTTGCAGTCCGACCTCAGCCGGAAGCCATCTGCGGGCATATGTCAGCGATATGCCCGCAGATGGAATATTCGTCACAGATCCGGCGTGCTCATCAGACCACCTCGAAATCTCGGTACGTCCCGCCCTCGGTCGTCATGATGACGGCGCCGCGGCGGCCGACCGTGCCATGCCCGTGCCGCCAGTAGGACGACTCGGACTCGAACGACGGCACGCAGATGATCGTGCGCTCCTTGATGGAACGTACGTTCAGCTCGTGCTCATGACCGTGGAACAGGAAGTGCGATGCTCCCGGCGCGTGCATGTTCAGCGCCTGGCCTGCCCACCACTCCCATGACTTGCCGCGCCGCCACTGATGACCGTGCGCCGACGTGTGAATGCTCCCGCCGAGCTCGCGGGTGAGGTACGGCTCATCCTTCGATGGCACGTAGATGCGGCACCCGCTGTAGGTCGCCGGGTTCAGCTCGAGCGCATCCGAGAGGCTGATCGCCGCCTCGGTCGCGTGCCCGTCGTCGGGGCGAGTGCGGACGAACCGCTGAACGTCGTCATGGTTGCCGTTGACGACATCCATGCTGACTTCGCCGTACGGCCGGAAGGCGTCGAGCGTGTGGAGCATGAGCCGGCGGAACAGCCGGTACTGCTCGGTCACCGTCAGCTCGGTGCGCCACATGTTCCCGCCGCCCTGCGACTGGTTGCCCTCGCCGCAGTCTCCCAGCCAGGCGACATGCGTCCGACCGATCGAGCGCGTGCGCCGCAGCTCCTTCAGCCGCTTCACCGCCACGTCGACCGACTCGAGCAGGGTGTCTACCGTGCCCGCCGTGCCGTCGCCGTCGATCTTGCCCAGCTGCAGGTCGCCCGCGAGGAAGCGGAAGGTGGAGCCGTCGTCGGACGGCGGCACGGCGAGCGCGCGGCGACGCTTGATCAGCCGCAGGATGTCGTCGATACCGACCGTCGAGGCCGGAACGATCGTGAAGCGGTAGGCCGTCAGCCACACCGTCTCGAAGTCGCCGCCAGCAGTGCGTGCTCGTTGCTGCCACCGTGTCTGCTTCACCGAACCGCCGAGCACGCGAACGTCCTTCGGGTCGTACCCGAACTCCCGCAGCAGGTCGTCGTAGTTCGTCGGCGGGGCCGGGAGCCCGCGCGTCTGGATGAATCCGGACGTGCCGTCGAACTCGGTTCTCGGGTCGAAGCCCGGTTCCGGGTGCTCCGGCTGCCTCAGAAGGTCGGCGAGTGATTCGCTGCTCAAGGCGTGCCCCTCATGCGCTCTCGGTAGCGCCGCACGGTCATCTCCGACACCTTGAAGCCGGAGCCCGTGAGCATGCGGGCAAGTCCGATGTCGGTCCAGGAAGGATCGAGCACCGCCTGATCGAACGCATCGCGCGTCTCGTCGTCGAGCGTGGCCCGCCAGTGCGACACCTTGTCCGGGTACTCCCGCGGCGTCGGCCCGGTGAGCAGTTGATCCTTCAGCGACATGGAATGTCCTTTCACGATGACCCCGCCGCCTCGCATCGCTCATGCCAGCGCCGCCAAGCCTGGCGAGCACCATCGCCGGGAGCGCTGCTGAGCAGTCCGCTACGACCAGCGACGACGAGAGGGCCGCGCGCTTCGTTGGGAGCGAGCTGGCGGCGGGGAAGAGTAGAGAGCGGCGGGACGGGGGCAACGCCCCGCCGCAAGAGCGCAAGAAAAAAGACCCGGTGACCTCCGTAGGCCTTCCGAGTCTGATCGCGCTTGCGCTAGCTTAACACACTTCGCTCGCGCTTTTCGCACTTTTTCTTGGACGGCCGCGCCTGCCCCTCATCCGCTTGTCGGCTTCGAGCAGGTCCGACTCTCGGATACGCCCGAGGGTGAAGGTGATTTCACCTCGTTCCTCCCAGCGATAGATCGTGGAGACATCGCGGCCGACGCGCTTCGCCGCCCCCTTCCGGTCGAAGATCGCCACTCAGCGAGCGCCCATCGGCTCGACCAGCGCCGGGTAGAACACCCATCCGTGAATGCCGGACTGCTGCTGTCGCGCATTCAGGTGCACTGCACGCCTCGACACGTCCAGGTAGGAACCCGTCATCCGGTCATACTCGGGCTCGTGCTTCGCCAACTCCGGCTCGCGAGGCTCCCAGTCGATCGTGCCCCCTTCGCGGACGACCACCTTCATAGCGGGCGACGCTTCGAGGGACCACACGCGGCCGTCCGTCTCCGGCTCTCCCAGCCCTGCCGCTTCCGCTTCCTTCAGAATCTCATCACCGTGCGCCACTTCCCGCGCCCCCTTCTGCCTTGTACGGATTCGCTCGCTCGAGCTGAGCGATCTCGTCTTCGATGAACCACACGGCCTTTCGCAGATCCTCGATCTGCTTCTCGCCCGCGCTCTTGCCGGCGTCGCGCTTCAGCCCGTTGCGCCACAGGTACTTCATCGCGTTGCCGATCGCGAGACGGTGATCACGAATGACCGTGATGCACTCGATCACGCGCCCGCACTCGCACTTCGGCCCACTCGTGTAGTGCGACGGATGATTCACCGCGTCGTCGGGCTGCTGACCCTCCGGCCGCCCTTCATCAACGAGCATCGCCGCCTGGATCCGTTCCCAGTGATCTGGCTTCCGCCACTTCAGATTGCGCACGCCATCGCTATAGCCCTCCGGAGTCAGCGAGCCGCGCAGGATGCTGTCCGGGTCGTAGCCGAGCTGACGCAACAGCGGCACCGTCACGGCGTACTCCACGACTGGTATCACTGGCATCAGCAGGGCACCTCCGGCTCGCGGCGGCGGTCGATCGCGCGAGCCCACTGCTGCGCGACGGCGGCGATCTGCACCAGCTCGGCGCGCAGCTTGTCGACATCCGCCTCCGCGAACGCCTCACACACCTCTTCGAAGAGGATGTGCCGCCAGGTCAGCAGACCCGCCTCCGCCAGCACCGTGCACTCGTTCTTCGCGTAGTCCGCGAGATCCCCCGCTAGCCACAGCGGGACCGCCTCGACGTACTCCCCCGTACCGTCCGGGTAGTTCTGCTCGCCCCACCGGGCATCCTGGCGAGCCTCTTCGGCCACCACGTCCTGAGCAACGCTCATGCTGCCTTTCCTTCCCTCCGGGTGAACACATCCGCCCAGAAGCCATCGTCATCGTGAGGCGCCGACCACTCGCACTTCACGCACTGGTAGTTCGTCTCGCCGCCGGGGAACTCCGGCGGCGTCACCTTCACGGCACGCAGACTGCACGCCGGCACCGGGCACGGCTGAGCTGCCCACCACGGTTCCTCACGCAGCGACCACCGCTCGAAGATCGTTCGCAGCGTCCACTCGTCACGCGACGCGGGGCGACCGATCACGGCATCCGCGAACAGCACCACCTCGTCACGCGCCGAGAGCGCCGACAGCCCCTCAGCGATCACCCGCGCATTGTGGCTGGCGAAGTCGTGCATGACGACGACCCCAGCGCGCACAGGCACCTGCATACGGCCGACCGGCGACCGGCCCTCGATCACCTCGACCGCGGACCACAGGAGCGTTGTGATGTAGTCCGCCGCGTCGAGCAGCTCGACCGGCACCGGGGGCGGCGCATGCGTGCGCGCTCCCCCACCGCCCGGATCCTTGTCGTAGACCATCGCCTTGAGCGGGTCGATCATCGCCCGCAGATGAGCGAGCATGTCCGGGGTCGCCAGGATCATCGACTTCAGCCGATGGAAGCACCGACCGCAGATCAGCGACCCCTCGGCCGCCTCCCGCGGTCGGCATCCGCGGCATGTGCCCGGCCCGCCCGAGACGTAGTCCGGGCACGCCGCGAAGTGCTCACCGCGCTGCGTGCAGCCCCTTGCACACGACACCCCCAAGATCAGAACGGCGTCTGATCGGAGAAGGCCGCGGACGGCGCCCACGGCTCGGACTCCTGAGCCGGGAACGACTGAGCCGGGTTCTGCTGCTTCGGCGCGGTCGGCACGATCGACACCTGCGCGAACTTCAGTTCGAGCTCGACGCCGGAGCGGCCGTCCTTCTCCCACGCACGCAGCACCGGCTCACCCTCGACGATCACCGCGGTGCCCTTCGCGAGCTTGTCGGCGTACAGCTCGGCATCCTGGTTCCACAGGGCCGCCTTCACCCAGAGCGTCGGCCCCGCGTCGACCCACTTCTGTGAGCCCTGATCGAAGCGGCTCGGCGTGTACGGGACCGACAGCCCCAACACCTTGTCGCCACCCTGCGTCACACGCAGCTCGGGATCACGGGACAGATAGCCCGAGATCGTCATCTTCACCTGCTGCCTCATGGGCACTCCTTCGTCTCGTCTTCCTGCTTCACCGGCACCCGCGACTGCGTGTTTCTCTCGATGCGGTCCGCGCGATGCCGCAGCTCCTGCGCGTCGATCCGAGTGCAGTTGATGTACGCCAGTTCGATCGGGTTCGCCGGGTTGAGGCTCCAAGTGGTCGCGTCCATTTCGGTCGCCGCCTCCCGGAGCACCTCGGCATCATGGGCGGCGAGCCACTGATCGAACTCCGCGCCCACCTGCTCGTCTAGCCAGTGCGCGGGCTTGCCGATGTACGCCGCGCGAACCTGCGCGGTCGTCACTGATTGCGCGCTCATCGGATCTCGTCAGCGGAACCCATGCAGTCGGGGCACGCCGTTGTCTTGCCGTCACTGCCGACCGTCAGGCTGTCCGCCGCCGCATGGCAGATCGTGCACGCGCCCGATCCGATGCCCGCCACTTCGCGCAGCGCGTCGATCGTCAGCGACGCGATAGTGCCGCCCGCGGCGTACCCGTCATCAATGGTGTTCTGCTCGTCATACGCGCCGTGCGAGTCCGCCATCTCGACGTAGTCGGCGATCTCGCGAAGCGCGTGTGTCTGCTCTGCGGTGAGAGTTGTGGTGGTAATGGTCATGCCCCTGGTTCCCATCCCCCGCCGTCGAGGGCGAGATCAGTCATCTTTTGGTAGTGGCCGAGGAACGCCAGCGATATGTCGCCGGTCGTGCCGTGGCGGTTCTTGCCGACGATCACGCCGACCTCGCCGCGCTTCGATTCGTCGTCCGGGTCGCGCCAGAGCAGCAGCACCACGTCGGCGTCCTGCTCGAGATCGCCCGCTTCCTTCAAATCCGAGACAATCGGTCGACGATCCATCCGCTTTTCCGGTTCGCGATTGAGCTGCGACAGCAGGATGACCGGGATGTGGAACTCCTTCGCGATGAGCTTCATCGCGCGCGAGAGCTCGCCGATCAGCAGCCGCCGGTCCTTCGACGGGTCACCCTGCAGCAGTCCCACGTAGTCGACCGTGAGTGACCCGATCTCCTGCGTCCGGGAGATCGTGCGCACGTACCCTCGGATCTGCGCGACCGTCACGGCCGGATCATCGAGCACCGCGAGCTTCAGCGACCGGATCTCGTCCTGCGCCGCCTGAATCCGAGGCAAGTCACGATCGGTCAGCGCGCCCGTGTTGATCGCCTTCAGATTGATCTCGCCGAGCTGCGCGATCAGACGCTTGTGGATCTCCGATTCGGACATCTCGAGCGAGACGAACACGGACGTTTTGCCCGTGCGAGCAAGCTCCACAGCGAGGTTCAGGCCGATCATCGTCTTGCCCGTCGCGGGCCGCGCGCCGACGATATACAGACATCCGGGCCGGCACCCGTCGATCAGCCCGTTCAGGTCGCGCCACGGCGTCGGCGTGAACTCCGGCGTCTCGAATAGCGACGCCACGGTGTCGTCGATCGTCGCCCCGACAAGGTGCGCATCCGACTTGCCCGCCACGATGCCGTCGAGCGCCGCACGCGCCGCCTCGACCTGCTCAGGCGCCGCCACGCTCGCGTCCGCCGCCAGCAGCCGCACGGCATCCGCGGCGGCCTGCAGTCGGCGCCGCACGGCCATCTCCGCGACGATCCGCGCATAGTGCTCGCCCAGCGCCGCAGAGGTCGCCGCCGAGGTCAGATCGAACAGGTAAGCCGGTCCCTGATGGATGGTCACGCCCATCACCCGCAGCTCATCCTCGACCAGCACGGCATCCGTGCCGGCCTTTCGCATCAACAGCCGCCGAACCGCCTCAGCGATCGACTCGTGCGCCGGATCGTGGAAGTCGGCGGGCTGCGCCAGATCGAGCACATCCCACGCTCGGCGGTGATCGATCATCATGGCTCCGAGCGCAGCGCGCTCAGCTTCCCGATCCCAGATCACGGACTCACCACGCCCCGACGCTTGATCATGTCCAGCCACTCGGCATCCCCCTTCCGGGCCTCGTACTCTTCGACCGTGAGCCCGTGCTCACGGCACCACTTCGCACGCGCATCCTCATCCCGAGGCGTCGCCCTGCTCTTGGGCTTCCAGCCCTTCTCGACGTTCCAGCGATGCCGCTTCTGCATCGAGTTGCGCCAGGTAGCCGCCCAGTCCGCCATCGGGCGGCCGAGCCCCTGCCAGTACGTGACGAATTCGGCCGTCATCACGTCCACGTTGATCGACGGCACCTCACGCGCCGCCCAATCCCGCATCTCATCCGTTACGGCGAAGTCGTCCGGGATCGTGCGGGCAGCGACGGGCTTCGTCTTCGACCGCGTGGGAGCTCGGCGGGACCGCACCCGGCGCACCACGCCGTCGCGTCCATCGCTCGCACGTCGGATCGTGATCGACTCCGGCGCCTCGAACTCTTCAGGCAGGATCAGCGCGACCTCGACACCGCCCGGCGACTCGTACGTGTGCCGAACCTCGCTCACGAGTCACCTCGCATCTCGCGGGCAGTCTCGTAGCGAAGCCGATCCTTGTAGTGCTGATTCCTCAGCCGCGCATTCTGGCAGGCGATGCAAGGCTGCTCGATCCCGCCCGGATGCTCAGGGCAGAAGGGATCCGGAGGAAGCCCCTCGCGAGACATTCGAGAGGATGACTCGCTCTCTCGCCCTCGCTCGCTCTCGCTCTCCCTCTCCCACTCGCTCTCTCGCTCTCGCCCTCTCTCGCTCTCCCCCGCCACGAACCAGTCGCGAGAGCGTCGCGACGATCGCGCGAACGGTGGAGCGGAGGGCACGGTCGGCTTTCCCGCGCGGTCGACCTTCGGCCAGTCGACGAACTCGAAGAAGCTCTGCCCCTCGATGTCGTAGAGCACGATCACGTCGGCCTCGGCCAACGCAAGCAGGTGATCCACCAGGGTCGCTTCGGTGATCTCCGATGTCTCCGGGAACACGTCCGCGAGGATCGCCCTCAGGCGCACCATCCCCCGGCCGTGGTCGTCGGCATGCATCCGCAGCCCCACCTCGGTGAGTCGTACCGCTGTCGGCAGCTTCACCAGCGCCGGATGCGCGAAGATCTCCGGCGTTATCGCTCTCTGTCTGGTCAAGGTCATACCGGACGATGCCTTTCATGATCGTTCGCACCGCGTCGGCGAGCTTGGTCATCGCGACACGGAAGCACTCGGAGAACCCGCGACCTCGCGGGATGATCTGTTCGGACTCGCGCCAGTGCGCGAAGGCCCGCGGGAACGTGGCCCGCAGTGCGTCTAGGGCGGCGCGCTCGTGCGCCACAGGGCTGTCGCGCATCATCAGCAACACCTCGGCGCCCGTGTCCACGAACGCCCGGATTCGGGACGAGCTGCGCGTGCGCCCCACCTTGAGGACGCCGTGCGCGGGCCAGTACACCGCGTAGATAGTGGTCGTGTTTCGCGACATCAGCGCCCCTTCCAAAATCAGGGATTTGCATTCGTGATAGAATGGGTATAGGATTCGCGCCCTTAGAGCGCGGACCGTAGATGAAAGCAAGAATGATGACCTTCACCAACGAAGAATGGAACTCAGAGAACGTCCTGGCCGGCATCCAGGCATACCGCGGTAGACGCAACGGCGGACTGCGCGTAACCGACGACATCAGCGACGTCGATTTCCAGATCAACACCAACAACGCACTGCGGTTCCTCGCGGGCTACATCGCCAATGCGCTCGACCGAATCGAAGCGCTCGAGGCGCAGATCGCGGCACACGAGCCCAGCGCGGGCGACGCGGCAACCGGCGCATAGCGCCAGCGGGGCCGCTGTGGACGACAGCGGCCCCCCGCCACCGTGTATTGACACCGTGTATTGACACGAGCTATGGTGATCGACATGAACAGCACGCAGAGCACCAGCGCCCCCCGCGGATACCGACCCGGCACCGTCAGCCTCGAAAGCGACGCAACCCTCCCAGCGTTCCTCCCTGACGACAACCGCCACTGGAACGGCTTCGCCCTGCCGATCTTCGACCGGGCCACCATCGCCGCGCACCGCGATGCCCTCGCGGCGATGTTCCCCGCCGGGGACAACCCCGATGCACTCGTGCTCGCCTGGAACGGCGACCGACCCAGCGTCACCGACCCGCAGTACGAGGGCGAAGAGGCCGAGTACGTCGAAGAGGTCGAGATCGACGGGCAGACATTCCTCAGCATCGGCGGCGGTTCGTTCGTATGGTCCGAGGTCGAGGCGTGAAAGAGACCCACACGCCGCCGCGCTCCGTGCGCGTCCCCGCCGATCGCTGGCAGGCGGCGAAGCAGGAAGCCGCTCGACGCGGCGAAACCATCACCGACGCGATCAACCGCTTCCTGGACGCCTACGCGCGGGGCGAGTAGGCGTCCAGGGGCTCAGGCGTAGCTCGGCTCAAGCAGAGCAAAGTTCGCCCACTCGGCATCGATCTCATCAGCGACCGACTCGGCCGCGGGAGCGACAAGCGCCGCGAGGATCGCTCTCGCGAGCAACGGCGGCACAGCGTTGCCGATCTGCAGGAACTGCTTCCCGCGGGTGCCCTGGAACGGGAACGGCGCTGGGAACGACTGCAGCCCCGCCAACTCGGCCGGGCGCGCTTGGCGCCATGCACCCGCCTCGAGGAAGGCCGCAGAACGTGCCCCCGTCACGGTATGAGCAGGCTCACCGATTCCACGCGCTCTCTGCTGGACTCGCTCGCTCGCTCCCCCTCCCGCGCCTAGGAAGGCGCTTGGGGTCGACTGCGGCGCGGCGGCCTGCGCAGCCCACACCGGGTAAGTCTGCAGCTTGGCGGCTTCGTCGACCGTCATCCGATACGCACCAGTGCCCGCGCGGTCACCGTACTTAGCGCGCGCTTCCGCAGCACCTAGTCGCGCGATGTCGGCGGCGTTGACCTTGTGGCCCGGCGCCCACACTCTTGAGTCACCTGCGATGGTCGTGGCGGGGCGCTCGAACGCCCACGACGGGTATGACTGCAGCACTGCGGCTTCTGAAGGGCCGATTCGCCGCACTCCGTCGTCGTCCCACGCGCTCCAAGACCGCGCCTTCTCAGTGACCGTTTGCGCCGGAGACTCCGAGCTGCGGAGGTCACGCGCACGGTAGCTCACGCCCTCGATCTCGACGGACTCCTGCCCGTCCGCGAGACGCGGGAAACCGACCAGTGCACCCTTCTCCCAGCCGAGAGCCTGCGCCATCGACACCCATGGAAGCACGCCAGGGTCAAGCCGATCAGGCTCACGCGAGTAGTAGCGCGAATGGGTTGCGATGGGCGGAGATACCGGGCCGTCGAGCCGAGCCATGAGAATGGCCCGCTTTCGCGTCTGCGGCACTCCGTATTGCTCCGCCTGTAGGTTGCCGGTCCAGACGGAATATCCCAGGCTGCGAAGCACCTCGGCGACCGCCTCCCAGACGGGGAGCACGGTCGGCACCTGCTCGAGCGCGACAAGCTTCGGACGATGCGCCCAGATGTGCGCGAGCGGGGTCAGCACCAACGCGGTGCGATCGTCGCCGAGCTCGGCGCCGGCCGCACGCAGCTTCTCCGGGTCTTTCCACGTCCCGGCGTCGATCAGCCTCAGCACCTGCTCGAGCGCGTGGCGGCCAGACCCGCTCCCAGCGATTGAGAACGTCTGGCAGGGAGGGGACGCGATATAGAGCGTGTGGAACGGCACGAGCCAGGGAAAGAACAGGCCCGCCCACACGTCACGGTAGACCGTCCGGAAACCGACCGCGCTTCGGGTGCGGATGGCCTCCCTCATGATCTCAACCCCGTGCTCACGGATGCCAAGCCAATGGCACGCAACGCCCCAGCCGGTCCCCGCGAAATGATCTAGTGCAACGATCACGCGATCATCTGCCTTTCGAACGCGGCGAACGTCGGCCGCGGATACCGCGCCCAGTGCTCGACCAATTCCTCTGATGCGTAGGCCATCGCGTACGCGGTGTTATGCGTGAACAGATCCCAGTCGGAGATGCCCTTGGCTTCACCACGGCGATTCACCATGGCGCCGTTCGTGACCTCCACGGCACGTTCGTAGGCCGCGATCACGACCACCTCGTACTCGTCGCGGATCGCGTGGTACTGCTCGACGGCCATCTGAAAGGCCAAGCTCACGTCATGTCACCGACCATCGCCCTGGCCCTTTCAGTCAGGAGGGGCGCACTCGACGGCCGTCCCCTCGTCGTTGAGAAGCACCCAGCCGTAGAGCGCGTGCAAGATCGGCACGCGGGCAGGGTCAGCCGTACTCGGCACGATGAAGCCGAGCAGTGTCGCCGCGGCGGGGTTCGCATGCGCCCAGCCGTGGCACCCGGTCGTGCCTGATCCGCAGAGCAGGACGCCGTTCGAAACTTCGTCGCCGCCCCCTCGGGAGCGGAGCTTGCGGTGATGGCGAGATCCGTTGTTCCAGATCTCCGCCCCGCACCGGGCGCACGCCTGCATCTCGCGGTAATCGATCAGACGATTCCGCTGTGCGAGCATGCGCCCGGATAGGCGCAGGGGCTTCACCAGGCGAACAGCCGCCCCCACGCCCGATCGGCGAGCAGTTCAGCTTCCCAGTCGGCGACCGCGCCGAGCCTCAGACTGCCCCACTGCCGAGCCACTTCGCGGTCGGTGCGCCAGAGGCGCATCCCGCGGACTCCGGTGCGCGTGCTCAGGTAGAGCAGCAGCACCCGCCCCTTGCGCTTGCGCTTCACGCGGCCACTCCCTCGAGCAGTCGCGCCTTCTCGCGCTTCGACTCTCCGCGGCGGTCGTCGAGCTTCGCCAGCTTGCCGACCGTCGTCAGCTCGTCGTGCGCCGCCTGTCGCTTCTCAGCCTCGGCACGCTTCGTCTCTCTCGACTTCACGTCGTTTCCTTTCCAGGGCCGAGAAGATCGGCACCTCGTCTTCGTAGATGACTTGCTCGTACTCGGGAATCACGATGTCCAGAGGCGTGAGCCCGAAGGCGGCAAGCTCCTGGCAGAGCGCCTCATGCGCTACCGCCGTTGCCCGCTCGATTGCGTCCTGCACCTCGGCGGCCACCGGCACGGTTGCCAGGTCGCCGAGAGCCACGAGCTGCGACCTCACGGCGACCGCCGGAAGCTCGCGGCGGCGAGGGGCTGCAGCCCCTTGTTCGTGTTCTGCAGGCCGATGTGCTTCGACGACAGTGCCCGCGCGATCCGGCGGGCGTGATCGACGATCACGGCGAGCTGCGCGACCTCGGCGACCTCGACGGCCGCTTCCGCCTCCACGAGACTGTTGAGCACGGTCTGCGTGCGCCCTCGCATCTCGTACTTCGGCATCAGCACCGAGCGGCGCGCGTTCAGCACCCGCCGCGCCTCATCGAGATTGGTCGCGGCCTGCGCTTGGAAGTCGGCGATCTCGAAGCCGAGAGCTTCGATCTCCCGCAGCTCCTGATCGATCTCCGGCGGCGTCTGAGGATTCGTCAGCCGGTGCCGCTCAGCCCTCGCCCGGAGGTGCGCCCACGCCTCAGCGGGCGAACGCGCCTCCCCCGCCTGATCCGCGATCATCGCCGACGCCGATTCGGCTTATCGCGACGCGGCTCCTGCGGACGCGGAACCGGCGCCGGAGTCGGCGCGGCCTTCGGCTTCTGCTCGAGCGTCAGCACCCGATCCATGAACGCGCCCTGCAGCTCGGGATCCTTGGCGAGCGCTCCGGCCGCTCGCGCCTCGTCCAGCAGAGCGTCGAGTGCGGATGCGTCGGCGCTGGCGATCTCATCACGCCATGCGCGCGGCTTCTCCCACGCATCCGTCTGCGTCTCCGCACTCGCGTCCGGTCGGGGCGCGCGCGTCCGCTCGAGCTTGTCGAGCACGTCGGCGAAAACCACCTTGTAGGAATGGCGCTCCGCCTCGCCGCCGAAGACGGCCATCGGCTTGCTCGCTCGGATCGCGTCCCACGCAGGGTCGGCATCCATCTGCTCGGCGTACTCGCCCCACGCGATCACGACCTCGCGGGGCTTCTGCCCCTTGCGAGTCACCGTGACCTTCGCGAACTCCGGGTGCGCATCCGCGCCGTAGAGCGTCTTCGAGAAGAACGGCAACCACTGCGCGCCCTCTTCGGCGAGGAACAGCGGCCCCTCGACGCCTTCGAGCTGCCCGGACTCCTGCACCGCGGCGCGAGCCACGGCGACAGGGATGGACTGGTAGTCGTCGGTCATGCCGCCGCCTTTCGAATCGTCATCGGGGTGAGGCCGGCCGGGAGCCGGATCGGCTTGCGCACGATCGGCAGCAGGCGCGCGAAGCGGTCGGTGAACTCGTGCGCGTCCATCGAGTGCAGGGTGTCGGGGTCGTGCCGGAAGCGGTACTGCACCGTCTTGCGGTTGCGGCGCGGATCCGACACGATCACTCCCACGCTGTCCGTGCCGTGGGGCTGGAACTCCTGCCCGCGACGCTCCGGGACGAGACGCTTCGGCGGCCGGTTCGCGGCGGGGTCGAGACGCGACAGGTTCGACGGCAGGGACTGGAACTTGAATGGGGACTTGCTCATGACGCGGACTCCTTGTAGGTCGAGAGCGCTCGCTGAATGCGGGCGCGGGAACGGCGCTGAGCACGCTCGGCGCGAATGACTTCCTGGCGACGGGCGCGGCGCTGTGCGCGGTTCATCGGCGGGGCGGGCGGGCTCGGGTTGAGGATCACGCGGCCTCGACCTCCTTCGGTGGGGTGATGTTGAGCGAGGACCGGACCTTCGGCATGCGGTACTCCTTCTGCGCCTGCTTCAGCAGGCTCTCGGCTTCCGCAATCACCGCGGCGGCGTCGGGGTCGGCGGCGAGGAACGCGGCCTTGTCGAACTCGTCGCCATCTGTGACCGAATAGCGGAGCACGCCGCGCGCCGACGTGATGTTCTGCGGCTTGCCCTCGTTCTCTTCGAGCCAGGCGCGCACCACCGCTTCGGCAGGCTTGGCGCGCCAGATGGTTTCGATCGCCTCGAGCACTTCCAGCGGCGTGCCGTTGTCGTCGGTGTCGGGGCACCCGGCATCCACCCATGCCAGATAGGCGTTCGCGCCGTCGATGAGGCGCTGAGTTTCGGCCGGATCGTCCGGGATCTCGACCAGCTGCGGTTCGAGAGTGAGCGGCTGGCCCTGTTCATCGACCTGCCACCACACGACGGCGACGTACCCGGCCCCCATGACGTGCTTCTGCCACAGCGCATCGTGGATGATCTTCCGAGGCAGGCCGTGCTTCCAGTCCTCGCGCGTCGTCTTGATCTCGGCGAGCATCCACTCGCCTTCGTCCTCCCCCGCGCAGTCGGGCGTCGCCGCGTGCATCGGCTGATGCTCGTTCGCGTAGAGGATGTTCGATGCGGGAATGCCGAGCTTGTCGAGCACCCACGCCTGAACGATCGGCTCGAGGCGATGTCCGCGCTCTGTCGCGGCGTTACCGGTGAACGTCGCGCCCTCCGTCTTCTCGGCACGGATCCGCTTGAACGTGGAGATCCCAGCACCGACGAGGCGGGTTGCATCCGTCTTCGTGACGCGGCGATCGCGTTCGCGGTGCCACGCCTTCTCGTCAGACGACCGTACGAGTGCGATAGGCATTCGATGCCTCCTTTCCGTCGATCCACGCCCAAGCGAAGATCAGAATCAGTCCGACCCAGGCGACCGCCTCGAAGGGGAACGCGCTGGGAGCGATGGCCTTCACGATCGCGCCGATCAGGTAGAGCAGGGACAGCGCGGCAAGCACGCAGACGAGCACCTTCACGCGGCCCCCTCCTTCGGCTTCTGCTCACTCAGCCAGACCCGCATCGCGGCCTCTTTCGTGAGGTTCGAGTGCTTCGCGAGGTAGGTGGACAGCTGCCCTGTCGCGATAGCGAGCTTCGCTCCCGTGTAGCCGTGGTCGACCAGGAAGGAAGCCGTTTCGGTGTGCTCGGAAAGGTCAACGACCTCGCGGGGCGGCTGAGCGCCGCCCGCGGCTTGCGGAGCCGTGGGGCGCGGCCTGCCGACCTTCCCTACGATCAGGTTCGCGATGTGCTTCGCCGTCTTCTTCCGCTTCTTCGGCGGCAGGTGCTCGGCGATCATTCCGAAGGCTCGCGCCTTGTCGAGAAAGCTCGTCATGCTGTTGCTCCGTCGGTGTAGCGCGGGATGCTCTGCAGCTCTCGCTCGGTAATGCGGCGGTTCGTGTGGATCGCCTCGAGGTGGTCGGTGAAGGCCACCCAGTCGGCGACCGTCATCCCTGCCTTGGCGGCGGCGCGTGCCGTCGCTTCGGCCTGCGGATCAGCGATGTGCGCCATCGTCGGCGCCGAAGTCATGGACACAGCCGTGCCCCTCTCTGTGAAGTGGAATGTGGAGGGGTCGGGATCCCCAGAATCCCGACCCCATGCCGCGGAAGCCCCAGCCCGCGACGCGAGCGCCCCAGGCGCTCCGTACCCTGAGCGGGAATCGAACCCGCCTCGGCCACCGTGCGCGGAGTACGCGCAACCAGGTGGTCAGGGTGACTTGATCCGACCGACACACGGGTTACCGCGGTCGGAGGATCGAGACATGAGCGGCTGGACCGGCTCGGCGGCCGGGTCGGGTGCGCGGGATCATCGCCCGCGTGCTTTCGTCTCGATCGATGGACTCGGCAGAGCCTTGCTCTCAGCCGGTCGGATCGTTCCTCTGTGGAGTTGTCAAAGTGCTGTGACGTTCGGACGTACGTCGCCTGATTTCGGCGGCTGTCCGAGTCGTGCTCTCACCTCTGTCTGAGAGATGCCCCGCCCAAGTCGGGAGGATGAGAGCGTTAGGCCGTTACCCCGTTGGATTCCATGAAGCGATCAAGCTCCGCCGCGTCGTAGCGGATCGCGCGACCAATGCGCCGGAAGGATGGCCCCTTCGGCGGTTCCATCGCTCGCCAGTTGGCGAGCGTTTTCACCGCGAATCCGGTCTGCTCTGCCGCCTCGACCGGCGTCTTCCACGCACTCATGCCGCGGCCTTTGCCTTCGCCGAGCGCTGAAGCTCGTACGTGGTGATGAAGTTGAGGACGCGCACCGAGTAGTCGCGGGACGGAAGGAACTCGCCCCGCTCAACCTTGGAGAGGTACGCAATCGAAGTACCCGCGTTCGATGCGACGGCCTTCAACGTCAGTCCTGCTCCTGTGCGCATCTCGCGGATTGCCGCCCCGATGCTTGCTGCCCCTGTTGCCATGTCAAAAACCTAACACGACTCTTTGTCATGAAGCCTCAGCTGCGCCAAATAATGAAGCCGTGTCGTGGGCGTATGTCAAATCAAGTGCCTCACTACCCTTGATTTACTTGGCATGGTACGGTGATGCCATGTCAAAAAGTGATGTTGCACGCATGACCGCGAACGAGCGCGCCCAGCTGGCCGCTCTCGTGCGCGAACGCCGCTTTGAACTCGGGCTGAAGCAGGCGGAGCTCGCAGAGCGCGCGGGCACAACCCGGCAAACGATCTCGAACATTGAGAACGCCGCCACGGTTCCGCAGCAAGCCGTGCTGACCCGCATCACGGACGCGCTCGGCATCACCCCGCAAGGCAATTCGCTTGACCCCGACGTTGAGTCTTGGGTCGGCATGATCGGCGGAATGCTTCAAGCGCTGGATGGCGAGCGCCGATCGCGCGCTGGCCGTGCTGCGGTCAATGCTGTTGCTGCAGAGGTCGGCCGCGCGAATGTCGGTGACGTCACAGAGGATGACATCCACGTAACCCCGAGGGGGCCGAAGGCGGGTTACGCGCTCGCTGCGAAGCGTGGACGCAAGAAGGCCCACGAACCGCACGCTGAGTAGGGAAACGCATTTGCTCGAATTGATCCGCTTCGCCGCCGCACAAGGCATCGAGATACACGTGTCACACCTCGACGAGGACGTGCACGGGTATTGGTCCCCTGACGAGGGGCGGATCTACCACGACTGGTCACTCACTCCGAATGAGGCGCGCGTCGCTGTTGCTCACGAGCTAGGGCACGCGCATTACGGCCACAGGTGCGATAGCGCGCGCAATGAGCTTCAGGCGGATCTCTACGCCGCCAGCCTCTTGATCAACCCTTCCGAGTACGCACACATTGAAGCGCTCAACCCTGAGCAGAATCACATCGCCGACGAACTCGGCGTGACGGTTGAGCTGATCCACTTCTTCGAGCAAAACTGTCTCACCCGACTTCGCGGCGTTACGTACGTCCGGCCACGTCACGGCCGCTCTCAATCCGCCCTCCGCCGCTTCACACACCGAGGACTCGTCTATGGCTAGGCCACCCCTCCCCATCCAGACGCATGGCGAGATTCGCACCCAGCAACTCAGCAAGGGACGCTGGGAGGCAAAGACCCGCTATCGGGATTTCGACGGCACGACGCGCCAGATGCGTCGAGTAGGGGCGACTGCCACCGCCGCGAAGAACGCAGTGAAGGAAGCCGTTCGCGACCGCCTCAGCATCAACGGCGACGATGCACTCACGAGCGACAGCCGACTGCGCGACCTCGCCGATGCGTGGTGGACGGAGTATAAGGCGAGCAAGGACGTCCCCGCCGGGACGCTGAACCGATACCGCGCTGTGCTCGAAAACCACATCAAGGCTGGCATCGGCGATCGACGACTACGCGAGTGCGGCGTGCCGGCGCTTGACAAGTTCCTGAAGGTCAAGACGGCCTCGGCCGGATTTTCGACGGCGTCGATCGCATCCGTGCTCCTCCGAGGCATGTTCGGGCTCGCGGCGCGCCACGGCGCCCTCGACCGTAACCCGATGCTCAGCGTCGCCGCCGTTCCCAAGCCCGCAGGCAAGCCCCGCGCGTTCACGCTGAAGGAAGTGGCCGAACTCCGAAAGATCCTGCGCGAGTGGGACGCCGGGACCGACAAGCGCGGCATGCCTCGAGTGAGCGACCTCGCCGACCCCGTGGACATGTTCCTTGCCACGGGCTGGCGTCCGGGCGAGATCTTCGCGACCGAATGGGAGTTCGTTGACCTGACGCAGACTCCGGCCCGCGTCGGGCTCGGTGCAACGATGGCGAAGGACGCCAACGGCCGCTGGCACATCCAGCGGCACCGCAAGAACCACAAGGAGATCAACACGCCGTTGCCGCAGTTCGCGTCACGCATGCTGTTTCGTCGCCGCGTGAACTCGATCTCACCTCTCGTCTTCCCGTCTTCCACACTGACGCCGCGCATCCCTGACAACTTCCGTACGCAGTGGCACGCCGCACTCAAGGGGACGGAGTTTGAAGGTCGCGTGCCGAAGGAGTTCCGCTCTACGGTCGCGACGTTCCTGCGCGATGAGGCCGGGATCGAGGCAGCGCAGCACCAGCTCAACCACGCACACCTGAGCACGACAGAGGATCGCTACGCCGTGGAAGTCACTTACCTACCTGACCACACCGCCGTACTCGAGCAGTTCGACGTGCTCGCAGACTGAAAGCGTTGCGTTTACGTTGCGTTTGGCCAATCGCCACCCGACCTGTAGGCTGACGATACTCGTTTAGCCGCGGAATTCCGCGGAAGTTCGAGTACGGGGCTGTAGTTCAATGGCAGAACTTCTGCTTCCCAAGCAGACAGCGCGGGTTCGATTCCCGTCAGCCCCTCCACATGTGACGTCGACGCCGGCAACCCGCGGCTGCTCCCTGCGGCTGTGTCAGGAGAGTCCGCCCCCGACCAGCCAGAGGGTCACGACGACCGCGACGCACGCCAGGCCCAGGATCGCCCACCGGACCCACCCGCGACCCCCCGTGTTCCTCGGCGGCTGAGCGGACGTATGGCCCAGCTGTCGGCGCAGCGACTCGGCGCGCTCCTCGAGTCCCGCCCGGTACTCGTGATTGCCCAGCCCGCCCCCGAGGCGGAAGCCCTCCTCGAGCGCTTCCGCCTGCTGCTCCTCGATCTGCGCGAGCTCGGCGGTCAGGCGCTTCCGCTCGTCGTCGGAGAGTTCTTCCGGTCGGGTCACGTCGTCTCCTCACTGGACTGAGCCAGCTAAGAGAACCATCTGTCCGCCGTCACGGCAAGACGTCGCACTTCCCGCGTCCAGGAGTTCGACGGACCCCCGGAGCGACGGCTCAGGCCTCGACGTCGGTGTCGGCCTCGACGTCGACGGTGTTGAGGGCGGCGTAGCGCTCCGGGCGGCGGGCGCGGAGGACGAGCGCGATCACGATTCCCGCCACCAGGGCGAGCGGGATCGGGATCAGCAGGAGGGCGTTCACGAAGGGCTCGGCCGCGGTCAGCAGCTCCAGCTGGGAGACGCTGAGCCCGACGAAGACGAAGAGTCCGATCGCGGCGAGCACCGGCGCCACGATCACGCGCCAGACGCTGTGCCCGTGCCGGTCGCGGAGGAAGAACGCGACGACGGCGATCGCGGCGATCCCCTCGAGCAGCAGGATGCCGAGCACACCGGGAGCGGCCGACCACAGGAACACCACGAGGTAGGGATCCGCACCGGCGACGGCGGCGAAGCCGAGCACCACCACCGAGATCGCGATCTGCAGCGCCACTCCGCCGACGGGCGATCCGTGGGCGCGACTGATCCTCGCGACGCCCCGCGGCAGGATGCCTTCGCGGGCAAGGGTGAAGTGGTACCGAGAGGCGGCATTGTGGAAGGCGAGCGCGGCCGCGAACGCACTCGTGCAGAGCAGCAGCTGCGAGAAGTCCGACAGCCACGGTCCGACGAACTGCTCCATCGAGGTGAACGTCAGCAGCGCCACGTCGTCGCCCGCGGCGGCGTCCAGCGCTCCCTGCGTGCCGTAGGCGGCGAAGATGCACCACACCGAGAAGGTGTAGAAGACGCCGAGGAAGGCGATCGCGATGTAGGTGGCGCGCGGCACCGTGCGCTTCGGGTCCTTGACCTCCTCCGCATAGATCGCGGTGGCCTCGAAGCCGATGAACCCGCCGGCGGTGAGCACGAGCATCGCGCCGAAGCCGGGGTCGGCCATCACGGCCGGGTTGAAGATCGCGACCGTCTCCGCGATGTCGCCGCTGCCACCCTGACCGAGCATGAACGCCTCGTAGATCACGAGCACCGCGACCTCGAGCGCCAGGGCGATGCCCAGCACCTTGGCGCCGAGCGTCACCTTGAAGTACCCGAGCAGGGCGATCCCGATCACGGCGACTGCCGCCAGGATCACCCAGTTCACGCTCAGCCCGAACAGCGACGCGAGCATGTTCTGCGCATAGACCGCGAACCCCGCGATCAGGCAGATCGTCATGGCGTTGTACGACACGACGGCGAGCAGCGCGGAGCCGACGCCGAACGGCTTGCCGATGCCGTGGGTGATGTACGAGTAGAACGCGCCCGCGTTCTTGATCCGCGGACTCATCGCCGTGAAGCCGACGGCGAAGAGGATCAGGACGACGGCGGGGACGAGATAGCCGTACGCCGCCGACTCCCCGCCGGTGCGGATCGCCAGCGGCACGACCCCCGCGACCACGGTGAGCGGGGCGGCGGCCGCGACGACGAAGAACACGAGGTCGGCGGTGCCGAGGCCTGCGCGGCGGAGGGTCTGCGGCTCGGAGGCCTGGGCGGGGGCGTGCGGTGCTGAGGGGGCTGTCGGGGTCATCATCGTCCTCGGGTTCGGCGTTTCAGCGAGTGGGTGAGCGGTGCGGGGTGAGCTCGTCCAGCCACAGTTGTTCGCCGCGGCGAACATACCGCAGGCGGTCCTGGGCGAGGGAGCGGATGTCGTCCAGGGGATCACCGTCGACGACGAGGAAGTCGGCGGCCTTGCCCGCCTCGAGCGATCCGGTCAGGTGGTCCACCCGCAGCGCCTTGGCCCCGTTCAGCGTGGCGGCGACGATGGCGTCGGACTCCGGCATGCCGGTCTCGACCATGGTGTGGACCTCGGAGAGCGTCGATGCGCCGTAGGGGACGTCGATGCTCGAGAAGCTGTCGCTGCCGACGGCGATCGTGACCCCGGCGAGGCGGGAGGCCGTGAAGTTGTCGGCGACGCGGTTCTTCTCCTTCTCCACCATGGTGTCGCCCCGGTAGTTCTCGAGGCCTTCGCGCGGAGGCGGCGGGTACTCGTCGAACCACGGCCCGAGGAACAGCTGCAGGGTGGGGACGTGGATGACGCCGTTCTCGACCATCATCCGGCGGCACTCGCCGTCGAGCTCCTCGCCGTGTTCGAGAGTCGCGACGCCGGCGCGCAGACAGTCCTTCGCGGCGGCGAGCGATTCGGCGTGGGCGAGCACGGGGATCTTGACCATCGCCGCCTCGCGGACGACCATGCAGAGCTCCTCGAAGTCGTAGTGCTGGTCGGTCTCGAGCTCCTTGTCCCACATCCCGCCGCCGGTCGCCCAGATCTTGACGGCGTCGGCGCCCATCCGGTTGAGCAGCCGCACCGACTTGCGCAGCTCCTCCGGCCCGTCCGCGAGCATGGCCCACGGGTGGCTGCGCTGGATCATGTCGCACGGCAGGTTGTGCGCATCGCCGTGGCCGCCCGTGCGCGACAGGCCCGGTCCGCAGGCGACGATGCGCGGACCCTCCATGTGCCCGTTGTTGACGGCCCACTTGAGACGGAGCCCGTTGCGGGAGATGTCGCGGATGGTGGTGACGCCGTGCTCCATGAGCGCGCGCATCTGCTGTCCGGAGAGGATCGCCTGGCGCAGGTCGTCCTCCACGACCCAGGTCGTGTAGTTGGGCGATGAGGCTCCGCCGAGGTGGGTGTGGCAGTCGATGAGGCCCGGCATGACGGTCATGTCACCGGCGTCGACCCGTTCGGCGTCCGGCGGAACGGCCACACTGCCGCGCGGTCCGACCGCCTCGATCGTGCCGTCGCGCACGACCATCGTCGCGTCGTCGATCGCCTGCCCCGTGCCGTCGAGCAGACGCCCGGCCTGCACTACCGTGATTTTGCTCATCACGAACTCCTTGAACCGCTGATTTCATCGTCGAAGATCTGTCTGGACACGAATATAGCGGCGACTCGTTCGGACTGCAACGATTTTAGGATATTGACGGAGGCCTGACCGTCAATTTGATTGCCACGCGCCATGTCGGCGATGAGATTGACGGTTTCCAGTACGCTGACAGCGGGCCGACAGGCCGCACGAGAGGAGCACCCACCGATGCGATCCGGTGAATTCCACGGACTCGTCCCCGCACAGCTGGACGAGCTCGACCGCAAGCTCGTCCGCCTGCTGCAGGAGGACGGTCGCCGCTCGGTGACCGAGATGGCCGGAGCCGTCGGCCTCTCGCACGCGGCGGTGCGACAGCGGATCCAGCGCCTTCTCAACGAGCGCGTCGTGACGATCGGGGCGATGACCCACCCCCAGACCCACGGCTACGCGCAGTCCGCGCTCGTCGGCGTCCGCGTGGACCACCGTGTACACGAGGTGAGCGAGGCCATCTCCGCGATCGACGAGGTCTACTACCTGGTGACGACCACCGGGCACTACGACCTCATGGCCGAGCTGATGGCCACGGACAACGAGCACCTGCTCGACCTCGTGATGTCGATCCGCGCCGTCCCCGGCGTGACCGAGACCGAGACGATCAGCTTCGTCGACACCGTGAAGTGGATCTACCGGCCCGACTTCGCGACGCGCGGATCCGACTGACCCGCCGCCGCACTCGGACCGTCGAGCGCCCCGATCCGATCAGCCGCCGTACATCTCCCCCACCGGCACGGGCACGTCGAGGACGTTGCCGGGCTGCGCGAGCGGGCACGCCCACGCGGGGTCGTAGGCGCAGGAGGGGTTGTAGGCGAAGTTGAAGTCGAGCACGATCGTGCCGCGCTCGGCGTCGGAGCCGAGGTCGGCGCCCTTGATCGTGTCGATCAGGTAGCGGCCGCCGCCGTAGGTCCCGCCGGGTCGCCCGGCGAGCGCGTCGCGCACCGGGATGAACAGACCTCCGCCGTAGGACTTCAGGCGCCACACGTCGAGCGAACCCGAATCCGGGATCTCGACCCTGCCGATCCGCTCGAACGGCACGACGCCGTCGGTCCCCGTCTCGAAGTCGAAGCCGCCGGGCTCGGCCGGGAGGATGGGCAGCTCGAAGCGCCACTCCGGCTCGTACGACGAGATCGGCAGCCCCTCGAACAGCGGCCGGTCCTCGGGCAGGAGCGCGGTCGCCGGATGCCGGAGCATCAGCTCGTCCCGCTCGATCCGCCAGAGCTCGTGCGCGTCCTCGGGAGAGTCGGCGAGGCGCACGGCCGCATAGAGGGCGAAGACCCGTCGTCTCCAGTCGACGACCTCGACGGCCGTGCGTGCGGGGGAAGTCGTCATGCCCCCAGGCTACGGGTGTCCGGCGTCCGTGCGGCCGGATGCGGCGATCATCTCCGCATACCCGGTCTCGTACGTCGGATACTCCAGCTCGCCCAGCAGAGAGCGCAGCAGCGCCCCGTCGTACACGAACCCGCTCGGCTCCGCGGAGGCGTCGTCGGGCGGGACCTCGACGCCCAGTGTCCGCGCGATGAAGCCGACCACGTCACCGAGCGGAGCCGGCGCCGCGTCCACCGCGTGCACGAGTCGCGGCGGGTCGTCCATCCGCAGCAGCAGCTCCAGGGCGCGGACGAGGTCGGTCTCGTGGATGCGATTCGTCCGCCGTCGGTGATTGCTCGGCGCCCCCTCACGCACCTTCCGGAGGAGGAAGTCACGACCCGGCCCGTAGATCCCGGCCGGTCGCACGATCACGGCGTCGAAGATCTCGACCGCCGCCCGCTCGCCGTCCTGGAGCCCCCGCGAGCGCTCGGTCGTCGGCGCCGGCACATCCCGCTCCGTCAGCGGCTGCTCCGCGCCCGCCCCGTCGAAGACGCCGGTCGACGACACGAAAACGGTGCGCGCGGGAACGACCGGGAGGGCGTCCGCGAGATGCGTCAGGGCCTCCCGATACGCGGATGCGGTCTCGCCCGGCGGCAGCGTCACCAGCATCGCGTCGACCGCGGGCAGCGGCGGCACCGAGGGAACGGCGAGGTCGGCGCGGACGCCCGACGCGCCCGCCGGGAGGGGGCCGTCGCTCCGACGCAGCGCGATGACCTCGCCTCCGGCCTCGAGGAGACGCGGGGCCAGACGTGCCGCGAGCTTGCCGTAGCCGACCAGGAGCGTGCGGTGCGGCACCGGCGCGGAGGAGTCGTCCATCGCGCGCACTCAGCCCGCGGCGAGCGCGGGCAGCGCGACACCGTGCAGCGCGTCCACCACGGGTGCCAGCTCGGGCTGGGCGGCCGCATCCTCGAGCACCTGCTCGAGAGCCGCGTCGTGGATCGGACGCGCACGTTCGTAGAGCTCGCGGCCCGCGGGGGTGAGCTCGGTGTAGATGCCGCGCCGGTCGTCGGCGCAGAGGATCCGCGTCAGGAGTCCGCGGTCCTCCAGGCGGTTCACCAGGCGGGTGGTGGCACTGGGGCTCAGGGCGGCGGCGCGGGCGAGCTGCTGCATGCGCATATGCCACCCGTCCTGCCGGTCGAGCGCGTCCAGGACGGTGTACTCGACCACGGAGAGCTCGACGGCTTCGGCCAGGCTGCGCTCCAGCGCGGTCTCGATCAGGCCGTGCAGAGCCGCGAGCGTCCGCCAGCCCTGCGCACGCACCTCGACCGCGTCGTCACCGATACCCATGGCCACCCTCCGAGATAGTTGCTTGCGCTGGATACTTGCGTGTGCAATCATTGTCCTTCGACGCGCAATATGCCGCGTCTGCAAGTATCCCCTTCAATGTATCAGGAGAATCGTCATGCCTCTAGGACTGATCGCCCTCGCCATCGGGGCGTTCGGCATCGGACTCACCGAGTTCGTCATCATGGGCCTGCTCCCCGAGGTCGCCCGCGACTTCGGCGTCACCGAGTCGGCCGCCGGCTGGCTCATCTCCGGCTATGCGCTCGCGGTCGTCGTCGGCGCCCTCGTCCTCACCGCCGCCGCCACCCGGCTGCCCAAGAAGCCCGTCCTGCTGGGCCTGATCGTGCTGTTCATCATCGGCAACGTCCTCACCGCCCTCGCCGACGACTACGGCGTCGCGATGCTGGGCCGCATCATCGCCGCCCTCTGCCACGGCGCGTTCTTCGGCATCGGATCGGTCGTCGCGGCGGGCCTCGTCGCCCCCGAGAAGAAGGCCGGCGCCATCGCGATCATGTTCACGGGTCTCACGGCCGCGAACGTCTTCGGGGTCCCGTTCGGCACCTTCCTCGGCCAGGAGCTGGGCTGGCGCTCGACCTTCTGGGCCATCTCCGGCATCGGCGTGCTGGCCTTCGTCGGCATCGCGGCACTCGTCCCGCGTCTCCCCCGCCCGACCGCGCAGGTCAGCCTCCGCACGGAACTGGCCGCCTTCCGCTCCGGTCAGGTGTGGTTCTCGCTCGTCGTCACGATCCTCGCGTTCGGCGGCATGTTCGGCGCCTTCACCTACATCGCGTACACGCTCACCGAGGTCAGCGGCTTCGCGACCTCGGCCGTGCCGTGGCTGCTCGTGCTGTTCGGCGCCGGCCTCGTGCTCGGCAACTGGCTGGGCGGACGCCTGGCCGACCGCGCCATCGACCGCACGCTGGTCATCTTCATCAGCGCCCTGGTCGTCGTCCTCGCCGTGTTCGCGGTGTCGGCCCAGTCCGGCATCGCCACGATCATCGCCCTGTTCCTCATGGGCGGCTTCGGCTTCGGCACGGTACCCGGCCTGCAGAGCCGTGTCATGCAGTACGCCGGCGGAGCGCCCACGCTCGCCTCCGGTGCGAACATCGGCGCCTTCAACGTCGGCAACGCCCTCGGCGCCTGGGCCGGCGGTGTCGGCATCTCGGCGGGCCTCGGCTACACCTCCCCTATCTGGATGGGCGCGATCCTCACGGCCGTCGCCCTCGTCGTGATGGTCATCGCGGCGGCCCGCGCCCGGTCTGCGGGAGCGCAGCAGCCGGAGTCGACGCCGACCACCGCGGTCCCCGTCGGCTGACCGCACGGGTTCCCGTCGGCTGACCGCACCGGGTTCCCGTCGGCTGACCGCACCGGCAGATGCAGAAGCGCCGCACCCTCCGAGGAGGATGCGGCGCTTCGTGCGTGCGGGGAGGGTTACTCCGCCGCCGCGATCTTCTTGGCGTCGTCCGTGTTGAGCAGACGGAACAGGATCGCGGCGATCACGGCACCGACGACCGGCGCGACGATGTAGAGCCACAGCGAGCTCCATGCGAAGTGGCCGCTGACCGACAGGCCGAGCGCGACGGCCGGGTTGAATCCGCCGCCCGAGATGGAGCCGACGGTCGCCGCACCGATGAACACGGTGGCACCGATCGCGAGGCCGTAGAACGAGTTGCCCGCGGTGTCCTTCGACGTGGCGGTGTTGAGCACGACCCACACGAGGATCAGCGTGAAGAGCGCCTCGACGAGGAACGCGGGGCCGACCTCGATGACCATGGCCTTCTCACCGGCGGGCCAGACGGCGAGCGCGACGAGCGCGGCCACGGCGCCACCGACGAACTGGGCGATGAGGTAGGCGACGAAGTCGACGACGCTGAGGCCGCCGCGCAGGAACACACCGACCGAGACGGCCGGGTTCAGGTGGGCGCCCGAGATGTGACCCGTCGAGTACACGAGCACCATCAGGGTGAAGCCGATCGCGAGCGGCGTCAGCGGGCTGCCGCTGTTGACCGCTGCGATGATCGCGAGGACGAAGAGGAAGGTGGCGATCGCTTCTGCGAGCGCCTTACGTGCGGTACCGGTCATGAGAGTGCTCTTTTCGTTGGGGATTCGATGAGGCGGCCACCCGTCCGCCCGCGCACCCCGGCCGACGCACCCGCCTTGCGGCACTGACGCTATCGGTGCGTACACCGGAATATCGGGAGCCGCGCGGAATTTCTGTGAATTCCCTGAACCCTAGGCGCGCGCCGCGATCGCGGCGATGTCCACGCCCCTCGGCAGCGCTCCGAACAACCCAGGCACTCCTCCGAGGCGGGCGGCGATGAACCCCTCCGCGACTTCGGCCGGTGCGGTCCGCAGCAACTGCGACGCCGACAGCGTGAGCGCGAGAGCCTCGACGAGCCGTCGCGCCGCGAGCTCGGGCATCGGATCGTCCTCGAGCTCCGCGATCAGCGTCCGGGTGTGCATCAGGTGCACGTCGAAGCGCGCATCCGCTCCCCGCACGGTCGACACCTCGGCATCGAACGCCGCCAGGGACTCGGGCTCCCGGGCGATCGCGCGCAGCACGTCGAGCGCGATCACGTTGCCCGATCCCTCCCAGACCGCCATGACGGGCTGCTCGCGGTAGCGCATCTCCAGCGGCCAGTCCGTGGTGATGCCGTTGCCGCCCAGGCACTCCAGCGCCTCAGCGGCGTGAGCGGGAGCGCGCTTGCACACCCAGTACTTCATCACCGCGGTCGCGAGCCGACGGAAGGCCACCTCCTGCGTCGAGGCGTCGTCGTCGTAGGCGCGCGCCAGCCGCATCGCCACCGCGGTGCCGGCTTCGACCTCGAGCTGCAGGTCGGCGATCACCGCGGTCATCGCGGGCTGGTCGATCAGCGTGTGCCCGAACGCGGCGCGGTGCCGCACGTGCCAGGCGGCCTCGGCGACCCCCTGCCGCATCCCGGCGAGAGAGCCGAGCATCGAGTCGAGCCGCGTGCGCGTCACCATGTCGATGATCGTGCGCACCCCGCGCCCCTCCTCCCCGATGAGCGTCGCCTCGGCCTGCTCGTACTCCACCTCGCTGGAGGCGTTCGAGCGGTTGCCCAGCTTGTCCTTCAGGCGCTGGAACCGGAGCCCGTTGCGCGTGCCGTCCTCCCGCAGCCGCGGCATCAGGAAGCACGACAGCCCGCCCGGCGCCTGCGCGAGCACCAGGAACGCATCCGACATCGGCGCGGAGCAGAACCACTTGTGACCCGTCAGCGCATACCGCCCGCCGCCGAGCGCGACCGCCGACGTGGTGTTCGCCCGCACGTCGGAGCCACCCTGCTTCTCGGTCATCGCCATGCCGAACAGCGCGCCGGGCTTGCCCGGGCGCAGCGCGGGGTCGTAGTCGCGCGACAGCAGTCGCGGCATCCACTCCGCCGCGAGCTGCGGATGCTGCGCGATCACGGGCACGGCGGCGTGCGTCATCGACACCGGACAGGCATGCCCCGGCTCGATCTGCGCGTAGAGCATGAAGGTGGCCGCCCGGGCCGCGCTCGCACCGGGACGCGGGTCGGCGAACGCAGCGGTGTGCGCCCCGTCGGCGACCGCCGCGCCGATCACCCGGTGGTACGCCGGGTCGTACTCGACCTCGTCCCAGCGCTCGCCCCAGCGATCGTGCGTGTGCAGGACGGGCTCGTGCCGGTTCGCCCGCCGGGCATCGTCCTGGAAGTCGGCGGATCCGACGCGACGGCCGATCCCGTGCAGGCTCTCGGCCGCCCAGCCGGCACCCTGCCGCTGCACCGCCTCGACCAGCGCGACGTTCGCCCCGAACTCGTCGACGTCGACGCGCGGCGGGGCCTGATTGAAGACGGTGTGCGTGCTCACGATGCTCCGGATCAAATCACGGATGCCACCGCCGGGGCAATGGGCGACCCGGGCGCGGGGCGAGGATGTCAACCCCGTGGCCGGTTCTCGCGCGCGCCCGTAGCGTGCAGGAGTGATGACAGAGACCGCGCCGCGCGCCGATGATCCGACCCGGCTGCGCAGAGCGATCACCGGGCCGCTCCTGTTCGCCTTCATCCTCGGCGATGTCCTGGGCGCCGGCATCTACGCCCTGATGGGGGTGCTGTCGGCGAAAGTCGGCGGGATGCTGTGGGCGCCCCTCCTGCTGGCCCTGCTGCTCGCGCTGCTCACCGCCGGCTCCTATGCGGAGCTCGTGACGAAGTACCCGCGCGCCGGAGGCGCCGCCGTCTTCGCGGAGCGGGCGTTCCACAGTCCCCTCGTGTCGTTCCTCGTCGGGTTCAGCATGCTCGCGGCCGGAGTGACGAGCGCCGCCGGGCTCGCCATCGCCTTCGCGGGCGACTACCTGAGCACGTTCATCGACCTGCCGACGATCCCGGTCGCGATCGTCTTCCTCGCGGTCGTCGCCCTGCTGAACGCCCGGGGCATCCGCGAGTCGATGGGTGCGAACCTGGTGATGACGGCGATCGAGCTCAGCGGACTGGTCATCGTCGTCGCGGTGGTGGCGATCTTCGTCGGCGGCGGAGGCGGAGACCTCTCCCGCGTGGCCGAGGCACCGGAGGGGACGAGCGTCGCCGTGGCCGTGCTCTCCGGCGCGGTCATCGCGTACTACTCGTTCGTCGGCTTCGAGACCTCCGCGAACATGATCGAAGAGGTGAAGGACCCGCGTCGCACCTACCCGCGCGCACTGTTCGGCGCCCTCGCCACCGCCGGAGCGGTCTACGTCCTGGTCGGACTCGCGAGCTCGATCGCCCTGCCTCCCTCCGAGCTGCAGGAGTCGAGCGGCCCTCTGCTCGCCGTCGTCGAGGCGACCGGGGTCAGCATCCCCTCCTGGCTGTTCAGCCTCATCGCGCTCGTCGCCGTCGCGAACGGCGCCCTGCTGACGATGATCATGGTCAGCCGCCTCACCTACGGCATGGCCGAGCAGGGGCTGCTGCCCGCGGGCCTCGGTCGCGTGCTCCCGAAGCGGAAGACCCCGTGGGTGGCGATCCTCACCACCACGCTCGTCGCGATGGGTCTGACGCTCGTCGGCGACCTGGCCACGCTCGCCGAGACGGTCGTCCTGCTGCTGCTCGTCGTCTTCCTCAGCGTGAACGTCTCGGTCCTGGTGCTGCGCCGCGACCACGTCGACAACGACCACTTCCGCGTGTGGACCTTCGTCCCGGTGCTCGGCGTCGCCTCCTGCATCCTGCTGCTCACCCAGCAGCGGCCGGTCGTGTGGCTCTTCGGCGCGATCCTGATCGCGGTCGGCGGCGTGCTGTACGTGCTGGCGCGCTGGGGCAGGAAGCACGCCGAGAAGCGGAACACCCACCCCGACGGCGACCCCGTCGACAACCAGAAGGAGTCCCATGAGCACGCCTGAGCACACGCCCGACGAGGAGATGACGAGCGCCGAGAAGCGTCACGATCAGCTGACCTCCGCACCGGATGCGACCGAGGCCGACGCCGCGCCCCGCATCGAGGTCACCGAGCACGAGGGCAACACGCGCATCGACATCGCTCCGGAGGCGCCGGTGCGACCGGGCCCCGGCCCCGGCATGCCCGAGGCCGATCCCGAGGACTGAGTCGAGGACTGCGTCCGGCTACAGCCAGCCCTTGCGCTTGAACGCCGCGTACAGGGCGAAGCCCAGCGCGACCATCATGCCGACCGCCATCGGATAGCCGAGCAGCCAGTGCAGCTCGGGCATGTGGTCGAAGTTCATGCCGTAGATCGTTCCGACGAGCGTGGGGGCGAACAGGATGGCCGCCCACCCGGAGATCTTCTTGACCTCGTCGTTCTGGCGGATGCTGAGCTCCGTCATCCGCCGCATCTCCTCGTTCTGGCGACGGGCCACGATCGTCGACTCGACCGTGAGGGCGTTGTCGAGCACCGTGCGGAAGGTCGTGGCGCGGTCGCTGACCCGCAGCGTGTGATCGAGCACGTCGCGCAGGTACCGCTGCAGTTCCTCGCTCACCCGGTACTTGTCCGATCCGCGCAGCAGTGCCTCCAGCATCCCGGACAGGGGCTGCGTCGCCCGCTGGAAGTCGATGACCTCCCTGCCCAGGTCGTAGATGCGCTGGGTGGCGTCGGTGTCCTCCTCGAACAGCTGGCTCTCGATCTCGTCGATGTCGTTCTCGAGGCCGGCGAGGACCGGCGCGTACTCGTCGACGACCTCGTCGAGGATGGCGTAGAGCACCGCTTCGGGGCCGTGCGCGAGCAGGCCGGGGTCACCCTCCAGGCGGCGTCGCACGCGTCCGAGGTCGGGCGACTCGGCGTGCCGGATCGTCACCACGAAGTCGGGGCCGACGAGCACGTGCACCTCGCCGAACTCGACCTCCTCGACATCGTCGAGGTAGCGGGCCGGGCGCAGCACCATGAACAGCACGTCGCCGTAGCGCTCGAGCTTGGAGCGCTGATGGCCGGAGAGGGCGTCCTCGACGACGAGCGCGTGGATGCCGAACTCGTCGGCGACCTCGCGGATCTCCTCCTCGCTGGGCCGGTAGAGGCCGATCCAGCTCATCCCGCCGCGCTCCCGCATGCGCTCGAAGGTCTCGCTCAGGCTCTGCGGATTCTCGGTGCGGACGCCGTCCACGTAGATCGCGTTGTCGATGATCGCCATCGTCGCCGCCTTTCCGCCGACCGGCGTCTCTCCGGTCAGCCGCTGATCACCCCGCCGGCGGGACGCAGGCGAGCGCGGAGTCCGTGATCCCCTTGTGGTACTGCTCCGCCGTGAACGGAAGGCCGAACTCCGGAGCGGTCTGGCCGGACGCGGCGGGCGCCTTCGACGCGATCGCCGCGAGCTCCCAGGAGAGCTGCTGGGCGAACCGGGACCCCATGGTGGAGTCGTTCAGCACGACGGCCACCGTGAATCCCGTCGCCGGATCCGAGTACGCCGAGGTGGCATAGCCGGGAACCCAGCCGTGCTGGCCGATCATCGAGCCCACGAGATAGGCGCCGCCGGTCGCCTGATACCAGGAGGGGCTCTTCGCGCTGGCCGGAAGCGGTGTGCCGAAGCGGTCGGGCTTCTCCTTCGTGCGCAGCGCCTGCTGCGCCTCCGCCTGGATATAGCGGCCGAGGTCGTTGATGGTCGACACGACGCCGGAGTCCGTGTAGCCGGTGGTGGAGGAGATCTTGCTGATGTCGACCGGGGCGGCGCAGGTGAATCCGCCCTCGACGGCCGGCATGTAGTGCCCCTTCATCGGATCGGCACCGGGTGCCGCGGGCGCCGGGTCGGGAAGCGACGTGTCGGCCAGATCGAGCGGGTCCGTGACGTACTTCGCGATGAGCTCGGACGCCGTCAGGCCGGAGGCGCGCTCCAGGGCGAGGCCGAGGATGAGGTACCCCGCGTCGGAGTCGCGGTAGGTGGTGTGCGGCGCGACCCCGGGCCGCGAGAGCCCGTAACCGGCCAGCTCCAGGGGAGCCCAGACGCGCTCCGGCGTGTTCATCCAGGCCGACTTGACGGTTGCCTCGGAGGATCCGGCGCCGCTCGTGCCGTTGCACAGGTCGAGGAGGGTGATCTCCTTCATGGTGTTGCCGACGCCGGAGACGTACTTCGGGACGGGGGCGTCGAGCTTGACCGTGCCCTCGTCGGCGAGCGCGTAGAGCACGTCGCACGTCATCAGCCGGGTCACGTCGGCGATGCGGAACGACATGTCGGTGGTCAGCTCGCCCCCGCCGTCGCGATCCTGCGTGCCGACCGCGGTCACCCAGCTCCCGCTCCACGGCGCCCAGACCCCGACGATCGCTCCGGACGCACCGGACGCGGCGAGCGCGTTGTCGACCGCGGACTGCATGGTCGCGACCATGTCGTCGGGCAGCGCACCGTCGACCTGGGCCGGTGGCGTGTAGGTGAAGGAGTCTTCGGAGGAGCATCCGGTGAGGACGAGAGCGAGCACGGCCGCACTGGCCGCAGCGGCGCGCCAGCGGCGCGACGAGAGAAGCTGCATGAAGGTACCCCCGAGGATGTGTCTCCCGAGTCTAGAACGCGGATCCTGAAAGTCGGCACCGTGCCGGGCTCCGCGCGGCCCGCGTAGGGTGTCATCGTGCCCCATATCTTCGACGCCGACGTGATCGCCGCGGTCCTCCGCCACATGAACGGCGACCACACCGATGACAACCTCCTGATCGCCCGCGCCTTCGCCGAGCCCGCCGGTTCCGAGATCTCGGACTCCGTGATGACGGGGTTCGACGGCGACGGCGGCGTGTGGGAGATCACCGTGGCGGGGCAGTCCTCCGAGCTGCACGTCCCGTGGCCCGGCGGTCCGATCTCGGATCGTCCCGCTGTCCGTCGCGAGGTCGTCGCCCTGTACGACGCGGCGTGCGCACGACTCGGCGTCGAGCCCCGCCCGCACGCCTGAACGAGCCCGGATCACCGCGGAGAGCGGCGGGCCGGATCTTTCGACTTTCGCATGAGGTAAGGCGAGCCTTACACTGAAGTCATGCCCGAGATCCTCTCCTTCTCCGCCGCCCTGCGCGAGCGCTCGTCCGGATCGCACTCCCGCAGCGAGACCGCCGGCTTCATGTCCGACCTCCTGAAGGGCGAGGGCTCCCGCGAGGACTACATCTCGCTCGTCGCCCAGCACTACTTCATCTACGAGGCGCTCGAGAGCGCCGGCGAGCGCATGCGCCAGGACCCCGTGGCCGCGGTGTTCATCAGCGACAAGCTCACGCGCCTGCCTGCCCTCGAGGCCGACCTCGAGTTCCTGCTCGGCGCCGACTGGCGCGAGCAGATCGTCGCGCTCCCCACCACGCAGCGCTACGTCGACCGCATCCGTCAGGTCGGGGCCACGTGGGCCGGCGGCTTCGTCGCGCACCACTACACCCGCTACCTCGGCGACCTGTCCGGCGGCATCTTCATCGGCCGCGTGATGGCCCGTCGCTTCGGCTTCGAGACCAACGGCATCGGCTTCTACCTGTTCGACGACATCGCCGACCCGGCCGCCTTCAAGGACGTGTACCGCGAGCAGCTCGACGCCGCTCCGTGGGACGAGGCCGAGCGCGAGCGCGTGATCGACGAGGTGCTGCTGGCCTACCGGTTCAACACCGAGCTGTTCGAAGACCTCGACCGGGCGCGCGCCGCCGCCTGAGCGAGGGAGCGCAGCGCTCAGCTCTTCGGCAGCTCCGGGGTCGACGCGGCGAGCCAGGCCTCGCGCATGAAGCGGCGCACGTCCTCATCCACCCGGATGTCGCGGGGACGCAGCGCCCGCGACAGGTACAGCCCCTCGAGCGAGGTCAGCCGGCTCAGCGCCACATAGGTCTGCCCCGGCGCGAACGCTCCGGAGCCGAGGTCGATGATCGCGCGCTCGTAGGTCTTGCCCTGCGACTTGTGGATCGTGACGGCCCAGGCCAGGCGCAGGGGGAACTGCGTGAACTCGGCGACCACGTCGCGGGACAGCTTCTTCGTGCTCTGGTCGTAGGCGTAGCGGAACCGTTCCCACACCGCCGGCTCGACGTCGACCTCCTCGCCGTCGATGTCGACGCGCACGGCACCGCCGAGGATGCGGGTCACGGTGCCGATGGTGCCGTTCACCCAGCGCGGCGGCTCACCGGACATGGCGGTGTCGTTGCGCAGGAACATCACCTGCGCCCCGACCTTCAGCTTCAACTCGGACTCCGCGGGCAGAGACGCCTCCCCGCGTCCGAAGTCGCCGCTCACCTCGGCACGGGCGGTCTGCTCCTTGCCCGGCAGCGCGTTCAGGTGCTGGCTGTTGATCTTGTTCACGATGTCGTTGCGGGTGGCGAGGGTGATCATCGGCACCTCGCCCGGCTCCGGCTCCGGCGGGGTGCGCGCGCCCTGGGTGTTCAGGACACCGGCGATCTCGGCCGTCACCCGCCCGTAACGCACGGCGTTGAGCATCGATTTGAAGCCGTCGTCGGACTGCCGATGGATCTGCACCAGCTCGCGCACGTGCAGCTCGGCACGGGTGTCGACCTCGAACAGCCCCGCCTGGTCGGATGACCCGACGCCGTGGGCGCCCGTGCCCGTCAGCGTGCCCGCCCAGACCTTCGCATCGAAGAACCAGAACGACCGGTAATGGTCCTGCACGTAGCGCGCCTCATCGCCCCGCGGCGGCACCGGGGCGAGCTGGTACGGGTCGCCGAACATCACGACCTGCACGCCTCCGAACGGCTCACCGCGGCGGCCGCGCGCCTGGCGCAGCGAGCGGTCGATCGCATCCATCAGATCGGCGTTGACCATCGAGATCTCGTCGATGACGAGCGTCTCGATGGCGTTGAGGATGCGGCGGGTGGCGTCGTTCTGATCGATGTCGGCATCGCCGATCAGGCCGATCGGCAGCCGGAACAGCGAGTGGATCGTCTGGCCCTCGACGTTGAGCGCCGCGACGCCGGTCGGCGCGCAGATCGCGATCTGCTTCTTCGTGTTCCAGGCGAAATGCTGCAGCAGCGTCGACTTGCCGGTACCCGCTCGTCCGGTGATGAAGACGTGCTCGCCGGTGTCCTCGATCAGCCGGAACAGCTCTTGCTGCTCCTCGGAGAGGGCGGGAAGGGACACGGTGCTCACAGGGGCGGGAGGACGGACACGGGGCGCCCACCCATGCTACGTCGCCGCATCCCGTCCGGGCCGCCGACGCTCGGCGTCCCCTCAGGACCCGCCTTCTAGACTGACGCCATGGAGCGGGTCAGGACGAGTACCTCCGGGCGTGCGCGCCTGGCCCTCGACCTGTCGATGCTCGCCGTCGTGGGGCTGGTGCTCATCGCGGCCCTCGGTGCCGGTGGCGCCACGCTCTACCAGCAGTTCTACGGCCCCTCCGCGTTCGTGGTGCGCTACCTCGATCTGCTCTCCTCCGGCCGCGCCGCAGACGCCCTCCGGGTGCCCGGCGTCGCGGTCGACCGCGAGACGCTCGAGAAGGCGGGGATCGACCCCGCGGCCTCCGAGGCGATGCTGCGCCACGCCGCGCTCGCCCCGCTGACCGATGTGGAGGTGGAGTCCGAGAAGCCCGTGGAGGGTGGCACGGCCGTCACCGTCAGCTACGAGGCGAGCGGTCACCCCGGGACCAGCACGTTCGTGATCGAGCAGGACGGCTGGGCGGGTGTGACGCCGAACTGGCGGTTCACGAAGAGCCCGCTGGCGGTCGTGGAGCTCACCGTTCGCGGTGCGGACCAGTTCGCGGTCAACAACTTCGAGGTCGACCGTCGGCAGGTCTCCGCCGACGGCCCGGCGGCCGAATCGCTCGATCCACTGCCGCTGCTCGTGTTCACGCCCGGACTGTACTCGGTCTCGGTGGACACCCCGATCGCGACCGCGGCCGGCCACGGCGTCCTCGCCGACACACCGCTCGCGATCACGCCGCTGGACGTGCAGACCACGCCGACCGACGAGTTCGTCGACGTCGTGCAGCAGCAGGTCGAGGAGTTCCTGACCACGTGCACGACGCAGGAGGTGCTCCAGCCGACCGCCTGCCCGTTCGGACTGCGCGTCACGAACCGGATCTCGTCGACGCCGAAGTGGTCCATCGCCACCCAGCCCCAGGTCACGGTGACGCCCGACGGCGGTCAGTGGCAGATCCCGCCGACGAACGCGGTCGCCCACGTCGACGTCGAGATCGTCTCGCTGTTCGACGGCTCCGTCACGGAGTTGTCGGAGGACGTGCCGTTCCAGGTCAACGGCACGATCGTGATCCTGCCCGACGGCAAGGCCTCCATCAGGATCGGCTCCCCCGGCGAGGTCCCGGTCGACTGAGCGTCCGGTCGCGAGCTGTCAGCGGGCTTCGCGTTCCTCGCGGCGCTGATCGCGCTCGGCGAGGGCGGCGAGCTTGGCGTTGTACTCCTCGAGCTCCGCATCCCCGGTGCGATCCGCGTGGCGATCACGTCGACGCTGCAGCTTCGTATCGCTGCGGCTCCACTGGATCGCGACCGTGATCGCCAGGATCAGGGTCGGGATCTCGCCGATCGACCAGGCGATGCCGCCGCCCACGTACTGGTCGTCCATCGGGCTCGCACCCCAGTCGCGGCCCATCGACCCGAACCAGTCGGCGACCATCAGGCCCTCCTGCATCATGATCGCGATGCCGAAGAAGGCGTGCATCGCCATGACGGCGATCAGGGTGATCAGGCGGCCGGGGTACGGCAGACGGTACGGCACCGGGTCGGCGCCGATCAGGCTCATCACGAACAGGTAGCCCGAGATGAGGAAGTGGATGACCATCCACTCGTGCCCGAGGTGCTCGAACATCGACCAGCGCACGAGATCGGTGAAGTAGAAGGCCCACAGCGACAGGATGAAGATCGCGGCCGCGACGAACGGATGCGTCACCACACGGGCGAACGGCGAGTGCACGGCCCACATGATCCACTCCCGGCCGCCCCGGGTGCCGTCGTCGCGCTTGTGGATGGCACGCAGCGCGAGCGTGATCGGCGCCCCGGAGACCAGCAGCAGCGGGATCGCCATGGACAGCATCATGTGGCCCATCATGTGGATGCTGAACAGGTACTCCTGGTAGGCGTTGATCGGCCCACCGGTGACCCAGACGAGCATCAGCATCCCGAGCACCCAGAACACGGTGCGGTGGATCGGCCAGCGGTCTCCGCGCTGCCACAGTCGGCGCACCCCGGCGAGGTAGAGGAACAGTGCGAACCCGGCCGCGATGAGCCAGAGCACGTCGATGTCCCACGCCGTGAACCAGCGCTCGAACGTCAGCTCGGGCGGCAGGGTCGCGCCGGTGAGGATCTGCGCGGGGGTCTGCGCGAAAGCCGCGACCTCTCCGGTGGGCGGAGGCGTGCGCGCGAGCGCGGCGGCCGCCCCCGAGGCGAGACCCATCAGCGCGACCTCGCACAGCACCAGCAGCCAGAACCAGCCCGCGGCGCGAGGACCCTCGAGCTTCGGGATGAGGCGGGCGCGGTACCAGGCGCCGAGCAGGCCCATCCCGCCCAGGAGCACGACCTTCGCGAGCACGATCCAGCCGTATGGCGTCGTCCACAGCGCGTCCCAGCTCCCGACGGCCACGATCGACCGCGTGACGCCGGACACGGCGACCACGGCGAACGCCGCGATGGCGAGCGACGAGTACCGCGCGACGAAGCGGCCGGTGTCGATGTCGCCCCGTCCGCGCAGCAGCACGAGGAGCAGGAGCCCGCCCAGCCACACCGCGGCGCCGATCGTGTGCAGCAGGATCGAGTTGACGGCCATGTTGTGCCCGGCGAGGTCGCCGGCGTGGCCCTGGGTCGCGAGCGGGAGGAAGGATGCCGCGGCCAGCAGAGCGGTGATGAGCGTCGGCGTCCACGAGCGCCAGGCGAATGCGAGCACCGTGATGATCGCGCCGAAGATCGTCGTGATGAGCCACGACTGGCCCAGCGGCAGCTCCAGCAGGAAGCGGCCGAGCTGCGTGCCGAACTCGCGCTCGATGCTGAGCTTCGGGTTGAAGGCGGCCATGAAGGCGAGGAACCCGGCGAGGCCCGCGGAGATCGTGAAGACGGCCGCCCCGACCGAGGCGATGTTCAGCGCCGCATCGAAGGAGCGCTCGCCCGCACGCAGGCCGAACAGCGCGAGGACCAGGGAGCCGAGCATGACCGCGCCGGAGATGTTCATCACGAGCTTGGCGACCGGAGTGCCCCACAGCACGAGGGGTCCCGGGTCCTGCAGGAGCGGGGGCTTGGCACCGCCGCCGACGAGGAGGGCCAGGACGACGGCCACCAGCGCGGCGATGAGGAGGATGACGATCCCGGCGACGCGATACGCCGAAGTCCGACTCGTCGACTCGCTGCGGGAACTCACCCCTCCAGCCTAGGCGCGCCCGGCGGTGAGAAAGCACGAAGGCCGCCCCCGTCGAACGGGAGCGGCCTTCGAACAGGTGCGGTCAGATTACTTGACGGCAGCCTTGAGCTTGGAGCCAGCGGTCACCTTGACGCGCTTGCCGGCCGGGATCTTGATCTCGGCGCCGGTCTGCGGGTTGCGGCCCGTGCGAGCAGCGGTGTCGACCTGCTCGAAGGAGATCCAGCCCGGGATGGAGACCTTG
>Ga0160430_100071_pt1 | contig 98903 bp, 97 predicted proteins | sample HID1971I_E0MG_FD_108274 | JGI IMG/M metagenome (GOLD analysis project Ga0160430, IMG submission 108274) | Enriched millipede-associated microbial communities from UW Madison campus, WI, USA - HID1971I_E0 MG | ecosystem: Host-associated > Arthropoda: Insects > Digestive system > Unclassified ...
CGAGGGGCCGATCTCGTCGACCTCCAGCTCGATCGCGGTGCGCTGGTTGCCCTCGCGGTCCTGGTAGGAGCGCTGACGCAGACGGCCCTGCGCGATGACGCGCATGCCCTTCGTCAGCGAACCGGCCACGTGCTCGGCGAACTCGCGCCAGACGGACGCACGGAGGAACAGCGCATCGCCGTCCTTCCACTCGTTCGCGGCACGGTCGAAGTTCCGAGGCGTCGATGCGATGGTGAAGTTCGCCACCGGCAGCCCGTTCTGCGTGTAGCGCAGCTCGGGGTCGGCCGTGAGGTTGCCCACCACGGTGATGACGGTTTCGCCGGCCATGGCGCTTAGGCCTTCGCAGCCTTGGCGGCCTTGCGGGCAGCCTTCTCTTCGGAGCGCTTGGCTTCGAATGCGGCCATTGCCTGAGCCTCTTCCGAGCGGAGGACCTTGGTGCGCATGATCTGCTCGTTCAGCTTCAGCTGACGGTCGAGCTCCTGCGTGGCCTCGCTGGTTGCGGTGAAGTTGACGACGGCGTAGATGCCCTCGTTCTTCTTCTGGATCTCGTAAGCCAGACGGCGCTTACCCCAGATGTCGACCTTGTCAATCGAGCCACCATCGTTGGTGATGACCTTCAGGAACTTGTCGAGCGTAGGTGCGACCTGGCGCTCATCGATCTCGGGGGTCAGAATGACCATGAGTTCGTACTGGTGCGTCACTTACCCACCTCCTTCGGACTAGAACGGTTCCCGCGTATCTCGCGGAAACAGGAGGGTGTGTGAATGTGTCGCCCTGTGGTGAGCACAGGGGCTCAGGGCAGACAACCTTGTCAGTCTAGCGGAGTTCCGGGCGAGCCGCGAACGCTGAGATGTCGAGCGGCGCGCTCAGCCGGGATCCTGCATCCCTCTCGCCGGTCAGTTCAGGACCGGGGGGATCTCCGACCAGACGATGCGCTCCTCGGTCGTCGGCGCGAGCGGGATGCGTCCTGCGCCGTCGGGCTCGGGGATCGCCGCCAGCAGCGCACGGGTGTACGGATGCTGCGGGTCGGCCCACACGCGATCCGTCTGTCCCGACTCCAGCACGCGCCCGCCGAACATCACGAACGTGCGGTCGGCGATGCGGCGGACCACCGCGAGGTCGTGCGAGATGAACAGCATCCCGGCGCCGGCCTCGGCGACCAGGTCGCGCATGAGTCCTGCGACGCTCGTCTGGGTCGAGGCGTCGAGCGCAGAGATCGGCTCATCGGCGACCAGCAGCGACGGCCGCGCGGCGAGGGCGCGGGCGATCGCGATGCGCTGCTTCTGTCCGCCGGAGAACTGGTGCGGGAATCGGGTCCGCACGTTCGTCGGGAGTCCGACGCGATCGAGCCACTCCTCGACGGTCGATCCCGCAGCTCCTCGGGCGCGTGCGGTGGCGATGCCGTCGGCGATCTGGTCGCCGACACGGCGGCGAGGGTTGAGCGAGGTCGACGGGTCCTGGAACACCATCTGGATGCCGGTGAGCGCGATCGAACGGCGACGGATGCCGAGGGGCGACACCGGAGCATCCCGGAACAGCACCGTGCCGCCGGCGGTCTTCTCGATGCCGACCACGGCGCGAGCCAGGCTGGACTTGCCACTGCCCGATTCGCCGACGAGCGCGACGGTCTCACCAGGGGCGACGCTGAGCGACACCCCGTTCACTGCGACGACCGGCGGGCTGCCCGGGTAGCGCACGACGATGTCCTGCGCGTCGAGGACGGCGACCTCACTCATGAGCTGCCTCTCCATCCGATGCTCCTTCGATCCGCGAACCGGGCAGCGCCGCGAGCAGCGTTCGCGTGTACTCGTGCTGCGGGTCACGGAACAGCGTCTCGCGATCGGCGAGCTCGACGATCCTGCCGTCCTTCATGACGGCGACCTGATCGGCGATCGCGCTCATCACGCCGAGGTCGTGCGTGACCAGCAGCACCGCGAGGTTCCGCTCGATCGCGAGATCGCGCAGCAGCTGCAGGATGCCGGCCTGCACCGTTACGTCGAGCGCGGTGGTCGGCTCGTCGGCCAGCAGCACCTCCGGATCGCACGCGAGGGCGCACGCGATCGCGATGCGCTGGCGCTGCCCGCCCGAGAACTGGTGCGGGTACCGCTTCAGCGCCTCTTCGGGGTTCGGCACCTGCACGGTCTGGAGCAGCTCGACGGCCCTGGCGCGGGCCGCGGCCCCCTTGAGCCCGAGGTGCACTCGCATGTGATCGGTGAGCTGGCGCCCGACCGGCAGTTGCGGATGCAGCGATGCAGACGGGTCCTGGAACACCATCGCGATGCGCTTGCCGCGCACGCGGTTGAGCGCGCGGCGGTTGAGGCCGACGAGCTCCTCGCCGCCGAGGCTGATCGAGCCGCCGGTGCGGGCCTGCCGCGGCAGCAGTCCGAGCACCGCGAGCGATGTGAGCGTCTTGCCCGATCCCGACTCGCCGGCGAGGCCGTGGATGCGGCCGGCCTCGAGGTCGATCGACACGCCCTTGACGAGCGGACGACCGATGTCGATCGTGAGGTCGCGGATGCTGAGGGCGGGCGTGCTCTGCGCGGTCATGCGGGCACCCCCGTCGCGGAGGCCTTGTGCTCGGCCTGCTTCTCGTGGGCGATCTCGGCGGTCGGGTCGAGCACGTCGCGCATCGCGTCACCGAGGAAGTTGAACGCGAGCACCACGGTCAGGATCGCGAGGCCCGGGAAGACTCCGAGCCACCAGGCGTCGAAGTTCTGCATCGCCCCCGAGATCATCGATCCCCACTCGGCAGTCGGCGGCTGCGCGCCGAGACCGAGGAAGGAGAGTCCCGACAGCAGCAGGATCGCCGCACCGATGTCGAGCGTCGCGAGCACCAGCACAGGGCCCGCGATGTTCGGGAGGATGTCGATGAACAGCGTGCGCAGCGGCGAGTGGCCGAGCAGGCGTCCGGCGATCACATAGTTCTGACCGCGCAGCCCGAGCACGATGCTGCGGGTGACGCGGGAGTACTGCGGCCACGACACCACGATCGCGGCGATCACGGCGTTGAACAGCGACGGGCCGAGGGATGCCGCGACCACCATCGCGAGGATGACGGTCGGGAACGCCATGAAGAGGTCGGTGATGCGCATCAGCGTCTCGTCGACCCAGCCGCCGAAGTAGCCGGCGATCGCGCCGATCGTGGTGCCGATGATCATGGCGGCGATCACGAGCATCAGGGCGAGCGGAAGGCTCACGGTGGCGCCGGTCATCAGACGGGAGAAGATGTCCCGCCCATTGCCGTCGGTGCCGAGCAAAGTGTCGATCCCAGGTGGCTGCAGTCTCGGCAGCACCTGGGCGTTGGGGCCGAAGGGCACCCACCACTGCGCCGTGAACGCCACGATGATCCAGGCGCCTGCGATCACGGTGCCGATGATTCCGAGCGGGGTGCGCCAGGCGCGGGGCCAGCGGAAGCGGAAGCGGCCGCGTCCGGAGACGGCGTCGATGCGGCTCATGCGATCCTCACTCTCGGGTCGAGCACGCCGTAGAGCAGATCGACGACGAAGTTGATGAGGAGGTAGATCATGCCGACCACGAGACCGACGCCCATGATGCCCGGCAGGTCGAGGTTCGCGGCGGAGTTGTAGGCGTAGGTGCCGAGGCCTGGCCAGGCGAACACCGACTCCACGAGCACGGTGCCCGAGAGCAGTGCACCGAAGGCGACGCCGACGACTGTGAGGATCGGCAGCGAGGCTCCGCGCAGCACGTAGTCGAGGATCACGCGCATCGCCGGCAGGCCCTTGGCGCGGGCAGCGCGCACGTAGTCGCTGCCCAGCACCTCGAGCACCGAGGTGCGGATGAACCGGGTGAGCAGACCGATCGTCACGAGCGAGAGCACCATCACCGGCAGGGCGAGGTGCGCGAGGGCGTCGAAGAAGCCGACGGCATCGCCGTTCAGGAGATAGTCGACCGTGTAGAGCCCGGTCACGCGCGGCGGCGGCGTGATCGAGGGAGAGATGCGCCCTGAGCCCGGCGCGATGCGCAGCTCGAGGAAGAAGACGTAGAAGCTGACGAGTGCGAGCCAGAAGGTCGGCACGCTGAGTCCGACCAGCGTCACGACGCGGATCACCTGGTCGGTGACCAGTCCGCGGCGGTACGCGGCGAGCGTGCCGAGCACGATGCTGACGACGAGGCTGAGGATGATGGCGCCGATCGCGATCTCGATCGTCGCCGGCACCGCGGTGGCGAGGTCGCTGGTGACCGGGCGTCCGGTCACCAGCGACGTGCCGAGGTCCCCGCGGAGCAGGTTCCCCATATAGATGAAGTACTGCACGAACAGCGGCTGGTCCAGCCCGTGCTCCCGGATGAACGCCTCACGCGTCGCCGGGTTCTGGGATGCGCCCTCACCGAGCGCGGCCGAGACCGGGTCTCCCGGCACCAGGTTGGTGAGCAGGAACGTGACGATCGTCACGCCCACCAACAGGAGCAGGGAGGTCCCGGCCCGCCGCAGCAGGTATCCGACGAGAGGCGATCGGCGCCGTTGCGCCTGCCTCTGCACGGCCACTGTCGTCATGGGATGTCCGCTCAGCCGGCCGGAGCGATCTCGGCGATGTCCATCTCCCACACCGAGTTGTACACCGCGCCGGTGACGGAGTCAGCCGTCGCGATGTTGCGGCCGGGGACGATCAGCGGAACGAAGGGGCCCTCGGTCTGCATGGCCTCGGCGAAGGCCGTGAAGGCGTCGGTGCGTGCGGCGGCATCCGTGGCTGCTGCGGCATCCGCTGCGATCGCGGCGATCGACGGGTTGGCCTCAGCTGCCCAGCCGGCGCGGAGGCCGACCTTCAGGCCGGGGCCGAAGGGCAGGAAGTTCGCGGAGTCGGCGTAGTCCGGACCCCAGAACCAGAGGCCGAAGCCCTCGGTGCCGTTGACGTAGGCGTCGAGCTCGGTGGCGAACGGTGCAGGGGCGAGCTCGACCGTGATGCCGGCATCCTCGAGCTGCGCCTGGATGCGCTCGGCGAGCGGGGTGAACTCCACGCCGCCGACCGGGTAGTCGTTGGGGAACTGCAGCTTCAGGGTCTGGCCCGTGTAGCCCGCCTCGGCGAGCGCTGCCTTGGCCTTGTCGAGGTCCTGCTCCACGCCGGTGTCCAGCGCGCCCTCGAATCCGGGCGGGATGACGCCGGTCGCCTGCTCGGCGCCGGCGCCTGCGAGCTCGAGCAGCGAGTCGTAGTCGAGCGAGTAGCGGATGGCTTCGGCGATCTTCACGTTCGCGAGGTCACCGGCAACGGCTTCGGACTGGTTCAACAGCAGGAAGATGGTCTGGCCGGAGGGAACAGACTCGACCTCGAGACCGTCGCCGAGGCCGGCGACCTGGTCGCCGTTCAGGTCCATCGCGACCATCGAGTCGCCGCCCTTGAGGTTGGCGAGCTGCGTGGCGCTCTCCGAGACGTTGCGCACGACGACGCGGGAGTACTCCGACTCCTCGTCGCCGTTGTACTCGTCGTTCTTGGTCAGCACGACCTGCGAGCTGAGGTCGAGTGTGTCGAGCACGAAGGGACCCGAGCCGGCGGACTCGCCGTCGAGGAACTTCTGGGCGCTGTCGGAGCCGTCGGTCGTGCCGCCGTTCTCGATCACGACGTCGGAGTTGACGATGCCGAGCGCCGGGTTCGCGAGGATCGCGGGCAGCTGCAGCAGCGGGGTCTCGGAGGTGATGGTGATCGTCTTGTCGTCGACCTCGGCGATCGTGAGTCCGCCGAGCAGGAAGTTCGGCTTGGCATCCTCCATGCCCTGGATGCGCTGCAGCGAGAACACGACGTCCTTCGCCTCGATCGGCGTGCCGTCGGAGAAGACGCGGTCGCCCTCGAGCGTGAAGGTGAACTCGGTCGCCTCCTCATTCTGCTCCCACGACGCGAGGCCGGGGACCGGGGTGGAGACGTCGGAGCCCTTGAAGTCGACGAGGGTCTCGTAGAGCGCCTTCGCGATCATGTTGCCGGTCGGGTCGTAGGTGTGACCAGGGTCGGTGGTCTCGATCGAGAACGCGGTGTCGATGACGAGTGAGTCCGAGCCAGACGACTGATCGCCGTTGTTGGCGGAGTTCCCTCCGGAGCAACCGGCGAGCGCGAGGAGCGCGACCGCTCCGATCGCGATGACTGACGTGCTGCGACGTGACGACATGAGAGCCTCCAGAGGCGAGGAGTACATTCGGGAGCGGTCAGTCCGAAGTGGACGACCGGTGATCAGATTCGCATCATATGCGACGATGTGTCCAGCAAGGATGCAGATCAGCGTGAGGGTCTGTCCAGATCATCAGATGTGAGGAGCAATATGTCCAGCAAGGATGCCGCTGACACGAAGCATTCTGGACGAAGTGCCATCCCTTTGGACGAGACGGCATACAGAATCCTCGAAGTGCTCCGCGATAACGGTCGTGTCTCGATCGCCGCCCTGGCCGACAAGGTCGGCATCTCCAGAGCCAACGCCTACACGCGCGTCGAGTCGCTCGTGCACGACGGGGTCATCACGGGGTTCAGCGCCAGGGTCGATCAGGCCAAGGCCGGGCTCTCGATCGGGGCACTCGTGTTCGTCACGGTGCTGCCCCAGGCCTGGGCGTCGTTCCGCGACCGGGTGCTCGAGATGCCGGACGTCGAGTGGTGCGCGATCACCACGGGAGAGCACGACGCGATGCTGCTGATCCGCGCGGTCGACGTGAGCGGCGTGCACGAGTTCTCCACCGGAGTCATCGCGCAGCTCCCCGAGGTCAGAACGGTCGTGAGCGTGGTGGTGCTCGACGAGGTCATCCGTCGTCCGTACCTGCTCCCGGGCGATCTGCCGGAACGCACGAGCGAGATCGCCCCGCTCGGCATGACGCGGTGGACGCCGGCATCCCCCGGCCGCGACTCGCTGCCGCCTCGTTGAAACGACCCGCCGTCGGGCCCGTCGGACGTCAGGCGGCGGGGACTTCCTCGCACACGCTGAGCTGCGGGAGCCCGTGCATCTCGTAGTGCTCGACCAGACGCAGGCGACCGTCTTCCGTGAGCTCGATCTCGCTCTCGCCGTCGCCCGTGACGACCGTGCCGTCGGCGACGAGCACGTGCACGAACGACACCCAGATCGTGTCACCGGTGCGGGTGCCGACGAACTTGCCGAAGGTGACGGTGTCTCCCTCGTAACCACCCCAGATGGCTCCGTCGCGCTCGAAGTACTCGAACACGCTCGGCGCGTCGGGGTCGACCGCCGAGGTGGTCGACGAGACCATCCCGAATCGGCGGCCGTCGAGGGAAGGGAGCGTCGCAGTGGCAGTCACTCCTCGATTATGGGGGATGCCGTCAGACCTCAACCGCGTCGGACGCGCGCCATTCGTCTTCGAGCAGCCCGAAGATCAGCAGCGTCGACCACTCGCCCTTGAACCACTCGCTGTCGACGAGTCTGGCCTCCTGCCGGAAGCCGAGCCGCTCGACGACCCGCGCCGACGCGGTGTTGCGCTCGTCGATGCGTGCCGAGATGCGGTGCAGCCCGAGCCCGTCGAACCCCAGCGCGAGCAGCGCGGCCACAGCCTCGGTCGCGTACCCGCGTCCCGTGAATCGGGGATCGAAGATGTAGCCGACCTCTCCCGCGCGGTCCGCCTCACTCCGCCAGAACAGCACCACGTCGCCGATCAGCTCGCCGGTCGTCTGCTCCTCGACGGCGAGGCAGACGGCATCACCCTGCTGCGCGAACCGCGTGTTCGACCAGGTGGTGGCGATCCGGCGCTCGACGTCTGCGAGCTCGAGCGGGGCGTACGGCACATAGCGCACGACATCCGGAACCGACTTGTAGGCGTGCATCGCGGTGGCGTCGTCGATCGTGATCGGCCGCAGCAGCAGGCGCGCCGTGCGGATCGGGTACTCGGGGGCGAGACGGATGCCTCGGCCGCGCTCCCCGTCCGGGCCGGCGGACTCCGAGGTCATTCGAGGTCCATCGAGATCAGGCCCGGTCGCTGCGCGGTATCGGCCCGCAGGGTGAGCAGGAACTCGCCGTAGTCAGGGCTCATCTCGATGCGAGCGGACGAGAGCGTGTGCCTGACCGGGCGCCCGGTCGTCCGCTCGATGCGGAGACGACGGGTCGGATACGCGGGTGGCGTGAGCCAGAGGCGGGTGGTCTGGTCGTACGGGTGGTCGACGTCATCCATGCGGATGCCGTGGGTCGTGAGGGAGATCTGCGTCGGCGCGGAGCGCGCGATCCGTGAGCGCAGGGCTGCGAGGATCCCGCATGCGATGGCGGCGAGGCCGGTGATCGGCGCGACCAGCACGAGGGCGGAGAGCTCGCCGTCGAGGAATCCGGGCTGCAGGACCAGGACGATCGTGGCGGCCATCGCCAGGACGCAGACGACGGCGGCGAGCGTCAGCCCGGACGCCAGTCTCCGTTCGCGCGAGGCGTCCACCGCGAACATCCGCGGCAGGTGCGCTCGGGCCCTGGCGTCGTCGACCGGATCGGCGAGGCGCGGCTGCGCGATCGGGTTCAGCTCGGCCATGAGCTCGTTGAAGGTGGCTCGCGTGAATCCTGGCAGCTCCACCGTGATCTCCCGGCCCGCGCTGTGCACGATCAGCGCGCGCGTGACGCCGCTGCGCAGGCCGTTCGTGCGGTGCTCGGTGATCTGCGAGCGGAACCCGGTGGCCGATCGCACGTACGTCTCCCTGGCCCCCGGTCGACCGATCTCCACGACGTCGGAACGCACGACGATCCGCATGTTCCGGAACCAGAACGTGCTCACCCAGACCGCCGCCGTGAGCGCGATCGCCACGACCGCGACGATCAGCCCACGGGTCGAGAGATCCATGTTGCGTGGCAGAAACCGCGGAAGAATGAACAGCGTCGCGGCCGACAGCACGACCGAGAGCACGAGCGCGCCGATCGCTGCCCGAAGCGGATGCCGGCGGAACACCCGTTCGCCGGGCATGACCGAGGTCTGATTCACCATGCGACATCTCCCCCGGGGCCGTCGAGCGTCCGCGACACGCCTCTACCGTAGTGGGGACGGACTGCCGGGGTCCGCATCACTGGGGAAGTCGGTCTCGGCGATCACCCCGACACTCTATGTCGGTAGCGTGGGTGCCATGGAGTGGATCGCGAACCCGAGCGTCGGCGACTGGCTGCGCGAACGCCTCGACCCTGGATTCTCCTCCATGCACGGCGTCGTGCCACACGGCTTCCCTGCGTACGCGCGGGTGTTCCATCCGCCGCTGGTCGGCGACGTACCGACGACCTGGGCCGCGACCGCCGTGGCATTCGGCACCACGCTGCACGGGCTCGCACAGTGGCAGCGCATCGTGCGGACGCCCGTCGACGGGGACTGGCGCACCCGCATCGGACCAGATGGCCGTGAGTACTCGGCGCCGCTCGAGGGCGAGCTCGACCCGGAGCAGCTCGCGGCCGTTGCGGACCATCTCGTCGCGCACACCACGACACCGGATGCCGGAGTCGTCGCCCTGTGGGACGGACACGGCGGGCTGCTCGGGCACTTCGGACAGACGCCGTCCAGCGCCTTCGCGGTGTCCGGCGACGATCCGCATCACCAGGCGATGCTGAACCGCAGCGCCCACGACCCGTTCAACAACGTGTTCCGCAAGCCCACCTGGCAGGAGGGCATCCTGTCTCGTGAGATCTCGGAGGGTCCTCGCCTGGAGCTTCCCGACCGCGAGCACGTGCTGTTCTCCGCCGCGCCACGCACGTTCGCCGACGCGGATTGGGTGCTGCAGGCGGCCTGGCGCGACGTCGCAGCCGAAGCGCGCGGCTTCCCGCCCTCGGCGCAGAGCCCGAGCATCCTCTGGCCCGAGGATCGAGCGTGGGTGCTGGTGACCGAGATCGATTTCGACTCCACGGTCGTCGCGGGCTCGCATGACCTGATCCGAGCGCTCTGCGCCGATGCGCGAATCGAGGCGCTGCCGATCCGTGAGGGCGCCGACCTCGGCTGGGATGCAGACGAGGTGAATCGGTGACCACTCCGCAGCATCCGATCACCTTCGATTCGCGTCCGCTGACCGAACCCGTCGATCCGGCGGCAGTGCGGTCGTTCGCCGCGGAGCTGCGTTCGCGTCGCTCCGGCACGGCGACGGCCGCCGTCGTCATCGGCATCATCGTCGCGGTGGTCGCGGCCATCATCATCATCCCGGTCTTCGCCACGATCCTGATCAGCTTCGTGTCGTTCGGCGAGAGTCCTGGTATCGCCGTGATCCCGGTACTCCTGATCGTGCTCGGCCTCGGCGCCGCGGTCGTGATCGCGCTGCTGACGTGGCGCCGCGGACGCGAGCGGCGCTTCCGGCTGCACCGCTTCGCGCAGGCGAACGGCATGGATTACGAGGCGCAGGTCGATTCGCCGCCGCTGCCCGGCATGATCTTCAGCATCGGGAACTCCCGGATGTCGACCGACCTGCTGCGGGGTTCTCGTCCGCGCTTCGTCGAGTTCGGCAACTACCAGTACACCGTGCGCTCCGGGAAGAGCTCCACGACATACCGCTGGGGCTACGTCGCTGTGAAGCTCGACGTGCCGCTGCCGAACATCGTGCTCGACGCGGTCGGCAACAACGGGTTCGGGTCGAATCTGCCTGCCTCGTTCCAGAAGCAGCAGCGACTGTCGCTCGAGGGCGACTTCGATCAGCACTTCACGCTGTACTGCCCCGCCGGCTACGAGCAGGATGCGCTCTACCTGTTCACGCCCGACATCATGGCGCGCTTCATCGACAACGCGGCCCAGCTCGACGTCGAGATCGTCGACGACTGGCTGTTCCTCTACACGCAGCGCAGGGTGTCGACCCTCGACCCGGCGACGTGGGCATGGCTGTTCGGTGCGGTCGGTGCGCTCATGACGAAGTTCGACCAGTGGGCACGGTGGCGCGATGACCGCCTGCGGACCGAGCAGGGCGCCTCAGCACCCGCGAACCGCGCCCCGCAGCTGCCGTTCGCGCCGCCTGCGGGACTCCTCACTCCCCCGCCCGGGGTCGCCCAGCAGGGACGCCGGCTCAAGCGCAGCGGAACGTGGGTGCCGATCGCGTTCCTGATCGTGTTCGGGCTGATCTGGTTCTGGACACGGATGCAGTGACCGCGCCACTTTCATGCGCGTGAATGAGCGCAATCTCTTGCAACCTCGTTCGGTATACCATCCTTGCAAACGCTCTGCTGCGTCAGTCCCCAGCTGACCGCGAGCGTGACGGCTCAGCCGTCATGCGGAGGAAGACTCACTTCTCTTCCTCTGATCCCGAGGGGGGATGGGGTGGATGTCGGTCCCCAAGCGACACCCACCCCCACTACCCTCCTCGGTTCTTCATGTCCCGCTCGCGTTCCCTGACATGCCGCGTTACTCAGCGTGACGACGCCGACCCCACCCTGTTCTGCATGCAAGAGAATGGAAGGTGATGTCTGAACGCGAAGATCACACCACCTGGCAGGCCGAGCGTCGCGCCTCCGTCACCTCGGCGACCGGCAACCTCGCCCTGATCGAGACCCGGTGGACCGGCGAGCGCCCCGATCTGGAAGCCGAGCAGCGAGCCGCATCCGACTCGGTGACCGTGACGCCGGTCGAGCGCACGAACATCGAGACCGGTGCGGCAGAGCACGGACTGCGCCTGTGGGACGCGGCTGCTCCCGCCATCCGCGCCTTCGACCGCATCGACGCATACGAGTACGACCCGGCCTGGGTGCTCGAGGGGCACTTCACCCCGGTCGCCGGCGACCGCCGGGTGTCGTTCGAGCACATCCGCGACAACGGCGGATCGCGCGACCTCGTCGTCCCAGGCGACATCCACCTCGAGCTCGACGGCCAGGAGTACACGCTCGCCGCCTTCGACGACGGCGGCACGCTGCTGCTCGTGTTCGGCGACCGGACGAACGGCACCGAGACCTACGGGTCCGGACGCTTCCTGTTCGTCGAGCTGCGCGATGACGAGGGAACGGTCGTGCTCGACTTCAACCGCGCCTTCGTGCCGCCCTGCGGGTTCAGCGCCCAGTACAACTGCCCGCTGCCCCCGGCATCCAACCGCTTCCCCCTGCCGATCCGAGCAGGCGAGAAGAACGTCGTGTTCCGCGACGGCTTCGACATCTACGCGGCGTGACGCCGCACACTCTCACCCTGGAGTACTCATGAGAAGAACCCGCATCCTCGGCGCGCTCGGCGCCGTCGCAACGCTCGCCCTCGTGGCCGGCTGCGCGTCAGGCACGAGCGACGACGCCACCGCGAGTGAAGACGCCACGATCTTCATCGGGTCGCTGTACGAGCCGACCAACCTCAGCAACACCCAGGGTGGCGGGCAGGGCGTGACCGAGGCACTCACCGGCAACGTCTACGAAGGCCTGTACCGGCTGACGGACGACGGCGAGGTCGAGCCGCTGCTCGCCGAGGACGCCCAGGTGTCGGACGACGGCCTGACGTACACGATCACGCTGCGCGACGACGTGACCTTCCACTCCGGCGACCCGCTCACGTCCTCCGATGTGAAGTCGAGCATCGAGGCCGTCACCGCCGAGGACTCCGTCTCGGCCCGCAAGTCGAGCTTCAAGACGATCGCCGACATCGCCACCCCCGACGACAGCACGGTCGTGTTCACCCTGTCGCAGCGGTCGATCTCGTTCCTCTACAACCTCAGCTACGTCTGGATCGTGAACGACGAGGCCGGTGACATCACCAGCACGGAAGACGGCACCGGCCCGTACACGCTCGACGAGTGGAAGAAGGGCTCGACCCTGACCCTCGACCGCTGGGACGACTACTGGGGCGAGCCGGCCAAGAACGGCGAGGTCGTCTACACGTACTTCACCGACGCCACGGCCGAGAACAACGCCCTGCTCACGGGTGAGATCGATGTGATCACCAGCGTGCAGAGCCCCGACTCGCTCACGCAGTTCGACTCCGACGACTACGTCGTCAGCGAGGGCACCTCCACCACGAAGGAGCTGCTCGCGTTCAACGACCGCGTCGCGCCCTTCGACAATGCGCTCGTGCGCAAGGCGATCTACTCCGCGGTCGACACCAAGAAGCTCCTCGAGTCGATCTGGGGCGACTACGGCACGCTGATCGGTTCGATGGTCCCGCCGACCGACCCCTGGTACGAGGACCTCACCTCGGTGAACCCGTACGACGTCGAGCTCTCGAAGGACCTGCTCGCACAGGCCGGCTACGCCGACGGCTTCACGTTCACGCTCGACACCCCGAGCTACGACCCGCACCCCGCGGTGGCGGAGTTCCTGCAGTCGCAGCTCGCCGAGGTCGGCATCACCGTCGAGATCAACACGATCAGCGCCGACGAGTGGTACACGAAGGTCTTCAAGGAGCAGGACTTCGAGGCCACGCTCCAGGAGCACGTGAACGACCGCGACGTGGTCTGGTACGGCAACCCCGACTTCTACTGGGGCTACAACGACGCCGATGTGCAGCAGTGGGTCGCCGAGGCCGAGCAGGCCGCCACGACCGACGAGCAGACGGCTCTTCTCAAGAAGGTCAACGAGAAGATCGCCGAGGATGCTGCGAGCGTATGGTTGTACCTGTATCCGCAGATCGTGGTCGCTTCGAGCGACCTCAGCGGCTACCCGGTCAACGGCCTGAACTCGCAGTTCTTCGCCTACGACATCGTCAAGTCCTGACGCGCGAGGGGGATGCCGCGCGTCGGCATCCCCCTCTTTCATCCTGAGAAGCCATGCTCGCCTACCTGCTGCGCCGCCTCGCGTTCCTCGTGGTGTCGCTCGTCGTCGCGATGATCGCGATCTTCGTGCTGCTGCGTCTGCTCCCCGGCGACCCGGCCAATGCGCTGCTCTCGGTGAACGCCACCCCCGAGCAGATCGCCGCCGCCCGCGCGCAGGTCGGCTCCGATCAGCCCCTCCTGCAGCAGTTCACGACCTGGGCGGGTCAGCTGCTGCGCTTCGATCTCGGTGAGTCCTTCCTGAGCTCGCGTCCGGTCGGCCCCGACATCGCCGCCCGTCTCGCCGTGACGCTCCCGCTCACGCTCATCGCCTTCATCGTCGCGCTGCTCGTGTCGCTCATCATCGGCATCACCGCCGCCGTGAAGTCCGACCGCTGGTACGGCATCGCCCTCTCCGGCTTCGCGCAGCTGGGCGTCGCCGTCCCGGTCTTCTGGGTGGGCGTCGTGCTCGTCTGGGTGTTCGCACTCGGTCTCGGCGTGCTGCCGTCCGGCGGCTTCCCACGAGACGACTGGGAGGATCCGGCTGACGCGCTGCGCTCGCTCACGCTGCCGGTGATCACGATCGTGATCGTGATGAGCGCCTCCCTGAGCCGTTACGTCAGGTCTGCCACGCTCGATGTGCTCGGCAGCGACTATCTGCGCACCGCTCGCGTCGGCGGCTCCGGCATGGCCGAGGCGCTGCTGCGTCACGGGGTGCGCAACGGCGCGGTGCCGGTGGTCGCGATCCTCGGCATCGAGCTGTCGACGACACTCCTCGGCGCTGTCGTGGTCGAGAGCGTGTTCACGCTTCCCGGCCTCGGCAGCCTGCTGCTGTCGGCCATCGAGCAGCACGATTTCCAGGTCATCCAGGGCGTCCTCGTCGTCAGCACGCTCTTCGTGCTGCTCGTCGGTTTCGCCGCCGACATCGTGCAGCGCCTGATCGATCCGCGCCTGCGCACGAGCGTCTCGGGGAACAGATGAGCCGCATCGCCGAACAGCTGATCACCGGATCCGTGCCAGTGCGCCGGCGCCCGAAGGCGACCCTGCTGATCGGGATCGTGCTCACCGGCATCATCGTGCTGATCGCCCTGGTCTCGCTGTTCTGGCTCCCCTATCCACTCGCCGACACGAGCGGCAGCCGCCTCGAAGGGCCGAGCGCTCTGCACCTGCTTGGCACCGACAGGCTCGGCCGCGACCTGTTCTCGCAGCTGATGTGGGGGGCGCGGATCGCGCTCATCGTCGGCACCTGCGCCGTCGCGATCGCCGCTATCCTCGGTACGATCATCGGGCTCGTCGCCGCGTTCGCCCGCCCCTGGGTCGACGACACGCTCTCGGCCGGGCTCGACGTCGTGATCGCCTTCCCGGTGCTGCTGCTCGCGATGCTCGTCGTGGCAGTCCAGGGCGCATCGCTGTGGTCGGCCGTGCTCGCGATCGGCCTCGCGATGTCTGCCGTCGTCGCCCGGCTCACCCGCATCCTCGCGCGTCGCGTGCTGCAGGAGCAGTACATCACCGCCGCGCGCACCAGCGGCACGACTGTGCTCGGCATCGTCTTCCAGCACGTGCTGCCGAACATCGCGCCCACGCTCGCCGTGAGCCTCGCGCTGCAGTTCGGCGCGGCCGTGCTGGCAGAGGCCAGCCTGTCGTACCTCGGACTCGGCGCACCACCACCCAACGCCTCATGGGGACGGATGCTGCAGGAGGCGCAGGGCACCGTGCTCACGGCTCCCGTCGGCGCCATCGCACCCGGCATCGCGATCATCGCGCTCGTGCTCGGCGTGAACTTCCTCGCCGACGGGCTGCGCGACCTTGCCGATCCGACCCGCAGGAGGAGCCGATGAGCCTGCTCGACGTCTCGGGTCTCACGGTCCGCTCGGCCTCCGGCGCACTCGTGCGCGATGTCTCGTTCTCGCTCGCGCCGGGTGAACGCCTCGGGCTGATCGGCGAGTCCGGATCGGGCAAGTCGCTCACCTCGCTCGCGGTGACAGGGCTCCTGCCGGACTCTCTGGTCTCGTCCGGGTCGGTGCTGCTCGATGGGCACCAGGTGGTCGGTGCTCGGGATGTCGACCTGAGGCCGTTGCGCGGACCCGTCGCGCAGATCGTCTTCCAAGAACCGCTGACCGCGCTCGACCCGCTGATGAGGGTCGGCCGCCAGATCGCCGAACCGCTGCGTCGCCACCTCGGACTGCGCGGTGCCGAGCTGCGGTCCGCAGTGGCGGCCGCTCTCGACGAAGTGGCTCTGTCGGAACCGCGATTCGCGCGCGCCTACCCGCACGAACTCTCCGGCGGTCAGCGCCAGCGGGTGGCGATCGCGATCGCTCTCGCTGCCAAGCCGCAGCTCCTCATCGCTGACGAGCCGACCACCGCCCTCGACGTCACCGTGCAGGACGGTGTGCTCGGCCTGCTCGAGCGTCTCATCGACGAGCGTGGCATGGCGTTGCTGTTCATCAGCCACGATCTGGCCGTCGTCTCGCGCATGGTCGATCGCATCGTCGTGCTCCGGGACGGACTCGTCGTCGAGGCGGGCTCGGTCGCGCAGGTGCTGCGGGAGCCGGCCGAGCCGTATACGCGGATGCTGGTCGACAGCGCCCGCGCGCTCGACGCGTTCCTCGATGCCAGGGAGGACGGACGATGACGCTGCTCGAACTGCGTGGCGCCGGCTTCGCCTACGGCTCCCGTCGCGTGCTCGACGACGTCTCCCTGAGCCTCGACGAGGGCGACTCGGTGGGTCTCGTGGGCGAATCCGGGGCAGGCAAGTCGACGATCCTGCGGCTGCTGCTCGGACTCGCGGCACCTCGCGACGGGCAGATGCTGTTCGAGGGGGCACCGCTGTCCTTGCGTGACCGTGCGCAGATGCGACGCTTCCGGGCGAGCGTGCAGCCGGTGTTCCAGGATCCGTACTCGTCGCTCGACCCCCGTCAGCGCATCGACCGCATCATCGGCGAACCGTTGCGGTCGCTGCGACTCGCCTCGGGTGCCGACGCCGCGCAGCGCATCGCCGAGGCGCTGGACTCCGTCGGCCTGCCCACCGATGCCGCCCGCCGCTACCCGCACGAGTTCTCCGGAGGGCAGCGTCAGCGCATCGCGATCGCCCGGGCCGTGGTCTCACGCCCCCGCGTGCTGCTCGCCGACGAACCGGTGAGCGCCCTCGACGTCACGACGCGCGTGCAGGTGCTCGAACTGCTCGACCGGTTGCGCCGCGAGAACGGCCTGTCGCTGATCATGGTGTCTCACGACCTGACTGCGATCGCCTCGGCTTGCGACCGTACGGTCGTGCTGCAGCACGGTCGCGTCGTCGAGCAGGGGTCGACATCCGCTGTGCTGCACGACCCGCAGGATCCGTACACGCGGGCGCTGGTCGACGCGGTCCCGCGGCTTCCGCGCTGACGCGGCGCCAGGGCGACCCGTTCCTCACGACGCCGACGACGCCAGCCCGAAGTACTCCAGCTCGGCCTCGTTCAGCATCCGGGAGCGGATCAGGAACCGCATGCCGGTCGGACCCTCGACGCTGAACCCGGCGCCGCGGCCGGGCACGACGTCGATCGTGAGGTGCGTGTACTTCCAGTACTCGAACTGCGACTCCGACATGTAGATCTCGACGGGCTGCTCGAGCCCGACGTCGAGCGTCCCGAGCAGCACGTCGCCAGGACCCGTGATGAACATGCCGATCGGATAGCACATGGGCGATGAACCGTCGCAGCATCCGCCGGACTGATGGAACATCAGCGGGCCGTGCTGCTCGGTCAGGTCACGGACGAGGGATGCCGCGGCATCCGTCACGTCCACCCGCTGGTAGCTGCCGATCTTCACCATGGTCCCGCCTTTCCCTCGAGATGGATCCGGGCGGGCGCCGAGGGACGCCCGCCCGGAGTCGAACTCAGAAGAAGCCCATCGGTCCCTCTGCGTACGAGACGAGCAGGTTCTTGGTCTGCTGGTAGTGATCGAGCATCATCTTGTGGTTCTCGCGCCCGACGCCCGACTGCTTGTATCCGCCGAACGCGGCGTGCGCCGGGTACTGGTGGTAGGTGTTCGTCCAGACGCGGCCCGCCTCGATCGCGCGACCAGCGCGGTACGCAGTGTCGCCGCTGCGGCTCCACACACCTGCGCCCAGGCCGTAGAGCGTGTCGTTGGCGATCGAGATCGCGTCGTCGAAGCCGTCGAACGAGGTGACCGAGAGCACCGGACCGAAGATCTCCTCCTGGAAGATGCGCATGTCGTTCGTGCCCTCGAACACGGTCGGTGCGACGTAGTATCCCTCGCTGAGGTCTCCCCCGAGGTCGACCCGCTCGCCGCCGAGCAGCAGCTTCGCTCCGCCCTGCTGTCCGATGTCGATGTAGCTGAGGATCTTCTCCAGCTGGTCGTTCGACGCCTGCGCACCGATCATCGTCGCAGGGTCGAGCGGATTGCCCTGCACGACCTTCTTGACGCGCTCGAGCCCGTCGGCGAGGAAGCCGTCGTAGATCGACCGCTGGATCAGCGCACGCGAGGGGCAGGTGCAGACCTCACCCTGGTTCAGCGAGAACATCGTGAAGCCCTCGAGCGCCTTGTCGTAGAACGGGTCGGCGGTGTCGCGCGCGACGTCCTCGAAGAAGACGTTCGGGCTCTTGCCACCCAGTTCGAGTGTCACCGGGATCAGGTTCTGCGAGGCGTACTGCATGATCAGGCGGCCCGTCGTGGTCTCACCCGTGAACGCGATCTTCCGGATGCGCTTGTGCTGTGCGAGCGGTGCGCCCGCCTCGATGCCGAAGCCGTTGACGATGTTCACGACGCCGGCCGGCAGCAGGTCGCCGATGATGTCGAACAGGAACAGCAGGGATGCCGGGGTCTGCTCGGCCGGCTTGATGACGACGCAGTTGCCTGCGGCGAGCGCCGGCGCGAGCTTCCAGACGGCCATGAGGATCGGGAAGTTCCACGGGATGATCTGACCGACCACACCGAGCGGCTCATGGAAGTGGTACGCGACGGTGTTCTCGTCGAGCTGACTGATGCCGCCCTCCTGTGCCCGGAGGACGCCGGCGAAGTAGCGGAAGTGGTCGACCGCGAGCGGGATGTCCGCGGCGAGCGTCTCGCGCACCGGCTTGCCGTTCTCCCAGGTCTCGGCGACCGCGATGATCTCGAGGTTCTGCTCGATGCGGTCGGCGATCTTGTTGAGCACGACGGAGCGCTCGGCCGGACTCGTCTTGCCCCAGGCCGCGAACGCCCTCCAGGCGACCTCGACCGCGCGGTCGATGTCCTCGCTGGTACCGCGGCCGACCTCGGTGAACGGCTTGCCGTTGACCGGACTGACGTTCTCGAAGTATTGGCCCTTGACCGGATCGACGAACTCGCCGCCGATGTAGTGGCCGTAGCGGGCACGGTAGTTCGCGAGAGCGCCGGGCTGGCCAGGGGCCGCGTAGGCAGTGGACACGTCTTCTTCGACGATGGTCATCGTGACTCCTTCGACGGGCCGCGCTTCGGTGCAGCGGCTGTCATCCGAAGGTAGGTCGCGAGGGGTTGCACCGCGGTGCGCAACGTTGCAGGAGGTTGCGGGGCTGGAGCCGCGGTGCTGGCCTACTCGAGGCGTTCGATGCGGGCGACCAGGCCGGCCCGCTTCGGCGACCGAGCGGGGAGCATCTCGAGCGCGAGACGGAGGATCTCGGCATCCAGCTGCCCCTCGGGGATCTCCGCGTACGCGAGCAGCACGTCGAGGCTGGCCTCCGACAGCATCGCCTCGCGCAGGGCCCCACGCACCGAGTCGCGGAACTCCACGACGCCGGGCGACGCAGACTCCGGCAGCACCGGTCCGCGATATGCGGTGAGCGCGACCCGGTGCGCGCCGCGGTCGAGCAGCGACAGCACGTCGTGGGCATCGGTCTCGAGCGGGATCGGCAGGCGGTACGGCCTCGACTCCGGCACGAGCTCAGGCGCGCGCCGCTCCAGCACCTTGCGCAGCCGGACCATCTCGGGTCGCAGCGTGTCCGGCGAGACGCCCGGTCCGTAGACCAGCTCGCACAGATGCTCCGCCGACAGCCCTCGCGGATGCACCGCGAGCATGAGCAGGATCGCCGCGTGCCTGGCGCTGAGCTCGATCATGGACTCCTCGTGCGAGGATTCGGTCTCCAGACGTGCTCGTTCGCGACCGAGCACGTGGAGAGTCGCGCGAGATGTCGCCCGGGTGCGGGATGCTGCGGCGTTCGGTCGGTGGGATGCCTCGCTGCGAGAGCGCAGCCGCGCCACCATCAGCTCCGACTCGACGGCCTTCGCGGTCGCGTCGACCAGCAGGCGCGCCTGCCGGCTCACGACCTCGGCGCCGCCGGTGATGTCGATCACGCCGAGCACACGCCGCGTCTCGGGGTCGCGGACGGGGGCAGCACTGCACGACCAGGGATGCACGAGCCGGTTGTAATGCTCGGCCCCGCGGATCTGAACGGACTGCCCGAGTTCGAGTGCCGTGCCGGGAGCGCTCGTGCCGACGGCATCCTCCGCCCAGTTCGCGCCGGCGACGAATCCTATGTCGTCGGTGAGCGACTGCAGGTGCCGATCGCCCTCGATCCAGAGCAGGCGTCCTGCCTGATCACCGACGGCGATGATCACGCCGGTGTCCTCAGAGTCACCGGGCAGCAGCAGCGCCCGGATCATCTCCATCGCGGAGGCCAGCGGATGCGCCAGCCGGTATGCATCGAGCTCATCGATGGCGAGTTCCAGGGTGGGCGCCGTCTCAGGACCGACGCGGCGACGCCAGGATCGTTCCCAGGATTCGCGCACCAGCGGACGAACCTGCGCCAGTCGCTGATCGTCGAGGTTGCCGGCCAGGAGCTCCTCGTGCGCACGCTCGATGATCAGGCGTGAGGCTGCAGGATGCAGGTCACCTGAGTCGTGCCAGGACGCAGACACGGCAGTCTCCGTTCATCGACGGTGGAGCGTGGTCTCAGTGTATGAGCCGGATGGGCCTGTGGGAATGGGGAGGTCGGTGCTAGCATTCTGCTGTCAGGAGGCGAACATGGCCACGGTGACCATTCGAAATCTCAGCGACGAGGTCGTCGCGGCGCTGAAGGAGCGTGCTCGCAGGAACTCTCGCTCCATGGAGGCCGAGGTGCGCGACATGCTCGTCCGTTCCTTGCGCGGCGACGAGCCCGCCAGCGGAGTGGAGGACGACCTTGCTCGACGGCTTCCGCCGCCGCGGCGGTGGTCCGTGCGGGGCGATGAGGTCATGGCGCGGATCGATGCGAACCCGCGATCACCGGAGCAGCGGAAGGTCGCCGCGGACTGGCTCGCTGAGATCGAGGCCGACCGAGACAACCCGTTCTTCCTCGATGGGCTCGAAGATCCGTGGGAACGCAGTGCTTCTTCTTGACACGAACGTGCTCATTCGTCTGTCGGAAGTGAGGCTGCCGACCGACGAGATTGCATTGAGCGCCATCGTTTACGCGGAGCTTCGTCTCGGGGTCGAACGCACTGCGGATCCAGCGACGCGCAGAGCGCGTCTGGAAGAACTCGCGCTGGTGTCCAGGCTGTTCGACTCGGCCTGTCTGCCCTTCGACCGCGCCGCCGCCGATGGGTATGCTCACCTCGCGGCGCGAGTGATCCAGACCCGTCCAGCCCACGCGCGCAGCAAGGACGTCATGCTCGCCGGCCACGCGTACGCGATCGGCGCGAAGCTCATGACCTTCAACGCGAAGGACTTCGAACTCGTGGCCGATCAGGTCGAGATCGTCGTCCCGACGCTGCGCTGACCCCGCCCGCCGCTGACTCAGCTTCGCGCGGCCCACCACTCCCGCAGACGCTGCTCGGCGACCTCCGGCCCGAGCACGCCCTCGTCGAGCCGCAGCTCGAGGAGGAACTTGTACGCCTCGCCGACCTCGCGTCCGGGAGAGATGCCGAGGATCTGCTGGATGCGGTTGCCGTCGATCTCCGGGCGCATGGAGTCGAGCTCCTCCTGCTCGCGCAGCGCCGCGATCCGCGACTCGATGTCGTCGTAGGCGGCGGCCAGGCGTCCGGCCTTGCGCTTGTTGCGCGTGGTCACGTCGGCGCGCGTGAGGATGTGCAGGCGTTCGAGCAGATCGCCGGCATCCCGCACGTAGCGGCGGACCGCCGAATCCGTCCAGGCACCCTCGGCGTAGCCGAAGAACCGCAGGTGCAGCTCGATCAGTGTGGCGACGGCGTCCGTCGTCGCCGTGTCGAAGCGCAGCGACTGCAGGCGCTTGCGCGCCATCCGCGATCCGACCACGTCATGGTGGTGGAACGTCACGGCGCCACCGTCCTCGAGCTTGCGGGTGCGCGGCTTGCCGATGTCGTGCAGCAGCGAGGCCAGGCGCAGCGCCACATCGGGCTCGGCACCCGGGTGCCGGGAGTGCTCCAGGGCGATCGCCTGGCTGAGCACCGTGAGCGAGTGCTCGTAGACGTCCTTGTGATGGTGGTGCTCGTCGACTTCGAGGCGAAGCGCGCTCACCTCGGGCAGGAACTCCTCGATCAGCCCTGTCTCGACCAGCACGCGAACGCCGCGCACCGGGTCGTCGGTCTGCATCAGGCGCACGAGCTCGGACTGGATGCGCTCGGGGCTCACGATCTTCAGCGTCTCGCGCAACTCGGTGATCGCGTCGGCCGTGGCGTCGTCGACGCGGAAGCCGAGCTGTGCGCTGAACCGCGCGGCACGCAGCATCCGCAGCGGGTCGTCACCGAACGAGATGCGCGGGTCGGTCGGCGTGCGCAGGATGCCGGCGACCAGATCCTCGACACCACCGGTCGGATCGACGAGCTTCACCGACGGCACCTGCAACGCCATCGAGTTGACGGTGAAGTCGCGGCGCACGAGATCGCCCTCGATCGAATCGCCGAACTCCACGGTCGGCTTGCGCGTCACCCCGTCGTAGCTGTCCGCGCGGTAGGTCGTGATCTCGACCTGCTCGCGCTGCACGCGGGCACCGATCGTGCCGAAGGCTCGACCGATGTCCCACTGCGCGGTCGAGATCGGCTTCACGATCGTCAGGATCTCGTCGGGCGACGCATTCGTCGTGAAGTCGAGATCGTGGGTCGGGCGACCGAGCAGCGCGTCACGCACCGGGCCGCCGACGACTGCGAGATCGAAGCCGGCATCCGCGAAGGCAGTCGCGAGCGTGCGGACGACCGGATGCTCAGCGAGCGCACCGAGACGAGCGAGGCCGTCAGCCATGTTGAGCATGGGTTCCAGCGTACCGGGCAAGGTCGCGGAGGTAGTCTGGGGCCCATCATGCAGCTGAGCACATTCACGCCGCCCACCACGCCCGCGGCGAGCGCCGCCCGCTCACTGGCGGCGCAGTACCACTCCGAGTCGATGCAGAACCACGTGGTGCGGTCGTGGCTGTGGGCTGAGGCCTTCGCCGCCGTCGAGGGCCGGCGCGACATCGATCACGAGCTCCTGTACGTGTCTGCGATGCTGCACGACATCGGCATCGTGCCCGAGTTCGACAACGTGCACCTCTCGTATGAAGAGGCGGGAGGCCACGTCGCCGTGGCCCTCGCGACGGGCGCGGGGTGGGACACGGATCGCAGCAGCCGTGCGCTCGACGTGATCATCCGACACAACTGGCCGTCCGTCGATCCCGCGTTGGACGTCGAGGGCTATCTGCTCGAGATCGGCACCGCGCTCGACATCTCGGGCGCGCGGGCCGATGTCCTCCCAGCGACCTTCGTTCGTGAGGTTCTGACCGAGTACCCGCGTCTGCAGCTCGCGAGCGAGTTCGGCGACGGGGTCGTCGATCAGGCGACGCGCAAGCCGCACACCTCCGCGCACCGACTCGTGACAGGCGGCGTCGTGGGCAAGCTGGCGGACCACCCGCTCGAACGGCCGGCCTGACCCGCTCCTCGGCATCCGTCCACGAGGGCACTGTCGGGGCTTCGGTCTCGGCGGTGCCCTTTTCCTCGTGCGCGGTCATAGGATCGCGGTGTGGCCGCCGATGACTCTGCATCCTCCCCAGCTCCCTCCCGTCGCGGATTCCTCAAGATGGGCGGCGCGGCGCTGGCCGGCGCGGTGGTCGGCGGGGCCGGCGGAGCTGCGATCGGTGCGGGGGTGGCCGCGAACGGCCGCAGCGGATTCGCGGCAGCGCCCGATCCCTTCGCCGCGCTGACGCCTCGAAGCGAACCGGGCTTCGACCACATCGTGGTCGTGATGGGCGAGAACCGCTCCTTCGACAACCTGCTCGGCTACCTCTATTCGAAGGACACGCTGCCCAGCGGCGAGACCTTCGACGGTCTCGCGTTCGGCGACCACAGCAACACCGCTCCAGACGGCACGGTCGTCCCCGCGCACGTGCACCAGGGCGACACGGACAAGATCATGAGCATGCCCGATCCGGATCCGGGCGAGGAGTACCCGCACGTCAACACGCAGCTGTTCGACACGATCGACCCGAAGTCGAACGCCGATCTCTACGTCGACGGCATGTCCGCGCCGTTCAATGCTCCTGCCGCAGGCACGAGGCCGACCATGGCCGGATTCCTCACCGACTACGTCGTCAACCTCCGACGGCTGCGCAAGGGCGTCGAACCCACGCTCGACGAGGCGCGGCAGATCATGGGCTCGTTCTCCCCCGAGATGCTGCCGGTGCTGTCGACGCTCGCCTCGGAGTTCGCGGTGTTCGACAACTGGTACGCCGGCGTCCCCTCGCAGACGTTCTGCAACCGCTCCTTCTTCCACGCCTCGACCTCGCACGGCTTCGTGACGAACCAGGCCGGCGGCGGATATCGGAAGTGGCTCGACGCTCCGGCTGCGCCCACCGTCTTCAACCGGCTCGAGGAGAAGAAGCTCAGCTGGAAGATCTACATCGACAAGCTGCAGCTCGTCTCCTTCACCGGGATGCTGCACGCAGCCGTGCTCGAGAAGTACTGGCGCACCGAGCACTTCGGCACGATGGAGGACTTCTACACCGATACGAAGAACGGCACGCTCCCGGCGTACGCGTTCATCGAGCCGAGGATGGTCTACGACCACAACGACTTCCACCCGCCGTTCGGTTCGGTACGAGCGAGCGACGTCGACGGCATCGAGATCTTCGACAGCGCGGTCTCGGACGTCCGTGCCGGCGATCGCCTCATCCACGACATCTACGAGGCCGTGCGTACGAGCGCCTCACCGAAGGGATCGAATGCGGTCAACACCCTGCTGCTGATCACGTTCGACGAGCACGGCGGATGCTACGACCACGTGCCGCCGCCCTCGGCGACGAAGCCGACACCCGACACGGGTGCCGGCGAGATGGGATTCACGTTCGACCGGCTCGGATGCCGCGTGCCGGCGATCGCCGTCTCCGCGTACACGCGTCGCGGCTCGATCATCCACGACGAGATGCACCACGGCTCGGTCACCGCGACCCTCTCCCGACTGCACGGCCTGAAGCCGCTGAACGACCGCGACCAGTCGGCGAACACGCTCCTCAATGTCGTGAACCTCGACCAGCCGCGGCATCCCGCCGACTGGCCGATCACCACCCCCGCCTACACGCCGCCGAACCCGGAGCAGAACGCGCCGCACCCCGGCGACGCCGATCACGACAAGCCGCTCACGCCCCCGGCCCGCGGCCTGCTCGGGCTGCTGATCGCGAAGTACGGTCGCCCGGACGAGCCGGAGCCCGAGACGTTCGCCGACGCGTATCGCCTGCTGCACGAGCACGGCGAGGAGCTGTTCGGGCCGCCGAAGGGCAGCTGACCGCGGCGCCTAGGCTGGGAGCATGACCGAGCCCGCACCCATCGAATCCTTCTGGCACGGGCTGCGGTCAGCTGATCCGACCCTGCCGGAGGCCACCCCGGGGTCCTGGGCGTTCGGCGCGACACGAGCGCAGGCCGACGATCTGCTGGCACTGGTCCTCGACGGGATCAAGACCGGCACGGCATCCTCACTGTGGGACTACGAGGCGACCGGAGATCCGCTCCCGGCTGTCGGAGACCTGAGCATCCTGCTCGACGGCGAAGGGATGCCGCGGGCACTGATCGAGACGACGGATGTCCGCACCGTTGCGTTCGATGCGGTGCCGGACGCCCACGCCTTCGCTGAGGGCGAGGGGGATCGCACACTCGCGCACTGGCGAGCGGTGCACGAGCGGTTCTGGCGCGAGCACTCCGAGAACACCCGTGGCTTCGAACCGGACATGCCGGTCGTCTGCGAGCTGTTCCGCCTCCGATACCCGCGCTGAGCGCTCCGCTCCGCCTCAGTCGCGGTGCGACCGGCGTCGAGCGGCGATCAACAGGGTCGCACCGAGTACGAGCACCACACCGCCACCGATGGCCCACGCGAAGGTCTCGGGCCCGAGGCCAGTCGCGGGCAGCCGGTCTCCACCGTTTCCGGGGTCGGTTGTCGGGGTGGCGGTGTCGGTCGGCGTGGGGGTCGGGGTCGGAACCACGTCGTCCTCGGCGAGCACGAAGTCGAGGTCCACGATCGTCTCGCCGGCGGCGGTGATCGTCAGCGTCCGGGTGGCGGTGCCGACGACGGTCGTGTCGTCGGGCGGCACGACCGTGAGCGTGTAGGTACCGGGTGCCAGGGAGTCGAGGCCGAATGCGCCGTCGGCATCCGTGGTCAGCTGCTGCGAGCCGCCAGGACCGGCGACCTCGATCGTGACGCCGCCGAACGGCTCGTCATCGTCGGTGGTGACCGTGCCGCTGAGCGCGCCGAGCCGGGCGAGTGCGAAGTCGACGTCGGTCACGTCGTCTGCCGCGACCTGCTCCGGGCGCGAGCTCGGACCGTCGACGACGTAGCCGTCGGGTGTCGTGATCGCGATGTCGTAGTCGCCAACGGGGAGCCGCGGGAAGCTGTAGTCGCCGTTGCCGTCGGTCACCGTGGTGAGCGTGCCGCCTGGGCTCGTCGCGGTGACGGTCACTCCGGGCACTCCGGTGCCGTTCGACGAGACGGTGCCCGAGAGCGTCGGGTTCTCGGCCAGCACGAAGTCGACGTTCTCGATCGGGTCCTCGCTGCCCACCGGCACCGTGAAGGCGGGCGGCGTGCTGGTGATCGTGAAGCCGGGAGGCGCGGTGATGGTCGCGGTGTGCGTGCCGACCGCGACCTGATCGAACAGGTATCGTCCGTCAGCGCCGGTCGTGGTGGTCTGCCCGTCGATCGTCACGGTGACCCCGGGGACCGGGGTGCCGTCGTCGTCAAGGACCTGCCCTGAGACGGCGACCGGGATGATGTCGCGCACTTCGAAGTCCGCCACGGCATCCGCGTCGGTGAGGTCCACGGGGATCACCGTCGCCGTGGTCGCGATCTTGCCGGGCGGCGGGCTGACGCGCACCGTGTAGCCGTCGGTCGCGACGAAGCCGGGGAACGAGTAGGTGCCGTCCGGTGCCGTGGTGGTCGTGCCGACAACCGTGCCGTTCCCGTCGGTGAGGTTGAGAGTGACGCCGTCGAGCGGACCATCGGCGATGTCGACCACAGAACCCGTGATGTCGCGGGCGAGGGAGGCGAACCAGGTCTGGTAGACCGGGAAGCCCGAGCGGCGCGTGAAGATGAAGCTGAGCGAGGTGATGGGCGTGCTCGGCTCGAACCACGCCGCCGAACCGCTCGTGTCGGCCGCCGCGGCGTTGCCGGTGAGTGTGAGGGTCGCGGGGTTCCACGTCGGGACGTCGGTGGCCACGCCGGTGCATCCCGGCTTGCCGGCGATCCCGGGGGCGCAGTAGTTGAACCCGCCCCGGAAGCCGAGGTCGGCGGCGGTCAGCTGCTGTCCGTCGGTGCCGATCGCCTGGATGCGCACCGAGTCGGCATCGATGTCGCCGAGGACGAAGGTCCAGCCGGAGGTCGGGGTCGGCGCGTTGAACGAGTAGGTGGTGGTCGAGGGGCTCGTGGCCGTGTCGGCCTTGGGGCGAAGGTTCAGGTAGGGCTGTCCCTGGCTGGTGCCGTACTTGGCGCCGACGTCGGTCCCCTGCGCGAGCCAGACGGATGCACCCGAGATCACTCCGACCTGCCCGGCGCGGGAGTCGCTCGTGACCGTCGCGCTGAGCTCGGGCTGCGCGGCGATGTCGACCGAGGTCGTGTACGCGCCGCCTGACCCCGCGAGCGGCTGCCAATCAGCCCAATCCGAGGTCGTTGCCGCCGAGGCCGGCACTGCGATGGCCACGGCTGCCAGCACGGCGACCGCTCCGACAAGAAGGCTCCTGGGGGCGCGCATGCGGCCAGGCTATACCGATATATCGTGGCTGACCAGGTTTCGCGACCGACGGATGCAGCGTCCGCCCAGACCGACAGCGATCAGGCGAGCCGCATGCAGACGAGCTCAGGACGGGCATCCCAGGACTCCACGGGAGTGAACCCGAGGGAGAGATACATGCCGATCACGTTCTCCCGCCAAGCCCAGACCGACAGTCGCAGCGGACGCGCCGAATCCGCGATCGCGTGCCGCAGGAGTGCGCCGCCCACACCGCGTCCACGGCTCGAGGGGCTGGTCCAGAAGCGCTTGATCTCGTCGCCTTCGGCGTCCGCTGCTCCGACGATCAGCACGCCGCAGGGAGTCCCGTCGAGCGTCGCGACCAGGGTGCGCTTGTCGGCGAAGGCCGCGGCCGGGTCGGCGATCTCCCGCGCGTACCGATCGCCGAGCGGAGCGTCCGCATCCGCGAGTCCTCGTTCGATCTTCTCGGCCTCGGTCTGCAGCAGGTAGTCGCGGACGAGGGATGCCACGGCATCCCTGTCTTCAGGGAATCGAGCAGTCCTGACGACGGGGGCCTGAGGATCTGTCACGGTTCGAGCGTATTGCGGCCGCGCGGTCAGGCGATCGGGTCTCCCTGCACCGGCCCCTCGGTGTTCGGCTTCCACCCCAGCGCCGGCGCGACGTGCTCGGCGAACGCCTGCAGCACGTGCAGGTTGTACTCCGGTCCGAGCTGGTTCGGGATCGTGAGCAGCAGCGTGTCCGCGGCCATCACGGCCTCGTCCTGCTTCAACTGCTCGATCAGCACATCGGGCTCGGCCGCATAGGTCTTGCCGAACGTGGAACGGAATCCGTCGATCACGCCGATCTGGTCGCCGCTGTCGGCACTGCGCAGTCCGAAGTAGGCGCGATCCATGTCGTTGATCAGCGGGAAGACGCTGCGGCTGACCGAGACGCGAGGGCTGCCCGTGTGGCCGGCCTCCTTGTACGCGGAGCGGAACAGGTCGATCTGCTCGCGCTGGAGCTGGTCGAACGGCGCGCCCGTGGCCTCGGTGATGAGGGTCGAACTCATCATGTTCAAGCCCTTGCGTCCGGTCTCCTCGGCCGTGGCGCGCGAGCCGGAGCCCCACCAGATGTGGTCGCGAAGCGTCGGCGACTGCGGCTCGATCGCGAGGTACCGTCCCTCTCCGACCATGCGGGGGTCGCCCTGAGCCAGCCGCTCGCCGTCGATCGCACGAAGGAAGATCTCGAACTTCTCGCGTGCCAGCACGCTGCCCCGCTCTGGGTCCTCCTCGTCGCGGAAGCCGAAGGCCTCGTAGCCGCGGAGCGCGGTCTCGGGTGAACCACGGCTCACGCCGAGCGCGATCCGGCCGTCGGCGATCCAGTCGAGCGCGGCGGCCTCCTCGGCGAACTGCATCGGGTTCTCGTACCGCATGTCGATCACGCCGGTGCCGACCTCGATCCGCTTCGTGCGCGCGGCCATCGCCGACAGCAGCGGCATCGGAGAGGCAGCCTGCTTCGCCCAGTGGTGCACGCGGACGGATGCACCGTTCACCCCGATCTCGTCAGCGCCCTCGGCGATCTCGATGGTCTGCTTCAGCATGTCGCCGGCGGTGCGGGTCGCCGAGCCCTGCACATCGCCGTAGTGCCCGAACGAGAGGAATCCGAAAGCCTTCATGTTCTATTCGAACGCATGGATGCTGTGAGCTATTCCGCCGCGACGAGTCGAAGCATCCTCACCCTCCGGCATCCTCGGTGCGTGCAGGCATCCTCGGGTGTCGCGAACGGCCGCTTCACCTTCGCCGATCCGGCCATCTGCGACACCTCCGCGCACGGAGGTGTCAGGAATGGCCGTCTCGCGGCGCGTGAAGCGACCATCTGCGACACCTGGCCCAGGCGGGCACTCGTGCACAGACCACTGAAAGCAGGAGCACCGCAGAAGGATGCTGTGAGCTATTCCACCGCGACGAGGAAGCCGTCGAACACGAGCGAGCGGATGCGCGGCTCCAGATCGGCCCAGAGCTCGCGGAAAGGCACCTCGAACAGGTCGGACAGTGCCGCAGCGATCTGCCCGACGGTGAGATCGCCGTCGCAGGCCCCGACGAATGCGGCGAGCGCAGGATCGACATTCACCGTTCGCGCGAAGCCCCCGCCCTGGCGCAACTCGATCACGCTCGGGTCGTCGTTGCCCGGCATCAGGTGCCGAGCCTCGGTGACATCGGTTGCCGTCAGCAGCATCGGCGGCAGCCCCTTCGCGAGCAGGTCGTGTGCCTGGATGCCGACGCACAGCGCCGCACCGACCCCGGAGACCTGCTGCGCCAGCCGCTCGGTCCGACGCAGCGGGGATCCGCTCCCCCGCCGCAGCAGCACGTACCCGAACCCGATCGATGAGACCTCGCGGGTGACGAAGTCGTCGAGCCAGGCGCTGAGCAGCGGTGTGAACGCAGGGTCCCTCGGCGTCGTACCGCCGTCACGGATCCACAGCTCGGCGTAGGCGAGCGGTGACAGCTGCTCGCGTTCGATCACCCAGAGGTCGAGCTCCCTCGGCACCCACGCCTCCAGCCGCGCGAGTCCTGCGACGCCGGCCTTGGACTCCCAGTTGCCGAGCAGCTGAGCGATGCCGCCAGGGGTGAGGAAGGCCGGCGCCGTGCGCACGAACTGCTCCACGAGCGCATCGCCGACGAGTCCGCCGTCGCGGTACTCGTACTCGGGAACGCCCTCGCTCCGCGGAGTGATCACGAAGGGCGGATTCGAGACGATCAGGTCGAACGCCTCACCCGCGAGCGGTTCGAACATGCTCCCCTGCCGGAACTCGATGTTCGTGACCCCGTTGAGCTGCGCATTGAGCTCTGCGTACGCCAGGGCGCGCACCGAGATGTCGGTTGCGACGACCGAGCCCGCGCGCCGAGCGACCAGGAGCGCCTGGATGCCGCAGCCGGTGCCGAGATCGAGCGCACGCTCCACCTGCAGCGGCACGACGATCTCGGCGAGTGTGCGCGACGCCCCACCCACACCGAGCACGTGGTCGGCCGGAAGCGCCCCGTCGAGCGCCACCTCGTCGAGGTCGCTGGCGATCCACCACTCGCCGATGCCGTCAGCGTCGACGAACGACTGAGGGCGCAGCAGCGCCGTCGGGGTCACGAGCTCGGCGTCAGCGGTCGCGAGTCCGAGCGCCACGAGACCGTCGATGCCGAGGCGCGGCAGGGCCGCCTCCGCGAGACCTCGCGGCTGCGGCATCCCGAGCACGAACAGCCGGCCGAGCGTCGCGAGCGCACCCGTATCGTCGGCGATCGCGCGGAGGATCGGCTCGCGCATCCCGCGAGCCAGCGCATCGTCCGCCTCCTCGCCCCAGAGCCTCCTGAGGGGCTCTGAGCGGAGGTCGGCCGCATCGAGATCGGCGGCGAGCGCGGCGCTGCGAAGGGGCTCTGGAACGGGTGCGGGGGTGTCGGACACGGCCGTCACTCTACGCGTCTTCAGCGTTCTCCTCTGTCGGGCCTCCTAGAATCGCTAGGTCAGTACTCACGGACAGCCGCTTTCACTGGCGTTCGAGGAAGACCTTCATGACCGCGACCACCCCCGATGACACCGGCTTCCGTCCGCGCCTCCGCAGGCTCGTACGCAAGACCGCCGTCTTCGCGATCGCACTCGGCGTCAGCGGCATCCTCGCACCGACCACCGCAATGGCCGCCACCGAACCGCCGAGCGACAGCGAGGGCAAGGTCGAGCTCTTCGTCTCGGCCGGTGCACGCGGCAACGTCATCGTCGGCGCAGCGACGTCGGCGGTCGTCACGGTCGAGAACGAGACGGATGCCGAGGTCTCGCCCGGTCGCGTGCTGGTCGAGCTGAATCGCACACCGCTCGCCGATGATGCGGCGATCACCTCGTGGCTCGACGGCGAAGAGGTGGAGGGCACCTTCGCGGCGCTCGGCACCGAGTCGACGAACTCGGTGGACGCCGGAGCATCCGGCACCACGACGATCCCGGTGCCGCCCGAGCTGCTCGCCGACCTTGCCCCTGGCGTGTACCCGCTGCGTGCCGGGCTGTCCGGATCGACCACCGGTGCGACCGGGTCTGATGACGTGGTGTCGCGCAATGCCTCCGCGTCGAGCGTGCTCATCGTGACCACCGGGGAAGCTGCCCAGGTCGCGGTCGTCGTGCCGATCACGGCGAGCCCGGCAAACGGCGCCCTCCTGACGAACGAGGAGCTCTCGGCGCTCACCGCGGAGGACGGCGCACTCACCGCGCAGCTCGACGGCGTGACCGGCACGGCCGCGATCCTCGCGATCGACCCGGCGATCGTCGCCGCAATCCGCGTGCTCGGCACGTCGGCCCCCTCGCAGGCCAGGGACTGGCTCGAGCGCCTCGACGAGCTTCCGAACGAACGGTTCGCCCTGCAGTTCGGCGATGCGGATGCCACGGCGCAGTCGCAGGCACAGCTCCCCGCGCTGCTGCAGCCGACCACGCTCAGCACCTTCCTCAACCCGTCGAACTTCCCGAACACATCGGCGACGCCCGCGCCCGGCGATGAGCCGGCCGGCTCACCGTCACCATCGCCCTCGCCCACCTCGTCCCCCGCGCTCCCGGACGACGAAGAGCTGTCGGAGATCGACGGAGCGACGCCGGGCATCCTCTGGCCTCGGAGTGGGGTCACCCAGGGAGACCTCACGACCTTCGCCGCGTACCTCGACGGAGCGGCGACCACGATCCTGCCCTCCTCAGTCATCGACGGCGGCACATCAGCGCACGCACTCGCCGGCGACGCCGAAGTGCTGATCTCGGATGACGAGGCAGCCGCCGCTCTCTCCCTCTCCGCGGCCGAAGCCGAGCCCGCAGCGCGGCAGCGTCAACTGGCTGCGGCCAGCGCCCACCTCTTCCTCGCAGCGCAGAGCGCTCCGGGAGCACCACTGCTCGTTGGTCTCGACCGAGACGAGACGCGGACAGCCTCCGCGCTGCGGGATGCGATCTCCACAGTCGACACCCCCGGTTTCTCCCTCTCCGCGCTTCGCGCACTGCCGACGGCGTCCGTGACGCTCACAGGTGCGGCCGATCCCACATATGCGACCGCCGTCAGCACGCTCCTCAGCGACGAGCAGACACTCGGCCAGTTCGCGACGATCCTCAGCGACCCGCAGCTCCTCCTGAGCCTCGAGCGCATCCGCATCCTGCGCACGCTCGCCGTCGGCATCTCGGTGGATTCGTTCGCGAAGGTGCTCGCGCGGCACCAGACGGACACGCAGGCGACGCTCGGCGCCGTGAGCATCCCGCCATCCAGCACGATCCAGCTGTTGACCGCTGCTGCCGATCTGCCGTTCGGCGTGCGCAACGATCTGCCGTGGCCGGTCACGATCCAGCTGTCGGTGGCGCCGACCGACCCTCGTCTCGAGGTGAAGCCGGTCGTCGAGCAGGTCGTGCAGGCGAACACGAGCATGCGCATCAAGGTGCCGGTCGAGGCGCGCGTCGGCAGTGGCGAGGTCGGTCTGCGCCTGAGCCTGTCGAGCCCGACCGGTGTGCCCATCGGCGGCACCGAGGTCGTGCGCGTCGCTGTGCGGGCCGAGTGGGAGGGCATCGGCGTCGGCATCTTCGGCGGCCTGATCGTGCTGCTGATCGCACTCGGAGTGGTGCGCACGGTGCGGCGACGTCGTCGTGAGGCGCTCGAGAGCCAGTCGGCGCTTGCCGAGGAAGAGGAAGCCGTGCTGTCGAGACCCTTCCCACCGGAGAGCAAGGACGGGCGTGAGTAGCCTCGGCCGCGCGAGCGCGGTCATCGGTGCGGGCACCCTCGTCTCCCGCATCACCGGGCTCCTGCGCAGCATCGTGCTCGTCGGGGTGATCGGGTCGTACATGTCCGGTCCTGCGGACGCGTTCGCCGCGGCCAACACGCTGCCGAACAGTGTGTTCTCGCTGATCTCCGTCGGCATCCTCACGGCTGTGATCGTGCCGCAGATCGTGAAGGCTGCGGCCGATGCCGACGGCGGAAACGCCTTCATCTCGAAACTGTTCACGCTCGGCACGGTCGTCCTGGTCGCGGTCACCGCAGTGGCGACGATCGCAGCTCCATGGCTGATCGTGGTGGTCGCCGGCAGTGTGCCACCGGCGACGCAGGCGCTCGCGACCGCACTCGCCTACTGGTGCCTCCCCCAGATCCTCTTCTACGGCCTGTACGCCCTCCTCGGCGAGGCACTGAACGCCCGACGGATCTTCGGACCGTTCACCTGGGCGCCCGTGGTCAACAACATCGTCTCCATCGTCGGCTTCCTCATCCTCGGAGCCGTGTTCGCTCCGGTGTCGAGGAACTCGGCGCAGTGGACGCCCGAGATGATCGCTGCCCTCGGCGGGACTGCGACGCTCGGCATCGCGATCCAGGCGCTCGTGCTGCTGGTCTTCTGGCGCCGGACCGGTCTGTCTCTGCGTCCGGACTTCCGCTGGCGCGGTGTCGGCCTCGGCAACGTCGGACGGCTCGCCGGCTGGACGTTCCTGATGGCGTTCGCCTCGCTCGCAGCCGGCGTCCTGCAGGGACGAATCGTCAGCGCCGCGTCGGGTGAGGGCGCGTCGCTCGCCGTGACCGGCAACGCCTGGCTGATCTTCATGCTCCCCTACTCGGTGATCGTGCTCTCCATCGGGACGCCCTACTTCACGCAGATCAGCGAGCACGCTGCGGCAGGTCGCCACGAAGACGTCCGGAGCGACATCTCCCAGAGCATCCGCACACTCCTGTTCTTCATCGTCGCCGCGGTGGCGGCCGTCGCCGCGGCCGCCATCCCCGCGTCGCGTGTGTTCACCGAGTCCGGATCGGATGCGCAAGGCGCAGCAGCCGTGCTCCTCTGCTATCTGATCAGCCTGATCCCGCTGACCATCCTGTTCATCGTCCAGCGCACGTTCTACGCATACGACGACACCCGCACGCCGTTCTGGTTCACGATCTTCCAGTGCGTCCTCATCGTCGCGACCGCCCTGGGTGCGTGGGCGTTGCTCGAAGCAGACGTCATCCCGTTGACCTCGCTCGCCGCTGCGGTCGCACTCGGACAGTCGATCGCCAGCACCGTGCAGACGATCGTCGCGACCTGGCTGCTGCACCGGAAGATCGGCGGTATCCGGGTCAGTTCCTGGATGACCGCGGTCGGCCGCTTCGCGATCGCCGGCATCCCTGCCGGCCTCGCGGGGTGGGGAGTCTTCCTCCTCCTGGGTGGAGTCGACGGATGGACCATGGCAGGCGCAGTGCAGGGAGCCCTCGGCACCGCGATCGTCGGCCTCGCCGTGCTCGTCGTGTACCTCGGCATCCTCGCGCTCTTCCGCGCTCCTGAGCTCAAGGTCGCCGGCTCGCTGGTCCGCCGGTTCCTCCCCGGTCGCTGAGCCCGCTCCCAGCCCGCGGTGCGACCCTGGTGAGGGAATGCCCCACGGCTACCATGGGTTGAAGCAGTCGAAGGTCATTCGACCGCAGTTTCACAGACGGAGAGCACATGCGTCAGGTCATCATCATCGGCTCCGGCCCCGCCGGTTTCACGGCTGCCATCTATGCAGCCCGAGCGAACCTCAAGCCGCTGCTCATCGCGAGCTCGGTCGAGGTCGGGGGCGAGCTGATGAACACCACCGAGGTCGAGAACTACCCCGGCTTCCCCGACGGCATCCAGGGCCCTGAGCTCATGGCCAAGTTCCAGGAGCAGGCTGAGAAGTTCGGTACCGAGGTCGTCTACGACGACGTCACCGAGCTCGATCTCGCCGGTCCCGTGAAGAAGGTCACGCTCGGCAGCGGCACCGTGCACGAGACGCAGACGCTGATCTACGCGACCGGGTCGGCGTATCGCAAGCTCGGCGTCACCGGCGAAGAACGTCTCTCCGGCTACGGCGTCTCGTGGTGCGCGACGTGCGACGGCTTCTTCTTCCGTGAGAAGACGATCGCGGTCGTCGGCGGCGGCGACTCCGCGATGGAGGAGGCCACGTTCCTCACCCGCTTCGCGTCGAAGGTCTACGTCATCCACCGCAAGGACACGCTCCGCGCGTCCAAGATCATGCAGGAGCGCGCCTTCGCGAACGAGAAGATCGAGTTCGTCTGGAACAGCGAGGTCGCTGAGATCCTCGGTGAGACCGCCGTCAACGGTGTCCAGCTGCGCTCGACGGTCGACGGCACGATGCGCGAGCTCCCGCTCGACGGACTGTTCGTCGCGATCGGCAATGACCCGCGCACGCACCTCGTGCACGAGAAGCTGCAGCTGACCCCCGAGGGCACGATCTGGGTCGACGGCCGTTCCTCGGTCACCTCGGTGCCCGGTGTGTTCGCCGCCGGCGACGTGATCGACCCCCACTACCGTCAGGCCATCACGGCTGCCGGTTCGGGAACGGTCGCAGCCCTCGACGCCGAGCACTTCCTCGCCGACCTGGAAGACATGTCGGTCGAGGTCCCCGCTGCGGAGGCCGCAGAGGTCATCACCGCCTGAGTGCGGTGGGAACAGTTTCACCTCGTCTGCTGTTGTAGCTGACGAACCTCGAATCAAGGAGAACTCTGATGAGTGCAAAGGCTACGAGCCAGGCGACCTGGGAGCAGGACGTACTGCAGGCCGACGGTCCCGTGCTGGTGGACTTCTGGGCGGAATGGTGCGGCCCGTGTCGCATGGTCGCCCCGGTGCTGGACGAGATCCAGTCGGACAACCCCGACAAGATCACGATCCTCAAGCTCAACGTCGACGAGAACCCCGAGCTCGCCATGAAGTACCAGATCACGTCGATCCCGGCGATGAAGGTGTTCCACGGCGGTGAGGTCAAGACGACCATCATCGGCGCCAAGCCGAAGTTCGCCCTGGAGAAGGACCTCGCCGACTTCATCGGCTGATCCCCTCACGCGAATCGGGCCGTCGTCTCTCCTCCGGGAGGCGGCGGCCTTTTCGCATGCTCCGGAGACCCGTCACGATCTGCTGAGCCGGTCCCGATCAGCGGATGCTTCCGCGCAGACCGTCAGCGAATCGGGACCGCGTCCGCAGATCGGGCGCGCGACGGCTCACTTGTCGGAGACGTCGACGGGCGCCAGCCCCTTGGCGATGCGTGCGCGGTCGAGGATCTCCTGGATCACCGGGGTCTTGGCCGCGTTGTACGTCGACGTCCCACGCGCGGCGGCGGCCACGGCGTCGCACTTCGCGTGCCTGTAGCGATCGGCATCCTCGGGGTGCGCCAGGAGCCAGTCACGAAGGATCCGCTGGTTCACGGCATCCCACTCGGATGCCGTGAAGAAGTGGGCGATGCGGGTGCGGATGCCGTGCTCCTCGAACACCATGACCGGATGGCTGCGCACGCCACTGCCGACCTGCCAGCCGATCGCCTCCAGCGACCCTCGACGCGCGGCGAAGTCATCGGCGCCCTCGATCCGCACCGCGACGTCGATGATCGGCTTCGCGCGCATCCCTGGCACCGCGGTGGAGCCGATGTGCTCGATCACCCAGTCGGGGTCACCGTGCGCACGCAGCTCCGCGGCGATCTCCTCGAAACGGTCCGGCCACGCCGGGTCGTACGACACGAGCTGCCGAGGCATGGTCAGGGGCGCGCGGTCAGGACGCGTCGGCGACGGTCGGATCCCAGCGTCGGTGGCGCTGCTTCTCGTCGAGCAGCCCCCAGACAGCCGGGGTGAGCTCGGGGTACTCCAGGGCGATCTGGCGCAGCACACGGTAGTGACGTGCCTCGTTCGGGCGCACACCGTCGTTCGCGGTGATGTTGTCGGCGCGCAGGAGATAGACGACGAGCTCATCGACGCTCGGCAGCTCCTCCATGAACTCCCAGGGGTCCTCCCCACCGAGGAGACGCTCCTGCACGATGACCGCGAGTTCGTCAGCCGCTTCAGCTCGCAGCACTTCCAGGCTGGCGCGACGGGGGACGGACTCGCTCATGCTTCCAGCCTACGCGCGACTCCGACGTGGTCGGCGCTCGACCTTGGTGTCCTCCTGCATTTCCTCGAGTTCCTTGCCCTTGGTCTCCGCGACCTTGAAGTACACGAAGAAGAAGGAGAGCAGCGCGAAGAACGCGTAGAACCCGTAGGCGAACGGCAGGCCGATCGCCGAGAAGGCGGGGAACGTCGTCGAGATGAAGAAGTTCGCGACCCACTGGGCTGCCGCGGCGACGGCGAGGGCGCCGGCGCGGATGGAGTTCGGGAACATCTCGCCCAACAGCACCCAGACGAGCGGGCCCCAGGTGGCTCCGAAGAACACGACGAAGCCGTTGGCGCAGATGAGTGCGACGGTCGCCCACGGATCCGGAAGCGTCACCGCGCCCGCTGCATCCAATGTTCCGAAGGAGAACGCGAGCGCCATGAGACCGAGCGTGAGCGTCATGCCGACAGAGCCCACGAGGAGCATGATCCGACGGCCGACCTTGTCGACGAGGAGGATCGCGACGATCGTCACCACGATGTTCGTGACGGAGGTGATCACGGTGATCAGGAGGGCTTCAGATTCGCCGAATCCGACCGACTGCCACAGCGTCGTCGAGTAGTAGAAGATCACGTTGATGCCGACGAACTGCTGGAAGACCGAGAGCAGGATGCCGACCCAGACGATCGGCTTCAGTCCGAGCCGGTTGCCACGCAGGTCGCGCAGCGACTCGGTGCGCTCGGTGTTGAGCGTGCCGGTGATCTCGGCGATCTTCGCCTTCACATCGACGGCCCCGGTGACGGTCGTCAGCACCTCGGTCGCCTTGTCGAGCTGTCCCTTCGCCACCAGGTATCGCGGCGACTCGGGCAGCCGCAGCGACATGACCCCGTAGACGATCGAGGGGACCGCCCCGGCGATGAACATCCACCGCCAGGCGTCCAGGCCCCACAGCGGCTCCGCAGCGCCTCCTGCGACGTTCGCGAGCATCGCGTCGGAGAGCAGGGCGATGAAGATACCGGTGACGATCGCGAGCTGCTGCAGCGACCCCAGCCGTCCACGGACGTGCGCCGGTGACACCTCCGCGATGTACGCCGGTGCGATGACGGATGCTGCGCCGACACCGAGTCCGCCGACGATGCGCCAGATGATCAGGTCGACGACACCGAACGAGAAGCCGGACCCGAGCGACGAGAGCAGGAACAGCACGGCCGCGACGACCATGACGGGGATGCGGCCGAATCGGTTCGCAAGCGGACCGGCGAACCACGCACCGACGGCGCAGCCGATCAGCGCCGAAGACACGGCGAAGCCCTTGAGGCCGACGCCGAGGTCGAAGCCCGATTGGCTGCCGGCCAGGGCATCGACAGCGCCGTTGATCACGGCGGTGTCGAAGCCGAACAGGAACCCGCCGAGAGCGGCAGCGATACTCACCGCGATGACGCGGCCTCGTATGGGTGAACCAGGCTGTGTGCGCGACATTGTGCCCCTCCTCGACATCATCTGACGCGAGTCTAGGCCTGTCGATCCCGTCCGCGGGGATCACCCGCGAACCTCGGAAGGATCAGCTCCGACCGTAGCTCTCCTCGCCGAGTTCCTCGAGAATGCGGTTGAGATCCTGGATGGACGCGAAATCGATGGTGACCTGGCCTTTGCGGGCCCCGAGAGCGATCTTGACTCGGGTGTTCAGCCGGTCGCCGAGCTTACCGGCGACCTCGTCGAGATAGGCGCGGCGCGCGCCGGGCGTCGCCTTGGTCGCCTTCGCACCGGCAGACGGCAGGTTCTTGGCAGCCTCCTCGGTCGCGCGGACCGAGAGATCCTCGTTCACGACCTTGTCGGCGAGACGCTGCATCGCCTCAGGCGTGTCGAGGCTCAGGATCGCGCGCGCGTGGCCCGCGGTGAGGACGCCGGCTGCGACACGCTGCTGCACCGGCACAGGCAGCTTGAGGAGACGGATCGTGTTGCTGATCTGGGGTCGCGAGCGACCGATGCGCGTCGCCAGCTCCTCCTGCGTGATGCCGAAGTCCTCGAGCAGCTGCTGGTAGGCCGACGCCTCTTCCAACGGGTTGAGCTCGGAGCGGTGCAGGTTCTCGAGCAGCGCGTCACGGAGCAGATCCTCGTCGGCGGTCTCGCGGACGATCACCGGGATCGTCTCGAGCCCGGCCTCGCGAGCAGCGCGCGTACGCCGCTCCCCCATGATCAGCTCGTACTCGCCCTCGCCGTTCCTGCGGACGACGACGGGCTGCAGCACACCGAACTCCCGGACGCTGTGCACCAGCTCCGCGAGATCCTCCGGGTTGAAGTGCGTACGCGGCTGACGCGGGTTCGGGACGATCGAGTTCGGGTCGACGTGCACGAGGTGGATGCCGGGGACTGCGGCGAGATCGGCTGCCGGATCCGGCGCCGTGGTCTCGGATGCCGGACGGAGGCTCGCTCCGGGGAAGAACACGTCGACCGGCCGCTCGGCCTGGTCTGCGGTGGGGATGAGAGCGCCGATTCCACGGCCCAATCCAGTGCGCTTCGCCATCATTTCTCCTTGCTCTGCGCCGCTGCACGCGACGCGATCTCGACAGCTGCTTCGCGGTAGGCGATCGCGCCGGCGGACTGCCCATCGTAGGCGATCACGGTCTGTCCGAAACTCGGCGCTTCCGACACCCGCACGGAACGCGGGATGACGGTTTCGAGCACCTGAGTCGGGAAGTGAGTGCGCACCTCGTCCGCCACCTGCTGCGCGAGGCGCGTACGCCCGTCGAACATGGTCAGCAGGATCGTGGAGAGGTGAAGCTTGGGGTTCAGATGCTTCTGAATCATCTGGATGCTGCCGAGCAGCTGGCTCAGTCCCTCGAGTGCGTAGTACTCGCACTGGATCGGGATGAAGACCTCGGATGCCGCGGTGAACGCGTTGATCGTGAGGAGTCCGAGCGAGGGCGGGCAGTCGATGATCACGAAGTCGATGTGATTGCTCTCGAGGTACTCCTCGAGTGCACGACGCAGGCGGTGCTCGCGTGCGACCTGGCTGACCAGCTCGATCTCCGCGCCGGCCAAGTGGATGGTGCTTGGAGCGCAGAGGAGGTTCGGGTTCTCGGGGCTCTCCTGCACGATGTCAGCGAGGGAGGTGTCGTTGATCAGCACGTCATAGACGCTCGGAGTGTCTGCGCTGTGCGGGACACCCAGCGCTGTCGATGCATTGCCCTGGGGGTCGAGGTCGATCACCAGGACCTTCGCACCGAGGCCGGCAAGAGCGGCGGCGGTGTTCACGGCGGTCGTGGTCTTCCCCACGCCACCCTTCTGATTCGACACCGTCAGCACGCGGGTATCCCCACTGAACTCCACCGTCGTGGATTCCAGAGTGCGTCGGCGAGCCGAGAGGTCTGCGAGTTCCCGCGCGAGCGGTGTATCCATACCGAACGAATCGTTCGGGGATGCCTTATCGGACTGTTTCACGTGAAACATCCACTCCTTTCGGGGCCGCGTTCCACTCTAATCGCTGGGGTGGACGTTCTCTCATTCGCGTCGCGTTTCGGGGAATGGTTCGCGGCCGTCCTGCGATCGGTAGCAGTCTGGGTCGCCGAGCATGTCGAGGCCATAGACGCTCATACTCGACGCTGTTTCACGTGAAACGTCCGGCACTCCCCTACCGGGGAAGAGCGAGTACTTCGTCCCGTCCGCGAGCGAGCCACAGGGCCCCTCGAAGGCACGACCGCACCGATGACCGCGAGCCCACCTGCCATCGCGCGCACAGGACCCGCCCGCGATGACCATGCCTCAGCGCGGCATCTGCCAGTGACCGGGTCGCTGAGCATGACGAGTACTGGCACCTGATGCGTCGATTCACGTGAGACCTCTGGCACCCCCCTGCCGAGGCGAATTGCGCAGAGTGCGCCCGGCATGATTCCGGCCGGCCGCCAACGGCCCATCGGACCCGACGGCGACGAGTTCAGAAGCAACCAGTCGTGCCAGCGCGGACGAGCCCCACGCCGCGAAGATGATCGAGATGCCCGCACCGTCTGTCGAGTGGGTCCCTGACCCTGTCGAACCGGTGAATGCCAGACACCGAGCGTCATGTTTCACGTGAGTCCTCGCGCATCCCCTCCCAGGAGAAAGACCTGATCGCGCCCATCTGGACCGGAGCTCCGCCATGCGGACGCCTGTGAGGACCGACAGCGAACCCCCGAGCTGAGACGACGGATGCAGACGCTCAGCGCCCCGACCTGCATCCGATGAATCCATCAGTGCTTGTCCAATGCATTTCTGCGCCAGTGGGACCGCCGAGCGGAACGCGATGTCGACGTGTCTCACATGAAACGTCGGGCGCTCCTCCCCTTCCGGGAAGGCGGCGACGATGCTCCGTGCGGGTCATGGAGGACAGTCGTGCCGAACGTGGATCGCGCGGCCGAACGAGACATGGCCGAGCGACGCAGACAGGAGTCAGCCACAGGGACGCGACCAGACCGGAAGCGAGAGAACTCATCCGCCACGTCCGAAAGGCTGGCCGAGGCCGTCGAAGCAGCGGATGCAGCCAGAAATGGAGGCTGTTTCACGTGAAACGTGTGACACTCCCCTCCCCAGAAAAATGCGCGTCTCGCGTCCGAGTTGACTCCAATCGGGCTGCAGCGGGTGCGGTACTCACGGTCGACTCGTCACGATATCTTGCCGCGACAAGCCGGCGCCGATGAACATCGTCGCCTTTGCCGTCGACGTCGTTCCCCGACGCTGCTCTCCACCGCGCCGCGCGGAGAGTGCCTGCCATCGTGAGCCCTCACCTCCCCGGAGTATCTGAGGAGCGCTGGGACCTGAAGTCTCCTGACCTCGAGCTTCGATACACCGAAGAGGCCTCTGTTGGTGCCTATCACGACAGAAGATCCACGTCGCCGCTCTGCTCGTGAGTAGCGGAGTGCCAGGCGTTTCACGTGAAACGCCTGGATTGTCGAGAGCCTCGCTGCGCGTCGACAGACTCAGGGACCGAGGTAGAGGCGGGCGCAGACCTCGTCTCGTCAGACCTGAGTGATCACCAAGGGGAAGGAGCTTCTCGTGTTGCACTCGTGCCGCGAGTCCCCCGACAGGCCTACGCAGCTCGCCCATGAGATGCCACTTTCAGGCGTTCACTACTGCGAACCGACACGGGTATCCCTCACCCCGACCAGTCCTCTACCCGACTTGGGTGAGTATGGGCGCGAGTGCGAGAGGCGGATTGGGACCACTCAGCGAAGCACATCACCCGACGTGGGAGATCGTGATCACGCGCCGCGCACGCCGAGTGTTTCACGTGAAACATTCACGAACCCCCGTGGGATCTGATCCGCAGCGACTGCGCCGCAGCTGCTCTCGCCAAACATGGTTCAGACCAGTTGTCGTCACGGAACTGTCCACAGCAGAGCGGGCATCCGCACAAAAGGGTCACCAGAACGCGACGCGTCCGATGCCTGCTGCCTCGACGATCTGAATCCTCTACAACCGCACTCCGAGTCCGCAGTGATCACTCTGTTTCACGTGAAACATGCTTCCTCAACACGGGAGGACTCGAGCGAAGCGCGATACTGCCAGCCGATACGAGGCGCGCACCGCAAGAAAGCGCTTGCAAAGGGCGTTCCCCGAGCCAGTACCTGGAATGAACACAAGTGGAGGCCCATAGCCAAGGCGAGACGAAGGTGAAGTCCACCACCCGCTCCCGCAAGAACGGAGCATCAGAGCCCAGGCTCAGGGGGCTCGAATGCTCAGAGGGCCGAAGGATGACGATGTTTCACGTGAAACACCAGCTATCGAACGACCGCCCGCACCACTCGGGTCGTCTCAGCGAGAACTCCCTCACCGAGCACCTCGACGCGCACGTCCGTCAGCTTGAACTTCTTGATCTGCTTCTGTGCGGCATCGATCTCGTTCGCTGCGTTCAAGCCCTTGAGTACGGTGATCTCGCCGCCCTCCCGCACGAGCGGCGCGGTCAGCGGGATCAACGTTCGCAAGGCACTCACCGCGCGCGCCGTCACGACGTCGAATCCACCGGGGCGACCGACGTCTTCCGCGCGAGCCCGCAGAATCTCGACGTTCTCGAGAGACAGCGCATCGACCTGCTCGGAGAGCCAGTTCACCCTGCGCTCCATGGGTTCGATCAAGGTCCAGTGCACGTCAGGTCGAGCGATCGCGAGGACCAGGCCAGGCAGTCCAGCACCCGAGCCGATGTCCGCAACCGACCCGTGGAAAAGCGGCGCAGCGATGACGCTGTTCAGAATGTGCCGAGTCCACAGCCTCGGGAGCTCAAGCGGACCGATCAGTCCGCGCTGCTCCCCCTGCTGCGCGAGGGCATCCGTGAAGGCACGGGCGACATCGATGCGATCCCCGAAAAGCTCAGCCGCAATGGTGGGCTCGACCTCGAGTTCACTCATCGCAGCATCCGACGCAATGTTTCACGTGAAACATCACCGACGACGGAGGACCGTATGACGGTCTGCGCCCTCGCCGTACGACTCTGAGACGAGCCCGCGCTCGGAAGCGATGTCGTGCACCAGCTTGCGCTCATAGCTCGACATGGCGGGGAGCGATGCCTGCGATGCACCCTCGTCGAGCTTCACACCCGCGGCATCCACCAGCTTCTCCAGCTGACGACGACGCGCATCGCGCGATCCGCCGATATCGAGGATCAGACGCGAGAACGCGCCGGTCTTGTTCTGCACCGCGAGGCGAGTCAGTTCCTGCAGCGCCTGCACGGTGTCCGGAGCCGAGAGCAGCGCAAGGCCGTCATCCTCCGCCTCGACCGAGACGTAGGCACGGCCCTGGCGCACATCCAGGTTGAGGTCACCATCGATGTCCGCGATGTCGAGGAGCTCCTCGAGGTAGTCCGCGGCGACATCGCCCTCGTTCTCGAGCTGAGCAACAGTGGGCTCGACGCTCGTGGTGGTGATGCTGTCGGTCATGACGCGCTGCCCTTCTTCTTCGCACGCTTCTTCCCCACCGGCTGCTGACGCTTGGGGGCTTCCGCCTTGGCCTTCTCAGCCTCGGCGAGCAGACGCTGCTGCTCTGCCTCGTACGCGGCCATCGGGATGATCTTGCCGGACGAGTCGATCGCCTTGCCCTTGCGAGCCAGTCGCTCCTCGCGGGCCTTGGCTGCTTCAGATCCGGGCGTCGGCATCTCACGAATCACGAGGAACTGCTGGCCCATGGTCCAGAGGTTCGAGATGAACCAGTAGACGACGACGCCGAGCGGGAAGAAGACACCGGAGAAGATGAAGCCCAGCGGCAGGATGTAGAGCATGATCTTCTGCATCTGGTACGCCTGGCCGGTCTTGGCCTCAGGCGACAGGTTCTTCGAGATGATCTGCAGCTGGGTGAAGAACTGCGAGCCGATCATGAGCACGACGAGCGTGACCAGGATGATGATCGCCGTGGTGTTGCCGGCGTCGACCGCATTCCCGAGGGTCTCGTGGAGCGAGGCGACGTCGAACAGCTTGGCGTCGTAGAACTCCTTGGTGAGCTCCGGGCTCATGAAGCCCACACCACCGATGCCCGCCTCGGCATGCTTCTTCACATCGCTGAGCACACTGAACAGGGAGAAGAAGATCGGCATCTGCACGAGCAGCGGCAGACAGCTCGACATCGGCGTCGTGCCGTGCTTCTTGTACAGCGCCATGGTCTCGCGGCTCATCGCCTCACGAGAGAGCTGATCCTTCTTCCCGCGATACTTTTCCTGAACTTTTCGCAGTTCAGGAGCAATTTCCATCATCTTTCGCTGGCTCTTGATCTGCTTCACGAACAGCGGGATCAGGGCAGCGCGCACCACGATGACGAGGCCGACGATCGACAGCACCCAGGTGAGACCGGAAGCAGCAGGCAGGCCCACCGTGGTGAGCAGCCAGTGCCAGGCCACGAGCACGAGCTCGACAACCCACTTCAGCGGCCAGAGGATGGTTCCGATCAGATCGAAACCACCGGAAGACGGGGCCGGCGACGGTGAGACGCTGGCGAGCAGGAGATCAAGGCCCACCGTTCAGTCCTTTCGGGAAGGGACGACGAAACCGGATGCAGTCAGGTCGTGATGGAAGTGCTTATGCGGCTGTACGTCGTCGACGCCACCGCGAGTCCAGGGATTGCAGCGGAGGATGCGCCAGACAGAGAGCGCAGTTCCCCGCACAGCGCCGTGCTGCTGCACCGCACCTACAGCGTAAGCCGAACAGGAGGGATAGTAGGCACACACATCTCCGTACATCGGAGAGATCACCTTGCGATACCCGGTGAGGAATCCGAGCACGAGGTTCCTGGGCAGCAGCGGGATGCTCCGCCAGAAGTCGGTGCCTCGAAGATGTGCCGTGCCGATCGACGATGCGGGCAGCGCAGTCACGCCGACACCTCGATCGGTGTGCGCTGCAGTCTGCCCAGGCACCGGTTCACGTCGGCGCTCAGCTCGGCGTAGGTCGCGGTGGCGGATGCAGGAAGGGCACGGATGACGACATCCGTGCCCTCGGGGACGCGTGGCAGCGCCTCCGCGCAGACGGCTTTCAGCCGACGACGAACGGTGTTGCGCACGACGGCGTTCCCGACCTGCTTGCTGATGATGAATCCGAACCGTACTGCTCTGCTCTCACCCGTCGACCACATCGAGGTGACGACGCGCGCCCCGCCACAACGCGATCCGCGTCGAACGACCAGACGATAGTCGCTCCCGCGGGTCAGTCGATACGGGCGGGCGAGCACAGCGGCTTAAGCGGAGAGCTCGGTGCGGCCCTTCGCACGGCGGGCCGCGAGGATGCCGCGGCCTGCGCGCGTGCGCATGCGAGCACGGAAGCCGTGCTTCTTGGCGCGGCGACGGTTGTTGGGCTGGAAGGTGCGCTTAGTCATGGAATCACTCCGAGAATGCTGCCACCGGATTCACTCTGACCGGAGACATGGGGAACTGCCAAAAAATGGCATAAGTCAACCAAGTAAGGGTACGTCCTGGCGGGGCACAGAGCAAATCTGCGCGCCGTGACGTGGCCTCCGGTGAGTACCGCACAGCCATTATCCACAACCCGTGCGCATCGAGGGCGAACAACACGCGCGCGTGTTTTCAAGGCCAGGTTGCTGATCGGGGCCGCGGTGACTACCGTGGCATCCGAAGTTATCCACAGGTCGCCGAGTACGAACGGGGCCTCACCGAACCCCCGCTCGGAGCGTCATGTCATCACCAGCCCAGCCCGACGTTCCGATCTGGACCACGGTGCAGGAACTGCTGGTCGACGACGATCGGGTGACGCCGCAGCTGCAGGGCTTCCTCAGCCTCGCGGTCCCCGCCGGGGTGATGGCCGCGACGTTGTACCTCGACGTGCCGAACGACCTCACCGCCGCACAGATCAACAAGCGTCTTCGCCTGCCGATCATGGAGGCGCTCTCGCACATCGGCGAGGAGGTGACGTCTTTCCGAGTCGTCGTGAACCATGAGCTCGCAGAGCAGCCGACCGCGCCGATCTCGATCGGCGACTTCGGCAGGCAGGACGGCGACTTCGCGCGCCAGGAGCACCAGCAGCAGCGCGTCGAGTCCCCCATGGAGCAGCCGACGCAGATGCGCCACGAATCGCGTCTCAACCCGAAGTACACCTTCGACAACTTCGTGATCGGTCAGTCCAACCGCTTCGCGCACGCCGCGGCGGTCGCCGTGGCCGAGGCGCCGGCGAAGGCGTACAACCCGCTCTTCATCTACGGCGACTCCGGGCTGGGCAAGACGCACCTCCTGCACGCGATCGGCGACTACGCGCAGTCCCTCTACCCGGGGGTCAAGGTGCGGTACGTGTCGAGCGAGGAGTTCACGAACGACTTCATCAACTCGATCGCCAACAACCGCGGTGCCGCATTCCAGGCGCGCTACCGCGAGGTCGACATCCTCCTGATCGACGACATCCAGTTCCTGCAGGGACGCGCTGAGACGCAGGAAGCCTTCTTCCACACCTTCAACACGCTCCACGACCACAACAAGCAGGTGGTCATCACGAGCGATGTCGCGCCGAAGCATCTGACCGGCTTCGAGGATCGGATGCGCAGCCGCTTCGAGTGGGGTCTGATCACCGACGTCCAGGCGCCCGACCTCGAGACTCGTATCGCCATCCTCCGCAAGAAGGCGCAGAGCGAGGCGCTCCACATCCCTGACGAGGTGCTCGAGTACATCGCGACCGTGGTGTCGTCGAACATCCGCGAGCTCGAGGGAGCGCTGATCCGCGTATCGGCCTTCGCAAGCCTGAACCGCTCTGCCCTCGACATCTCGCTCGCCCAGACCGTGCTCCGGGACATCGTCGACACGGCGGAGGACAACATCATCTCGCCGACCGACATCATCACGGCGACCGCGCAGTACTTCAAGCTCACGGTGGACGACCTGTACGGCTCGAGCCGATCCCAGCAGATCGCCACGTCGCGGCAGATCGCCATGTATCTGTGCCGCGAGCGAACGAGCCTCTCGCTCCCGAAGATCGGTCAGCTGTTCGGCAACCGCGACCACACGACGGTGATGTACGCGTACAAGAAGATCAGTGAGCTCATGAAAGAACGTCGCTCGATCTACAACCAGGTCACCGAGATCACCACGCAGCTGGGTCGTCGCTGAGACAGCGATCGGCCTCGCGAAAAGGGGACGCAGCATCCGAAACGGATGGTGTGTCCCCTTTTCGCTGTCCCGACACGCCCCGAACCCGTCCGATAGATGCCTCTATGCACATGTGGATAACTTGTGGATGAGTGGTGCTCGGATCGGGACGAATGTGTGGGAAATCCAGAAACCTGTGGATAACTCCGGGGAAGTCCACTTCCCCTCGAATGCCGTCCAGCCCCGTATTCCTCAGGGTTTCCACAACTAACAACCGTGTAGTTCCCTACTCGCGTCTGCTTTCCACCGACTTATCCACAGTTTCAACAGTTGTTAACACCGTTAAGGAGTTAACCCTGAAGAAGCTCGATCCGATCACCAGACGGTGGATGGATCCGGATCCGAATCCCAAACGTCCTGGGCGTAGGGATCAGCAGGACTGTGGGGCTAGCATGGGAAGCCCTGCACAGGGAAAGACGACGATCACGTCTCAGATGGACGACAAGGGAGCACCCGTGAGGTTTCAGGTCAACCGCGATGTCTTCAGCGAGGCTGTCTCGTTCGTCGTCAAGCTGCTGCCGCAGCGCAACCCGCAGCCGATTCTCGCCGGAGTCCTGATCGAGGCTGACGGATCCGGGCTCACGCTCTCGGCATTCGACTACGAAGCCTCGGCACGCACGACGATCGAAGCCACTGTCGATACGTCCGGCACGATCCTGGTGCACGGCCGTCTGCTCTCCGACATCGCGAACCGCCTGCCGAACGCGCCGATCGAGATCGCCGTGGAAGACGACGGCGGCATCACGGTGACCTGCGGATCCGCCCGCTTCACCCTCGCAGCCATGCCGGTCGAGGAATACCCGTCGATCCCCGAGGTGTCGGGCTCGTCGGGTGTCGTCCCGGCCGATGACTTCGCGACCGCGATCGCCCAGGTCGGCTTCGCCGCATCACGTGACGACGTGACCCCCGTGCTCACCGGTGTGCAGCTCGAGGTCTCCGGCCAGAGCCTGAGCCTGGTCGCGACCGACCGGTACCGCGTGTCGCTGCGCGACGTCCCCTGGGACGGCGAGGCAGTCGACCAGTCGGCTCTCGTCCCGGCGCGCACGCTGCTCGAGGTCGGCAAGACGTTCGGTCACGCAGGCACGATCCAGATCGCATTCTCCGGGGCAGGCGACCGCGAGATCATCGCATTCACCTCGGGCAACAAGACCGTGACGTCGCTGCTGATCAAGGGCAACTTCCCGCCGGTCCGCCGCCTCTTCCCCGAGCAGACGGATCACTATGCGGTCGTCAACACCGCCGATCTCGTCGAGGCCGTCCGCCGAGTGGCTCTCGTGCTCGACCGTGCGGCTCCGCTCCGGTTCACGTTCTCGCACGACGGCGTCACGATGGATGCCTCCGGCAGCGAGCACGCCCGTGCATCTGAGTCGGTCGACGCCATCCTCAACGGCGGCGAAGAGGTCACGCTCGGCCTGAACCCGCAGTACCTGATCGAGGCCCTCGGCGCGGTCAAGAGCGAGTTCGTCCGTGTGACGTTCACCTCGAGCGACAACGCGAACAAGCTCAGCCCGGTGCTGATCACGAGCCAGACCTCGGTCGACCAGGCAGGTCTGGACTCGTTCAAGTACCTGCTGCAGCCCAACCTGCTCCTGCGCTGAACTCGCCAGTCCTCACCGGGCTCGGCTGCATGTCGGATCCCGAAGGTAGTGTGAACCCGTGATCGTGGAACACCTGAGTCTGGTCGATTTCCGCAATTATGCGACCGCCGACCTGGCTCTCCACCGCGGCCCCAACGTGCTCGTCGGGCGCAACGGCCAAGGCAAGACCAATCTCGCAGAGGCAGTCGTCTTCCTGGCCACGCTGGGTTCGCACCGGGTCTCTTCTGATGCTCCGATGGTGCGCGATGGTCAGGAGTACGCGATCATCCGCGCCCGGCTGGCGCACGGCGAACGGCGAGTGCTCGTCGAGGTGCAGCTCAACAAGCAGGGGTCGAACAAGGCACGCATCAACGGATCGCCGTCGAAGGCGAACGAACTCCCCCGCTACGCGCACGTCGTGCTCTTCGCCCCGGAGGACCTGCAGATCGTCAGGGGCGACCCATCTGCTCGTCGTCGATTCGTCGACCAGCTGCTGATCCAGCGCACGCCGCGGATGTCGTCGGTGCTCGCAGACTACGACCGCGTCCTCAAACAGCGCAACGCCCTGCTGAAGTCGGCGCGGGCGAGAGGTGTCAAGGGTGAGGGACTCAGCACGCTGGATGTCTGGGACGACAAACTCGTCGCGCTCGGATCCGAGATCATTCTGGCTCGACAGCGTCTCGCGGCCGACCTGCAGCAACCGGTCGCGGACGCCTACGCGTCGATCGCCGGCGAGGATCACAGCCCGCAGCTCGACTGGGCGCTCTCGGTCCGCGGGGCGGATCCGGAAGACGGGGTGGATGCTCCGGCTGAGACCTCGGGGGACATCGCCGAGATGTTCCACGCCGCCCTGCGTGACAAGCGATCGAACGAACTCGAGCGCGGGCTGACGCTGACCGGCCCGCATCGCGACGACCTGGTCCTGCGGGTGCGCTCGTTGCCGGTGAAGGGGTATGCCTCGCACGGCGAATCCTGGTCGATCGCGCTCGCGCTGCGGCTCGCGTCGGCCGAGCTGCTCCGCAGCGAGTCTCCCGCCGGCGACCCGGTGCTCATCCTCGACGACGTCTTCGCCGAACTCGACGCCGACCGCCGGCAGCGCCTTGCTGCGCTGACCGCCGGCTACGAGCAGGTGGTGGTCACGGCGGCGGTGGAGGAGGATATTCCTGCGGTGCTGCACGCCCACGTGGTGCGGATCACCGCCGGAACCATCAGCGACGAGCGGGACCCTTCGACAGGGTCAGGAACCCGGACGGTGACGGATCCGGAGTCCGACGAAGCGACAGTGTCGGAGGCTCAGGGCACAGTGGATGACGAGGAGGCGACGCATGACTGACATCTCGGCGAACATCGCCGCCGCGGCATCCGATGCGCCTGAGACCGTCGCGACCTACCTGCGACTGCGTGGTCTCAACCCCAGTTCGAAGAACTGGAAGCGCAAGCGGCGCATCGCCGTCGACGACGACAACGCCCCGTTCACTCCTGGCCGCGACCCAGGTGCCCTCGGGGCGGTCCTCGACAAGCTCACCCGCGATGCCGGCTGGCAGGTCCCGCTCGCGCGGGAAGACCTCGTCCGCCAGTGGGCCGATCTCGCCGGCGCCGACACGGCGAAGCACTCCGAGCCGGTCTCGCTCGAGCGCGGACTGCTCACTGTGAAGTGCGACTCCACGGCCTGGGCGAAGAACCTCCAGTACATGCGCGCGACCATCATCACGGAGATCGGGCGACGCTATCCGGACGCCGGCGTCGAGAACCTCCGCTTCATCGGACCGGACGTTCCCTCCTGGAAATGGGGCCCCAGAGTCGTCCCAGGGCGGGGCCCGCGCGATACCTACGGGTAGGGCACCATCGAGGGGGTTCCGGCGGCTGAGAGGGCCACACACGGCCGTTCAGCGGGATTTCGCATCGAAACCCCGCTAGAATGGGAGTTCGTGATATCGATGTGGAGAATGCCCTCTGATGACGCCTGAATCCCCTGCTGACGAGACGGAATCGACCAACGGGGGAACCCCCGACCCTTCCACGGGCTCAGGGACCGAGACTCCTGCTGAAGAGGTCCGTTCCACCTCGATCTCACCCAAGGTGAAGCAGCCCGGTGAGTACGGCGCTGACTCGATCCAGATCCTCGAAGGACTGGAAGCCGTTCGCAAGCGCCCCGGTATGTACATCGGCTCGACGGGCCCTCGCGGCCTGCACCACCTGGTCTACGAGATCGTCGACAACTCCGTCGACGAGGCGCTCGCCGGCTACGCCGACACCATCTCCGTGACCCTCCTCGCCGACGGCGGCGTGCAGGTCATCGACAACGGCCGCGGCATCCCGGTCGACCCGCACTCCTCAGACCCGTCGAAGTCGACCGTCGAGGTCGTGCTCACGATCCTCCACGCCGGTGGAAAGTTCGGCGGCGGCGCCTATGCCGTCTCGGGCGGTCTGCACGGTGTCGGCTCATCCGTCGTGAACGCGCTGTCCACCCGGTTCGACGTGGCAGTGAAGCAGAAGGGCTTCGTCTGGCGGCACAGCTTCGCCGACGGCGGTATCCCCCAGCAGCAGCTCATCAAGGGCGAAGCGACCGACGAGACCGGTACCAGCATCACGTTCTGGCCGGATGCCTCGATCTTCACCGAGACGATCGACTTCGACTACGACACGCTGCGCACCCGCTTCCAGCAGATGGCGTTCCTGAACAAGGGGCTGCGCATCGAGCTCCTCGACGAGCGTGCGGCATCCGCCTACGAGATCGAGGAAGACGGTGCGACGACGACCAAGCAGCCCGGGGACGTGTTCTTCTACGAGCGCGGACTCGTCGACTACGTCGAGTACCTGAACAAGGTGCGTCACGCCGAGGTCGTGAACGACGAGATCATCGCCTTCGAGTCCGAGGACATCGCGCGCAAGATCTCGCTCGAGGTCGCGATGCAGTGGACGACCTCGTACACCGAGAACGTCTTCACCTACGCGAACACCATCAACACGCATGAGGGTGGCACGCACGAGGAGGGCTTCCGCGCCGCCCTGACCACCTTGGTCAACAAGTACGCGCGTGCGAACAACATCCTCAAGGAGAAGGACGACAACCTCTCCGGCGACGATGTGCGAGAGGGACTGACCGCGGTCATCTCGATCAAGCTCGGCGAGCCGCAGTTCGAGGGTCAGACGAAGACCAAGCTCGGCAACACCGAGGCCAAGGCGTTCGTGCAGAAGGTCGTCGGCGATCAGCTCGGCGACTGGTTCGACCGCAACCCGGCGCAGGCGAAGAACATCATCCGCAAGGCGCTGGATGCTGCGACCGCTCGCCTCGCCGCACGCAAGGCTCGCGAGACCGCTCGCCGCAAGAGCGTGTTCGAGTCGGCGGCGATGCCCGACAAGCTCAAGGACTGCACCAGCAAGGACCCGTCGATCAGCGAGATCTTCCTCGTCGAGGGTGACTCGGCAGGCGGCTCGGCGGTGCAGGGTCGCGATCCGCACACGCAGGCGATCCTCGCGCTCCGCGGCAAGATCCTCAACGTCGAGCGAGCGCGTCTCGACAAGGCGCTCGGCAACCGCGAGGTCCAGGCGATGATCCAGGCCTTCGGCACCGGCATCGGCGAGGACTTCGACATCGAGAAGGCGCGCTATCACAAGATCGTCCTGATGGCGGATGCCGACGTCGACGGCCAGCACATCACGACGCTGCTGCTGACGCTGCTGTTCCGATACATGCGCGGACTCATCGAGGCGGGCTTCGTCTACCTCGCGATGCCGCCGCTGTACCGCCTGAAGTGGTCGAACTCGGCGCACGAGTACGTGTTCAGCGACGCCGAGCGCGACGCCCTGCTGAAGTTCGGCCTCGACAACGGCAAGCGCATCCCGAAGGATGCCGGCATCCAGCGCTACAAGGGTCTCGGTGAGATGAACCCGAAGGAGCTGTGGGAGACGACGATGGATCATGCGACGCGCACGCTGCAGCAGATCACGATCGAGGATGCCGCCGCAGCCGACGAGATCTTCAGTGTGCTGATGGGCGAGGACGTCGAGTCCCGCCGCAGCTTCATCCAGCGCAATGCCAAGGATGTCCGCTTCCTGGACATCTAGCACCCCCTGGGTCCCCGCGCTTATAGACGGGCACCCAGACGCTTCGACAAGCTCAGCGACCCAGAACTGAACGACCGGAATCGAACACATGACTGACGAAGAACGCCCCGAGCTGGCACACGAACACGGCAAGATCGACCAGGTCGACCTGCAGTCCGAGATGCAGCGCAGCTATCTCGACTACGCGATGGCCGTGATCGTGGGCCGTGCCCTCCCCGATGTCCGCGATGGACTGAAGCCCGTGCACCGCCGTGTGATCTACGGCATGTACGACGGCGGATTCCGCCCCGACAAGTCGTTCTCGAAGTGCGCCCGTGTGGTCGGCGAGGTCATGGGTCAGTACCACCCGCACGGCGACTCGGCGATCTATGACGCCCTGGTCCGCCTCGTGCAGCCATGGTCGCTGCGGTACCCGCTGGCGCTCGGCCAGGGCAACTTCGGCTCACCCGGCAACATGGGGGCGGCCGCCCCTCGGTACACCGAGACGAAGATGGCTCCGCTCGCGCTCGAGATGGTGCGCGACATCGAAGAGGAGACCGTCGACTTCCAGGACAACTACGACGGTCAGACCCAGGAGCCGACGGTCCTGCCGGCACGCTTCCCGAACCTGCTCGTCAACGGCTCCGTGGGTATCGCGGTCGGCATGGCGACCAACATCCCGCCGCACAACCTGCGCGAGGTGTCGGATGCCGCGCTGTGGGCACTCGACAACCCCGACGTCACCCGCGAGGAGCTCCTCGACGGGCTGATGCAGCGCGTGCCCGGTCCTGACTTCCCGACCGGCGCGCAGATCCTCGGCACGAAGGGCATCCACGAGGCCTACCGCACGGGTCGTGGCTCCATCACGATGCGCGCTGTCGTGAACGTCGAGGAGATCCAGGGCCGCGCGTGCCTCGTGATCACCGAGCTCCCGTACCAGGTCAACCCTGACAACGTGGCGGTGAAGATCGGCGACCTGGTCCGCGACGGCAAGATCGGCGGCATCGCCGACATCCGCGACGAGTCCTCGGACCGCACGGGTCAGCGTCTCGTCGTCGTGCTGAAGCGCGACGCTGTCGCGAAGGTCGTGCTGAACAACCTGTACAAGCACACGCAGCTGCAGGAGAACTTCGGCGCGAACATGCTCGCGATCGTCGACGGCGTGCCGCGCACGCTCGCGATCGACGGGTTCATCACGAACTGGATCGCGCATCAGATCGACGTGATCGTCCGCCGCACCGAGTTCCGCCTCCGCGAGGCCGAGAAGCGCATGCACATCCTGCGCGGCTACCTCAAGGCGCTCGATGCGCTCGACGAGGTCATCGCGCTGATCCGCCGTTCTCAGACCACGCAGGAAGCGAACGAAGGACTGCAGGGCCTTCTCGAGATCGACGAGATCCAGGCCGACGCGATCCTGCAGATGCAGCTCCGCCGCCTCGCCGCGCTCGAGCGCCAGAAGATCATCGAGCAGGCCGCCGAGCTCGAAGCGCTGATCACGGACTACAAGGCGATCCTCGCCGACGAGGGCCGCCAGCGCACGATCATCCGTGAGGAGCTCACGGCGATCGTCGACCGCTTCGGCGACGAGCGCCGCACGCACATCCTGCACGGCTTCGACGGCGACGTCTCGATGGAAGACCTCATCGCCGAAGAGGAGATGGTCGTCACCGTCACCCGTGAGGGCTACATCAAGCGCACGCGCAGCGACAACTACCGGTCGCAGCACCGCGGCGGCAAGGGCATCAAGGGCGCGCAGCTGCGGGCGGATGACATCGTCGAGCACTTCTTCGTGACGACGACGCACCACTGGCTGCTGTTCTTCACGGACAAGGGCCGCGTCTACCGCGCGAAGACCTACGAGGTGCCGGAGGCCGGCCGTGACGCGAAGGGGACGCACGTCGCGAACCTGCTCGCACTGCAGCCCGACGAGAGCATCGCCCAGGTGCTCGACATCCGCGACTACAAGGTCGCGGACTATCTGGTGCTCGCGACGCGCGAGGGGCTCGTCAAGAAGACCCGCCTCGACGTGTACGACACGAACCGCCAGGGCGGTGTCATCGCGATCCGCCTGAACGACGAGGACGAGCTGGTCAGCGCGCTGCTCGTCGACGCGACGGACGACATCCTCATGATCAGCCGCCGCGGCATGTCGGTGCGCTTCGAGGCGACCGATGAGGCGCTTCGCCCCATGGGCCGCGCGACCGCCGGTGTGCGGGGCATGAAGTTCAAGATCGACACGGACTGCCTCCTCTCGGCATCCGTCGCGGCCCCCGGAAAGTTCGTGTTCGTGGTGACCGACGGAGGGTACGCGAAGCGCACCGCCGTCGAGGAGTACCGCGTGCAGGGACGAGGCGGAACGGGCATCAAGGTCGCCAAACTCAACGACGATCGAGGCACCCTCGCCGGCGGTCTGATCGTCTCCGAAGACGACGAGGTCCTTGTGGTTCTGTCCAGCGGCAAGGTGGTACGCTCTGCCGTGGCCGAGGTGCCCGCCAAGGGTCGCGACACCATGGGAGTGGTGTTCGCACGGACGACGGAAGCCGACCGGATCCTCGCCATCGCCCGCAACGGCGAGCGGGGCCTCACCGAGGAAGACGAATCGGCTGAGGTGGAGACGGCCCCCGAGGCCGCCGCCTCCGAGACGACAGAGAACCCTGAGGAAGCAGACGCATGAGCACGGTAGCCGACAAGCTGGCGAAGAAGTCCACGCGCAAGACCGGGGGCAAGCAGGTCCGCCTGCGCCTCGTGTACGTCGACTTCTGGTCGGCCGTGAAGCTCTCGTTCCTCGGCGCTGTCGCGCTCGCAGTGGTCACGATGGTCTCCTTCTTCCTGATCTTCCTCGTGCTGCAGGCGACGAACATCATGACGACAGCCGACGAGTTCGTGCGCAGCTTCTCGGACGGCGCGATCTCGCTGTCCGAGATGGTCGGACTGCCGCAGGTCATGGCCTTCGCAGCAGTCGTCGCGATCCTGAACCTGATCGTGTTCACCGTGCTCGGCGCCGTGATCGCCGGCATCTACAACCTCGCCGTGAAGGTGACCGGCGGTCTGCTCGTCGGCTTCATGTCGAACTGACCGTTCTGCAGGTCAGGGACTGATCTCCCGAAGGGGCGGATGCTGCGGCATCCGCCCCTTCGTCGTTCCCGGACCACGGAACACCCGAATCCACGGTAGGGAAAACCCGAACCACGGTGTCCGGGTTCCTCGGTGTCGGCGCGATGGCCCCAGCCGTACCTTTGAACCATGACGACACAGACTGCCACGCCACCACGGGCGACGGCCGCGAAGCCACCGCGGCGCATCTTCCTGACGATCCTGCATCTCGCCGGCGTCGGGATCCTCGGCGGCATCATCTTCACCACGCTCTCCGGCATGCTCGGCACCGGCCTCGGACTCCTCTTCGTCGCCGGCGTCGGCGCGATCCTGCTCGTCGGCCTCGTGTACGCGCTGTTCGGCGTCGGCTGGTTCGAGGTCACCAGGGTCGGCACCCTCTACCGCGAGCCGATCGCCCCGCTGCGTTGGCGGCCCCGCGATCGCCCCGGCTTCCTCGGATGGCTCCGCTCGCTCGGACGCCAGGCGATCGACGGCCGCATGTGGCGCGCGCTCGCGAACTTCGCGATCGCCGCGATCCTCGGCTTCATCGTGCTGCGACTCGCGTGGACCCTGGTCTGGTCGATCGCGATCTCGTTCGCCCCGCTCACCCCCGCCGGTACCGTGATGGGACCCTTCGGAGGCGGCGGCATCCCCGTCGCCTGGGCGCCGCTCGTCGGCATCCTCGGCGTCGCGGCATCCGTCGTGGGCATGATCGGCCTTGCACTGCTGCACCGGGTGCTGGCGCTGGCGATCGTGGTCCGCAGCCGTGAGGCCGAGTTGACCGAGCGGGTGCGCACGACCACCGCGCAGCGCGAGGGTGCGGTGCGTGCAGCCGATGTCGAGCGCACCCGGATCGAGCGCGACCTGCATGACGGCGTGCAGCCGCGGCTGGTCTCGGTCGGCATGACGCTCGGTCTCGCGCAGCAGAAGATCGACAACGATCCGGATGCCGCGAAGGAGCTCATCGCCGAGGCGCACACCTCGACCAAGGCGGCGATCACCGAGCTGCGGCAGCTCGCCCGCGGCATCCATGCCTCGGTGCTCGACGACCGCGGACTCGACGCGGCGCTGTCGGCGCTCGCCGGCCGATCGCACATCCCCGTGCACCTCGACGTCCGGATGGACCCTTCGACGGGCTCAGGGACCCAGCGACCGAGTCGCGAGGCCGAAGCCGCCGTGTACTTCTCGATCGCCGAGTCGCTGACCAATGCGGCCAAGCACTCCAGGGCGAGCGAGGCCCGCGTCAGCGTGCGGATCCGCGAGGGCAACACCCTCTGGGCTCGCGTGGAGGACAACGGCATGGGCGGCGCGCAGGTGCAGCCGGGCGGCGGACTCGACGGCATCGCGAACCGCATCCTCGCCGCCGGCGGCACCTTCCGCCTCGACAGCCCCCAGGGCGGTCCGACCAGCCTGGAGGTGAACGTGCCATGCGCATCCTGATCTGCGAGGACTCCGTCCTGCTGCGCGAGGGCCTCGTCCGTCTCCTCGAGGACGCAGGGCACACCGTGGTCGCAGCGCTCCCCGACACGAACGGTCTGACCGAGGCTGTCACCGGCACCGACCCCGAGCTCTGCATCGTGGATGTGCGGTTGCCCCCGACGTTCACCGATGAGGGGATCCGCGCCGCACTCGGACTGCGGTCCCTGCATCCGACGCTCGCGATCCTCGTGCTCTCGCAGTACGTCGAGGAGCGCTACGCATCCGACCTCATCGCGGCGCAGGGCGGGCCGCTCGGCTACCTGCTCAAGGATCGGGTCGCGGACGTGGCCGAGTTCCTCGCCTCGGTGCAGCGCATCGCGGAGGGGGCCACGGTGCTCGACCCGGAGGTCGTCGCCCAGCTGCTCACGCGTCGCAATCGCGACGATCGGATGCTCCGGCTCACCGAACGCGAACGCACCGTCCTCGCGCTGATCGCCGAGGGCAAGTCGAATCAGGCGATCGCCGGGCTCCTCTTCCTCTCCGAGGCGAGTGTGGAGAAGCACATCACCGCGATCTTCCAGAAGCTGGGCTTCGAGCAGGGAGAGTCGGGCAACCGCCGCGTGCTCGCAGCCCTGGCGCACATCGAGAACACCGGCGGCACGACGCCGTCCGCAGGCCAGACAGGAGTGGCACGATGACCACCGAGAACGATGACCTCCAGGGCGGGCACACCCCGCTCACTCCCCCGCCGCTCGCCGCGCCTCAGCAGCCGGCAGCACAAGCGCCGACAACGGAAGCACCCCGCCGCACCTCGGGTGCCACCGCGATCATGGTCGTCACGGCTGTGATCGGCGGGATCGCCCTGTTGGGGTCCGGCGGAGCCGCAGCGGCTGCCGCGACCGGCACGTTGCTCGCCTCGACGGACGATCGCGGCGACTCGGTGCGCAGCGTGGACGTCGCAGGGATCGACAGCATCGACCTCGACGTGGATGCCGGCAACATGCGCATCGAGTTCGGCGACGTCGATGAGGCGCAGCTCTCGGTCGCGAACGGACGAGGCGATGACTGGACGTTCGAGGTCGACGGCGACACCCTGCAGGTGCACAGCCCGGACTTCCGGTTCGGCTGGTGGTTCGGCAGCTGGTTCGGCGATGACGAGTCTGCCGTGCTCACGCTGCCGGAGGACCTGCGCGATTCCGCACTCGACGCCGACCTCACGCTGAATGCCGGCAGCCTCGACGTGGATGGCGACTTCGGTGCCCTCGACGTGAATGTCAATGCCGGCGCGCTCGATGTGCAGGGTGCTGCGGCGAACCTGGGCATCGACATGAGCGCCGGTCGAGCCGATGTGCTGCTCGACGGTGTGACCGAGGCAGACCTCGGCGTCTCGGCGGGCAATCTGACGGTCGAACTCACCGGTACCGCGCCCACGCGGACCAGCATCGATGTGAGCGCCGGTTCGGTCTACCTGACCGTCCCGGACGTCGCGTACACGATCGAACAGGACATCAGTGCAGGGTCGCTCGATGCGAAGGTCGACCAGTCGGCAGAGGCTCGGCGGACGATCGAGGTCTCGCTCTCTGCAGGGAGCATCACCGTCCGTCCCGGTCGCTGAACCACATCGAGCGCGGCGACCCGCCCGGGGCGCCGCGCTCGATTGGGTAAATCCGGAATTCTCCGGTAAAGTCTTGGAGGTTGACGGGGCCATAGCTCAGGTGGTTAGAGCGCTTCACTGATAATGAAGAGGTCCCAGGTTCAAGTCCTGGTGGCCCCACACGTACAACTCAAAATATCCCTCACGGGGCCTTAGCTCAGTTGGTAGAGCGCCTGCTTTGCAAGCAGGATGTCAGGAGTTCGAATCTCCTAGGCTCCACACTGTGTTGAGACAGTTTGATCAAGGCTTCGAGCTTCGCTCGGGGCCTTTTTCTTTGTCCCGACCCTGTTCCGGACGAGTCATCCGCGTTCTTCCGCCACGCCGATACGCAAGTGGAGGAGGAACTCGGGTCTGTACTTCGTCTTCGTGCCCTTGGCGACAGCGATCGCCTTCTGCGAAGTGGATCCCACCCACATCCCGATGACGAGATCCACGAGCAGCTGGCCGAGCGGAATGGCAGCGCTGCTCAGCGAGGGGTCGTAGCCAAGAGCGAGCAGATCCCCCTTCTGGCCGTACCGACCGACCGGGCGTGCTTTGGCACGTGCCTCGAGATAGCTCGCCGGCACGCAGAGGATCCGTCGCGTCGGGATCTCAGTGACCAGCCAATAGGTTGCCGTGGGGTCATGTTCGAGGATGTTCTCGAGTTGCTCGGTGTCGATCGACCACCGCGGTGGAGTGGAGTCACGCTTCGTCACCGGCGGTCGCTTGACTTGAACTAGGTGCGCCCGTTCTGCGTTCAATTCGTCCGGTACGTCGACAGTGAGCAGAATCGCGAGATCTGCGCCGTTGATCTTCTCGCCGCCCTTCCCGGTACTCGGAGTCGTCACCGACGTGAGGTCGAGACCCCGGTGGTCAGGTCGCGTGCTGCTGCGTCCGACGAGACTCTCCAGTCGCACCCGCAACAGCGTCAACAGCGCGCCTGTGATGAGGTCTTCTTTCGCGAATGACGAGGTTCGCAGGTCCTCGGTGGCCGCGTCGACGGCGCCGCGAATCGCGTTCTCAAGGGTGGCGTCATCTGTCCACACGGATGACGGAGCGGAGAGTCTGGTGGGGATCAGGAAGGTCGAGTTGTCGCTCGCCCAGCGCGAGAGATCGCCCTCATCCCCGCCGATGCCCAGAGTCAGAATCTTCGTGAGTCCGCGAGTGCGTGCGTGGGCAGGTGTCTGCGGGTCCTCCGAGAGCTCCTTCAGCCGACGGAACGCCGCGGGAACGGTGATGACGAGGTCCGCCAAGAAGCTGATCTCGTCGCGATGCGCCGAGGCAAGAAGCCACGGCATCAGCGGTATCAGGGCTTCTCTCTCCTGGTCGATGAGCTCCCGAAGCGCCACCTTGACACCGGTGATGCCGGTGATGTCGTCGTATGCACGGGTGCGGAGATCGGCCAGCAGTCTTCCTGCTCTGATTCCGGGTGAGTGCTCACACGCATGGGTGCGGAGTGTGCTCAGCAGCCGCTTCTCGTCGAACGCGCGAGGAGGGTCCAGCCGGGCCAATGTGTCGCCGGCCGCCCAGCACACCGCGCCGTGGAGCTCCGCCGGCATGACGAAGCGGAACTGGGAGACGACGCTCCACCAGCGTGTGGTCGACTCCCGAGCGCCATGGTCGCGGAGTGCGGAACGCTGCAGCTGGGCCGCTACTGCCGGGGCAGCCCGTTGGCTGAGTCCGATGATCAGGGCGATTCGAGCTCCCTCGTTCCGGGATTCCGTGAAGCGGTCACCGAGCAGATCGTCCAGGTCGATCTCTGCGACGAGCAGGTCGATCTCCTGCTGAGTCATGCTGTTGACGGCCGCGAAGGCGTAGACCGATTCCCACGTGAGATCTCCTTCCACGCGGTCCAGCTCGTCCGACGGAACTCCCGTGGCGCTCAGGTCCGCCCCCGTGACGATGAGCTGTCGGAGGCGTTCGTTGTACTGGTGCCAATCCATATGAATCCCCTCGTCGCGGCCGTGCATGTTCCTTCGGCAACTCGTTCACAGACTATGGGGCAGCGGGATCACGCATCGGCTGCCTCCGATACTCAGCGCGTCAGCTGTCGCATTCTCGTGTTGTGGAGCACGATCGCGACCAGCGCGACTGCCGGCCCAGCCAGCACGGGGATGAGCGCCCACCAGCCGGCGCTCTGCGCAATCAGGGCGGCACCGAAGATCGTCAGAGCCGCACCGAGAGCGCGCATCAGCACCGATCCGCGCGGTTCGCTCGCGGGCCGCGTCCAGTACGGAACGGGCGCGTCGCGGTTCGCGCGGAGGGTGGCGAGCAGAGCTGCCAGGAACAGGATCACCCCGGCGAGGGCGATCGCGATGCCGAAGACGTTCATGCGTTCGACCGTATCAACCACGGCTCCTGCCTGCCGAGGAGGGTGCATACTCTGCTGGCAGCATGACGTTCCTCGAGCCTGACCCCGAGATCACCGAACCCGAGGAGAGAGCGAGAGCCAGCATCCGCGGTCTCGCGATCCTGTCTCTCCCGTCATCCACAGGTGTTAACAACCCTGTTAACAACTCGCGGTCGCTCTCAGGTCGTCGTCTGCTGCTCCTCGATGCCGTCGACCGCCCGGCCGAGCTGCGCGGCATCCAGATCGGTGATGGCCCCACGACGATGACCGGACCGGCATCCGCTTCGATGACCGCGGTGTGCAGCGCGTCGGCTGCGCGGCGCAAGCCGTTCGGCTCCGGACCCGAGTCACCGATCACTTCGACCATGCTCCGACCCTAACGGCCGTGCACATGCCGCTCGCAATCTCGGAAAAATGCACTTTCTTCGGACGAATCGGCGGGATTCGTCCGAAGAAAGTGCACATCTCCGAGATTCGTGCACGTGCGCCGAGATCCGAGACGCGGAGCGTCAGCCTGCGGCGAGCACCGAGAGCACGTTGCCGGCCGGGTCCCTGAACCACGCGATGTCGGGGCCGCGTCCGGGGCCGCCGTGCGCGATGCCCTTCTCGTCGGTGCCGGAGTCCGGGTCGTCGTAGATCTTGGTCATGACGCCGCGCGAGTTGAGCTCGTCGACTGCGGCCTCGACGTCGTCGACCGGGAAGTTCAGGATCGTGAAGCTCGCCGGCTCGTGGTTCGGCTTGGCGTAGACGAGGATCGACCCGCCCTGGGGCAGTGAGATGTCGAGGAAACCCATCGCGTTGGTCGTGACGTCCATGCCGAGGGTGTCGCCGTAGAAGGAGCGGGCTGCGTCGATCGAGTCGACGCTGAATCCGCTGAACGCGTGCGTGGTCTGGAAAGCGGTCATGCCTTCAGGATGCGCTCATCGTCGCCGAGTGTCCAGAGGCAGGCTCGCTCAGCGATCCCTGGCGCCGAAGCGGATGCGGGTCTCGCCGACCGGTGTGTAGACGACGAGCTGGATGTCGGTCTGATCCGACGGACGCAGCTGGTGGTGCTCGAAGACGAGACGCCCGAGCTCGGGATGCTGGAACACGCGCTCGCGCGACTCGAACCCGCGGATGTCGTGGCTCTCCCACCGCTCGCGGAAGTCGGGGCTCGCCTCGATCAGGCGCTCGACGAGATCGCGATACCTCGGGTCGCCGAGGCGAGGACCGACCTCGGCGCGGAACTCGGCGAGGAAGCGGCGGCTCGTGACATCCCAGTCATCGAGCAGCGAGCGCACGGACGGGTCGGTGAAGATCAGCCACAGCAGGTTCCGCTGCTCCGGCGGCGTCTGCGCCACGTTCGGGTACAGCGTCTCGTACGCCCGGTTCCAGCCGGCGACACCCCAATCGGGGGCGAGGGCGTACGCTGGGTGCTCCTCGAGCGCATCGAGGAAGCGTTGCACGTGGGCCGGCGCCGTCTCGACCGCCGCGACTGAACCGGGCCGCGCAGGCGCGAAGCCGGCGAGCGTCAGCAGGTAGTCGTGCTCGGTGAGGGTCAGGTGCAGCGCGGTGGCCACGGCATCCAGCACCTGGCGCGACGGGTTGATGTCCCGACCCTGCTCCAGCCAGGTGTACCAGGTGACGCTGACACCGGAGAGGTACGAGATCTCCTCTCGGCGCAGTCCCACGATGCGCCCGCGTCCGGCAGGCGGCAGACCGAAGGCAGCGCGGTCGAGGTGTTCGCGCCGTGCCCGCAGGAACGCGCCGAGCTCTTTGCGCTGCTCCTCGTCGCTGGCCATGCGTACAAACCTAGTACTCCCACTACTAGTGTCAGCGCCGTCTTCCCACGCCGACGAGCCGGGGCCAGGGTGGAAGAATGCCCACCCCCCTTCGCTCCCGTACCGTCACGCACGGTCGCAACGCCGCCGGAGCCCGTGCCCTCTTCCGCGCCGCCGGCGTCAACGCAGCCGACTTCGGCAAGCCGATGATCGCCGTGGCGAACAGCTTCACCGAGTTCGTCCCCGGCCACACGCACTTGCAGCCCGTCGGGCGCATCGTCTCCGACGCGATCTCGGCTGCGGGCGGCATCCCCCGCGAGTTCAACACGATCGCGGTCGACGACGGCATCGCGATGGGCCACGGCGGGATGCTGTACTCACTGCCCTCGCGCGACCTGATCGCCGACTCGGTCGAGTACATGGTCAACGCGCACCAGGCCGATGCGCTCGTGTGCATCTCGAACTGCGACAAGATCACGCCGGGCATGCTGATGGCCGCGCTGCGCCTGAACATCCCGACCGTGTTCGTCTCGGGTGGTCCGATGGAAGCCGGTCGCGCGACGCTCGTCGACGGTTCGGTGCGCACGCTCGACCTGGTCGATGCGATCTCCGAGGCGGCGAACGACACGGTGTCGGATGCCGACATGAAGCGCATCGAGGAGAACGCCTGCCCGACCTGCGGCTCGTGCTCCGGCATGTTCACCGCCAACTCGATGAACTGCCTCGTCGAGGCACTCGGTCTCGCGCTGCCGGGCAACGGCTCGGTCCTCGCGACGCACACCGCCCGCCGCGCGCTGTACGAGCGTGCCGGCGAGGTCGCGGTCGAGATCACCCGCCGCTTCTACGACGAGGACGACACCTCGGTGCTCCCCCGCGAGGTCGCGAGCTTCGCGGCGTTCGAGAACGCCATGGCTCTCGACATCGCGATGGGCGGATCGACGAACACGATCCTGCACCTGCTCGCCGCAGCGCATGAGGCCGGCATCAGCTTCGGCCTCGACGAGATCGACGCCGTCTCGCGCCGGGTGCCCTGCCTCGCGAAGATCGCGCCGAACCCGGCATACGGCCGGATGTACTACATGGAGGACGTGCATCGCGCCGGCGGCATCCCCGCCGTGCTCGGCGAGCTGCGCCGCGGCGACCTGCTCGACGAGAACGTCTCGACCATCCACTCCACGTCGTTCGCCGGCTGGCTGGATGACTGGGACATCCGCGGGGGCAAGGCCACGGAAGCTGCCCACGACCTCTGGTACGCGGCTCCAGGCGGCGTGCGCTCCTCGAGCGCGTTCTCGCAGTCCGAGCGCTGGGCGGCACTCGACACGGATGCCGAGACCGGATGCATCCGCGACATCGAGCACGCGTACTCGGTCGACGGCGGACTCGCCGTGCTCCGCGGCAACCTCGCGGTCGACGGTGCGGTCGTGAAGACGGCCGGTGTCGATCCGTCGATCCTGGTGTTCTCGGGACCTGCGGTCGTCTGCGAGTCGCAGGAGGAGGCGGTCGCCAAGATCCTCGGCAAGAAGGTGCTTCCCGGCGACGTCGTCGTGATCCGCTACGAGGGCCCGAAGGGCGGTCCCGGGATGCAGGAGATGCTGCATCCGACCTCGTTCCTCAAGGGTCGTGGCCTCGGCAAGGTGTGTGCGCTGATCACCGACGGCCGCTTCTCCGGCGGCACGTCAGGCCTCTCGATCGGTCACGTCTCGCCCGAGGCGGCCGGCGGCGGCGTGATCGCTCTGGTCGAGGACGGCGACATCATCGACATCGACATCCCCTCGCGCTCCATGGTGCTGCGGGTCGACGACTCCGAGCTCGAGGAACGCCGTGCGCGGCTGCTCGACGCCGGCGGGTACCGGCCGAAGGACCGTGCGCGTCCCGTGTCGCTCGCGCTGCGTGCGTATGCCGCCATGGCCACCTCGGCCGACCGCGGCGCGGTGCGCGATGTCGAGGCCGTCGAGCGTGCGCTGCGCGAGCAGGAGCAGCGGCAGGCCGGGGCGCTCGTCTGACCCGATCCTCGTGCGTCACCTGTCTGTCGAAGCGTCCCCGCAGGGATCGTCGAGTCAGACCGAGGTCAGCGCGTGCGGCGCGACGTTCAGCCGCTCGCAGCCGTCGGCGGTCACCACCACGATGTCCTCGATGCGGGCGCCCCAGGAGCCCGGGAAGTAGATGCCGGGCTCGATGCTGAAGGCCATGCCCTCGCGCAGCACCAGGTCGTTGCCAGGGGCGATGTAGGGCTCCTCGTGCACCGAGACGCCGATGCCGTGTCCGGTGCGGTGCAGGAAGGTTTCCCCCAGACCTGCCTCGGTCAGGACCTCGCGTGCCGCGGCATCCACCTCGGATGCCGTCGCGCCTGGCCGAGCGGCATCGACCGCCGCCTGCTGCGCGCGCACGAGCACCGCGATGCGCTCGGCTGCCTCCGGTGCGGGTTCGCCGATGACGTAGGTGCGGGTGCTGTCGGAGTTGTAGCCGCTCGGCACCGCTCCCCCGATGTCGACCACGACGACGTCGCCCTGCTCGATCACCCGGTCGGACACTTCGTGATGCGGATCAGCGCCGTTCGGCCCTGAGCCGACGATCACGAACTCGACGGTGCGGTGACCCTCGGCCACGATGGCCTCGGCGATGTCCGCGGCGACCTCGCGCTCGGTGCGCCCAGCGCGCAGCCACTCCGGCACTCGGCGGTGCACCGCGTCGATGGCCGAACCGGCGCGACGGAGCTCGACGATCTCCTCGGCATCCTTGATCATGCGGCTCTCGCGCAGCACCGGAGTCGCGAGTTCGAGCGGCACGCCGAGGCGCTCGCCGAGCGGCACCACGTGCAGTGCGGGCAGCGCATCGGAGACGCCGACGCGGGAGACCTCACCGACGGCCGCGGCGACCAGTTCGTAGGGATTCTCCCCGTCGACCCAGTCCGAGAGCTGCAACTCGAGCGCGCCGACAGCGGTCGTGCGGACTTTCGCGAGCTCCATGCGGGGAACGACGACGGTCGGCGCCAGTCCGGGCCCGATCACGAGCGCCGTCAGTCGCTCGATCGTGTCGCCCTCGACGCCGACGAGGTACTGCAGATCGGGGCCGGGCCCGACGACGATCGCGTCGAGGCCGGCATCTGCGGCGAGGGCGGCGGCGCGGTCGAGACGGTCGGCGTACACGGATGCGGGGAAGGGCAGGGTGCTCACGGAAGCCACGCTACTGCGCGGCGCCGCCGCTGTCTCCGCCCTTCCAGGCCGGACGGGGCTCTTCAGCTGATGGCGAGACGAATGCGCTCCGAGAGCAGCTTCCGGTTCGCAGATGTCAACTCCAGCAGCGCGTACGCGGTCGGCCACATCGTGCCGTCATCGAGGTTCGAGATCGGCTCGAAGCCGAAGGTGCCGTAGCGAACCTTGAACTTGCTCGCCGGCTGGAAGAAGCACAGCACTTTGCCGTCCTTCCCCCACCCCGGCATCCCGTAGTACGTGCGCGGCATGAGGTCGGGAGCCACCTCCATGACCAGCTCGTGCAGACTCGTCGCGAGTTTCCTGTCATTCGCGTCCGACAGCTTCTCGATCGCCGCCTTGAGGTCGGCCTCGCCCTCGGCTCGCTGCTCCTCCGGCGACTTCTTCGCTCGCGAGCGCTTCGCCTTGGCCTCCTTGGCGGCGGCCTGCATGGCCTCGCGTTCCTCGGCGGTGAAGTTCTTCGTGTCCTCGGCCATGACGGTTCCTCTCGACGGATGGCGGGTGATGGATTCAGCGTAGGGACCGCGGACCCCGAGTGGCTTCTCGATTCGTGATCGATTCGTTCACCCGGAGCCGAGTCGGAACGGCAGTTCCACGAGTCAGGTGGTGATGCGGCGCGCGGCGTGACACACGGTCCGGGGTTTCTCCAGCGCCGGATAGTGTGTGACGCATGGATATGCGCGTCGCGGCATACGCCGTCGTCACCGATGACGACGGTCGGCTGCTGCTCGCGCGCTGGATCGAGGGACGCCGCGTGGCATGGACCATGCCGGGCGGCGGGCTCGAGCCCGGAGAAGCGCCAGAGGATGCCGTGCGCCGTGAACTCCGGGAGGAGACCGGGTACACGGTCAAGGTCGGCCAGCTCCTCGGCATCCACTCCCGTGTGATCCCGGCGACGCGACGCGTGCAGAAATCGTCAGAACCGCTGCACACCCTGCGCATCGTCTACCGGGCAGAGGTGACCGGCGGGAAGCTGCAGTTCGAGACCGACGGTTCAACCGACAGGGCCGAGTGGTTCCCGCTGAAGTCCGTCGCAGCGCTGCAGCGCGTCAAGCTCGTCGACATCTCGCTGCGGATGGCGGGACTGCTCTAGTCGCGCGGCTGCTCCGGCACGGAGATGTCAGCCACGACCGCGCCGTAGGCCGCGATCAGATCGTCGGCGTCGACGAACAGACTGTATCCATGAGCGCCAGCGCCCATCGCGATCCGCTGACCGACGATCGATTCGTCGGCATAGACGGGCCAGTCAGTGGTGCTGCCGATCGGCACGATGGTGCCGCGTTCGTAGCCGGTCGCTGCGAGGGCGAGCTCCGGCTCCGGCAGGCGCAGCTTGTTCACGCCGACCACCGCTCGCAGCTTGGGCCACGAGATCGACCGGCCACCCGGAACGAGCGCGAACAGATACTCCAGATGTGTCCCAGAGCCCGTCGAAGGGCGCTTGACCACCAGGGTCTTGACGATGCCGGACGGTGCGATGCCGAGCAGTTCGGCGGCCTCGAACAGACTGTTCGCGGCGGGGCGCTCCTGGATGTCGATCATCAAGCCGCGCGCGGCGGCTGCATCCCGCACGCGGGCATGCTGATCCCCTCCGGCACCCGAAGCGGCGGAGGGGAGATCAGGTGGGGTCACGCGTCAGGTGCGTTGAGCGGGTCGTCGGCGACCCACAGCTCGTCGTCGGCACGAAGCGCCTGCCATGCGGCGTACAGCACGCCGGCGGCGGCTGCGGCACCGAGGATGATCGCGACGACCGAGCCGAGTCCGACGCTCTTCTTCTTCTTGCCGAACGCACCGCGCGGAGCCGGAGCTGCGACGCCGTGGCGCTTGGCGTTCGCGACGTCCCATGCCGTGAGGGCACTGCCGACGACACCGCCGACGATCGGGACGACCTTGTCGTCGACGACGTGGCGGCCGAGCTTCACGCCGCGGTCGACGACCGGGGCGACACGGCGGTTGTAGGTGTCCTGCACGACGGGCAGCACCTGCTCGCGACCGAGGTCGCCGAGCTGACGGCTCGCCTCGCGGGCGACGTCTGCAGCGTGGCCGACGACCACCTGCTGGGACTCCCAGAGCTGGTTTGCTTCCTTCTGCAGACGACGCAGTTGCTTCTTCCGCTTACGGCTGAGGCTCACGATGCTCTCCTGTCGGTTGGAGTACGGGTTCCCCATCTTGCCAGACGAGTCTGTATGGGGGGAGGGAATCGGTCACCCCTTGACATCTGCCGAGAAGTGCGTGAGATCCAGGACGCACACAGCAGAAGCTCTGAGATGATGGAACCATGCCTCACGCTTCCCACGTCGCAACCCTGCACACCAACCACGGTGACATCGTCATCAACCTCTTCGGCGACCACGCCCCGAAGACGGTCAAGAACTTCGTCGGCCTCGCCGACGGCACCCAGGAGTGGACCGACCCCGCCACCGGCAAGCCGGGCGAGGGCGCGCTCTACAAGGACGTCATCTTCCACCGCATCATCCCGAACTTCATGATCCAGGGCGGCGACCCGCTCGGACAGGGCGTCGGCGGCCCGGGCTACAACTTCGACGACGAGATCAACGCCGAGCTCGACTTCAACAAGCCGTACATCCTCGCCATGGCGAACGCCGGCCTGCGCCGCAACGCCATCACCGGCAAGGCGGAGGGCACCAACGGCTCGCAGTTCTTCATCACCACCGACCCGACGCCGTGGCTGCAGGGCAAGCACACGATCTTCGGTGAGGTCGCGGATGACGCGTCCCGCGCCGTCGTCGACGCACTCGGCGCCGTCCCCACGGCTGCCGGCGACCGTCCGATCGAGCCGGTCGTGCTGCAGTCGATCGACATCATCGCGGCCTGACACCCGTTTCCGCCGATCCGGATGACCACTCCTGAGTTCGCGAGCAATCGCGAGAACTTCTGTTACCGGCATCCGGATCGGCAGAGTTTCGTGCTCTGCCAACGCTGCATGCGCACCATCTGCGGCGAATGCCAGACGCCGGCACCCGTCGGGGTCATCTGCCCCGAATGCATGAAGGCCGAGCGCCAGAACCGCACGCCGGCGCAGAAGCGCGCTGCGCGGCGGTGGGGCGGGGGCTCCACGATCACGGCGACCCGCGGCGGCAAGCCGATCGTCACCTATGCGCTGCTCGCGGTGACCTCATTCATCGGACTGCTGCAGCTCATCCCCGGTCTCGGCGACGCGATCACGTCGCAGCTGCTGTTCGCCGCCGGCTACCTGTACCCGACACTGTCGCTGTACCCCTTCGAGCCGTGGCGGCTGCTCACGGCCATGTTCGTGCACGGCGGCTTCATCCATCTGGCGCTGAACATGCTCGCGCTGTGGATGCTGGGACAGAGCCTCGAGCCGATGCTCGGCAGGGCGCGATTCCTGGCGCTCTATCTGATCAGCGGCCTCGGCGGCTCGGTTATGGTCGCCGTCCTTGCACCGAGCACGGCGACGGTCGGAGCCTCCGGCGCGATCTTCGGCCTGATGGCGTCGCTGCTGATCATCGGGCGTCACATCGGCGCGAACGTGACCGGTCTGCTCGTGATCCTCGGCGTCAACTTCGCCTTCGGCTTCTTCGTCGGCGGCATCGCGTGGCAGGCGCACCTCGGCGGCGCCGTCGTCGGTGCGCTGCTCGCCCTGATCCTCACCCGCACAAAGCGGCCGGAACAGCGGATCTGGCAGATCATCCTGTTCGCGACGACCGTGATCCTGTTGATCGTCGTCGTCGCCTTCGTGCCGCCGCTGATCATTCTCCCCTGATCAGAGGTTGTTAACAGGGTTGTGCACCCCTGTGAATAACACCCGTGTAATTCTCCCCAGGCTGTGGACAGAGCTGTGGATAACTCTGGGGATACGGAAAAGGCCCCTCGCACTGCGAGGGGCCTTTTCGGACGTGTGGGAAGCCGGTCAGCGCCAGCGGGTGGTCATCAGGAAGCCGATGAGGGCGATGCCGAGACCGATCGCCAGGTTCCAGTTGTCGAGGCCAGGGATCGGGAACTGCATGCCGGAGATGTAGAACACCAGGATCCACACCAGGCCAAGCAGCATGAAGCCGACCATCACCGGCTTGAACCAGACGGCGTTGGGTGCCGCCTCGCCTTCTGCGCGCTCGACAGCGGGTTGTTCGTTCTTGTGGTCTCGGGCCATGCCGACAGTCTACCCACGACACCTGTCGGACTTCGATGCGGGATGCATGCGTCTGCTGCATCCGTTCAGGGGTGCGCGGTAAGATCGCGCCCATGACTGCATCCGTCGCGCCTGGGGGGCGACGCCCGCACCGCGTCCGGCCACGATCCGGGGCGACGTTCGCGAGCGTGCTCGGTGAGCTGCTGCTCACCGCCGGTGTGCTCGTGCTCCTCTTCGTCGCGTGGCAGATGTGGATCGGCGACATCATCATCGCCGCGCAGAAGAACGAGGAAGGCGCGCAGGTCTCGGCCGAGTGGGCGCAGGGACCGACGCCCGAGCTTCCGCCTCTGGTCGAGACCGACAGCGGCGAGACCGTCTACGCGCCGGTGATCCCGAAGGTGCCCGCCGATACCGAGAACCTCGGGCAGATGCACATTCCGCGTTTCGGCGCCGATTACAACTTCGGCATCTACGGCGGCACGAGCCGAGCCCGCACGCTCGACAACCTCGGCATCGGCGTCTACACGAACTCGAAGATGCCGGGGGAGCCGGGCAACTTCGCCATGGCCGGGCACCGCACCACGTGGGGCAAGCCCTTCAATCAGCTCGACAAGCTGCAGCTCGACGACGCGATCGTCGTCGAGACGCCGGACGGCTGGTTCACCTACCGCTTCCGCACGCTCGAGTACGTCAAGCCGACGCAGACCGACGTGCTCGCCGACGTGCCGCAGCTGCCGGGCGTCGAGACCGGCGAGAGCTACATCACGCTCACCGCATGCTCGCCCCTGTACTCGCTCGCTGAACGCATCGTGGCCTACGGCGTCTTCGAGAGCTTCCAGCCGCGTGCAGAAGGCCCCCCGAAGGCGCTGACCGATCCGCCGCCGCCGCCGGCCGCACCGTCGGTGTAGCTTGTGGAGAACGACGAGCCCGTGACCCGCGACGAGAGAGAAGACTGATGTACGCCGCACTCTGGCGCCTGCTGCCCGGACCCTGGTGGATCCGGCTGCTCATCGTGCTCGTCGTCGTCTCCGCGATGCTGTACGCGCTGTTCTACTACGTGTTCCCGTGGGTCAGCCCGCTCATCACCCCTGGTGAGGTCGATCTCGAATGACGCGAGTGCTCGTGGTCGACAACCACGACAGCTTCGTGCACACGCTGGTCGGCTACCTCGAGGAGCTCGGAGCCGACATCACGATGATCGAGTCGGATGCCGTGGATGCCGCAGCGCTCGCCTCGCTGCTCCCGACGTTCGACGCGCTGATGCTCTCGCCCGGTCCCGGGTCTCCTGCTGACGCCGGTGTGTCGCTCGATGCGGTGCGCCTTGCCGCCGAGCAGCGGATGCCGATGCTCGGCGTGTGCCTCGGCTTCCAGACGGTCGGCGCAGCCTTCGGGACTCCCGTGACCGAGGCGCCGGAGCTCATGCACGGCATGGTCTCGGCGGTGACGCACGCGGGCATCGGACTGTTCGAGGGGCTGCCGTCGCCGTTCGACGTCGGGCGCTATCACTCGCTCGCTCTCGCCGAGAACGACCTGCCGTCAGATCTGGTCGTGACCGCCCGCACCGAGAGCGGCACCGTCATGGGCATCACGCACCGTGATCTGCCGATCGACGGTGTGCAGTTCCACCCCGAGAGCGTGCTCACGCACGGCGGCTACCGTCTGCTCGCGAACTGGCTCGCATCGGTCGGCGACACCGTGGCCGTCGAGCGGTCGGAGCAGCTGCATCCCCTGACCCGCCGAGGCATCTGACGCACCGGAGCACCGGCCGCGCTGCGCGGGGTCAGCCGCCCGTGCAGTACCGCAGCTCGACAGGGGAGCCGACGCCCACGTCGCCAGGCGCCGCCGACATCGACGCGACGGTCGGCGGGTTGGTGGCCGTGCAGTCCGGAGATGCGACCGGTGTGGGGACGAGTCCGAGGCTCTCGAGGTTCTGCGTCGCGGCGTCGAGCGTCCAGCCGACGACGTCGTTCAGCGTCACCTTGCCGCTCGCCACCACGAGATTGACCACGGTCTTCGGTGCGACCTCGGCGTCTGCCTCTTCACTCGAGGAGATCACCGTGTCGGCCTGGAGCGCGTTGTCGTTGCGTTGCACCACCGTACCGAGTTGGAGCCCGGCGGCGGTCAGCGCTCGCTTCGCATCACTCAGCGACATGCCCTCGAGTTGCGGCACCACCACCGTCTCGACACCGGACGACACGTAGACCGTGACTGCGCTGCCCTCGTTCACCGCGACACCGGACTCGGGGTCGGTGCGGATGACGTTGCCCTTGGTGATCGACGTGCTGGACTCGATCACGAGGTTGGCGGTGAGGTCGAGCTCGGCGAGATCGCCCTGCGCGCGTTCCGACGACACGTTCACGAGGTCGGGGACCACACGGGAGGTGCTCGGCACGTCCGGCGGACGCAAGCTGATCGTGACGACCCAGAACAGCACCGACACCAGCAGCACGGCGAGCAGGGCAACCCCGGCCCAGATCCACGCCACCGGGGGCCCGGACTGCGTGCGGGCCATCGTGTTGTCGGTGCTCAGCTGACGCAGCGACCGAGCGGTCTCCTGCGCCTGCCGCGGGCTCGGCCCGTACAGTTCACTCGTGAGCGCACCCAACTGCTTGCGGCTCGGGGCGCTGCCGGTGACGGCATCGTCGAGCGCGGCCCGGAAGTGCGCGGCATCCGGGTACCGCTGGTACGGATCCTTCGCCAGTGCGCGCAGCACGATCGGGTCGAGTGCGCCTGGGGCATCCTCATTGACCTCGGTCGGCGCGAGCGGAGTCTCGCTGACGTGCTGGTATGCCACAGCCACGGGGGACTCGCCGCGGAACGGCTGACGGCCGGTGAGCAGCTCGTAGAGCACGACACCGGTCGAGTACAGGTCGGCGCGGGCGTCGACGGGCTCGCCCTTCGCCTGCTCCGGCGAGAAGTAGGCGGCGGTGCCGATGATCTGCGTGGTCTCGGCGACGGTCGAGGAGGAGTCGGACACCGCGCGGGCGATGCCGAAGTCCATGACCTTGACCTGGCCCTTCTCGGTGACCATGACGTTGCCCGGCTTGATGTCGCGGTGCACGACGCCGGCGCGGTGCGAGTAGTCGAGTGCCTCGAGGATGCCGTCGACGTAGCGGACGGCCTCCTCGACCGGCACCGGGCCGGCCGCGATGATGTCCTTCAGCAGTCGCCCGCTGATCAGCTCCATCACGATGTAGGGCGGGTCGTCCGATGCGCTGTCGGGTGTCGAAGGGTCGCCGGCGTCATAGACGCGCACGATCGACGGGTGCGACATGCGCGATGCTGCCTGCGCCTCGAGGCGGAAGCGGGTGCGGAAGGCCGTGTCGCGTGCGAGCTCGGGGTCGAGGATCTTGATCGCGACCTCGCGGCCGAGCGTCAGATCGTGACCCCGGTAGACCTTGGCCATGCCGCCGTGCCCGATGAGCTCGCCGACGCGGTACCTACCCGCGAGAATGCGTGGCTCTTCCGACACTTCTTGACCCCCTGGATTGAACAACGAATGGATGAAAAACAGGTTACCCGTGCGCTCAGCCCTGGCTGTCTCCGCCTTCTTCGCCGTCGCCATCCACCGGCGTCGCCGGGAGGATGACACCAGACTGACCCTGATCCGACATCTCAGATGCTCGGTCGCCGCAGAATGCGCGGTAGGTGGCGGTGACGACCTGGCCGGCCTTGCCGGTGTCGATCTTGATCGGACTCGTCCGGGTGTTCGGGTTGAAGCTCAGCACGGTGGCAGTGGTGCCGTCCTGCTTTGCGAAGGTCGCGTTCGTCAGCGTCACCTCGTACGAGGCCAGCGCTCCGGTGCCGGAGGGGCACGAGAAGGCGGTCCAGTTGAGGGTGGCGGTGCCGCCCTCGGTGAACGTGCCGGAGAACGTCGGCGGGTTCTGCGGCTTGCCGACAGCGGTCTGATCCGCGTACAGGTACAGCGTGATGTCGCGACCGACGTCGACCGAGCCGCGGGGGTCGACCCGTTCGACCGCACCCACGAGGTCGGCAGACGGGGCCGTCGTGGTGCCGGTGACGCAGTTCGGCACGAGGCCCGCGTCACGCGCCGCAGCCAGCGCGGCGTCGCAGGTCATGCCGACGAGGCCGAGCGAATCGACGTCGACCGGTTCAGGGTCGGGCGTCGGCGTCTCGGACGGTGTCGTGGGCGGAGGCGTGGTCTGCGTGGTCGTCTCCGTGGGCTGGGCCTCGCCCTCGCCCTGGTTCAGCAGAGCGAAGACCGCGCCGCCGAGCACGATCGCGAGCAGCACGACGAGAGCGATCAGCGGCCACGTCCAACGGCTGCGCTTCTTCTTCTCCGTCTCGCCCGCGGCGGCCTCGGCCTCGGTGGGGAGCTGGGCCGTGGTCGGCAGGATGCGTGTGGTGCCGTCGTCGCCGGTCGCTGTGAGGATGCGCGTGGCGTCGTCGCCGCCCGCCACCCCGCCGGTCGCGATGGCCGGGACGGCGATCGCGGCAGAGTTCAGGTCACCGCGGCGCAGCGCCTGCGCGGCGCGGGCGACCGTGGCAGACGAGGACGGCCGGTCGGACGGCTTCTTGGCGATCATCGCCATGACGAGGTTCTGCACCGGGATCGGCACGGTCGGCGGCAGCGGCGGCGGCTGCTCGTTGATCTGCGCCATCGCGATCGCGACCTGCGACTCGCCCGTGAACGGACGCTTGCCCGCGAGGCATTCGTACGCCACGATGCCGAGCGAGTAGGTGTCGGTCGCGGGGGATGCCGGGTGACCGGACGCCTGCTCCGGCGACAGGTACTGCACGGTGCCCATGACCTGACCGGTCGCGGTCAGCGGCACCTGGTCGGCGATTCGCGCGATACCGAAGTCGGTGATCTTCACACGTCCGTCGGGCGTGATCAGCAGGTTGCCGGGCTTGATGTCACGGTGCACGAGGCCTGCGGCGTGCGCGGCCTGCAGCGCGGATGCCGTCTGGGCGACGATGTCGAGCGTCTTGTCGGCGCTCAGCGCGCCGTCGCGCTCGAGCACGGTCGACAGGGCTTCACCGGGCACGAGCTCCATGACGAGGTAGGCGCTGCCGTTCTCCTCGCCGTAGTCGAAGACGCTGGCGATCCCCTCATGGTTGACGAGCGCAGCGTGGCGCGCCTCAGCGCGGAACCGCTCGAGGAACCCAGGGTCCCCCATGTACTCGTCCTTGAGGATCTTGATCGCGACGGTCCGTCCGATGACGTGATCCGTCGCCTCCCACACCTCGCCCATGCCGCCGATCGCAATACGCGACAGCAGCTCGTAGCGACCACCGAACGACACACCCTGCGTCGGCCTCATCTGCCTAGCACCGCCTCAATGACCTTCTTTGCAATCGGAGCGGCGATAGTGTCACCGGATCCTGATTGTCCCTGACCGCCGCCGTCTTCGACGACGACTGCTACTGCAACCGCGGGGTCGTCCGCCGGTGCGAAGCCCGTGAACCACAACGTGTGCGGCCTGTTTCCGTTCTCAGCGGTACCGGTTTTCCCGGCAACGTCGACCCCGTCTATTCTTGCACCCTGCGCAGCGCCCGTTGAGACGCTCGCGACCATGGCGGCCGTGACCTCATCGGCCACATCCTTGTCCATCGCGCGCCCGAACTCGCTGTTCTCGAAGGCCCGGATGACCGAGAGGTCCTCGCCGATCACGGTGTCCACCATGTGCGGGTTCATGACCACTCCATCGTTCGCGATCCCGGCCGCGACCATGGCGATCTGCAGGGGTGTCGCGGTGACCTGTCCCTGACCGAAACCGGTCAGCGCGGTCTGCGCGTCGTCGAGCGCCCGCGGGTAGCTGGAGGGGGTCGAGACGAGCGGCGTCTCGAAGCTCTGGTTGAAGCCGAACTTCTCCGCCATCTCGCGGATCTTGTCGTCGCCGAGCTCGACGGCCAGCTCAGCCATCGGGATGTTGCAGCTCAGCCGGATCGCTTCGGCGATCGTGACCGTCTCGCCGGGGCCGCAGGCGCCGCCCCACGCGTTCGAGACGCGGTTGTTCGAGCCGGGGAGCGTATAGATCGCCGGGTTCGGGAGCGTCGATTCCGGTGTGAAGTCGCCGCTCGCGAAGGCTGCCGCAGCCACGAGGATCTTGAACGTCGAGCCAGGCGGGTTGAGGTCGCCGGCGATCGCACGGTTCGAGAGCGGCTTCGACGGATCGGCGGCGAGCTGGTCGTAGGCCGCGTTCGCGGCATCCGCGTCGTGGGTCGCCAGCAGATTCGTGTCGAAGCCGGGCGTCGAGGCCATGGCGAGGATGCGTCCGGTCTTCGGCTCGATCGCGATGACCGCGCCCTTCAGGCCGTCGAGCGCCTCGTACGCCGCGCGCTGGGCCGCCGTGTTCAGCGAGAGCTCGACGCTGAATCCGCTCTGCGGCTGGCCGGAGATGATGCGCTCGATCTCGGCGAGGAAGGCGTTGGAGCCTGTGCCGGAGAGGTCGGCGTTCATCGCCTGCTCGATGCCGGTGCGAGCGTCGAGGGGAGCGTTGAAGTACCCGGTGACCGGCGCCCACATCGCGGCATCCGCGTACTCGCGCTGGAACTGGTACCGGTCGTCGCTGGGGATCGAGGTCGCGATCGCGACGCCGTCGACGATGATCGAGCCGCGCTGGATCTCGTAGCTGTCGAGCCGGGTGCGCTGGTTGTTGCTGTTCTGCGCCAGCGAGTCGGACTCCACGACCTGGATCCAGCTCGTGGCGGCGAACAGCGCGATGAACATGAACAGCATCACGATGCTCAGGCGGCGGAGCTCCCGGGTCATCCGATCACCACCCTCGGCTGTCGGCGGACGCCGTCGGAGATGCGCAGCAGCAGCGCCACGATGATCCAGTTCGCGACCAGCGACGAGCCACCGGCGGCGAGGAACGGCGTGGTCAGACCCGTCAGCGGGATCACGCGCGTCACGCCGCCGACCATGATGAACACCTGCAGGGCGATCGTGAACGACAGGCCGGTCGCGAGCAGCTTGCCGAAGTCGTCCTGACCCGCGAGTCCGATGCGCACGCCGCGGCTGACGAACACCATGTACAGGCAGAGGATCGCGAACAGTCCGATCAGACCGAGCTCCTCGCCGAGGCTGGTGATGATGTAATCGCTGTGCGCGAGCGGGGTGACCTCGGGCCGGCCCTGGCCCCAGCCGGTGCCCATCAGGCCGCCGTGCGCGAGCCCGAACAGCCCCTGCATCGGCTGGTATCCAGCCCCGTCAGGGTCGACCTGGTTCGGGTCGAACAGGAACAGCCAGTTGATGAAGCGTCCGCGGACGTAGCTGAGGATCTGCGTCGCGAGGGCGACGCCGGCGACCACGAGGGTGAGGCCGATCACGACCCAGCTGGTCTTGCCAGTGGCGACGTAGAGCATCGCGACGAACATGCCGAAGATCAGGGTTCCGGTGCCGAGGTCGCGCTGGAGCACGATGATGCCGAGCGAGATCACCCAGACGACGAGCACGGGACCGAGTTCGCGCATGCGCGGCCAGGTCATGCCGAGGAAGCGCGTGCCGACCGAGGTCAGGCTCTCTCGGGTGCGCACCAGATAGCCGGCGAAGAAGATCGCGAGGCTGATCTTGGCGAGCTCGCCGGGCTGGAAGGCGAACGCACCGCCGAGCGAGACCCAGACCGCCGCGTTCGCGTCGTCGATACGGAGGCCCGGGACAAACGGGAGCAGCAGGAGCAGGATGCCGGCGAGGCCGAAGATGTACGTGTACCGGAACAGCACGCGGTAGTTGCGCAGCAGCAGGACCACCGTGATGGCTCCGGCCAGCGAGATCGCCGTCCACGCGAGCTGCTTGGTGGAGTAGGCGTCCCAGGCGGTGAGGTGCTTGGCGATGTCGATGCGGTAGATCATCGAGATGCCGAGACCGGTCAGCAGCGTGGCGATCGGCAGCACGAACGGGTCGGCGTCGGAGGCGACGAGGCGCAGCACGATGTGCAGGGCGAACGCGAGCACGGCCAGGCCGCCGCCGATCGCGAGCACGACAGGGTCGATCAGACCGAGGGCGCCGAGCTGCACGAGCGTCAGTGAGGCGCCGCTGATCGCGCAGGCGAACAGGAGCAGCCAGAACTCGCGGTTGCGCTGCGTCTGCGGCAGCCGCAGTCGCTTGAGGGCGGTGATCACGCTGGTGTCGGCGGTGACGTCGGTGCTCATCCCTCACCCCCTGCTGGTGTCTCTTCCGGCACTGGCAGGTCGGTCGGGCTGGGCGTCGGCAGGGGAGTGGGCAGCGCGTTGGCATCGGCGCCGGCGCGCAGCCGGTCGACGATGGCCATGGCATCCGACAGCGAGCGGGCCGAGATCGTGCGCTCGACCGAAACGCGCTGATACTCGGGAAGGTTGGCCAGCAGGATGTCGGTGTCCTCGACCGGGGTCGACAACGTGATCGGTCCGATGTTCTGCTGCACGCCCTGGAAGATCACGACGCTGTCATCGTCGGCGCCGATGAAGTAGCGGGTCTGGGTCCAGCTGTACGCCGCGAACGCCGCGAAGCCGAGCATCGCGATGACGACCAGCACGCCGGCGATCCAGCCGAGGCGGCGGCGCTTGGCGCGTCGGCGGTCCTCTTCAATGAGTTCCTCGAGGTACTCGGCGGCCGGTTCGAAGTGGCTGGGCTCGTTCGCGGCCTGGCGCACCGGGTGCAGCCAGCCGGAGCGCTGCGGCCGGGCGGACGGCACGAGGATGCCGGAGGGGTTCGAGGCGGCGCCGACGATGGTCGCGGTGCCGGAGGAGAGCGGATGCTGTCCGCCGACGTCGACCAGGACGATCGTGACGTTGTCGGGGGCGCCGCCGTCGAGGGCCTGCTTGAGGAGGTTGTCCGCCGTGCGACCGGGAGCGAGGCCGAGGCGCATCGCGCGCAGGATGCGGGTCTCGTCGACCACGCCCGAGAGCCCGTCGGAGCACAGCAGCCACCGGTCGCCTGGGCGCGTCGGCATGACGAACGTGTCGAGCTCCGGGTCGGAGTCCATGTCGCTGAGCACACGCATCAGCACGGAGCGACGCGGGTGGTAGCGGGCCTCTTCCGGCGTGATGCGGCCCGAGTCGACCAGCCGCTGCACGAACGTGTGGTCGGCGGTGATCTGGGTCAGCGCCTCGTCGCGGTACAGGTAGATGCGCGAGTCGCCGATGTGGCCGATCACGGCGTAGTCGTCGACCATGATGATCGCGCTGACCGTGGTGCCGAGGCCGGCGAGCTCGGGACGCTCCTTCGCGGCACGGATCAGGTCGCCGGCTGCCGTGGTGACCGCAGCCTGCAGCGAGGCCTGAGCATCGTCGGTCGAGGCGTAGCCCTGATCGAGCGGCTCGAGGTGCTGGATCGCGATGCTCGAGGCGACGTCACCACCGGCGTGGCCGCCCATGCCGTCGGCGACGGCGAACAGGTTCGCCCCGGAGTACCCGGAGTCCTGATTGTTGGAGCGGACCTTCCCGGTGTGGGAGATCGCGGCGCTCGAGCCTTCGAAGACCATGCGGGCGTCAGGCTCGCAACTCGAAGGTCGTGGCGCCCACCTTGATGGGCGTGCCGAGGGCGAGGGAGACGGGAGGGCCGCTCACGCGCTGGCCGGCGACGAAGGTGCCGTTCGTGGAGTCGAGGTCCTGGATCGCCCAGGCATCGCCACGGATCATCAGGCGCGCGTGGTGGCTGGAGGTGTAATCGTCGCGGATCACGAGCGCTGACTCGCTGGAGCGGCCGATGGTCAGCGAATCCGCGCTGAGCGGGAGCTCGAGGCCTGCCTTGGGTCCGGAGGTGATCACGAGGCGCTTGGCGGTCGCGACGGTCGCCGGACCGGTCGACGGCTTCGCGGATGCCGGCTTGGCGACGGGAGCCGCGGGGGCGGCCACTGCTGCGCCCGCGCCGGCGGTCGCCTCGACCGGGAGCTTGCGCACCTTCACGCCGAACAGGTCGGCGCGCAGCGAATAGACCACGCCGAAGACGAAGAACCACAGGATCAGCAGGAAGCCGATCCGCAGCAGAAGGAGGACGAGTTCACTCACGGCATCGCTCCGAACGCGCGGGTGGAGTCATCCGTCGGCCGCGACGGAGCGGCGACCGGGACGATCCGGAACACGAGGTCGGTGCGACCGATCGTGATCGTGGTGTCGGTGGGAAGTGCGGCCTCGCGGAGCTTCTGGCCGTTGACCTTGGTGCCGTTCGTGGAACCCATGTCGCGCATCATGGCGCGCTCGCCGTCCCACAGGATCTCGGCGTGCTTGCGGCTCGAACCGGCATCCGAGATCGTGATGTCGGCATCCGTGCCGCGTCCGATGACGGTGCGGGCGCGGGTGATCGTGTGGCGGCGGCCGTCGACGTCGACCACGGCCTGCCAGCTGACGCGGCCCTCGACCGTGCCGGAGCTCACGCGCACCGTCCCGGTGGCGACCTTCTCGTCGCCCTCGAGGGCGATCGAGAGCGGACCGGCGAAGCTGTAGCCCTGAGCCTTGGAGTGCTTGGTGAGCAGCGCGTGCAGTTCGTCGGTCAGCGCGCCGCCGAGTCCTCGCATGCGCTCGGCGTCGTCGGTGCTGAGACGCACCACGTAGTTGTTGGGCGCGATGATGCGATCGCGGCTGACGACCGCGGCCTTCGTATCTGCTTCACGTCGAAGGGCCGAAGCGATCTCCACTGGTTGGATGCCGCTGCGGAAGGTCTTCGCGAACGCGCTGTTCACAGCGCGCTCGAGACCCTTCTCAAAGCTGTCAAGTAGTCCCACTGGGCTCCTCTGGCATGCCGACCGGTAGGCCCATCGTAGCCAGGTGACCTGGGGGAACGCCGCCGACGCCCTGTTTCGGGTGTGCGGCGTGGCCGAAATCGCGTGATATCCTCGGAAAGTTGAGTTCTTCGGAGCAAGACACTCGCGCGAGTGGCGGAATGGTAGACGCGCTGGCTTCAGGTGCCAGTATTCGCAAGGATGTGGGGGTTCGAGTCCCCCCTCGCGCACAGTGGGTGTGTTTGTGAAACTCACCTGACATCGTTTGCGAAACTGGCCCGGATTCACTTGTGAAACCGGGCCTTTCGCTTGTCCTGACTGGGATCGCGGGACTTCGAATCCGCCCACGCGGCGAGCCCACGGCACCTCATCCGGTCCGGAAGTGCCGCTGGGAATGCGAGACTTGACCCATCATGGAAGCGAACGTCATCGGTGTCGGCTACGAGGGACTCGACCAGGACGGCCTCGTCTCGAAGCTGCGCGTTCGCGGCGTGAAGACGCTCGTCGACGTTCGGCTCAATCCCATCTCCCGGAAGCGCGGGCTGTCGAAGACGGGACTTCGCGACCGGCTCGAGGCGGACGGGATCACCTACGAGCACCTTCCGGCGCTGGGGAACCCACGCGACAACCGCGACGGGTTCGGCGACGTGACGGGTGATGCCGCCGCGGAGGCGCGCAGTCGCTTCACTGGTCTCCTCGAGTCAGATGCCGCGCACGCCGCGCTGGATAGGGTTATCACCCTCAGCGAGGCGGGAACCGTCGCACTGCTCTGTTTCGAGGCCGACGAGACTCGCTGCCACCGTGAGCTGGTGCTGGCTGCGTTGCGACACCGAGTCGTCACCGTCTAGAACAGGACGTCTGCGTACGCCGAGGCCCGCGGGGGCTTGTAGACGCCGAGCACGGAGAAGTTCTTCCGCTTGACGATGTCGGCGAAGTTCCCGACGAAGAAGTATGTGCGCACTCGGTCGTTCCACATCTCGGTGTGGAACTTCTGCGTGATGAGAGCCTTCAGCTCCTCGTTTGACTTGAACCGGCTGTGATATTGGAGTGCGCTCAGCTCCATGTCGAGGATGCGGGGCTTGTGTCCCTTGCACGACGGCGTCATGCAGTAATAGTCGTAGTGGACCTTGAATCGGGGCGGGATCAGCATGGGTGTCTCATCGACGTCGCCGAAGATATCCGGCTGCATGGCAGCCTTCATGTCTTCAATCTGCCTGGCAGTCCACGGCCCATGTTCGACGAACCGGAGCGGCTTGAGTTCTCGGACCTCGACGAGCCCGAGCGACTGGGCATTGAGGTCGGCGTCGACTCCGGCACGAAGCTCGCACATGGTTGGGCCGAGAAGCTGCTCGAGGATGGGGCCACGTGCATCGTTCGGGTGCGTCGTATACTTCCCGTTCTTCACCTGCCGAGACAGAGTCTCCCAGTTGGGCCGGTGACTCTCCAGCCGCGAGTCCTTAATCGCGCGGGTCAGGTCGACGTCGATGACCTCGAACTTCTTGAACTGCTGAGCGGAGTCGAGGTGTCGGAAGGCCACGGGATAGATGCGAACCCAGGACCCGGTCCCGTCGTCGTTCAGGCGTATCCCCGCCACGCACACAGTGTCGCCGTAGGTCTTCGATGGTTCCGGAGACGCCTTCACCGTAATTAGCACTCGCGCTCGTTCGCTCAGCATTGAGTCCCTCCCAGCACGAGTGTAGGACCCACCGCTGGCTGCGAGATGCTGGCATATCGTCTGCCATACTCATGCCAGCTGAGAGTGGGGGATAACGGGTGGGTAAGAAATCAGATAAGGACATCGTCGTACTTCGCGGATCTGCGGATCTGAGTACGTCCATTACTTCGTTCGAGGACAGGATGCTGGACCATGTCTCGTCTCTTGGGTTGCCGAGCGAATCAGTATTGATCCAAGTCGAAGACCGAGTCGCAGTGCTCGGGAACCTGGAGGGAGCGATAAGCCGGCTACCAGCCGCCTATCGCTCGACCTCAATGTACTTGTCCAAGTTCGCGCTTGCGGTCAGCGCCGGCCTCTTCGACGCTGCACTCAATTACCTGTGGGACGAGACCATCGGGGAGCTTCGGCGCCGGATCGTCGACTACGACCTCAGCTACTTCTTCGACCTCGCCGTCTCCGATCCAGAGAAGCGCAAGGACCTCACAGATCCCGATGACCTCACGAAGCTTACGGACGATGAACTGATCCGGGCAGCTGCGACCGTGGGGTTCATCTCAAGCATCGGGCACCGTCAGCTTGATGTCGTCAGGTTCATGCGGAATCATGCGAGTGCCGCGCACCCCAATCAGCACGAACTGAAGCCATTTCAACTTCTCGGTTACGTGGAGACCTGCATCTCCGAAGTAATCATGCTTCCGGAATCGCAGACGATGGTCGACACGTCGCGTCTACTTCGGAACGTTCGCGACGCGAAGGTCGGGAAGTCGGATGCTGCGGCATACGCCACGCTGTTTCAGAATCTTCGAGACGAGCAGGTGACTGCACTCGCCAATGGGTTGTTCGGGATCTACGTTCGCACCGATTCTTCGACGCGTGCTCGAGACAACATCCGTCTGCTTCTCCCGTATCTCTGGCCGTACATCGCCGAGCGCACGCGCGCGGCGTTCGGTGTCAAGTTCGGCCGGTTCAAGGCGAACATGGATTACGAGCAAGCAGACCTCGCGCGGGAGCTGCTCGAGACGGTCGGAGGAGCGGCTTCTTACCTCCCGGATGACCAGCGGGCGGTGGAGATCGACGCACTTGTGGCTGATCTGCTTTCGGCCCATGAGGGGATGAACAACTTCTACAACGAGCCTCCAGTTGCTCGGAAGCTAAGGGACTACGTGGGAGAACAGCAGGTTCCGCTAGGAGTTCGGGAACGCTATGTGGCCGCGTTGGCTGACGTCTACCTCGGTCGCCGCAGCGGCGTATCCGTGAAGGCGGACCCGATCTACTCCGAACTTCTTGAGCGGTTCACCCCGGACGAGGCTGCTCTCGCGCTAGTTGAGATCACCGGGCAGAACCTCGCAGGCACGTTGGCATTCCGTGGACCCCAGGAGCAGCTTGAGCAGATGCTCGATATTCTGCAACCGAAACTGATTGGTGAGCCCGCCGTCGCGCTCGATAAGGCGATTCGTAAGTTCACGGGCCCCAGAGAGTCGATGATCTTAGACACGCGCCTCCAAGCGAAGCGCGCAGCACTCGCGAAGTTTGTTGCCTAGTGCTGAGGAACAGGATCCGACTAGGGCTGGGCGATGCTATCCGCGATGGAGGGATAGATGCCGATAAATGGTCGCTCGGCCCACGCCCAGGACATCAGCGATCTCCTGAACGGTGTGCTCTCTGCTGTCGTACATCGTGCGGGCCTGGCGAATCTTCGACGGGGTCATTTTCGGCTTCGCGCCGCCGCGCCGGCCACGCGCCCTCGCCGCCGCGAGCCCGGCGGTCGTCCGCTCGACGATGAGACCGTGTTCGAACTCGGCGATGGCCGCGAGCATGTGGAAGAACAGCTTCCCGCCAGGAGTTGTGGTGTCGATGCCCTGAGTCAGGACCCGAAGACCGACCCCGCGCCTGTCGAGCTCTTCGCTTAGCTCGGTCAGGTTCTTAACGCTCCGCCCGAGGCGGTCGAGCTTGGTAATTACGAGGGTGTCGCCGGCTCGAAGGTAGTCGAGGACGTCGGTGAGGGCGGGGCGGGTAAATAACGTCCCGGAGGCGTGGTCGATGAAGATCCTCTCGCAGCCGGCGGCGTCGAGCGCGTCGGTCTGGCTGTCTTCGCGCTGGTCAGTTGTCGAGACCCTCGCGTACCTCACGTTCACCATGGGGTCGACTGTAGAGCTCAGCTCGGACAGTTTGACTGCCGACGCGATGGCAGAGCGGTTGAACCCCTCACACTCATGCGGAAGTATGAAATGCACAACCGGGCCTCGCCTTGCGGATCGGCTCAATATGCACTGGGGGAGATAATGGCGTTTCTCGGTATCAATGGGACTACGAGTGGCCTCTGGCTGGCAGTGCTCAGTGACGACGGTGAGGTGCAGGACGCCCCGCCCAACATCGCACTCTCCGGTGACACGCCGCTCGACACGCAGATCGCGAACGCAGTCGATGAAGCTACTCGGCTGTTCGAGCGATTCGCCATCACGAACGTCGTAATCCTGGATGCCGAGACGGGTGGACAGAACAAGCCCAACTTCACGACCCTCGTGCCTCGAATCTCTCTTGAAGCAGCAGTCATGTACGCCGCTCATACACACGACATCACAGCGGTACGCATACCCAGGGCTCGGGTGAGGTCCACGCTCGGCCTCCCGAAACGAGGGCCGCTGACCTCGTTTGTCGCAGACCACCTTGAGCCACATTCGCCGTACTGGGCCAACAAGAGGGACCTCGCCGCCCTCGCCGCTCTGGCGGAGCTGAGACGCTGATGGCAATACTCGGGGACAGCGCTCGGATCCAGGATCTCGCCCCAGCGACCTATTCGTTCTTGCGGACGATTGCTGAAGGCAACACCGGAATCACGGGCCTGTATTGGCACGATCTCCTTCAGAAGCAATGTGTTCAGAAAACCATCACGGTGTTGGGAATCGCGGACGGCGTCGCGCAGAGCGAACCGCGTCTGTTGGAATTGTTCAATCACCCTCGCCTCATCAAAGTCCGAGAGGCTCAATGGGACGCGGACTACCCGGCGTCGATGAAGATGATTACCTTCATCACGGACTACTACGAGGGCGAGAGCATTCACGCCGCCCTCACATCCGGTCATCGATTCAGCACGAAGGATGCGCTGGACATTACCGCATGCATCCTGGAGGGACTGGCATACCTGCACGCGACAGCGGGGTACGTGCACCGTGACATCAAGCCCGGCAACATCATGTTGGATGGCAGTCGTTCACAGGGGTTCGTCGGCGACTTTGGCAGCGCTGCGCGAATGAATCTGGACTCGCGCTCCGTCAGCGCGTCAGGAGGCACGCTCCTGTACCGTCCGCCCGAGTTCGCCTCTGGTGAGGTCGACGAACGTGGCGACCTCTACTCCACGGGCATGACCACCTTCGAGATGCTGAATGGCCCTTTCGACTACGCGGCACTGAACCAGGGCGCGCTCGACAGGCGGGCAGCAGAAGGGAGGCCAACTCTCGGACCGTCGCACCTGACACCTAAGCCGTGGGTCTCGCCCGCGGTGGTGGGCTTCGTGCGCAAGCTGATGAATCCTGATCCGTCGAGACGGTTTCAGACGGCCGATGAGGCCCTCCGCACGTTGCGTGGACTCAGGTATGTCAGTTGGAGTCAGGTCGGTCCGTCGGAGTGGATCGGCGTATGGCCCCCGCGTGAGCGTGCGTCGCGGCAACGTCAGCTGAAGGTCACGGTTACGCCATTGACCGGAAGGGCTCAGGGGCAGCTCGAGCTCAAGTCGTCGTGGAGCCGCGACGGAATCACCTGGCGAGGTTACGCGCGGCTTACCTGTCGAGTCGGCGAGGATGACGTTGACGCCCTCGCCGGGTTCTTCCGCACTGTGGAGAGCGAAGCCCAGTCCGTGCCGGTGAGGTAGATCGCAGTTGCCTGGCCGGCAGCTAGACGACTGAGTCGACGTCGAGCAGAAGCGGTCTCGTTATCTGCGAGCACGAAGTCGGCGCCGGCGTCGCTTTCGTAGACCTGAAGGCGCCCGTCTCGGACTGCGTCCCACAGCGAGGCAGTCACGCCGGGAACCCGTGAGCCCACCTCGGCGTCCGGTTGCCAAGAACGAGGGACGCCGAACGTGTCGAGGGCCGATACCCCGTCGGCGGTCTCACTGAGGCGGCGCAGTGCATCGTGCGCGAGACGGTGGTCCCGGGCATCTAGACGGGTGACGCCCCCAGCAGCCATCATGGTTGTCAGGAGGTCAGATATACCTCTCTTAGACATATGTTTACGGTAGCTGGGGGGTGGGACATGGTGGAGAAGCGACACTCGGTCGACGCAGCCGAGCTTCTGCGGTTGAGTCGAGACAGGCAGGTGAGCTTCCGATTCCCCTTGGCGCTTGACCAGCGCCTCGATGCCCTGATGGACCGAGCGGTCGCTTCGGGGGAACGCACCACCCGTGCTGAACTTCTCCAGGCACTGATCTTGGACTGCGTCAGTGAGGGGACGGAGCTCGGGGACATGTTGCGACGGTTGCGCACCTCGTCGAATGGCGACGCGGTTCTTGACCGTGACGTGCCGCGGGACAACGTCTTGCAGTTCAGCGAGCACAAGCCTGGGCCGCGAACTGGGAGCGCGTAGCCGCAGCGGGGGAAGGCGACGGTCTCGAGGTCTCTCGAACGTGCCTGCTGAGTCGTAGTTTATGGACACGGGTCATGAGACGGCGGCACGCCGTGGGCGAGAGGCCCACTGGAATCGTCTCGTAGACGGTCGTTATTGAGTTGGTTTCGGTGGATGTGTGCGAGTCAGATCAGGGCGCCGTCTATTCGATCTTGCTGCCGCGCGCCCGGGCGGGCTTGGCCGGAGCGGCGCTCGAGGCGGCCTCGGAGACGGCGTTCACCGAGTTCCGCAGGGTCCTCGAGCACGTCCGCTGAGCCGCGTCAGGTGATGATGGTCAGTGAGGACGTCGGGGGTGGGCCTACGGTCCATCCGAGTGCGCGGCACGCGTCTGCGCCGTCGGTGTCGTGGGCTTCGGTGAAGCCTGCCGACGCGGCAGGTGCTCCGGCGTCTCCGAACAGCGCGTACGCACTGGGGTCGCCCGTCGTGAACGCACTGCCGTAGAACACCCCGTCGAAGTCGGCACCGTCGAACGCGCTCGCCCACCCCTGCGGGACCGTGTAGTCGTCCATGGTCGTGAGTTCACGCACGACGCCGAAGTCGGCAGCATCTTCGTGGCTGACTGCAGCGCAGACGTAGGAGAGCGGCGTGGTGACGCGGGAGACGACGAACTCGTCAGCAAAGACGGAGTCGACGACCTTGAGCTGTGTGACGTGCTCGCGCACCCGCTCACGCGTCGCCGTCTTGATGTCCGACGCCGTACAGCACGTGCCTCGGTCGCCACTGAGGTTGAACCGCCCGGCGGGGCCATTGTCGAACCACCATGCCCCGCGGGCGGCGCTGTGCGCCCTGAACATCACCTGCCCGGCGTGGACGCCCTCCACCGGGAACGGTGCCAGGTCGGTGGTCGGTGACGGTGGTCCTTGGACGGCGGTCATGCGGCCCACGCCGCAGCGTCATGCTCTGCGTCGTGCAGCACATCTTCGATGTCGCCGGCGGCGAGGCGGTCGATGTTGCGGGGGAGCGTCTCCCCGTTCGCGCCTCTGATCTCCCCGTTGAGCCACTGCGCCCAGGTCCAGGAGCTCGCGGTTCCATTAGCGAGCACGCGGAGTACCCGGCCGAGCCCTGGTACAAGCGCTCCGCCTCGCACCTGGAAGGCGGGGTAGAAGTTCTCGCCGTCAGAGGTAGTCACGCGAATGACGCGGTGCTCTTTGACCGCCTTGGAGATCGCGGAGCGACCCATGCCGAGTTCGCGCTGCAGTGCGCCGCTCGTGTAGCAGGGACCGACGATGTCTGCCCACGGGTTCTTCGCCGTGGCGAGGGTTCTGACCATGGCTCGAGCGACGTCTGTCGCGCGGCCGAGGGCGAAGAGGTTCGTGCCGTCTTTGGAAAGGGTGACCAGCTCTTCGTAGACGTCCGTCGCGATCTCGCGCGCGATCTCCTGCGGCTGTCGCTGCGGCTCTTCCGGTGCCATCAGAGTCATCTCGGCCTCCATGTCAACTATGTCAACCAGTCTGCGCCTCGATGTCAACCATGTCAACCGCGGGCGATGTCGGATGCAACGATAGCCTGGGCATCGACAGGTAGCGAACGGGGGACAGGTGGCGGCGGAAAGCTCAACCAGGCGCAGGGACATACGGCTCATCGTGCTGACCGTGATCCTGGTTGTCGTGTTCGGGATCGGGTACTACGTGGTGAAGTTCGTGCCGCCGGCGCAGTCTGAGGAGCAGGCGCTGACGACCACTGTCATCGCCGGAGACTACGACCACCCCTACGAGCTCTCCGCCGGGATGTTGCACTCGCATCGGGACGAAGGTCTCGACGGTGAGCTGCAGACCACTGTCACCTACGAGGTCTTCGGTACGCCCGGTAACGGAGTGAGGGACGGACCAGACCTCCGATCTCGGGTCATCCACGACTCCGGCGCCGTCATGGTGTGCGGTGACATGTGGAGGACACCGCGACTCGAAGCGGATGGACGGACGGCGACGCTCGGCTGCGACAGGACCGTCGACTTCGGCGAACTGGATGAGTGGACGACCGTCGAGCTCACAGCGTGTTTCACCATCCAGCAGTTCGATGAGCTGCGCTCTGAGCAGCCTTGCGGGGACAGCTTGTTCAACTAGTTGCGTCAGGCGCTGCCCTGACCAGGCGGTGCAGGTCGTTGTAGCGGCTGGTGTCGGCTATACCGCGGTGCTCGTCCGAGGAGGACGTCGAACGACCACGTCTCCTCGATGCGGTGGTAAACGGCGAAAAAGACTCGCCAGCAGTGACGATCTCATACTCGGTCCAGCCGAGCGCCCGCCCATTCTCCCCGCTGTGTAACGGGGGCTGACGCTCTTCGCCCACCGCCTCGGCTCTTCATCCGTAGTACACGACCTTCGTCAGACGGATCTCGTTGTCGTTCTTGGAGGACATGATGGCTTTCTACGTGGCGGGCGAACAGGGTGAATCTAGCAGCGGCGGACGACATCATCGGGTCCCCTATGCGCGAGGGAACGGCAGCCGCGGGAGATCATGTCCGGGTTCTCGACCAGGGCAACGGCAGCACCGTAGACGCGGCCCGACGCTGCACGTCAGCGGGTAGGCCGAGCTCCGCCATGAAGACGAGCGACAGGAGAGAGGATGTGACCCATTCGAGCTCGAAGATGTCGCTTCTCGCGTCGTCATTGCCGGTATGGGCGAGCGAGTTCCGCGCTCGAAGGAGGTCCTTGGACCACGTCTCGACGTCGGTGATGACTGAATGAACGGCCTCAGCGTCCGGGATCTGCGAGAGCTCGATGAGCCGTGTGCGGTAGGTGACGGCTTCAGGTCCGCGCAGTCCCGCGTGCAACGCCTGCGCGACGGTCGACACCAGCAGTAGCCGGGCCTCCGTGAACGTCGGTCTCGCATACCGGAGTCCGAAGAAGACGTTGCAGGCGTCCGCTGTCGCGCGGCGGAGCTGTATCCAGGCAGGGACCAGTTGCTCGAAGGGGAGATCCGCACGTCGGAAGAGGAAGTCCCAGTCGCGGGGACTGGCCTCCTCTGGCCGTGCGGTGTGGATCCGTCCGCCGAAAGACTCGACGCGCGTGTCGATGACGAACCTCGACCCGTCCCTGTCCCGGACGACTTCGTCGTCACGGTGGATGAGGGTCAACGCGATCTGCCCGCACGGGCGTCCCGACGCCAAGGTGAGAAGATCCATGATCTTGAGGACAACGCCGTGGAAGTCTCGGAGCGGTCGAGGCTCGGTTGGGTGCAGCACCAGGAACCCGTCGATGGAACCTCCGACAGTCGCGCGCGCGTGTGACCGGCCGACCTGAAAGGGCTTCGGCACCCGCCTCGCGACGATCCTCCACCCGTTCACCTCGGCTGTGAGGTCGTCTGCGCGACCGACAACGGCCTTCTCGCCGTCTTCGTCCCTGTCCCGAGTGATGACGTCGTCGATACCCAACCACCCGGTCAGGTTCTCGATCTCGACGATGGCGTAGCGGAACGCCGGCTCTTCATGCTCGACGTGTGCACCAAGAAGCGCCTCCTGAACGACGATGTCCATGAACGACCGTCCGCCATGCACGACACCGTCTGCGGCTCCGGCGTAACAGTTGAGGAGGGTGACCGGTTTTCCGCGAACGCGTCCATGGACGACGTGAACACGCTCTTGCTCGATGGCTTTCGCGTCCTCGTCACCGAAGTTCTCCAGCACGGCGGCGGTGCGAAGGTCCAGGCTGCCGACGAGTTCCAAGTGACATCTCCCGGTGTCGTCGTCGACAACGAGCTGCCCAGCGGCGACGTCATCCGGGAGGCCCGGCAGCCACCAATACCCTCGATGGGTCGTCACGCTCATCACTCACCGTTCTCGCCCTCTGCGGAGAGCTGTATGCGTAGTCAATCGGGTAGTTCGGACATCGTCTCAGTCGTCTCGGAACCGTCGTCCTCACTTGCTCTGAAGCTGGGTGGGGTGGGGGATTCGAATCTCTTGGGTGGCAAATGCCAAGGGTGACCAAGGAGACCTTGGCTGGAGTGTGCCCTACTGCGGAGAGGGATCGGAGGGGTCTGCCAAGGCTGCCAAGTAGTAAGTGCTTATTCATGAGAGATCTCCAGAAGAAGTAGAGATATAGAGGGGGGGGCTTCACCTCTGGATTCTCTATAGAGGCATTCCCCGCACTTGGTCACCTTGGCAGGTTGGTGGCCTCGCTTACTCTCCGTTGGGATCGGGGGCCGTTGTGGCCCTGGCAGCGGCCTTGGTTCGGCTTGGATCCATATTTTCTCTAACTTTTTCGGGGATCGGGCAGGGAACCCCTGTTTTCGCCGCAGGGTATGGGGCGAGGGAGCACACCCGGGAACGTGCTCCCCACCTGACAACTCCAAAGAGACCGCCGACACGCGGGAGGCGCTCGTCGGTTGCTGCGCGGTGCTACCTGGTGTTGCGCAGTGTGCGGGCGAAAGCATCCTCGTAGCCGTTCAGCGCCGCGCTCGCCCGGTCCGTCCGGCCGCCGAACAGCGATCCGTGAAGCGGCCCCCACGACGCGGCCGCAGCCTCTGCCTCTTCGCGGATCTCCCGGGCGGGGTTGGTGTGGGAGCGCCGTGCACGCCAGATCGCCCGACCGAACCAGTTGGACTCGCCCCATCCGCCGGGGTTGCGTTCCAGACGCTCGTTCACGGCATCCTGGGCGAGGGCTCCCAGGAAAATCTCGGCGCGGTCGAACGCCGCGGCGTAGGTATCCTCGTCGCGCATCTGGTCGATGAACACCGGGCGGAGGGACGCGAACAGCCAATCGGCGACCGGAGCGAGAAGAACCTGGGCGTCGAACTGTTGGAGTTCTCGCATGGTCTCTTCGAGGGAACGGCCGGTCGTAGAAGATCGGGAGACGATGTTGCTGGCGAGCTCGGAGCCGGAGAACGGGCGATACCCGTCGATGGTCTCCAGCAGGGCGAGCGGCTTCGGGTAGTTGCGCTCGCGCACGGTGGCATCCACGACCAGAGCCTTCAGGTTTCCCCACTGACGGTTGGAGACGCCGGCGAGTGCCGCCGTCATCACCACGGCAAGTCCCGGCACGAAGCGCAGGTTCAACAGCGCGGCGTAGCCTCCTCGGCTCTTGTGTGCCGCCTCGACGAGCGCCTTCACCCCATCCGCCCACGGTGACAGATTCTCCGGAGATCCCCAACGGGCTGCGACGTACACCGAGGCGCAGAAAGGCAACGACAGTTCCAGGAGATCCTGCGCCTTCTCGGCCGCACGGAGACTGAACGCCATCTCGTCCCCGGAGTCCGGCCCATTAACCCAGCTCGGATCGTTGACCGCTTGCAGGATGCGCTCCACTTCCTGCGTCACCAGGTCATCCAGCTCGATACGCCTGGTCGGGTCCAACAACATCTCCTTCGTCATGCGGGTGAGGAGGGGAACACGGTCTTCGTTGGTTGCATGCTCGACGACCTCCTGGGCCGCTGAAGAACTCAGCTGCTTCTCGCCCATGAGGTTGTGGATCGCTGTGACGAGGGACACCGCCTGAGGCGTATACGCGTCGTCGAACAAGTCGGTATAGTTCACGTCGCCGAGGACGCGGCCCGCGCCGAGATCCCACTCGGGGAGGGCCCCGTCGTCGAAGCGCACCGGGATGAGCCAGGTGCGGCCCGGAGGAATCTTCCGGTACTCCTCGATGGCGAGCGTGAGCTCTTCGTTCATGTGGGACTTATCTTTCGCGCGTGACTGGTCGGAGAAGCACGCGAGGAAGACGAGTGCGCCGTCGCGAATGGCGCTGCGGATCTTCGCCTTCCACGCATCCCCCGGACCGAGGTCGTTGCGGTCCCGCCAGTAGGGGATGCCTGCCGCCTCGAGGACACGGCAGAGCCTGTCGACATCGTCGTTGTCCTCGTGGGCGTAGGAGATGAAGACATGCTTGGTCTGATCTGAGCTCACGGGCTCAGCATAGGTCGAGGCGCGGACGCGGACTCTGTGCGCAAGGCGGCGGACATCATCACCTCGGGGGAGACTGCCAATCGAGGTGCGGAGACCGCGCATAGATGAGGTCGGCCGCCTCTTCCGCGAACGGGCGGACACTGCTGATCCGTTTCTCGATTGTCGCCCAACGCAGGTACGCGACGTCGTCGACGCCTCTCAGCGCGGTCAGCACTCCCGATGCGAGCTGCGCCGAGTGAACGATGCGCTGACCCTCGAGCTGACTGAGGACATGGTTGACGACGAGCGTGGCCTTACGCCCTGCGTCCTCACGGCCGTGAAGCGCTGCGTTGATGCTCTGGCGAAACTGCTGCGTATCGAACGGCGCCTCGAGGTTGCGTGTCCTTCTCTTCAAGACCTTCTCCGGGCGCCAACTCGTCTGCCGCACGAACACCACCTCGGGTGTCGACAGGCCCGCTTGCTGGCGCGGCATGCGGATGCGTTCGTGCCGCTCGCGGATCCACTGGATGACGTCCCAGGCGTCGGCCCATCCGCTGCGATAGTCGGTGCGCCCTTTGACGGCCATAACGTACAAGAGCTCTGCCATTCGGTAACGCCGGCCCTGGCCTTCGTGGAGGACGGCGCCGATCTGGTCGGTGATGACGAAGTCGGGGATCGCGCCGAGGATGTCGGGCCGGCCGCGTCGCTCCTCAGGGGTCAGTGCCAGATCGAGACTGCGCAGATCCCGCTCGATAAGGCGGACGGCGCGCTCAGTGACCGCATGAATCTCGTGGGGTCTCAGAGGACCCTTCCGGCCGAACAGCACTTCGGTGATGTGTTCGTCGACCTTCCTGATGTCGAACGGCGTCTCCGACAGCAGCCCGTCACCGGACCGACGAACAGCGAGGTGCGTGATGGCAGGTTCGACGAGCGTCTCCATGGTGCGGAACTGGTGCCCGTTCGCACACACGCGTTTGCGTCGGACGACCGGCTCCGACGAGGACGCTCTCGAATCCGGGGTGGTCGTGGGAGAGCCGCATGTCGGGCACATCATCCCGCGAGGAGGGTTTTTCGCCATGTCTATGGATAGCGCGTAAGAAGCGCGGTCGCAATGGTCGAGTGAGATTTCACCTATATATAGCAGTGCTGATTCGAGATCGTCACGCTCGCAGGGTGGTGCTCGACGGGCAAAGGTTCCAAGCTAATTCTGCCCGACGAAAGGAGCACCCGCCCATGTCCTTCCGTATTACTCGCCTAGCAGCTGCGGTCCTCGCAGCGGCGTTCGCGGTCAGTCTCGGACTGACCGCTGCGTCACCCGCGTCAGCGTCCAGCCGGTATCCGGTTCTCGCCGAAGCGAACATCCGAAGTGGTCCGACAACGAAGGCGCCGGTCATCGGCGTCGCCCTCATGGGCACGAAGCTGAACATCGACTGCTTCGTGCGCGGAGAACTCGTCAACGGAACCAACATTTGGAATCGCGTCCCCGCACAGGGATGGATCTCCGACTCGATGTTGAACACCGGGTCGAACGATCCTGTTGTGCCCCCGTGCCCGGGAACCACATACGACCGTCAAGTGGCCGTGACTTGGGCGCTCGCTCACGTGCACGACCAGCAGCGGTTCGCGACGGACTGCACCTGGTACGTCTCGAATGCCCTGTGGGCTGGAGGGATTGCGCAGACGACGTCATGGCAGTCGAGCAGCATCAATCCGTTCGACTGGGCGTCGAAGCGCATCCCCGGCCCGACGAAGGCGTCCGCCCATGCGGACTACTTCAAGAACGCGATGACCGCGTCCGGCATCGGTTCCCTCAAGGAGCTGAACGTCAACGACCGAAACGCTGGCGGTGCTCAGCTCGGCGACGTCATCATGTACGACTGGGATGGCGGCGCGGACGGGAAGATCGACCACGTCGCTATCGTCACGTCCATCGCGGCGGACGGGACCGTGGGAGTCTCGCAGCACACGCCGGCCCGTGAAAATCGCCAGTGGAACCTCGACGGCGACGGTCACATGCTTACTGACCTTCGCGTCTACGTTCTGCGTATCCTGCTTTGACAAGTAGTGGTGAGGGGGTATCTGCATGCAGATACCCCCTCACTGCTCCCCTAGGGGAGCTGGCGCTTGATGTCGCGGGTCGCCTTCTGGACGGCCGCGTCGACGTCACGCTCCATCTGGCGAGACGCGGAGCGGATCTGTGACTCGGCTTTGCGGCGGGCTGAGTTCATCTGGGAACGGATGGATGCTGCGGAGGGGACTCGAGGAGCCATAGGAACTGTTCTCATTTCTGCTGATTGTTGTCGTTGTGATGGATCGTGCGAGAAAGGTCGCGGTCGCGACCTTCCTCACACAACTCGCTAGCCCTTGCCCAATGTCCGGCCGGCGTTCGACTTCGCCGGTTTACTGGACGACTTCGTGGCGAGCGTCTTGCCCGCTCGGCTCAGCGCCGTCTTCGACGGCTTTCCGCGGGCCATGGCTAGTGCTTCGTCGGATCGACGAGGCTGTAGGACATGCCCGCGCGCGGGGTCGGAGGGAGAGGGTTCCCCCGGGTGGAGGTCCTCTCCGTGCCCGTGTGGCCGCCGCGCGGGCCAATCAGTTCGTACTGTCCGGAACGAGGTGTCCGGTCCCCAGAGTGAAGACGTGATGTCATCACACTCTCCTTTGAACGCAGGACTGGGGCACCGAATGGAACATCTGGATCCATTCGACAGTTCTGGAGTTAAGCTGTTTCAAGTCACACCGACCAAGTTTGACTCTCGAAGCTCGACGCCTCGGCCCCGCCCGACGGTTGTCGAGCTTCGTCCTTTTCCGGTCTCAAGACTACATATAGGGACCGACATTCGGAGTGACCACAAGTGGTAGTAGTTACATATGTGTAGTTATCCACAGACGTCGGCGGTGAGGCCACACGTTCTCCACAGTTTCATCCACAGCTTTGTTCGAGGAAAAGCTCAGTCGGCTGTAGCTGTGATGGCAGTTCCTTGCGATCCATCCACAGGCGACACGCCAGATCGACAGATGACAATCGACAATCTGTGGAATCAGCCCCTCAGCGTGTCGTCGACGGCACAAATGAGGTCGGACGGCGGGGCGAACGTATCGAGCCCACGGGTCGTGCCGGACCTCTCACGTCGTCGAGGGTGCCTGCTGCGCGGCAATAGGTGCGTCCTCGTCTCCGTGCGCCAGGTCCACGGGGGTTACCGAACCCCATTGGTCTCCATCGAGGCGCTGGATCTCCTCGATGACGCTGTGGCGGGCGAGTGGAGGGTTGCTGGATGCCAGATTGGTGAGGAGCGTGTCAACGCGCTCGGCCGGGATCTTCTTACGGCGCACGTCGTCGATGGCTTTGCCGACATTCGGGTCGAGCAGGTCGGTGGTCATCAGCAGCGTGACGGCGTCCAGCTCGATAAAACGCGCCGCCGCGTCCTCAACGGTCATGTCTGGTGTGAAGGATTGTGCGTCGTCGTCCCAGATGATCTCGAGGTCAGTCTTGCTGAGTCGGGAGCCGAGTCCGCTCTTGAACTCCGCGATGAGTGTCGTGCCGTACTCCGTGTGCTTGAGGCGGGCATACGACAGGTCCTGCGCGAGCGCGCTGCCCCAGCGGGCATGGAGCGGCACGGTGATGTCGCGCTCAGCCGTGGGATGCATGAGGGGCACGTCGTCCGCTGCTTCCGTGATGAGCGTCTCAATCGCACGTCGAGGTGCGACGCGGAAGAACTCGCGCCCCGTGTTGTCACGGAACTCCGCGAGTGCGTCATGCACCGCTCGTTCGAGCTTCAGCGGGTCATGGGACGGCTGCGAGAACAGGACGACGAAGGGGGTGGGGACGCCGGTGGTGAAGAGCTGCTTGGCGCGACCTTCTGCTGTGCCCGTGGTCATGCCGATCTTCACCAAGCCGGGCATCGAGCAGTTGTGGAGAACATAGACGGCACCCATGCGGTCACCTTATCGCTGCTCGTCTCTGGCGCGCGCCGCGCTCGAATCTGTCCGCGCCCAGAGCCACGCGCCGTTCGGCTACGACGAGCCCTCCGTGCTGCTCACTGTCTACGTACCCCGCCCTCGTGGCGGCGCGGGCTGACCCCGCATTGGCGATCCGCGGGTAGATTCGTGGGATGTCTCGTCGACTCGACCATGCGGATTCGATCTGACCGGCTCACGTCAGGTCGGTGTCACCTCGGAGGACCTTCCACGCGATCTTCACGCGACGGCGTAGCGGAAGCGAGGTAGGGAGTTCTTCGGGAGTCAGGCTGTCGCGTATCCCCGTGAGGAGGTCGTGGGCGCCGCCGCCTCGGCGCGCGTTGCGTCGAGGACGAGGAGGCGGATGAAGATGGCGGAGGTCCCGACCGTGAGGGTGGTCACCCCCAGTGCCGGACCGAGTCCGTCGCTGGGCCATGACTTCGTCGATGAGTAGAGGGCGACGAAGAACACGCATGCGGCGGTGAACACGCCGAAAAGCGACTCCACCCGACTGAGCACTGTCTTCTTGCGGGACCCGATGGCGGCGACGAAACATACGACGAGGATGAGGCCGAGTAGACCCCAGACGACCGTCAGGCGCGGCACATCGGCAGAGGCGGCGGTGAAGTCTGAGGCGGCTGCGAAGAATGAGAGGGCCACGGCGAAGGCGAGTGCGACTAGAACGAAGACGAACGTCTTCGTCGCCTGGAACGACCGAACGTGCGGGCCTGCCGGTGACGTCATGGGCGCGCTAGTTGTTCTTCCCCGTGAGGTTGTGAACACGGTCTGAGGGTGTGTGGCCGCCGATGCCGGTGTGGGGTCTGTGGTGATTGTAGTGATGGAGCCAGGCGTCGTAGGTCGCTGCTCGGGCTTCGTCGC